>OHIX01000035.1_pt1 | contig 84716 bp, 88 predicted proteins | sample 1568391 | NCBI WGS metagenome assembly OHIX01 (sample SAMEA3879541, study PRJEB24766) | human gut metagenome | biome: human-associated habitat; feature: feces | place: USA | collected 1985/1987 | reverse complement strand
GGCCACCAGCGACCGTGTTCAGATAGAGTGGAAAATCTGACATTTCCGCTCTATCACCCCTCATTTCTATTTTATCTTGTTTGTACCCCTTGTACACCGATGTTTGCCTGCGGTTTGCCAAATTGCGGCTGTGCCGCCGTTGTAGTAGTGAGGGAGATACCGCAGCAAGCATAGGGAGTGTAGCCACACTCCCGAAAAAGCACCTGTCTGTGCTTCGCTTGTTTGGATAATCCCAAACCCTTATTCGGAGCGGAAAGGACGGTGAACAAATGGCAAACCGAACGCGGAATATCGTGCTGCGCGTTCCTGTGACTGCCGAGGAACGGGCAATGATCGAGCGTAAAATGCAGCAGATGGGAACGGGCTGCTTCTCTGTTTATGCGCGGAAAATGCTCATAGACGGCTATGTGATCCGGCTGGATTACAGCGACGTGAAAGCAATGACCGCCGAGCTGCAAAAAATCGGCACAAACATCAATCAGATTGCAAAGCGCGTGAACGCTACGGGAACGCTCTATGCACAGGACATTGAGGACATCAAGGGGGCGATGGCGGAGATATGGCAATTACAAAGATCCATCCTATCAAAAGCACCCTGAAAAAAGCCATTGACTATATCGCTGATCCTGCAAAGACCGACGATAAGTTGCTGGTGTCCTCGTTCGGCTGCGCCGTGGAAACCGCAGACCTTGAGTTTGAAAAAACACGGCTGCTTGCCATGCAGAAAGGCAACAATCTCGCCCACCACCTGATACAGGCATTTGAGCCGGGTGAGGTCAGCTATGCGCAAGCCCACGAGATCGGGCGGCAGCTTGCCGATGAAATCCTCGGCGGCAAGTATGAGTATGTCATTGCTACTCACATCAACAAGGAGCATTGCCATAACCATATTATTTTCTGTGCCGTGGATTTTGCGGAGCATAAGAAGTACATTTCCAACCGCAAAAGCTACGCGCAGATCCGCCGCGTCAGCGATAGATTGTGCCGGGAAAACGGGCTGTCCGTTGTCACACCCGGCGCGGAGCGCGGCAAGCAGTATGCCGAATGGGACGCGCAGCGGAAAGGGACAAGCTATAAGCAAAAGCTGAAAATCGCTATCGACAGGCTCATTCCCATTTCCAAAGGCATTGACGACCTCCTGCGTCGGCTGGAAGCCGAGGGGTATGAAATCAAGCGTGGAAAGTATATCTCATTCCGCGCTCCCGGTCAGGCGCGATTCACCCGTGCAAAGACGTTGGGTGAAGCCTACACCGAGGAAGCCATAGCCGAACGCATCAAGGGCAAAGTCATTCTGAAAACGCCGAAGCTGGAACGTAGCGGCGTGTCGCTGCTGATTGACATTGAAAACTGCATCAAGGCGCAGCAATCCGCAGGCTATGAACGCTGGGCAAAAATTGAAAACCTGAAACGCGCCGCCCGTACAATGGTATTTCTCGACCAGCACGGCATTTCCCACTATACCGATTTGGAGCAGAAGATCACGGATCTTCAGGACAGCAACGAGCAAACGGCCGCTGCGCTGAAAACAGCGGAACGCCGCCTGTCTGACCTGGCGCTGCTGATAAAGCATACCGCCACCTACAAAGAGCTAAAGCCGCTGTATAGTGAATACAAAAAGTCCCGTGATAAGGAAAAGTATCTGCGCGGACGTGAGCGCGAAATCATTCTCTTTGAAGCATCGGCGCGGGCGCTGAAATCGGCGGGCGTCGGTGATACGCTCCCCGACATTGCCAAGCTGTGCGAGGAATATTCCAGACTGACCGAAGAAAAGGATCGGCTGTACGCTGAGTACGGAAGCCTGAAAAAACGTATGCGGGAATACGATGCCGTCAAGCAGAACATCGACAGCATCCTGTCCCCCAATCGTGGGCAGGAACAGGACAAAGCCTTGTAGCTTCTCTGACATTCGCACATTATTTTCAAATAATTTAATGTGTGTTCGTCGTTTCACGGTTGACAATCGCACATTATTTCCATATAATATAATGTGTGATTGTCAAAGCGAGGTGAGAAGCATGAACGCCAAGGAGAAAATCGAAGAACTGCTGGAAGCGTCGGAGGACGGTACGATCACCGCAGCGCAGGTGACGGAAGCCGGACTGCACCGCAGCGTTTTACAGGAGTTTGTCAAGAGCGGCGAGATGTACCGCTTCGGGCGCGGCCTGTATGTGCGGAGCAGCGCATGGGAGGACGATTTCTACCTCTTGCAGCGCAAGTATGGGCGCGGGATTTACTCGCACGATACCGCTCTGTATCTGCTGGGCTATTCAGACCGTACCCCGGCGAAATATACGATGACCTTTCCCAAGGGCTACAATGCCCCGTCCTTGAAGCAGGAAAATTTAATTGTCAAGCGCGTTGTGCCGGAAAACTACGAGTTCGGCAGAATTGAAATTGAATCCCCCTCCGGCAATCCGATTCGTGTTTACGATTTGGAACGGACGCTGTGTGACATCCTGCGCGGCAGCGGCAGCGATGTTCAGATCGTCGGAGAAGCTATGAAACGCTATGCAGCGTCCAAGGATAAGAACATTCACAAACTGATGCAGTACGCAGACCAGCTTCGCGTGAAGCCTAAGGTGCTGCGATACATGGAGGTTTTGCTATGATGACTAAAAATCCGATGCAACTGAAAGCCTTTATCAAAAACAAAGCGGCAGAGAAGCATATCTCGGCGCAGCTCGTCATGCAGAACTATATGCTCGAACGGCTGCTGGAACGGATTTCGCTCTCGCCCTATAAGAACAATTTCATTCTCAAAGGCGGATTCCTGATTTCCGCCATTGTGGGGCTGGACACACGGGCAACAATGGATCTGGACACAACGATCAAGGGCTTCACCCTGACGCATGAAGCAATCCGCAAAATCTTTACAGAGATTTGCGCTGTCCAGATTGCCGACGACGTGCAGTTTGAGGTCGTCGGTATCTCTGACATTCGGGAAACCGACGATTACCCCGGCATCCGGGTCGCGCTGAAAGCGAACTATCCGCCGATCAGCGTACCGCTGACGGTGGATGTCACCACGGGCGACATGATAACGCCCCGCGAGGTGGAATACACATTCTCGCTGCTGTTCGATGACCGCACGATCAGTATTCTTGCCTATAACCTTGAAACGGTGCTGGCGGAAAAACTGGAAACTGTGCTGTCCCGCAACATTGCGAATACCCGTCCGAGAGATTATTACGACGTACATATCCTGTACGCGCTGCGCGGCGCGGAGTGTGACAGAGCGACGCTGCGCAGAGCGCTGGAACGGACGACGCAGAAACGCGGCAGCGGCATGATCCTGACAGACTACCCGGAGATTATGAAAGAGATTCGCGAAAGCGATACGCTTCGCAAGCTATGGGAGAAATACAGCCGCGAGTATGAGTACGCAAAGGATATTTCCTTTGATGATACCTGTAATACCATTCAGACAATTATGGACGCAATCATGGTGTAAACGAAAGGGGGCTTCTTTATGGGTTGGCTGGCAGCGCAGGGCGCGATTATGGCGATTGGGCTTTTTATCGGGCTTGTCTGCTCGGTGATTGGACTATTCTTCGGGCATATCATTCTCTTTGACAGCATCGCTCTCGGCATTGCCGCCGGAGTGTGCTGCAATCAGTTCACCGCAATTCATCCAGCGCTGTGCCTTGTGATCGGCGTTGCAACATTCCTGCTACTGTTGTGGCTGCAAAATACCAGCATCGGTTTCTGGCTCGTCGGCGGGCTGCTTACGCTGATCTATGCAGCGGTATTTGGGCTGCTGGCCTACTTCATTTCAGAGCATGATCCCATTTGGGGCTGGGTGATTTTCGCTCTGGTATTCCTCGTGGTCGGTGCGCTGCACCTACGCGCACGGGATAACTAAAAGCAAGTACAAGGTCACGGCTTAAAGTGCCAATATGCCTTGCTGAGAGCGGCTTTACAGCGTGGGAAACACAAAGGGCGTATGATTTCCTGCCAGTTATGAAAAACGAGTTTGAAAGCGTGACAAATGAGATTGAAAGGAATGATTGTATATGTTCAAATATCCTTTGGCAGTAACGATTGATACAAACATATTTGACGCAGCAAAATTCGACCTGTGTGATGCCAGTCCCCTCAAAACGCTCGAAAACTATGTTAAAAACGGGAAAATCAAGGTTGTTCTAAGTGATATTGTTGTACGGGAATCAAAAAGACATATTGCAGATCAGATCAAGAAAATATGTGGGATTATGCGAAAGGCAAGAGCTGCCGCTTTGGAGGAATCTACTGAACATCTCATAAGCACTATTGGACTGGGCGAGATATTGAGAATCGTAACAAACAAAGGTGAACTCATATCAAAAGGTGAGGAAATGTTTGATGATTTTCTCCGAACGATCAATACCGAAATTCTTGGCGCAGATTTAATAGATGTAGGTTTGGTACTCGGTGATTATTTTGAAACTAAGCCACCATTTGAAAACAGCGAAAAGAAAAAAAGTGAGTTTCCAGATGCATTTATTGCTCAACAGATCAGAAAACGATTTGGCGAGACAGAAGAAGTTGTAATTATCAGTAACGATAAAGGTTTTATAAGGGCTTGCGGAGAAAGTGAAAATCATCTTTTCTTCAGTTCCTTAGGCAAGCTATATAATGCAATAAGTAAAGAAGATGCAGCGTATGATGAAACAATGGCCGTTATCAAGGACCTACAATTACGCATAAGCGCTGCTGTGAAAGAGTATATCAAAGGCAACGAAAATATAGATGTGCATGGTCTTTCATACGACAAAGACGGGATAGAATCCGGGTACGATTACAGTGAAGTTTATCTGCATAGCATTTCAGATGTGACATTTTCTGTCCATTCCGTAGATGAAATTTCCGAAAATAAATCCATCGTCACGCTCTCATGTAAAGCAGATATTTCCGCTGATTGCTATTATGAGGATTATGCCAATGCCCCTTGGGATCCGGAAGAAAAAGAATATGTATTTGTTGATACGATACAAATGCGCGAGGAACATAAAGCACGGTTTGGGTGCAGAATTGAGATTGACCGAGAAGCAAAGACATTCAAAGTGTTTCCGTTTATAGTTGCTTTGGGTGGTGATTCAAGAAGCAACAGGTATGAAGTTGAAGAACACCCCGGCGAAGATGATGAAGAAGAAATTCGGGATATGGACAGAGAAGCACTTGGATTCCAGGCGCTCGGAAGCTATGAATCATACTTAGAGGATAATTTGCCTGATTCACATTTTTACGCAGATATAATCGAAAGGTTTGAGAAAATAAATGGCTTATACCGAAAGTATGATGACTGCTGTATTAGTTTTGATGACTTGTTGGCCGAACTCAATGCTGCCAATCCCAAAGAAACCATCAAACTGATATATGAAAGATTGCTGGAAGTATCAGATATACCGCGCATTGCCAATGTAGAAAATATCACAGATTCCGAGGTTGAAGAAATTCAAGCATGGGCAAATGCCCAATATGAACGGGCGTCTGAGATCGCGGATATAGACACACTGCCGGATGTAATTGCTTTCGGGGAAACGATTACAATTAGAGGTGTGGACGGAAGCGAAGCATCGTTGTCCATAGGAGATAATCAGATAAGCCCTGACGAGGGCAGCGAAGAAGTTATTGACATTTGTTTTTCTAACGGGGATGAAAATACGACCAGCGGATATATAAAACTGACTGTTGGCTATTTGAATTTCGATGAAGACGGTGGAGCAGCGGATGGTATAAGTGATAAGGTAGAATACGAATATCACGACATACTAAAAGAATTGGATAATTTCATTTATGCTCAAAATTGTCTTATTGAAAAAGACACTCGTATTGCTGAGATTATCAGCGAAGCCATAAAAACAAATGGTGACAATACCTAAAACAAAAAACGCGGGGCGCAGCAGCCATCATCGGCTGCCGCGCCCCGCGTCGTCTTTTACTCTGCGTCGGAAAGCGTCATTGTGAATTGCGCTTCCTCAAATGCTGCGTCGGTCATGTTGTGCAGTTTATGGATCGTCTGCTCCGCCAGCGGACGCATATCTCCGTCCATATCCGGCAGCGCGTCGGAAATCGCCGCAATCGTTCTGCGGCGGTCATGCTTATGATAAATACAAATCAGGTTTTCTTCCTCAATGGTGAACGAAACATTGCCCATGCTCATACCTCCAAATCATTATCTTTCGCCTTTGCCGCTGCCTTTTTAGGTGCAGCGGTCTTTTTTGACTGCCCCTTTTTGAGCTGCGCCCGGACAGAGGGACGCTGCTTGCGCAGCGGCAGATCGCGCCGCTCGTCCTTGCTGATAAAAGCGAAAACGCCGTGTCTGTCCTTGACCGAGGAAAGATACAGCGTCTTATACGGAAGCAGCGCAAATAGCCGCTCATGCTCCTTGCTGGATGCGATACGCTCAAACCGCGGTGATACTTCTGCGACAAAATGCGTTCCGTTAGGGCTGTTGGGCGCTTGCAGGGATTGGAACGCCGCCGAAAGGCGCTGTGCTTCGGCAAGCACCTTTTCGTCGGAGAGCCGCCCGATATGCTCTCTGAAATTTCCGGGTTTCAGCCGTTCACGCTTCCGGCTTTCATCGCGCAGCAGATCCCGCAGCGCGTCCGGGTCATGCGGAACGGCTTCATAGCGCACGAACTTTCCATACTCCCGATCCGGCGTTGCTTCAAAGCGGTATTCCTTGGGCAGCTCTCGCGAGCCTTTTTCATAGATCAGACGGTTATTGTCTGTCCGCAAGGCGGTCTGGATTGCAAGCTCGGCTTTCGTTGCATAGTCCAGCTCATAAATGCTGCCCTTTACCTTGCCGCTTTCCATGCCGGACAGCACCACGGCATAGGCAAGCACACGCTCCTTGGTCTGCTCATGGTAGAAACGGAATGTATTATGCTCCCGCGTTCCGCGCAGAAACACGTCCCGTTCCCGCAGACAATGCGTTCCATTGGGACGGGAAAACCATAAATAGACTTTATCCTCGGCATTTTTACTCTTTGCCGCCTGTGTCAGAATCTTCTTGTCAATGTCAAAATCGTTCTGAAAGGCTGCTGTGTTCTGCTGCATAATCTGTTGCAGGGATGCCAGCACATCCACATTTTCAAATTTATTCATAGGTCACTCCATTTCCAAAGCCTGTCGGATGCTCCGTTTGGCTTCCTGTTCCTTTTCTCGCTGCTGCGGCTTGCAGGACTGCGCACGATCCGCTTTGAGCTGCGCACGGATAGATGGCTTTTTGCCGTCCGGGTCGCGCTGCGGCGTTCTGCCGTCCTCGGCCTTGACCGCTGCGGCAAGCGCAGAGAGCGAAATCACCTCGCCGCGCTTTGCCTTTTCTTCCAGCTCGTCCACGGACGGGGTGTTGTTGATCTGTCCGTCAATCATGTTGTAGTTCTGTTCGGTGGACAGCTCCGCCGTGCGCATATAGTTTTCCTGCTCCCGCTGCTCGGCGGCAATGGCAAAGGCCTGTGTGCCGTTGCCCATGATAAAGCTGTCCCACCTCGCAAATCAAACTGCCTTTCGGGTCAGTAATGACATACGAGCTGTGAAGCTGCATGATATTGGGTTTACAAAAAAATCGTGTTTTGCCGCTGCCAGAGCCGCCGATGACAAGAATATTCTTGTTTCTCGCGTTCTTCGGGTCTTTGGGGCGGTTGGACATCATCAGCCGTTCCGTCTGCGTCAGCAGCACATTGTTGTCAAAGACGGGATCAATGAACGGCTTGATGTCTGCCGCTGTACCCCAACGCGCCGTGCCGTACTCCATGCCTTTGCGGTATTTCTTGGCGTTCTTCTGCTTGGAGTAGACCACCAGCCGGATAATGACGGCTGCGGCAAGCCCAATCAGCAGATCGGTGGGATGGAAGCTGGGGGCGGCGCTGGCAAAGGCAGCGGAGAAGCCCTGCCCGATATGCAGCAGCTTCCCGGACAGATCCGCTCCCTGAGCCAACCGGAACGCCTGTCCGACCTTTCCAAACAGATAGACAAAGGCGAGATACGGAAGATGGAGTATGATTTGCTTTTTGATTTCAGGCTTCATCGGTCGATCCCCTTGTCCATATTTTTCACCTTGTCCCGCTTGGCGGTCTGCGCGGCTTCGGCTTTCTTCTCGGCAAGGTCGCGCCGCACAGAGGGCTTGCGCTCCTTGTCCAGCTTTTTCTTGGAAAACTCCCGAAACGCCGCCGTCAGCACGTCCGCGTCCCGTCCCTTGAAAAACACAAGGTATCGGTCATCTGCCTTTTTCAGCGCAAAGTCAATGCCGTATTTCTTCGCCGTGCTTTCAAAGGCTTTGATATTCGCATCGGTGATTTCGATATTGGAAACGCCTGTGCCATGCCGCATAAGCTGTTTCAGCGTTTGCTTGCCGTGATGGGGCGTGTCCCTTGCCTTGCGGTAGAGCTGCAAGAGCTTCCGCAGCGCGGCTTGCAGCATCTTTCCGTCCAGCTTTGCTGCCTTGATTGCAAGGGCAATCGTCTTTCGGGTTACTTCTTCCTGCAACGGTTATCACTCCTTTCGATTTTTCTGCCGCAGTCAGGGCGGGCGCACCCACCAGATCAGCCACATTCTCATAGGCTCTCGTCCGGCGAACAGGAATAGTCCGGGATGCCTGATTTTGGCTTGCCCCAATCAGGGCTTGCCATGTCGTGAGCGACGAGGGCGGTATAGTAGTTGTCGATGGTGGACGGAGCGTTGAACAGCACCGCCCGCAGATATTGCTTGATGTTGCGGATCTTCGTGGTGTTCTCCCGCATACAGTCCATGACAAACTCGATGTGGCTGCTGTTCAGCTTCAAGACTTTACTCTTTACCAGCTCGGCGGGGTAATCGTCGCCAGCGATGCGGAGCGTCTTTCGTGCAGAGCAGACAGTTTCCAGCATGAGGTCTACGATCTCGTCCAAACGCTCCTTGTCCATTTTCGGGTTCTGCATGAGCGCGTCGTACTCGATATTCTCCATAATGATTTCACGGTAAATATCTACGGCACTCTGTTTGACCGCTTCCGTTCCTTTCCGTTCCGGCGCAGCCCTGCAAGGTGAGGGGTCAGGGGAAAGGATAGGAAAGGAATCGGTACTTGATAGATTCGTAATTGATTTTTCTTTCTTTGATAAGTTAGTTCTTGATCTATCTTTATTTAATTGCGTTGGATTTTCCGACGTCGGATTATCCGTTGTCGGATTTTCCAACATCGGTTTACCCGGTATTGGATTTTCCAACACCGGCTGCGGCTGCTCATAGATGGTGTATTCGATAGCGGTCATTTTGCCTTTTTCGTCGCGCCCCTGCCGCCGCAGAATATATCCGGCTTTTTCAAGCTCCCATACGGCGGTGCGGATCGCGTCGATGCTCTCACGGTTGATATGGGACAGCCCTGCAAGGGTATAGTCCCAATCCTCCGGCAGGGACAGCATTTGCGATAACAGCCCCTTGGCTTTCAAGGTCAGCTCCTTATTTCGCAGATGGTGGTTTGACATGACGGTGTACCCGCTGTTGCGCTCCACCCGAAATACTGCCATAGGTTATCAGCTCCTTTCGCTCACTTCGCCGTGCCGCGCCGGAGGGCGGTCAGCTTGCCCGGCTCATACGGACATTCCGCGTACACACAGAACTGGTACTTCCAATGCGGACGGTAAAAGTGACAGGTATTGCAATCCTCACAGTCGGCACAGCCGCCGTTTTCGTAGCGGTCAAAGCCGGGCTTTCCCCGCATGAGCATTTCAAACGCACGGCTGCTGCCGTTCGTAAAGTACATTGTGGCTGCACCTCCTCTCAGATTTGGGCAAAAAAAACGCCGTAGACTTTTCTCAAAATCTACGGCGTGGGCGTATGCGAAAAGGGATGCTGCCTTGCGGTAACATCCCTTTTGACGCTTGGTTATTCAATTTTTGAGCTAACCTGTTTGCCCTCTGCCCTTAAAAGCGTTGATTTTACTGGGTTTCTGCTTGTTTTCCTATGTCAACGCTCTTGAGGCCGGGGGCTTTTGCTGTTTTTATTCCTCGTCGTCCCGCTCCCGGAACAGCAGCGTGATGCACCACAGGCCCGCCAGCCCCACCAGGGCATAGATGACCCGGCTCACGGCCGCCAGCTGGCCGCCAAACAGCCACGCCACGCAGTCGAAGGCGAAAAAGCCCACGCTTCCCCAGTTCAGCGCGCCCACGATCACCAGGATCAGCGCAATGCGGTCTATGATCTTCAAAGAGACTCCCTCCCTTTTTCCCGGAATATATGCCTTATCATGCCCGCCCCTGGCCGGGATATACAAAAAATTTTTGCCAGGCTGAAGATTTTTCTAATTTCTGCCGTTTCGGATTGCAATCCGGGGCGGGAATATGTATAATAGGGCATATGAGCGAAACCTACCGAACCTTTCGGAACAAAAGAGGAGGAGTTTTTTCATGAACAAGAAATTCGAGAAGCTGGGCTTCTACCCGGCTGACATCCTGCTGCCCAAGGATCAGGACATGCGCAAGTGGGCCGTGGTGGCCTGCGACCAGTTCACGTCCGAGCCGGAATACTGGCAGGCCGTGGAGCAGACCGTGGGCGACGCCCCGTCCACCCTGCGTCTGATCCTGCCGGAGGCCAACCTGAAGGCCCCCAATGTGGACGAGTACATCGCCGACATCAACGCCTCCATGGACAAATACCTGGCTGACGGCGTGTTCCAGGTGCTGCCCGAGTCCCTGGTGTATATCGAGCGCCAGCAGTCCGATGGCCGCATCCGTCACGGCCTCATCGGCATGGTGGACCTGGACGCCTACGACTTCACCCCCGGTTCCGGCGCCCTGATCCGCGCCACCGAGGGCACCGTGCTGGACCGCATCCCGCCCCGGGCCCGGGTGCGCCGCAACGCCCCCATCGAGCTGCCCCATGTGATGCTGCTGATCGACGACCCCGAAAAGACCGTCATCGAGCCTCTGACCGCCGCCTCCGGCGAGATGGACAAGCTGTATGACTTCGACCTGATGCAGAACGGCGGCCACATCCGCGGCTACAAGCTCACCGACCGCCAGGTCAACGCCGTGGCCGACGCCCTGGAGGGCCTCACCACCGACGAGGCCATGCAGAAGAAGTACGGCGTCTCCGGCGTGGCTCCCCTGCTGTTCGCCGTGGGCGACGGCAACCACTCCCTGGCCACCGCCAAGGCCTGCTACGAGGAGCAGAAGAAGGGCAAGACCCCCCAGGAGTACCTGGCCCTGCCCTCCCGTTTCGCCCTGGTGGAGGTGGTGAACAACCACGACGACGCCCTGCAGTTTGAGCCCATCCACCGGGTGCTGTTCGGCGTGGACCACGAGAAGTTCATGAACGCCTTCCGTGCCGCCTATCCCAACGCCTACGAGGGCCAGGGCAATGGCCACACCATCGAGTTCGTCTGGAACGGCGAAAGCCACTTCATCACCGTCCCCGATCCCAAGGTCCAGCTGGCCGTGGGCACCCTCCAGGGCGTCATCGACCAGTACCTCAAGGACAACGGCGGCGAGGTGGACTATATCCACGGCGACGACGTGACCCGTGAGCTGGGCTCCAAGCCCGGCAACATGGGCTTCCTGCTGCCCGCCATGGGCAAGGAGCAGCTGTTCAAGACCGTCATGGCCGACGGCGTGCTGCCCCGCAAGACCTTCTCCATGGGCCACGCCCAGGACAAGCGGTATTATATCGAGGCCCGCAAGATCGTCAAGTAACCTTCCCCTATAAGCAAAACAGCGGCCCGGACGCATGCGTCCGGGCCGCTGTTTTGCTTGTTTTTTACTTTTCGTATGCCTGAATCAAAGCCCGGAAGGCCGGAAGGCTCCGACGGATCATGTCGTTGGACACGCAGTAGCTCAGCCGCACGAAGCCCGGGCACTCGAAGCCCGTGCCGGGCACCACCAGCAGGTTGTGCTCCCGCTTGGCCCTTTCGCAGAAGGCCGCGTCGTCACCGCCGGGGGCCTTGACGAACAGATAGAAGGCCCCGTCGGGCTTGGCGCACTGATAGCCCATCTCCGTCAGCTCCCGGTACAGCAGCTGCCGGTTCTCGTCATAGGCCGCCAGGTCCGGCAGCTCGTCGGCGCAGCGGGCAATGGTCAGCTGGATCAGCGTGGGCGGGCACACATGGCCGCAGGACCGGGCCGCCCCGGCGATGGCGTTGTACACCGCCTGGTGGTCCTCCACAAAGTCCGGCACGCAGATATAGCCGATGCGCTCGCCGGGCAGGGACAGGGACTTGGAATAGGAGTAGCACACGATGGTATTGCGGTACACCGTGGGGATGAAGGGCACCTCCACGCCGACGTATACCAGCTCCCGGTACGGCTCGTCGGCGATGATGTAGATGGGGTGGCCGTACTCCGCCCCCTTGCGCTCCAGCAGCCGGGCCAGGCCCTCTAAGGTCTGCCGGGTATACACCACGCCGGAGGGGTTATTGGGGGAGTTGATGATGATGGCCTGGGTCCGGGGCGTGATGCGGCGCTCCACCTGGGAAAGGTCGATCTGGAAGGCCCGGGTGTCCGCCGGCACCACCACCAGGCGCCCGCCGTTGGACTCGGTAAAGGGCCGGTACTCCGGGAAAAACGGCGCCACCGCCATGATCTCGGAGTCCTCCTCCGCCAGCAGCGCCTTGATGACGGCAATCAGCCCCGGGGCCGCGCCGCAGGTGAGAAACAGGTTCCCGGGTTTCAGCTCCATGCCGAACCGGCGGTTCAGATTGGCGGCAATGGCCTCCCGCGCGCTGTCGAAGCCGCAGGCCATGGAATAGCCGTGGACCCGGATGGAGTCCGTGTCGTTGAGGATATCGTGGATGGACTGGTTGACCTTGGCCGGGGCGGGGATGCTGGGGTTTCCCAGGGAATAATCGAACACGTTCTCCGGGCCCACTATCTGCGCCTGCTCCAGGCCATAGGCAAACAGCTCCCGGATGACGGAGGGCGCGGTGCCCAGCTGATAGAATTTCTGGTTTACCATAACATACTCTCCTCTATGTACGCGGTTTGGTCAGGACAGGTGCATCCGCCGGGACAGGACGCTGCCGGCGGCGATGGACGCCAGCTTGGAATAGGCGCTGTCGGACCGGGACACCAGCACGATGGGCACCTTAGCCCCCAGGATGACCCCGGCGTTCTTGGCCCCGCCGAACAGGGTGGCGGCCTTGCCGATGCCGTTGCCCACCTCATAGTTGGGCACCAGCAGGATGTCCGCCATGCCTGCGCCGGGGGCACTGTAGTGCTTGTGGCGGCAGGCCTCCGGGCTGACAGCCAGATCCAGGGCCACCGGCCCGCACACGTCCATGCCGTACTTGGCCCACCGGTCCGTCATATGGGCCAGGGCGTCGGCGTCCACGGTGGACTGGATTTTCGGATTCACCTGCTCCGCGCCGCAGATGCAGGCGGCGTGGATGGTCTCATAGCCCAGGGCCTGGAAGCACATGGCGGCGTTTTCCAGAATGTCCGCCTTTTTCTCCAGGTCCGGGAAGGTGTTCACGCCGCCGTCGGTGAGGATAATCATCCGCCCCAGGGCGGGGATCTCATAGAACATGCAGTGGGTGGTCAGGCGGCCGGTGCGCAGGCCGTGCTCCTTATTGAACACCGCCCGCATCAGGTCGGCAGTGCCCAGGATGCCCTTCATCAGGAAATTGGCCCGGCCCTCCGCGCACAGAGCCACGGCCTTGGCGGCGCAGTCGGTGTCCGTGTCGCCGGGGATGATCTCATAGGCGGCGGGGTCCTCCCCCAGCTCCCTGAGCATGGCGGCGATCTCGTCCGCGTGGCCCACCAGCACAGGAACGGCAATGCCCTCCCGCCGGGCCTCCGCCACCGCCTGGATCACCGGCCGGTCATGGGCGGCGGCCACGGCGATGATCCCGGGCTCCCCGCCCCGGGCCGCCTCGATGATGCCGTCAATGGTCTTGATCATACTGCTTTCCTCCTTGTATTCCTCCATAAAAAATGCGTCTGTCCCTTGTGATATTCTGACCATATTATACAGCGCCGCCCCGGACCCGTCAATGCAAAAACGCCGAATGGTTCAATAAAATTTCGCCGCCCGCCCCGGATAAAAATATGCCGCTCTTGGGCGGCATATCATCGTATCAAAGGCCTCGCAGAGTTCACGGCCCGCAGGCCGTGAATCAAATTCAATCCGTTTTTTGCGGCGGCGTGTACGTCGCAAAAAACTCTTTGCGCGGAGAGAGTGTGTCCCGCCGGGTTTCATGCCCGGCGGGACGCGCGGTTCGGAGCGAAAGCTCTTTTGGTGAAAAAGGACATCGTCCTTTTTCACCACTCGTTTTATCCGTCGTACACGCCCAGGATGACGATACCCGCCACCACCAGGGCGATCATGAGGTAATGCTTCAGGGACAGCTTCTCCTTCAGGAAGATCCGGCTCCACACCACCGACGCCACGCAGTAGGCGGAGATGATGGGGGCGGAGATGGCCACATGGGCCGTGTCGGACAGGGCGAAGATATAGGCGAACTGGCCCGCCGTCTCGAAGGCCGCGCCGGCATACTTGGGGGCCTCCTGCCGGGCGATGAGCTTCTGCCGGCGGATCAGCACCACATAGATAAAGCACACAATGCCCGCCAGCAGGAAGGTCAGCTCATAGGCGCAGTTGGCAGCGCTGGCGGCGTAGTCGGAGCACTCCTCCGCCGTGGCGAACAGCCCCTGCGCCATCGCCTCGCCGGACAGCTTGTCCAGCACCCGGGAGTCGGCAAAGGTCCCCGCCGCGTCCAGCACGCAGTACGCAATGGGCAGCAGCAGAGCCAGGGCGGACTTGGCATAGCGGCGGTTGGCCGCCTCCTGCCGCCTCCGGCGCAGGTCCTCGTCCTCGTGGGCCTCCACCACACCCAGGCCGATCACGCCCACGCACACCAGGGCCGTGGCCACCAGCTGGGCCGGAACCAGCTCGCCTATGCCGCCGGTAAGCAGGCACAGCACCGCCACCAGCGCGCCGGAGGAGTTGCAGATGGGGGACGAGATGGACAGCTCGATATACCGCAGGCCGACATAGCCCATAGCCATGGACAGGATGTACAGTAGCGACACCGGCAGATAGGTCCAGATAACGTGCCAGGTCACCTGGGTGCCGCCGATGAAGATTTCATACGCCGCGTGCAGACCCATGACCACGCCCACCGCCGTGACCATCTTCAGGTGGCTGTATTTGTCGGTTTCCGACTGGCAGCCGATTTTGGAAAACAGGTCCGATCCGCTCCAGCACAGCAGAGCGATCAGGGAAAGCCAGAACCACATGTGATTTTTTCTCCTTTTACAATTTTACAATTACATTTCGATGATTCCTGCATCCAGCAGCTTCTGGATGCTCATGAGAATGCCCAGCTTGGCGTGGAACCAGGTGAGTCCCCCCTGGAAATACACCGCGTAGGGCGGACGGATGGGCCCATCGGCGGACAGCTCGATGGACGCCCCCTGCACAAAGGCCCCGGCGGCCATAATGACCTCCGACTCATACCCGGGCATGGCCCAGGGCTCCGGGGTCACATAGCTGTCCACCGGTGCGGCGGACTGGATGCCCTTGCAGAAGGCCACCATGGCCTCCCGGCTGCCCAGTTCCACCGCCTGGATGATGTCCCGGCGGATCTCGCCGCTGCCGGGCACCACCCGGAAGCCCAGCCTTTCATAGCAGGCAGCGGCAAACACCGCGCCCCGCACCGCCGAGGACACCACCGTGGGGGCCAGGAACAGTCCCTGGTAAAAGCTGGTCAGAAGCCCAAGGTTGGCGCCTACCTCCCGGCCCAGGCCCGGAGCACTGAGCCGGTAGGCGCACCGCTCGATGCAGGACTTTCTGCCGCAGATATAGCCGCCGGTGGGAGCCAGACCGCCGCCCAGGTTCTTGATGAGACTGCCCACCACCATGTCGGCCCCCACGTTGGTGGGCTCCTGCGTCTCCACAAACTCGCCGTAGCAGTTGTCCACCATGTACAGCACGTCGGGCTTGCACTCCTTGCAGAAGGCAATGAGCTTTCCGATCTCCTCCACGGAATAGGAGGGCCTGGTGGCGTAGCCCTTTGAGCGCTGGATGGTGACGAGCCTGGTCTTTTCGTTGATGGCGGCCCGGATGCCGTCATAGTCGAACCCGCCGTCCGGCAGCAGGTCCACCTGCCGATACGAAACGCCGTACTCCTTCAGGGAGCAGGGGGAGGGTCGGATGCCGATGACCTCCTCCAGGGTGTCATAGGGTCCGCCCACCGGGCTGAGCAGCTCGTCCCCGGGCAGCAGGTTGGCCCCCAGGGCCAGGGCCAGGGCGTGGGTGCCGCATGTGATCTGGGGCCGCACCAGGGCCGCCTCGGCGCCGAAGCAGTCGGCATATACCCGCTCCAGGTTGTCCCGGCCCTCGTCGTCATAGCCGTAGCCGGTGGAGAGGTTGAAGTGGGTGGCATTCACCCGGTTTTTCTGCATGGCGGCGATGACCTTGGCCTGGTTGAACTCCGCCACCTGGTCAATGTGCCGGAACTGGTCCGTCAGCCCCTCCAGCACCTCCTGGCCGAAGCGCAGCACCTGATCGCTGACGCCCAGCCGGTTATAAATGGAATTGGTATCCGTCATTTCTCCTCATTCCTTCCCATATCTTCTAAAATCTGCCGGGCCACCCGGTCCAGCACCTCGGGCTTGGACAGCACCAGGCCGCTTTCGCCGCTGCCCAGCACCAGCACCGTGTCCCCGGGCCGTATGTCGTAAAACTGCCGGGCCTCCTTGGGAATCACGATCTGTCCCCGCTCTCCCACCCGGGCCGTGCCAAAGATCCGGTGACTTTTCGGCTTGCCCAGAATGTGCTTTCCTCCGGCCATGCGCCCACCTCGCAAATTCATACTTTTCACACAAATGTGACAGCTGACAGTATACCACATTTTTCCCCATTTGCAAGAGAAAATTGTGTTTCATCCCCGCCTTTCTCCCGCCGCCTCCGCCTGCCGTTGCCCGGCCCGCCGGGGACGTCGGCCCCTATGAACTTGGCTCTCCCTCTGGGAGAGCTGTCGGTGCAGCCGACTGAGAGGGTCCGAAGGGGCGGACAAGCCTGTCCGCCCCTGAAATTTCTACTCCCCCATCAGCTCCTCCAAACGGCGGCGCTTGGTGCGGGCGTCGCCGGTCAGGTACAGCTTGGAATAGATCTGGTTGATGTACTGCTTCACGGTGCCCTCGGTCAAAAACAGCTGCCCCGCGATCTCCCGGTTGCTGAGCCGCCGGGCCATCCGCTGGGCCACGGCCCACTCTCGCTCCGTCAGGGGGACAAAGGCCTCCGGCCGCTGCTCCTGCTGGGTCCCCTGCTCCAGCATCCGGCTCAGCTCCGCAGCCTCCCGGCCCAGGTCCCCGCACTCCGGCAGCAGCTCCCGCAGATAGCGGCCACTTTCCGCAAGGGGCGTCACCAGGCCGTCCGGCTGGGCCAGGGCCGCCGCCTGACGCAGCAGCTCCGCCGCCTCCCGGCGCTTGCCCAGCTTCTCATAGGCCGCGGCGGTCTGCACCAGCACATAGAGCTCCACCAGGGCATAGTGCATCCCCCGGCACAGGGCCAGCAGCCCCTCGCTGCCGCCGATGACCCGGGCATAGGCTCCCTGGGCCAGATACACCTGATTTTCGATCATCTGCATCATAGGCAGGCACGGCCCCAGGAAATTCACGGTATCCAGCCGATGCTCCCGGAACAGCTCCGGAATATCGTCCGCCCGGCCCAGCACCGCCTGACAATAGGCGGCGGTGCTGTCGAAAATATGCAGCCACATGGCATTGTGCTGCTGCAACAGCTGCCGGCGGCGGCGCAGGTCCACTCCCACCGCCTCCCCGGCGGCCATGTGCAGCCGCATCTCCAGAAAGTCGCAGCACAGGGCCATATTCTCCTGTCCGCTGCCGCTGATGGCCGCCCGGGCCCGCTCTAAGGCAATGGCCCCGTCGTTGAGGCGCCCCTGGGCCAGAGCCGCCTCGCCCTCCATGATCCGCTGGGCGCCCATGCCGTGGCCGCCGGTGATCTTGTAATAGTGGGGCATACAGTCGTCCATCTCCGCCAGCTCCCGGTCCAGCTGTCCCGGGGTCCGGTGGAACATCATCAGCACCGACGGCGAGCCGAAGGTCCAGCTGCCGTGGCTCTGGATGCTGACGGCCTGCCGGGTCATCTGTCTGCTGGCGCTGCGGTGGAACCGGCTCATGGCCCCGATGTCGTTGTAATACAGGAAGCTCTCAATCAGGTCGCACTCCCCCAGCAGGTTTCCCCGCTGCCGGTCCGTCAGTTCTGGGTGCCGCCGGACGGACTCCAGCAGCAGCTCCTTCAGCTGCCGCATCCGGGGGATCTGCCCCCAGGTGAACATCCGCCGCATCAGCACCAGCAGGGCCGTGGGGTGCTCCATCAGCACCTGGTCGCCGCAGCGGTCCAGCAGCTCCAGCACCTGCTGGGGCCGCAGGGCCGCCAGCAGAATGCCCGCATCCCGCTGCACCACCTCCAGGGCGTCGTCCCACCGGCCTGCCTTACTATAGGCCGCCAGAGCCTGCAAATATTGTCCGTCTTCCGCGTACCAGTGACCGTACCGGGCCTGATACGCCGCCTGCTCCTGCGGCGGCAGGGTGTCGAAGTCCCGCTGGGCGCAGGCCTTCATCATGTGGTGGAACCGGTATCCCCCGCCGGGCAGGCGGGTGACAAAGGCGTTTTTGACCGTCAGGTCGGACAAAATCTCCGCCGTGTCCGGTTCTTTCGTAATAAACCGGGCCATCTCCCCGGTGAACTCGTCCGCCAGACCCATCACCGCCAGGAACTTCTGCCGCCGGGGCGTCAGAGGCCGCAGCATGGCGGCGGTGAACATGTCATAGATGTCCGACGTCTCCGCCGGGGCGGTGCCCCGGTCCGCCAGAGCCTGCAAATGCAGATACACGGCGGCCATCCACCCCTCGGTGGCCTGCTGCAGCTCCGCCAGCTGCTCCCGGTCCAGGGCCGCGCCGAACCGGTGGGCATAGGCTGCCAACTCATCGCCCTCCAGCCGCAGCTGCCCGGCCCCGATGCGGTGCAGACGCCCGCCCAGCCGCAGCAACTGGTCCCCGGACAGGACCTTGTCCCGGCTGGCGGCGATCAGATGCACATTATCCGGCAGTCTTGCCGCCAATTCGCACAAAAAGTGGGCCACCCGCCGGTCCGGCATCAGGTGCAGGTCGTCCAGAAACACATACCATGGCTCCTGCCGCCGCAGCTCCCGGCACAGGGTGTCGGCCAGCAGACCGGCGGAGGCCGGATCCCCGGGGCACTCGAAGCCCTCCAGCGCCGTCAGTCCCGCGTCCCGGAAGGCCCGGCGGCCGCTTTGCCACAGGGCGGGCAGGCTGTCAGAATAGATGCTGATACGGATGGCGCAGCCCGGGGGCTGGGTCCCCAGGAACCAGTTCACCGCCGTGGTCTTGCCGTAGCCCATGGGGGCCGTTACCACCGTCAGGGCGCAGCAGCCCACCGGCTCCAGGCTGGCCCGGAGTCTTGGGGAAATATAGATCGCGCCAGTGTCCGGCTTTCGTTTTGCCATGAAAAATTGCCTCCTTACCGGGCCATATAGGCCGCGGCCCGCTGGGTCAGCTTGCTGTATACCCGCCGGACCATCCACGGCTCCGTGGAGGCCTTCAGAGCCTCCTCCGGCGTGAACCAGGCCACGCCGCTGTTCTCGTCGGGTTTCTGCCGCAGCTCGTGGTCCATGGCCCCCAGCAGATAGGTGACGTTCATGTGGATGTGGCTGGGGACATACTGCCCCCGCTTCTCGTGGCCGTCCACCGTCAGGCACTCCAGGGAGAAGATCCCCGGGTGCAGCACCTCCAGCCGCTGCATCCCCGTCTCCTCCGTCACCTCCCGCATGGCCACCGCCAGCAGGTCCCGGTCCCCGTCGGCGTGTCCGCCGGTCCAGGACCAGGAGTTGTAGATATTGTGATACACCATCACCACCTGCCGCCGGTCCGGGCTTAAAACCCAGGCGGAGGCGGTCATGTGGGCGGTGAGATTTTCCCGTTCAAATGCGTCGGGATTTCCCGCCAAAAACCGCAGTATCCCGGCCTTGTCCCGCTGTTCCTGGGGACAAAGCGGGACAAAATTTTTGATTTCCTGTATGATATCCATATTATTCACTCTCATTCGCTATCAGGTTCCGGACGATGGCGGAGGCCATCAGGATCCCCGCCGTGGAGGGTACCCAGGGCACGCTGGCCGGAACGCTGCGCCGCCCGGGGGAGGGAGCCTCCAGCTGCCGGGTCTCGGCGGCCGGCTCCGGACTGTACACCACCTGCAGATGCCGGATGCCCCGGTCCCGCAGCTCCCGGCGCATGACTCGGGCCAGGGGGCAGACGGAGGTCTTGGAAATGTCCGTCACCTGCAGAAGGGTGGGGTCCAGCTTGTTGCCGGTGCCCAGGGCGGAGATGATGGGGATGCCCCTCTCCCCCGCCTGCTGGATCAGGTCCAGCTTGCAGGTCACCAGGTCGATGCAGTCGGCGATATAGTCGAATTTCCCGGCGAAAAAGTTCTCCCGGTGGGCGGCGTCATAGGTGGCGCACAGGGGGTGGACCCGGATGTCCGGGTTGATGTCCCGGCACCGCCGGGCTGCCGCCTCCGCCTTATACTCCCCCACGGTGGAGGACAGGGCGTACAGCTGGCGGTTGATGTTGGTGAGGCTCAAGGTGTCCTGATCCACCAGGGTCAGCTCCCCCACCCCGGATCGGGCCAGTATCTCGGCGGCATAGCTGCCCACGCCGCCCAGGCCGAACACCGCCACATGGCAGCGGGAGAGCTTCTCCAGCGCCCGGTCCCCCAGGACCATTTCCGTCCGTAAAAATCTGTGTTCCATGGTGATCTCCTTATATCCCCCGGCCATGACATACCGCGGCAGGGGGTTGCTGATTTTTCCCAGTATATCACACTTTTTCGCGGATTTCCACCCCGCCGGAAAGCCGCCCCGCAAAAAATGGCGTGCGCCGCAGCGCACGCCATTTTTTTGCGCTTATTCGATTTCTGCTCTGTATCAGCTCCGCTTTTTCCGGGGCAGCAGCACCAACGCTGCGCCGCCCAGCAACAGAGCCGCGCTCCACAGAACCACATAGCTCTCATCGCCGGTCTTGACGCCGGGATTTTCGGGCTGAGTGGGCTGGTCAGGCTGATAGTCCGGGTCCTCCGCGCCGCAGACGGTGCACTTGCCGTCCTGATAGTCGTGGCCCTTGGCGGGGATCACCTGACCCCGGGCCAGCAGCTGGCCGCGCTGACGGCGGTGACGCGCTCATCCGCCCCGCTGGTGGAGGCATAGGCGCAGCTGCTGTCCAGGCAGTAGACGTTCTCCACCTGGGAGCCGCTTTTCTTCATATCCCGGCCGATGACGCCGCCCAGATTATTGCACACCAGGCCCTCGCCCAGGGTCACATTGCCATAGTTATAGCTGTTTGCGATGCTGCCATCGCCGAACTGACCCACGACGCCGCCGGTGCCGCCGTTGGCATAGGTGCTGTGACCGCCGGAGACGGTGGCCACATCATAGCCCTCCCGGCGCTCCGCCTGCCGCTGGTCGGGGTCCAGGGCCAGTACCGTCTGCGGAAGCAGACTCAGCACCATCAGAACCGCCAGCAAGGCCGCCGAAACGCGCTTGGAGATTTGCTTTATGGGGAATCTTCCTTTCTTCTTGTGATTTATAAAAGCCTTCATCCGGATTTTATACGTTGATAAACCCGGATTTACGCCCTTCGTGCACCTCGATTGAGGATAACGCATCCCCGCAAAAGCGGGGCATAGCCCCGCCATTGGGTGCGACGGTATATGCGGCAGGGCACGCGGGCCCTGCCCTACAGGATATTCTGCCGGTATACACTCCGTAGGGGCGTGGGCTCTACCCCGCCCGCTATGCCCGTACCTTGGGCCGGGTAGAACCCGGCCCCTACAGGCGGTTCTGTCGGTGCACAATCCGTAGGGGCGGACGACTCTGTCCGCCCAAAAGCCACCGCCCGGTCACGCGTCGTATACGCAGCCCTTCACGCTGCCGCCGGGGACGGGGATGTCCGCCACCGTCAGGGGAATGCGGTAAATCTCCCGCAGCAGCTCCTCCGTCAGGGTCTCCGCCGCCGGGCCGAAGACCCGCACGCCGCCCTCCCGCAGCACCAGAACATCCGTGGCAAACCGGAAGGCGTGCTCGGGGTTGTGGGTGGACAGCAGCACCGTGTACCCGCTGTCGGCCAGCTGACGCACCTGCCGCAGCAGGCGGAACTGGTTGCCGTAATCCAGGCTGGCGGTGGGCTCGTCCATCAGCAGAATTTTCGCCTGCTGGGCCATGGCCCGGGCGATCAGGGCCAGCTGCCGCTCGCCGCCGGAAATTTCGTTAATGCCCCGGGCCGCCAGGTCCCGGATGCCCAGGGTCTCCAGCACCCGGTCCGCCGTCTCCTGCTGGGACGGCCCCGGCCCGTGGAAGGGGTCCGCTCCCATCAGCACCGTGTCCCGGACGGTGTAATTATACACCGGGGCGCTGGACTGGGGGATATACGCCGCCAGCCGGGCCAGGCTGCGGCGGTCCAGGGAGCGCAGATCGTGTCCGCACAGGGCGATCTCCCCCCGGTACCGGGGCAGAAAGCCCAGGATGCACCGGAACAGGGTACTCTTTCCCGCCCCGTTGGGGCCCAGCACCGCCACCAGCTGCCCGGGCCTGGTCCGGAAGCTCACCTGCCGCAGCACCTGCCGCTTCCCGTAGGCAAAGGACAGGTCCCTCACGTCAATGGACACGGCGTCCACCTCCCGTCGCAATGAGATACAGAAACAGCGGCGCGCCCACAAAGGCCGTGAGAATGCCCAGCGGCAGTTCTCCGGTGGTCACCAGCCGGGCAATGTCGTCCACTGCCAGCAGAAATGCCGCTCCGAACAGGGCCCCGGCGGGGATCAGCCGCCGGTAGTCATAGCCGAACAGCATCCGGCAGAAATGGGGGATCACCAGGCCCACCCAGCCGATCATGCCGGACACCGCCACACTGGCGGAGGTCAGCAGCGTGGCGCACACGATCACCGCGCCCCGCAGCCGCCGGGTATTCACGCCCATGGACTGGGCCTCCTCCTCCCCCAGGGTCAGCAGGTTCATCCGCCACCGGAGCACCAGCAGCGGGATCATCCCCAGGGCCACCGGAATGGACAGAAACAGCACGTCCTTGTCCTTGATGGAGGACAGGGACCCCATCAGCCAATAGGTGATGGCGGGCAGCTGCTGCTGGGTATCCGCCACCAGCTTCACAAAGGACGTCCCCGCCGAAAACAGGGACGAGATCATCATGCCCGCTAAAATCAGGGCCACCGTCTGGTTTGTTCTGGACAGGCGGCTCACCAGCCATGCCGCCGCCACGGCCAGCAGACCGCAGCAGAAGGCGGCGGCGGAAATGCCGAAATAGCCCGCCCCCAGCAGGATGGCCACTGCCGCGCCGAAGCCTGCGCCGGTGGAGGCCCCCAGAATGTCCGGCGACACCATGGGGTTGCGGAACATCCCCTGATACGCCGCGCCGGACACCGCCAGCGCCGCTCCCACCAGGGCCGCCGCCGCCACCCGGGGCAGCCGCACGGCGAACACCACCTTATCGTCGCTGAGGGGCCAGTCCGCCGCGCCGCCGGTGACCTTTGTCCACAGCATATGCAGCAGCTGCCCCGGGGACAGGGCATACCGTCCTAATAGCAGCGACCCCAGCAGCACCGCCAGGAAAACAGCCCCCAGCACCGCGAACCGCCGGGCATAGCGCTTATCCGCCGCGGTCATCTGCTGCCCCCGTTGCTTCGGCTGTCCCGGACGATGTAATAGGTGCCGGTCTCGGCGTCGGTCATGGTCACGGCGTGGTCCTTATCCGCCGCGGCGATCAGTCCGGCGATGGTGGTGTCAAAGGCCGCCAGCAGCAGCATACACAGAACCAGGGCGCGGCAGATTTTCCTCATAGCGTTCCTCATTTCAGGGTGGAGCGGCTGAGCATACGCTCGGCCTCCTCCGCCGTCAGGTCATAGTGCCAGAACAGCCGGTAATACTCCTGGGCCACCTGCACCATGTCATAGTCGTACAGCTCCGGATACAGCAGGTTCCCCAGCCACCAGATGCCCAGCACCCGGTTCACCGACGGCGGGGAGCTCATCCAGTCATAGGGCAGGCCGGGAATCTCGTAATACCGCCCGTTCTGAACGGCGGTGAGGCCCGCCCATTCCCCCTGGGTCAGGGTGTCGTAGGGGCCGCCGGTGGACAGCAGAATCACGTCCGGCTCCACGGCGTATACCTCCTCCAGACTGACGGTGGTGCCGCCGCCCCGGTTGCTGACCTCCTCCGGGATGATGGCGTTGACGGCCCCCACCAGGTCGATGACGTCCGCCTGGACGGACCCGGCGGCGTTGCAGGCAAGGCCCGTGGAGCCGGTGCCGAACAGCACGGAGAGCCGCTGGCTCTCCGGAATTTTTGCGGAATTTTCCTGGGCCATGGCCACGCTTTTCTCAATGAATTGGGCCAGAGGCTCCGCCGTGCCGGCCCGGTTCAGGATATCCCCCAGCATCCGATAGGCGTCGGCCATATCGTCCAGGTCCGTCTCGATGAACACCGTGGGGATGCCGGTCTGCTTCTGGATGCGGTCCATATCGTCGGCGATGGTGTCCTTGGCGTCGCCCAGGTCGATGATGATCTGGGGCCGGGCGTCAATAAGGGACTCCATATTCAGGTTGGCCTTGCTGCCGTAAAACTGGCCGAAGGTGGGCAGATACCGGACCTCCTCCGGGAAATAGGGCATCTGGGCCGTGCCGGGACTGCTGGAAAGCCCCGCCAGCAGGTCATAGGCAATGGGCATGAGGATCATCTGGGCCGTGGAGCCGCTGGGAGCCACCCGCTGGATATCGGCGGGGATCTCCACCTGCCGTCCGGCGGAGTCGGTGATGACCCGGGTCTCCACCCCCTCCAGGGGGTCATAGCCCTGCTTTTTGCCGCAGGCGGCCAGGGGCAGACACAGGCACAGAATCAGAAAAAAAGCAAGCAGACGTTGTTTCATGGGGTCACTCCTTATCGAAATCGGGCCGGGGCGGAAGGGGCCGGAAGTCCGGCCGGCCCGGCAGCCAGCCGTCGCCTCCCCGCCGCCGGGGCGGCGGGGGCGGGGGGATCAGGGCATCGTGCGCCCCACTGTAAAAGGCGCGGTTGTTCTCAATGAGCTGGGGAAGGGTCACGGGGCGGTAGAAATTCACGTCCACCCCGGCGTTGAGCATCCGGGGCAGCTGGCGCAGGATGCCGTATTCCGGGCCACGGGCCTGGTGCAGGTGGCCGTGGATCATATAGCCCCGCCTGCGGTACAGAATGGGATAGTGGCAGAGGATAATGTGAACCTCTCCGTCGTCGATCTCGTTGAAGTCGGTGACGGTTTCAAAATAGCGGTACAGCTCCCCGGCGTTTTCAAAGCCGGTGTCGTGGTTGCCCCGGATCAGGTGCTTATGGCCCCGGAGCCGGGACAGGGCGTCCCCGGGCACCAGGCCCCGGTTATAGCCCACGTCCCCCACCACATACACGGTGTCCTCCTCCGAAACGGCCTCGTTCCACCGGTGGATGAGCTGGCGGTCCATGTTCTCCACGGTGTCGAAGGGCCGGGAGGGCAGAAAGGGTTCATAGTGAAAATGCAGGTCGGCGGTATAGAAGATCATGGCGTCCTCCCTCAGCTTGTCAAAAAAGTCTTTTTTTGACAAGCTGCGTGCGGTTTTTCAGAACTTAAAAAGTTCTGAAAAACCTGTGATTGCAAACGAAAGACACCCCTGATGGGTTTCTTTCGTAACTATCTTCCTTTCCGATGGCGGAAGATTTCCGGGTTTCTCGACAGTCTCCTCCCTGTCGATATTCCCAATTAAGGATAACGGTGGCCAAAAAAAATTCAGCACACCTAATTAATTTTTATTCAGTATAGCAAAATCCGCCGGGATTGTCAATACGGCAGGGCGGGAAAATGCCATTTTGGGCATGACAGAGCCCCGGACGGCGGAAGGCAGATATGGCCGCCCGGGGCTTTGTCTATTTCATTCGCTCCACAGCCGCACCGTCCGTGGGGCGGTGTCGCCGTCTGGCAGCAGCGACGCCGCGAAGCCCGCGGGCTGATACGTCAGCTCCAGCAGGAATTGATCGGGCTGATCCAGATAGTCCGGGTACTCGTCCAGCACCATCACCAGCTCCAGCTGCTGCCCCTGAGCGGGCAGCGGGTTCAGCCAGCCGTTTACCACCTGATCGCTGAACTCCACGCCGGACTCATACCCCAGGGGCAGGACGCCCTTGGACAGGTCATAGGTAAAGAGCTGTCCCTTCAGCTCCCGCAGCGCTCCCCCGGCAAAGCCATAGACCCTGGCGTCCAGCACCTTCAGCTGGAAATCGCCGCTTCCTGACTGCACCGCAAAGCGGTACAGATACCGGTATTCGCTGTTTCCGATGGTTCCGGCGTGCTCCTCCCGCCATTGCCTCTCCCATGGGCACATCTCGGTAGGTGCGTAGGACAGCCGGGCTCCAGGCGTCAGGACCCGGGCGGTGCGCTGGGCTTCGGTATACCGCAGAATGCCGGACAGCACCAGCAGCGCCGCCAGGACGATCACCGCTGCCCACAGGGCCTTCCGCCGCCGCCGCAGACGGCGCAGCAGCCGGGCCTCCTCCTGAAACTGCGGCTCCAGCAGGGGGTGGCACATTTCGTCCGCCGTCCGGCGGCAGGCTTCGCACCCGGCCAGGTGCTCCTCCAGAGCCTCCCGGGATTCCGGGCTCAGCATCCCCTCGGTGTACAGGGGCATCAGATCCTGGGCCAAGGCACAGTCGATGGTTTTCATGGCGTTCCCTCCATTTGCTCCATGATTTTCTTCCGGGCCCGGTGATAGGTGACGCAGGCCCAATTTTCACCCTTTTCAAACAGGCTGCCGATGTCGCGGAAGGACAGCTCCCCCAGCACCCGCAGCAGAAATACCTCCCGGTACGGCTCCGGCAGCCGGTGCAGCAGCCGGTGGATGCGCAGGGCCAGGTCCTTGTCCTCAAAGGCGGCGGCAAAGTCCCGGCTGTCCGGCAGGGCGGCGGTGTCGTCCAGGGGCTGGCACCGGCCCTCCTTCCGCCGCAGGGAGGTCCAGGTGTTCCGGGCGATCTGGCACAGCCAGGTGGAGGCGGCGCACTCGCCCCGGAAATCCGGCAGGGCCACCATGGCCCGGTAAAAGGTCTCCGCCGCCAGCTCCTCGGCGGCGTGTTCGCTGCCGGTGAGCCGCAGAGCGTAGCGGTACACCGTCTGATAGTGGCGGCGGTACAGCTGCTCCATATCCTGGGCCATGTCCTCCCTCCTTTCTGTTTATTAGACGCGCGGTGCAGCGGAATCTGACAGAAAATTTCAAAAAAAATCCCCTTATGCGGGGGCATAAGGGGATTTTGAGGGGTCAGGTATTCAGATACGGGTCGTCCAGGCGGCCCAGGCGGCGCAGCATGGTCTTTTTCACGGCCTTGAAGATGTTCTCATACCCGGTGCAGCGGCACAGGTGGCCGGACAGCAGCTTGCGCAGCTGGTCGTCGGTATAGTACACACCCCGGTCCAGGATCTCCACCGCCGTCATGATAAAGCCCGGGGTGCAGAAGCCGCACTGGATGGCGGTTTCCTCCATAAAGGCCTGCTGAATGTCGGACAGCTCACCGTTGGGGCCCATGAGGCCCTCCAGGGTGGTGATGTGCTTGCCCTCGGCCCACACGGCCAGGTACAGGCAGGAGTTGTAGCACTCGCCGTCGATGAGCACGTTGCAGACGCCGCATTCGCCCACCTCGCAGCCCTTCTTCACGGAGGTCATGGAGAAGTCGTTGCGGAGCATATCCGTCAGAGATGCCCGGACGTCCACCATTTTCTCCACTTCCTTGCCGTTGAGGAAGAACGTGACCAGCTGATACTGATTCTTTGCCATTACAGCTCACCTCCTGCCAGCTTCACGGACTCGATGAGGCAGCGCTTGGCGCTTTCCACGGCGATGTGGGACCGGAAGGCCTTGCTGGCTCGCCAGGAATCCCGGGGGTGGATGTCCTCCAGCACCGTGCGGCCGAACTGCTGGATGTTCTCCAGGGTGACGGCCCTGCCGTTGATGAAGGCCTCGGCGTTCAGCGCCCGCAGAGGCACGGGGCCTGCCACGCCGAAGGCGATGCGCACCCGCTCAAAGGTCTTTTTGTCCGGGCTCAGCCGGGCGTTGACGGAGGTGCCCAGGGTGGCAATGTCCATGGCGTTGCGCATGGCGTACTTGATATAGTGACCCCAGGTCCGGTCATAGGACGCCTTGGGAATGAGAATGGCGGTCTGGATCTCGCCCTCCTCCACCCGCAGGTCCACGGTGCCGGCCTTGAGATAGAAATCCTTGATGGGCACCCGGCGGACGCCGTTTTTGCCGGTGATCTCCACGATGGCCTCCCAGGCGTGGAGGGTGGAGGCGGAGTCGGCGGAGGTGACGCCGTTGCAGGTGTTGCCGCCGATGGTTCCGGCGTTGCGGATCTGGGGGCCGCCCACCATGTCCACGGCCTCGCCCAGGACGTTGATGTACCGCTGGATCAGGGGATCGGCGGTGATGTGGCTGAAGGTGGTGAGGCTGCCGATGCGGAGATTTTCCTGGTCATCCAGGGACACGCCCCGCATTTCGCGGCAGCCCTGGATGCTGATGAGGGCCTTTCCGGCCCGCTTGCCCTCCCGCATCTGCACCAGCACGTCGGTGCCTCCGGCGATGATCTGGGCCTCGGGATGCTCCAGCCGCAGGCGGATGGCGTCCTGGACGCTTTCGGCCTGGTAGAGCGCTGACATATCATACATAGCGGTGTTTCCTCCTTAGTCCCGGATCAGGCCCTCTTCCGTGAAGCGCCGGAAAAGGACGTGGGGGGTGATGGGATCCTGGTCGATGGCCACGCCGGTGGCGTTGTAGATGGCGTTGCGGATGGCGGGGGCGCCGGAGCAGGCCGGGGGCTCACCCAGGGCCTTGGTGCCGAAGGCGCTGGTGGGCTCGGCATTTTCCACGAACTGCGCCTCCAGATGGGGGTGGTCCATGATGGTGGAGAGCTTATAGTCCAGCAGGTTGTTGTTCAGGGGGCGGCCGGTCTTTTCGTCGAACAGCAGCTGCTCGGACAGACCGTAGCCGATGGCCATGGACATGCCGCCGTGGACCTGGGCCTCGGCCAGGGCCGGATTCACCAGCCTGCCGCAGTCGTGGACGTTGATGATGTCCTTCAGGGTCACCTTGCACATGGGGATATCCACCTCCACCTCGGCGAAGGTGCAGCCGAAGGAATAGGCGTTGTTGCGGATGGTGTAGGTGCTCTCGGCGGTGATGTGCAGGGAGTCGTTGGGGTTATACTGGGCGTGCATGGCCAGCTCCGACAGGCTCATGAGAACCTTACCATCGGTGGTGCGGACGATGTTCCCGTCCGCGATGTCCATGTTGTACACCGCCTGGCGGGTGAGCTTGGCGGCGTAGTCCAGGATCTTCTCCTTCAGCAGCAGGCCCGTCTGGCGGATGGAGAAGCCCGCCACATACGTCTGGCGGGAGGCGTAGGCGCCCAGGCCCGTGGGGGTGATGTCCGTATCCTGGCAGGACACCACATGGACCCTGCGATAGTCCCCCAGGCCCACCACATCGGCGGCCATCTGGGCATAGACGGTGTCGGCCCCCTGGCCGATCTCCGTCTCACCGCACTGCATGGTGACGCTGCCGTCCAGATTCAGCTGCATCCGGTTGGAGGAGGTCTCCAGGGAGATGGGATACACGGCGGTGTTGTACCAGAAGGTGGCCATACCGATGCCCCGGCGGACGGGGCCGGTGTCCTTGGCAAATTCTGCCAGCTTCCTGTCGTAGTCGATGTACTTCTTGCCTGCCTCCAGGCACTGGCGGAAGGAATCGTCATAGTTCACGTTGTGGGAGAAGCCGTCCTCGTACCCCTGGGGCATGACGTTCTGCATCCGGAAGGCCAGGGGGTCCATGCCCACGGCCTTGGCGCAGTCCTCCACGTTGGCCTCGTCGGCAAAGGAGGCCTGGGGCATACCATAGCCCCGCATGGCCCCGGCGGCGGGCCGGTTAGTGAACACGGTCCATGCGTCGCACTCCATGTTGTCGCAGGGATAGTGCTGGGGGAAGGAGCCCATGGCCTTGGCCACGATGCTGTGTCCGTGGGAGGCGTAGGCCCCCTGGTTGGAGAACAGCTCCACCTTTCGGGCGGCAAAGGTGCCGTCCGGCCGGAGCCAGGACACAATGTGGAACCGGATGGCGTGGCGCACCCGGTTGGAGACGAAGGTTTCCTCCCGGGAGCAGTCGATGCGGACACAGCGGCCCTGGACCTGGGTGGAGCACCAGGCGCACAGGGGCTCATACAGGGCGTCCTGCTTGTTGCCGAAGCCGCCGCCGATATAGGGCTTTACCACCCGGATATCGCTCCAGGGGCGGCCCAGGGCCTGGCCCACCACCCGGCGGATGATGTGGGGGATCTGGGTGGAGGCCACCACGGTGATCCGGCCGTTTTCCTCATAGGCGAAGCACCCGTGATTCTCAATGTGGCAGTGCTGCACCGTGGGGGTGTCGTACCAGCCCTCTACCTTGATGAGGCCCGGCTCCTGAATGGCGGCCTGATAGTCGCCCTTCTTCATGTCGGTGTGCTTGAGGATGTTGTTGGGAAAGGCCTCGTGGAGCTGGGGCGCACCGGGCTTCATGGCCTCCTGCGCGTCCAGCACCAGGGGAAGCTCCTCATACTCCACCTGCAAAGCCCGGACGCCCTGCATGGCGGCCACCTCGTTTTCCGCGATGACCACGGCCACGTCGTCGCCGTAGTAGCGGACGTGCCGGTTCAGAAGATGACGGTCCGCCACGTCCTGGTGTCCCGGGTCCATGGACCAGGGGTGACCGGCGGTGGGGAAGGGGTGCTCCGGCACGTCGAAGCAGGTCAGGACCTTTACCACGCCGGGGATCGCCTCCGCAGCGGACTTATCCACAGACTTCACGAAGCCGTGGGCAATGGTGGAGTGCCTGATGCGCACATACAGCGCGTCCCGGGGCATCAGATCCTCGTAATATTTAGTGCGTCCGGTGGCCTTGTCAAAGGCGTCCACCCGGACCTCCCGTTTTCCAACCTCAGCCATGAATGGTGTCCTCCTCAGCAAAATAAGAAGCCGCGATATCTGGCATAAGCCCTCGTAATTCTTCTTTATTACATTGTATCATAGCACATCCCGGAGGCTTTGAAAAGTGGTGAACGTGATTTTAGTTGCAGAATAGCGCCATGACAGAAAAAGCCCCGGCGGGGCTTGTCCGCCGGGGCAGGGGAAATGCTGTGTCAGCGAAAGGAGATCGCTCAGATGGCCTTGCGCTTCTTGGAGGTGACCACCACGGCAGCGCCGGCTGCCATGACCGCCACCAGGCCGTACACCACCACGCCGGTATCGGCGGTCTTGGGGCTTTCAGGCTTGGTGGGAGTGGTGGGCTCCTCGGCGGGCAGGGTGATGGTGATGCGGCCCTGGGGCTGGGCATACTGCTCACCCACCACGCCCTTGAGCTCGGTGGTGATGTAGTCCATCAGCACCTCGTCCAGAGGCAGACCGGTGTCGAACTGGCTGGAGGCGGCAGCAAAGGCATAGTAGGTGTCGCCGCCGGCGGCGCAGAAGTTGTTGGTGACCACGGCATAGGTCTTGTTGGGGTCAAAGGCCTTGCCGTTGACGCTGTTGATGGTGACGCGGTTGATGGAAGCGGGACCATAGTAGGTGGCCTTACCGCTGCCGCTGGGATAGGGAGTGGTCTGCGGATCGTATTTCTTGGTGGCGTCAATGGAGATGTTCATGCCGGCGATCTGGGGGAAGCCGCCCAGGGAGTCGGGCAGAGCAAAGGTAGAAGCCTCCAGGGCCTCCAGCAGCTCGGCGCCGGTGACGTACACCACGGCCACGGTGTTGCCGAAGGGCAGCACGGTGTTCACGTCCAGCTTGGAGATGTCGCCCTTGTGTATCCAGGCCCGGATGCCGCCGCCGTTGGTGATGGCCACCACGTTCTCGGCGGGAACGGTGAGCTCAGCGTCCTTGCGGATGGCCCACAGCATGGAGTCGGTGATCAGGTCGCCCAGGTTGGTCTCCTGGGTGCGGTTGCCGGGATCCTTGTCGCCGTTGAGCTCCACGTCGGTTCTGGCAAAGACCTTGCCGTACTCGGCGTTGATGTCGCTGATGATCTTGTCGGCGGCAGCCTTCACGGTGGCGTCCTCCTTGGTGTAGGCGGACAGGTCGATGAGGCCGTTGCTCTCAATGCTCTTGGTGGCGTTGTCAATGACGATGGCGCCCACATAGGCAAGGCCCGTGCCGGTGGACTGGACCATGTTATTGTCCTTGCTGGCGGTCATCACCGTGTGGGAGTGGCCGTCGATGAACAGGTCGATGCCCTTGATGTTCTGCATCACATTATAGGAGCAGTTGGGCTCGGAGGACTTATCCACGCCCAGGTGGCCCAGAGCGATGACGATATCGGCATTCCCCTCGCTGCGGGCCATGTCCACATCCTCCTGGGTGACCTTGTACAGATCCTTGCCGCCGATGAAGCTCAGGCCCTTCATCAGGGCGGGGTTGGCCTTGGTCTGGGTCTCGGGAGTGGCCATGCCCACAATGGCGATGCGGAACAGCTCGGTCTCATAGGTGTCGTCGGCATAGATGGGAGCGGTGCCGCCGGGGGCAAAGATCAGCTCGCCCTCATCGTCCACCAGGTTGTTGCAGGCGACCATGAAATCGCCCTGGTGCTTTTTCAGGTTCTCCATCAGCTGGGGGAAGCCGTAGTCGAACTCGTGGTTGCCCAGGGTGATGACGTCATAGCCCACCAGGGCCATCATGTCCAGGGCGGTTGCGCCCTTGCTGAGGCTGACGTAGGGAGAGCCCTGGCTGAAGTCGCCGGCGTCCAGCAGGATCACCTGGTGAGCACCCTTGTCGTAGCACTCGTCCCGCAGTGCAGCCACCTTGGCGTACTTGTCGATGGCGCCGTGAACGTCGTTGGTGTGCAGGATGACGGTCTTGCCCTCCAGGGAGTCAGGGAGCTGATACGTCTCCTTGTTCTCGCCCCAGGAAGCCGGGACCATCAGCGCCAGCGTCATGACCAGCGCCAGCAGAGTCGCTAAGAATTTCCGCATGGTATCTTTCCTCCTTCATTTTCAGAGCGCAGTATGCGTTCTGTGGTACTTCTATCATACATGATTTTTCCGGAAAAGGAAATTCTTTTTCCTTCTGCAAGGTATACAAAAATATTCCCCCTTTTTTGTTGGATTTTCTCAGGGAAAAACCGGGAAAAACAGTATGTTTTTCTGCCCGTTCCGTGGTATAATAAAAAATCAAGCCATATGATCCGGAAAAGGAGGGCATTTCCATGAAATATCTGTTTCGCGGGGGCACGGTGGTGTCCGGACGGGGCACCCGCCGGGCGGACGTGCTGGTGGAGGACGAGAAGATCCTCCGGGTGGCCCGCAGCATCACCGCGCCGGAGGCCGCCGTCATCGACGTGGAGGGGCAGCTTCTGCTGCCGGGCTTCATCGACGCCCACACCCACTTCGACCTGGACGTGTGCAGCACCACCACGGTGGACGACTTTTTCTCCGGCAGCCGGGCGGCTCTGCGGGGCGGCACCACCACGGTGGTGGACTTCGCCTGCCCCAACAAGGGCGAGACTCTGCACCAGGGGCTGGAGCTGTGGCACAAGAAGGCCGACGGCAATTGCTGCTGTGACTACGGCTTCCATATGACCATCGACGACTGGAATCCCGGCATCGAGGCGGAGATCGACGATATGTACGCCGCCGGTATCTCCTCCTTCAAAATGTACATGACCTATCCCGCCATGATGATCGGCGACGAGGCCATGTATCACGCCCTGAAGAAGCTGAAGGAAAAGGGCGGCATCTGCGGCGTGCACTGCGAAAACAGCGGCGTCATCGACGCGCTGATCGCCGAAAAGAAGGCGGCGGGCCAGATGGGCGTGGGCTCCCATCCCCGGACCCGGCCCGATTTCCTGGAGGCCGAGGCCGTGTCCCGGCTCCTGCGCATCGCCCAGGCGGTGGATATCCCGGTGGTCATCGTCCACCTGACCAACGAGGCCGCCCTGCGGGAGGTGGAGGCCGCCCGCAAGCGGGGCCAGCGGGTGTATGTGGAGACCTGCCCCCAGTATCTGGTGCTGGAGGACAGCGTGTATGACGACCCCGACTATTCCCGGGCCGCCCGGTATGTCTGCGCCCCGCCCATCCGGAAGGATCGGGACCAGCAGGCCCTTTGGACGGCCCTGCGCAAGGGAGAAATCCAGACCGTGTCCACGGACCACTGCAGCTTCACCCTGGAGCAGAAGGACGCCGGACGGGGGGACTTTACCAAGATTCCCGGCGGTCTGCCGGGGGTGGAGAACCGGGGCGAGCTGCTGTATACCTACGGCGTCACCACCCGGAAGATCAGCCTGGCCACCATGTGCCGGGTGCTGGCGGAAAATCCCGCCAAGCTCTACGGGATGTTCCCCCGGAAGGGCGTGCTCCAGGACGGGGCCGACGCGGATATCGTGGTGTACGATCCTCAGGCGGACCATGTGCTCCGGGCCGAGGATATGGCCAGCCTGGCCGGTTATTCCCCCTATGAGGGCTTCGCCATCCGGGGCGGCATCCACCAGGTGTGGCTCCGGGGCCGTCTGGCGGTGGAGGACGGCTTTGTCCTGGCCGGGCCTGACGGGAAATATATCCCCCGGGGCAAGTGCAGTCTGTAACCGGGAAATGAGAAAGAAGGCAGCCGTATGAGCGTTCTGTATTGTCAGTCCCCGGCGCTGTTCTGGTGCGCCCTGGCGCTGATCGTGTGTTTCTTTGTGCGCCGTGGGGCCCATCGGGTCCGGGCGGTGCTGGACCTGGTGCTGGGGCTTCTGTGCATCGTGGGCGGCGTGGCCCTGTATTATCTGGGCATGTACAACGACGCCTTCACCATCCGGGACTTCTGGCACATCCGCACCGCAGGCTGGATCGGCCTGGCGGCGGTGGTGCTGCTGACGGCGTGGCAGGTCATCAAGGCCACCCGCCGCAGCGTGTCGGCCCGCCGGGCCGCCCGCCAGGCAGAGCGGGACGAAAAGACCCGGCAGAAGGAACTGGAGGATGCCAGGACCCGGGCCTATGCCGCCGGGCAGGAGGACGCCAAGGCCGCCAGCCGGGTGGCCGAAAACGCCTCCTCCGCCGCCGACAGCCGGGAAAATCCCTGACAGCCCGTTTCCATGAATAAAAAAAGTGCCCCCGCGGGGGCATTTTTTTTATTCCGTATCAATCGCTCCGTGAGCACTTCTCCGCGTCGATGGCCAGCACCACCATCAGGGCATACAGGGCGTCCCCCGGGTCCGCCACGTCGATGGTATAGGTGTCCGTCCAGTTAAACAGCTCCTTGCTGATAGAAGCCACCGTCCGGGGCCCGTCCTGGATGGTATAGTCCCACTCCATGAAGCTGCCCTCCACCGTCCAGCCGCAGAAATCCATGGTAAAGGACGGGTGGAAAAACGTGAACTCCTTGCGGATGGTGCCGATGCACCGCTCCCCCACATACAGGTCGAATTTCGGCAGAAACGTCAGCACCTGCTGCTTCACCGTGGCAATGTGCTGCCCCCGGGAGTCCAGAATGTGCAGGCAATGACCCCAGGAGAGCTGCCCCTCCACGGTATAGGCCACGCTGCCGCCCTCGTAATAGATGTCATAGCTGTCGAACCACGAGAAAAACCGCTGCTTGAAATACAGCTTCATCGGATGCACCTCCCTTTTTCCCCAGTATACCGGATTTGCACCCGGCGCGCAAGAGAAATTCTTCTTTACAAAATAGAAAGTATGTTCTATAATGGTGGCAGTATCTTTGAAGGGAGGACGAGGCCATGCGCGCACGGCCTGTCAGCTGCTGCTTTTCCGGCCACCGTCCGGCCAAGCTCCCCTGGGGGGAAAACGAAGACGATCCCCGGTGCCGGGCCCTGAAGGTCCGGCTCCGGGACGCGCTGGACGCCGCCTATGAGGCAGGATACCGGCACTTCATCTGCGGCATGGCCCAGGGCTGCGACCTGTATTTCTGTGAGCTGGCCCTGGCCCTACGGCAGCGGCACGGGGACGTCAGCGTGGAGGCGGCCATCCCCTGTCCCACCCAGGCCGACGGCTGGCCCCGGGCCCAGCAGGAGCGCTATCGCCGCCTGGTGGCGGCCTGCGACTACGAGACCCTGGTGCAGTCGTCCTACAGTCCCGGCTGCATGCAGCGGCGCAACCGCTATATGGTGGACCACGCCGCCCTGCTGCTGGCGGTCCACAACGGCCAGCCCGGCGGCACCCGCCGCACCATGGAATACGCCATGCGCCGGGGCCTGCAGATCGTGGACATCCCCCCGGTGATGGAACCGTGACATAATCCCGGCCCCCGCCGCATAGGCTTGTCTCAAAGAGGTGAACGCTTTGAAACAGGCAATTTTGCGGCGGGGGCTGGCGCTCTTGCTGGCGGCGGCAGCCCTGGGAACGGTGCTGGCCGGAGCCGGGGCGGACAGCGCCGCCGCCCTGTGGCAGTCCGTGTCCCGCCGCCCCCATCTGTCCCGGGGACTGCTGCGGTGGGAGCTGGGGGACCTTCTAGGGCTGGACGGACTGTCCGCCGCCACGGTGCTGGCCCTGGGCCAGTCGCCGGTGCTGCTGGCGGGCCGGTCCCTGGCGGTGCAGGAGGACGACGCCCCCCAGCCGGACCCGGAACCGGAACCGGAAAAACCCGCCCCCGCTCCGTCGGAGGACCCGGCCCCCCAGCCCGGGGCGGACAACGGCGTCCCGGCCCAGACGGTGGACCCCCGCTCCACCGACGGCTACAGCATCATCAACGGAGTGTACATCAAGAACAAGTCCAGCCGGACCCTGGACCCGGCGGTGCTGGGGGACCGGCAGTTCGCGGCCTGTCCCCAGCAGGGGCCCCAGGTCCTTATCGTCCACAGCCACGCCAGCGAGTCCTATACCATGCCCCCGGGGCAGGAGTATGTCCCCTCCGGCACCTTCCGCACGGCGGACCGCTCCTGCAACATGGTGCGGGTGGGGGACGAGCTGGCGGCGGAGCTGTCGTCCTACGGCATCTCCGTGGTCCACGACCGCACCCTCCACGACGGGGAGTCGTACAACGACGCCTATGAAAACAGTCTGGCGTCTATCCAGAGCTACCTGGCCAAGTACCCCTCCATCGTCTATGTGCTGGACCTGCACCGGGACGCGGTACAGGACGCCAACGGCACCCAGTATAAGCTGGTGACGGCGGAGGACCCCGCCGCCGCCCAGGTGAGCCTGATCATGGGCGTGGCCCACGACGGCTGGCAGGACAATCTGCGCCTGGCCATCGCCGTTCAGGAGAAGCTGGAAAGCCAGTCCCCCACCCTGATGCGGCCCATCACCCTGCTGAACTACCGCTATAACCAGTTTGCCGCCCCGGGCAGCCTGCTGGTGGAGGTGGGGGCCGCCGGGAACTCGCTGGACGAGGCCCTCCGGGCCGCCCGGCTGTTTGCCAAAGGCTTCGCCGAGACCATCCTGGGGCGATAAGAAAATACCGTCTGTAGTTTTCTTGAAGAAAACTACAGACGGTATTTATCATTCCTCCGTATGGCGGTTCTTTTTGGCCAGCTCCGCGATCTCGCCGAACTTGCCGGTGACATAGCCGTAGCTTTTTCGGCCATGGGGCAGCAGACAGCCGCTGCAATCCTTGATGCCGTCGCCGATATACCGGAAATTGCCGCCGCACCGGTCCCCTAAGGCGTACAGGGGACAGTAGCAGAACAGGCAGTTGAAGTCCTCCGGATGGGCGGTCTCATGGCAGGGGAAAAACTCGCAGGCCGTGTGCTGGAAGAAGGAGTAGCGGCACTCCTCGGGCTTGGTGGACAGGGCTTCACATTTCTCCATGGTGCACCTCCGTAACCGGCTTTCCGGGCCAGTAGATGACATAGCACTCCGCCATCTCGCCCATGTAGAAAAAGACGTTCTCCCCCATTTCGATGTGCTTGCCGAAGGTCAGATCCGGCACAAACAGCCGCCCGCAGGTGCGCTTGGGTCCCTTGATGGTGTAGCCCTCCGGGTTGGGATTGTCCCGCAGAGCCTCCGCCGCCTCCTGCAAGCCCGGGAAGCGCAGGGTCTTTTCCAGCTGGGCCAGCTGGGTCTCGCCGTTGATATAGACCAGGTGGTCCTGGTCCCGGAACCAATTGATGAGCATATGTCGTCCTCCTGATAGATCATACGAATTCTTGATGGAAATATTGATTCGGCCATCCCGTGTGTGCGGCCGTTACCGGAAATCTTCTTGTGGTGTCATTGCGAGCCAGCCGCAGGCTGGTTGTGGGCCCGACATCAACCGTCGGGTCTGCCGAACGCACGTTCCTTATGCGTTCGGCTGCAATCCGTACCCCCCCGCCTTGATTCTCCCTTCGGGAGAGCTGTCACCAAAGGTGACTGAGAGGGCCCGTAGGGGCGGACGCCCCTGTCCGCCCTGAAAATTCCCGCGCTTAAGGGCAGCCTTTCACATAAGGTAAGGGGGCGGGCGGGAGTGGCTGCTCCTGCCCGCCCCCATGGAAAGCTGCGGCAGTGCCGCGCTCAGGCTTGCAAAAAACCGCGCCAATAGACATTGGCGCGGCCGGTTTCCCGCGATTGAATCTATCCTCCGCCGTATGGCGCGCAGCGGGGACAGCATGGCGGCAAGCAGGTCTTCTGACTGACGGATCAGCAGCAGGCGCACGGTCTTCCCGGTTTCCCAGTGACGGACTTTCGTCCCTGTGCGCGGCCTCCCCGTATACAGCGGCGGTACCGTTCAGGATTCTCACCTGATTCACTATTCTCCCGTGCCGCCCACCCGGCGGCGCAGGCACTTGCGCGATGTATTCTCTTTTTCTGCACATAGTGTACCATCCGGCGGCCCATCTGTCAAGAGGGCAGCGAAATTCACGAAAAAAACTTGCCATGGGCCGGGGAATCGTGTATGATAGAAGAAAAACCGAAGGGAGTCCTCCTCATGACCGCCGAACAACGCCGGAGCAGGATCAGCGCCCGGCTCCACGAAGCCCATCAGCCCATCAGCGCCACCGCCCTGGCCAGGGAGCTGGGCGTCAGCCGCCAGATCATCGTGGGGGACGTGGCCCTGCTGCGGGCCGCAGGCCAGGCCATCACCGCCACCGCCCGGGGCTATGTGATCCCCGATGCCGGGGAGACGGGCCTGCCGCGCCAGGTGGCCTGCCGCCACGACGGCACCGGCACCCGGGACGAGCTTAACGCCATGGTGGACTGCGGCTGCACCGTTGTGGACGTCATCGTGGACCACCCGGTCTATGGCCAGCTGTCCGCCCCGCTGCACCTGCGCAGCCGTCTGGACGTGGAGCAGTTCATGGCCCGCATGGAGGGGGCCGCCCCCCTGTCCCAGCTGACAGACGGCATCCATCTGCACAGTCTCTCCTGCCCCGATGAGGTGTCCTATGAGCATCTGAAGGCCCGCCTGCGGGAGCTGGGCTTCCTGGCGGAGTAAAGTTCCGGTTGACAAACGGAAAAGACGTGATAGAATGTTATACAGGTGTCATGACACCTGTATAACATTCTTTTTACATATGCGAGGTCAAAGCTATGGAAGCAGTTCGCAAGTTCCTGGCCCGAAAAAACATCGTTTTCTCGGCCAAGCGGTATTTCATCGACGCCATGGGCGCTATGGCCCAGGGCCTGTTCTGCACCCTGCTGGTGGGCACCATTCTCAACACCCTGGGCCAGCAGCTGCACATCGGATTCCTGACGGAGGTCATCGTCACCCTGGGTAAGGGTGAGGGCGCCGTGACCTACACCATCGGCGGCCTGTGCTCGGCCATGGTGGGGCCGGGCATGGCGGTGGCCATCGGCCGGGCGCTGGAGGCGCCGCCTCTGGTGCTGTATTCCCTGATTCCCGTGGGCTTCGCCACCAACTTCATGGGCGGGGCCGGAGGGCCTCTGGCGGTGCTGTTCGTGGCGATTCTGGCGGCCGAGATCGGCAAGGCCGTCAGCAAGGAGACGAAGGTCGACATTCTGGTAACGCCCATCGTCACGGTGCTCTCCGGCATCGGCATTGCCGCCCTGATCGCCGCCCCCATCGGCGTGGCGGCCAGCGCTGTGGGCCGGTTCATCATGTGGGCCACGGAGCTGCAGCCCTTCTTCATGGGCATCATCGTGTCCGTGGTCATCGGCGTGGCCCTGACCCTGCCCATCTCCTCCGCCGCCATCTGCGCGGCCCTGGGTTTGACGGGCCTGGCCGGCGGCGCCGCCGTGGCGGGGTGCTGTGCCCAGATGATCGGCTTCGCGGTGATGAGCTTCCGGGAAAACCGCTGGGGCGGCCTGGTGGCCCAGGGCCTGGGCACCAGTATGCTGCAGATGGGCAACATCGTCCGCAACCCCCGCATCTGGATCCCCCCCACCCTGGCCTCCGCCATCACCGGCCCCATCGCCACCTGCCTGTTCCGGCTGGAGATGAACGGCGCGGCGGTGTCCAGCGGCATGGGCACCTGCGGCCTGGTGGGCCAGATCGGCGTGTATACCGGCTGGGTCAGCGACGTGGCCGCCGGGATCAAAGCCGCCGTCACCGGGATGGACTGGCTGGGCCTGGTGCTGATCTCCTTTGTGCTGCCGGCAGTCCTTACCTGGCTCCTGGCCGTCCCCCTGCGGAAATGGAAATGGATCAAGGACGGGGACCTGACCCTGGACCTGTGACGAAAAATGCGCCTCCCAAGGGAGGCGCATTTTTTGACACTATTCGCTTATTTTGTTGACAAACGGACAGTTTCATGCTATACTCAGGACCACTTTTTCAAAAACAGGAGGTCCTATGAACGTTGAATTGATCGTGGATTCCACGGTGGACGTGCCGGAGCACATCCGCAGCCGGTTGACGGTGGTACCTCTGACCATTCACTTTGGCCAGGAGGAGTATCTGGACGGCGTCACCATGGATAAACACCGTTTTTATGAACGTCTGGTGGAAAGCGACGTGCTGCCCACCACCAGCCAGGCCAGCCCCGCCGCCTTTGACCGGGAGTTCCGGCGGGTGCGGCGCAGCGGCGGCAGTGCCGTGGTGCTGACCATCTCTGCCGGGCTCTCCGGTACCTATCAGAGCGCCTGCATCGCCGCGGCGGAGTATGACAACATCTATGTGGTGGACAGCGGCACCGCCGCCATCGGGGCGGGCATTCTGGCGGAATACGCCCTGACCTGTCTGGACCGGGGCATGGACGCCGCCGGGCTGGCCCGGGCCCTGGAGCAGAAGCGGCAGGACGTGTGCGTCCTGGCTCTGGTGGACACCCTGGAGTATCTGAAGCGGGGCGGCCGCATCTCCAAAACCACCGCCCTGGCCGGTGGTCTGCTGAACATCAAGCCGGTGCTGACCATCGAAAACGGCGAAATCCTTCTGGTGGGCAAGGCCCGGGGCTCCCGCCAGGGCAACAACCTGCTGGTGGAAAAAATCCACGCCTGCGGCGGCATCGACTTTTCCCTGCCCATCCTCCTGGGCTACACGGGGCTGACGGATGTGTTCCTGAAAAAATACGTGGAGGACAGCCGGGCCCTGTGGGAAAACGGAACAGACCGTCTGGATTCCACCCTCATCGGCGGCGTCATCGGCACCCACGCCGGGCCCGGGGCCGTGGCGGTGGCCTTTTTCCGCAAGAAATAAGCTCCCCCCCCGGGACGTCCCGGCTTTGTCCCGGGTCAAAGGGCTTGCCAAGCGGGACGTCCCGGGGTACAATGGAACAGGAAAGGGGTGATCGGTATGCAGCCGGGGATCATGGAGCTGGACCTGCACGGGAAAAACGCGTACCAGGCCCGGGTGGCCATTGACGCCGCCCTGCGCCGCTGCGGCGGCGGGGTGTACCGCCTGCGGCTGATCCACGGCTATCACGGCGGAACGGCCCTGCGGGACCTGTGCCGGGAATACGCCGGGCACCCCCGGGTGCTGCGGCTGGTCGCCAGCTCCGGATCCACGGACCTGGTGCTGCGGCTGGTCGCCAGCTCCGGATCCACGGACCTGGTGCTGCGGGAATTTTAATACTGATTCTTGATTAAAAAATTTAATCAAGAATCCCGTGCGCCGGGCGCACGCACAGCGTGTGAAAACACGCTGTGACGTCTCATACAAAACCTGACGCACCTTCGGTGCTATAAAAAGCTTTTCAAGCTTTTTAACAGGTTTTGGTATAAGGAGGGTCTTTATGAAAATCGCACAGATCCAGATGCACGTTTCTGCCGATAAGGCGGAGAACATCCGCCATGCCTGCGAACTGGTGCGCTCCGCCGGGGACATCGACCTGGCGGTGCTGCCGGAGATGTTCTGCTGCCCCTATGACAACGCATGCTTCCGGGATTACGGCGAGCCCTTTGCCGGACCCGCCCAGCGGGCCATGTCCCAGCTGGCCCGGGAGCGGGGCATCTATCTGATCGCCGGGTCCCTGCCGGAGCTGGAGGGGCACCGGGTGTACAACACCTCCTTTGTCTATGCCCCCGACGGGACCTGCATCGCCCGGCACCGGAAGATCCACCTGTTCGACATCGACGTGGAGGGCGGCCAGCGGTTCATGGAGTCGGAGGTCCTGTCCCCGGGCCGGGAGGTCACCACCTTCGACACCCCCTGGGGGACCATGGGCCTTTGCATCTGCTTCGATATGCGGTTTCAGGAGCTGTGCCGCCTGATGGCCCTGCGGGGCGCCAGGGTGATCTTCGCCCCGGCGGCCTTCAACATGACCACCGGCCCCGCCCACTGGAAAATCCTCTTCCGGCAGAGGGCCGTGGACCAGCAGTGCTTCACCGTGGGCACCTCCCCGGCCCGGGACAAAAGCGCCTCCTACGTGGCCTGGGGACACTCCATTGTCTGCGACCCCTGGAGCCGGGTGATCCGCCAGTGCCCATCAAGAGAGGCGGTGGCCGTTACGGAGCTGGATCTGTCCATGGTGGACAGCGTCCGGCGTCAGCTGCCCATTCTCTCCGCCCGCCGGGAGGACGTGTACCGGCTGACGGAGCTGTGATGGCCGGCAGTGTTCCGCTAAAACGCAGCAGTAAGGAGGATAAACCATGAGATTGCGCAGAGATAAGTAACAGTTTCCATAAAATTTGAATGGAGGTTACTTAATATGGAAATCAGAGAATACAAAGCATACAACGAATCAGAGATTCTGCGCTTATACACGAGTGTTGGCTGGACGGCCTACACCGATCAGCCGGAGGTACTGCGTAAAGGCTTTGAGGGCTCTATGCTGACCCTTGCCGCTTATGAGGGCGATCAGCTTCTTGGTATCATTCGCACCGTGGGCGATGGGCATACCATCGTGTTTGTGCAGGACATATTGGTGTTTCCGGAGCATCAGCGAAAAGGCTTCGGCTCTGCGCTCTTACAAGCCGTTCTGAACCGATACAGCCATGTTCGTCAGATTGAGCTGGCAACGGATCACACGCCGAAAACCATTGCTTTTTACAAGTCAATGGGATTCTATGAATTGTCCGAAATCGGTTGCTGTGGATTTATGAGAGGATAGGAATACCAGCATCTCAATGCCAAAGGCAGTTGCTGGGGGGTATCCGTGCCGCCATCGGCAGCTGAACACAAACGCAAACTAATATTTGCCTTTTCCGGGATTGTATGGTATGCTGATGTCTGCCGGTCCGTCCGGACACGGCACTATGGGAAAAGAGGGAGAGCGCATATGAAAACCTATCAGGAAATGACCCTTGCGGAACGGCAGGCGGAATACGCCGCCCTGTGCAGGACCCACCAGGAGCAGAAGGCCCTGGGCCTGGACCTGAATATGGCCCGGGGAAAGCCCGGCCGGGAGCAGCTGGACATGGTCATGGAGATGTACAACATCCCCCTGACCGCCGACGACTTCATCACCGACGGCATCGATGCCCGGAACTATGGCTATGTGGCAGGTATTCCCATTGCCCGGAGGCTGTTTGCGGACCTTCTGGGCTGCAAGCCCGGCCAGGTCATCGCCGGAGGCAACTCCTCCCTGGAGATGATGTTCGACGCCGTGTCCAAGGCGTATACCCACGGCCTGCTGCACAGCGAAAAGCCCTGGGGCAAGCTGGACAGGGTGAAGTGGATCTGCCCGGTGCCGGGATACGACCGGCATTTCAAGGTCACGGAATCCTTCGGCATGGAGCTGCTGTCCGTCCCCATGACGGAAACCGGCCCCGACATGGACCGGGTGGAGCAGCTGATCCGGGACCCGGAGGTCCGGGGTATGTGGAACGTGCCCAAATACTCCAACCCCACGGGCATCACCTATTCCCTTGAGACCATCCACCGGCTGGCCGCCATGAAGCCCGCCGCGCCGGACTTCATGCTCATGTGGGACAATGCCTACTGCGTCCACGAGCTGGAGGGGGATTTCGTGCCCTTCCCGGATATTCTGTCCCTGTGCGCGGAGTACGGCAATGGCGACATGGTGTATGAGTTTGCCTCCACCAGCAAGATCACCTTCCCCGGGGCCGGTATCGCCTGCGGGGCCGTCAGCGAGGCCAACGTGGAATACTTCAAGAATCTGCTGAACATCCAGATCATCAGCTACGATAAAATGAACCAGCTGCGCCACGTCCGGTATCTGAAGGACAAGGAGACCACCCTGGCCCTGATGCGGCGTCATGCGGCCATTCTGGGGCCCAAGTTCCGCACCGTGGAGGACGAGCTGGACCGCCATCTGGCCCCCTGCGGCATCGCCCGGTGGAGCCATCCCAAGGGCGGCTATTTCGTCAGTCTGGACGCCATGCCCGGAACCGCCAGGCGGGCGCTGGAGCTGTGCCGGGACGCCGGGGTCACCATGACCGCCGCCGGGGCCACCTTCCCCTACGGCGTGGACCCCCAGGACAGCAACATCCGCATTGCCCCCTCCCTGCCGCCGGTCCACGAGCTGGAGCAGGCCATCGCCATTCTGTGCGACTGCCTGCGCATGGCGGCTCTGGAAAAGCTGGGTATCTGAACCCACCATATGCGAAAAACGGCCGCACCCTCCGGGGTGCGGCCGAAGCACGTCAACCATACGAAAGAAGCACGTTAAAGAAGGATGGAGCATCGCATGAACAAGAAAGTGCTTGCCAGCGGTGTCCGACCGCACCGGCCATAACTTCGGCAACGTGAAGATCGCCTTCGACGTGGGCTGCGTGGTGCTGACGGCATAAATATCGCAAAAATGGCGTGCGCCGGGGGCGCACGCCATTTCTTATTTCTCCATTTCCCGGGTAAGCTCCTGGTCCAGATGCACCGCGCCATAGAGGTTCTTGGCGCTGCACCCGGCCCGGCCGCCGCCGGCACAGGCGCAGGCGCACGCACAGGCGCAGCTGCTGGCGCAGGCGCAGTGTCCCCCGCCGCCGAAGCCGCCCCCTCCGAAGCCGCCTCCCCGGCTGCCGCCGCCGAAGCCGCCGCTGCGGGGTGGTTTCGGTTTTTCCCGGGTACCGTGGGAGCCGGGCCGGGGCCGTCCGTCCGGCCCTGCCGGATACCACAGACCGCTGACGAACACATAGTGGGTGCCGAAGCCGCCCCGATATCCGTCGGAGGCCGCCGCCACCCTGACGATAAGGAACACCACCACCAGCAGGATCACCAGCCCCACCAGACCCAGGCCGCCGTCGTCCTGGTAATCCGGGTCATACCCCGGGTCGTACCCCGGGTCGTTGTCCTGGGGCAGGTTGTCCCGGCTGCCCTCCTGGGCCAGCTGGGCGGGCCAGCTGTCGTACCGGACGGTAAAGTCCAGCTGCTGGCCGTGGTCCAGGTCCGTCAGGACCGCCGCATGGTCCCCGCCGGTATTTCCCAGGGAGTCCACGCCGTCCACCCCCGCCGGATCGTGCCAGGTCAGGGTCATCTGCCCCACCCGGGCCTCGTTGAACCAGCCGGGGGTATAGACATACTCCACGGAGCCGTCGGCCCCCAGGGTGTACATATACTCCTGGATCCAGCTGTAAGAGAACCGGAAGGTCTCCCCGTCGTCATAGTCCCGGTTGAAGTACACATACATATAGCTGTTGTCGAAGCTCAGGCGGTCGATGTTGTCCGTCAGGGCCTGCTCCTGGCGGATGCTGCCGTTGGGCACGCCGATCTTCACCCAGCTCACCGGCCCCTCCGCCAGCACCGTCCACTCCAAGGTCACCTGGATCCGCAGGCTGCCGTCCTCGGTGTTGGGGGTCACGTCCACGTCATAGGACTCGATGCGGTCCAGGTCCTGGGCGAAGGCCGTATGTACCGGCCCCAGGGCCAGCACCAGACACAGGCACAGCATCGCCCGGCACAGAATTTTACGCATGGTCAGCAGCCCCCTTCCTGCTGCAGCTGGCAGATATGCTCCATTTTGGCGCTTTCCGCCCGGATGCGGCGGCATGGCTCGCCGTCCCAGATACCGCTCCAGTCGTCGGTCAGCAGGTTCCCCAGGCCCGGCCCCTCCAGCCAGCTCTGGCAGGGCAGCACCGTGCCGTCCGGGGCCAGGGCCATGTTGGACAGGCACGCCCCGCAGCTGGGGATCAGGTGCAGGCCCATGTCCCGGAGGGCCTCCTCCGGCAGCCAGCCGGGGCTGGTGAAGTCCAGCTCCATGCCCAGGCCGTGGGCCGTTTCCGCCGCCTGGCGGAGGATGTCCGTCAGCTCCTCCTGGCTCAGCCGGGTGGCCCGGCTCTCCCCCCCGGCGGCGGAGCCGGTGGGGATCAGCCCCGAACAGGTGACGTACCGCACCCCCAGGCCGTGGACAAACCGCAGGGTTTCGGCATAGTCCCGGTTCAGGCTGCACAGGGGCGTGTTCACCGACACGATCAGCCCCGCCGCCGCGGCATTGCGGATGCCCTGCACCGTGTCATCGAAGCCCTCCGCCCCCACCAGGGCGTTGTGGACCTCCCGCCGGGCGTCGTACAGCGTCACCTGCACGCTGTCCAGACTGGCCTCAAACAGCCTGCGGCACAGCTCCGGCGTCAGCAGGCGGCCGTTGGTGTTCAGCCGGGTGACGAACCACTGGGCCGCCTCCACCAGCTCCGGCAGGTCCGGCCGCAGGGTGGGCTCCCCACCGGTGAAGGTCACCTGGGGGATGTTGGCCCGGCGCAGCTTCTCCAGAAGGGACTTCCACTGGTCCGTGGTCAGCTCCGGCGTTTCCCCCAGGGTCTGCCCGGCGGCGTAGCAGTGCAGGCACTTCTGATTGCAGTGCCACCGGCCCTCCCGGGTCATGGCGCTGATCATCAGGTCCATCCGGTGGGGGGCGGACATCCGCCCGGCGTATTCGCCCAGGGAGAGGGCTCCCACCTCCGCCGGAGGCTCCTGCCCCCGGGCGATGGCCACGATGCTCCGGAGCATCAACTCCAGGTCCCCCAGCAGAACGGCTTTCCCGGTGCCGGGATAGGTGCGGCGGGTGGCCTTCACCGCCGCCGAAAGCATGGACTGCCAGTCCTGCTCTCCGATCTCCCGGCCGCTCCAGGGCTCCAGCTGGTCCATGAAATTGGCCAGCAGGATGGCCCAGCTCAGGTTCAGGGGCACCAGCTGCGCCCCGTTCAGCAGCAGAAGAAACGGGTCGGCGGGGTCCTCCGTCCGGGGCGGGATCATGTGGATGCGCACCACGCCGGGGCCCCGAGGGTCGATGGTGATGTGGCGCACATAGTCCAGGCGGCTGCGGCGATACCGCCGTTCCAGCCAGGTCATTTTTGCCATATTGCGTCTCCTTTTATGGGTAATGGGTTTTCGGGGGGTCCGGGAACCATCCCGTTCCTACGCGGCAGGGCACATGGGCCCTGCCCTACGGGATATTCTATCGGCACACGCCTTGTAGGGCGGGGCCCATGTGCCCCGCCGTTGACCGGCGATTCTTCGTTGCTTGCACCGTAGGGGCGGACGACTCTGTCCGCCCCGAAAATCCTTGCGTATCAGGAACAGGTGAAACGGATTGACGCGTCGCGTCGCTCCTCGCAATGACACCGCAGGAAGAATTTTTCCCGGTTCCAATTCTGCCGGACCAACATAGGAATCTGCACCGACAAACGCGGCGGCGCGGGAAAACCCCGCGCCGCCGGAATGGTCTGTTTTTTTACTTGGCCACGGCGTCCTTCAGGGCCTTGCCGGCCTTGAAAACGGGGGTCTGGGAAGCGGGGATCTCGATGGTCTCCTTGCTTCTGGGGTTGCGGCCGGTGCGGGCAGCGCGCTTCTTCACCTCGAAGGAGCCGAAGCCCATGAGCTGCACCTTCTCCTCCTCGTGCAGGGCGGCGGTGATGGTGCCCAGGGTGGCGGCGATGACAGCCTCGGTGTCCTTCTTGGACATGCCGGTCTTTTCCGCCACGGCGGCGATCAGTTCGGTCTTATTCATGATAGTCCTCCTAAAAATTTTCCTTGGTCAAAATCTATCCCAAAGCGATGAATATCGCATCAGAAACCTGGGTCAGATGGGGGCCGCCTTACTTGGCGGCGTTCCACAGGCCGGTCATTTCCTCCAGGGTCAGGTCCGACACGCTGACACCCCGGTCCCGGGCCCCCTGCTCCACCGCCCCATAGCGGCGGATGAACTTTTCACAGGCGGCGTTCAGGGCGTCCTCCGGGTCCACTCCGGCAAAGCGGGCGGCCTTCACGGCGGCAAACAGCACGTCCCCCAGCTCCTCGGCCACGTTGGCGCCGTCCTGCACCGCCTGGTGCAGCTCGCCCACCTCCTCGTCCAGCTTGGACAGGGCCCCCTGGATATCCGGCCAGTCGAAGCCATCGTCCGCGGCCTTTTTCTGGAGCTTTTCCGCCCGCCACAGGGCAGGCAGGGACCGGGCCACGCTGTCCATGGCCTGGGCGGTGGTGCGCTGGTGCTTTTCCTGGCGCTTGATGGCGTCCCAGCTGACAAGGACCGACTGGGCGTCCTTTTCCGGCTCCGCGCCGCCGAACACATGGGGATGGCGGAAGATCAGCTTCTTCACCACGCCGTCCACCACGTCCTCCATGGTGAACCGGCCCCGCTGGCGCTCGATGTCCGCGTGGAACACCACCTGCATCAGCACGTCCCCCAGCTCCTCCCGCAGCAGGTCCGCGTCGTCCCGGTCGATGCCCTCGGCGGCCTCATAGGCCTCCTCCAGCAGTCCCCGGCGGATGGATTGGTGGGTCTGCACCTGGTCCCAGGGGCAGCCCTCCGGCGAGCGGAGCACTCGGATGATCTCCAGCAGGTCGTCGTAGTCGTATCGCGCTTTCTCCTTAAAATGTACCATATTCCCGCTCCTATTGCAAGTCCTCTTATCGGCAAAATAGCCTGATGAGGCTGTTTTTCGTGAAAAATGTACGGAATTTTCGTCTATTTCAGCCGCAGCCAGCGGACAAGACGCTCCCCGCCGGGCAGGGCCATGGCCTCCTCCCGGCCCACGGCCCCCAGCAGCAGCGCCGCCCCGGCGTAGATCACCGCCGCCAGGGCCACCGCCAGCAGGGTGGCCAGCCCCCCGGGCAGCAGGTCTGCCAGCAGCCGGTGGAGCCACCATGCCGCCGCGCCCATCCCCAGGGCCGCCAGCCCCGGCCGGGAAAATACCCGGAAATAATCAGGCCTTTCCGGCACATACCGGGCGATGGCCCCCAGGTTCAGCACCGTGATCAGGGCATAGCAGCACAGGGTGCTCACCGGCAGGCCCCGGATGCCGTAATCGGGGTTGGAGATCATCAGATAGTTCAGGGCGATCTTCAGCCCGCCTCCGGCCAGCAGGGTCCAGAGGGGGACTTTTTCCCGGCCATAGGCCTGCAAAATCCCATTGGACAGGGCCATCAGGCACACAAAAATGCTGCCGACGCCCAGAATTCCCAGGTGATACGCCGCGGCCTCCAGGGTGGCCGCCCCCTTGGCGGGGTATAGCAGCTCCAGAATGGGCCGGGCCAGAACGCTGAGTCCCACCCCCGCCGGCAGGGCCAGCAGGGCCGTCAGCCGGAAGGCGGCGGCGGTGTGCCGCCCGGCGGCGGACCGGTCCCCCCGGGCCAGAGCCGCCCCGATGGCGGGGATCAGGCTGATGGTCAGCGGATAGATAAACGCCGCCGGAAGGGCAAACAGATTCCCGGCATAGCTGTAGGTCCCGTAGAGGCCGGCGGCCTCCGGCTCCGTCAGGCCCCAGGAGGTCTGCAGGATGCCCATGGTGATGGACTGGTCCAGCAGGTTGATGACGGAAAGGCTCACGGAGCCCACGGTGATGGGCACCCCGATGGCCAGCAATTGGCGCAGAATATCCCGGCTCTGTCCCGGGTCGTCCCGGCCCTTGTCCCGGGACAAATGGGTCGCTGTCCACACGGTCAGGGCCAGCAGGGACAGAATCACCCCCGCCGTGACCCCGGCGATGGCACCGGCGGCGGCTATATGGGAGGGGTACCCCTGCCGCAGCAGCCACCAGGCAAGACCCAGGCCCACCATCAGCTTGCTGGCGGATTCGATGACCTCGCTGGCGGCGGTGGGACGCATATCGCCCATGCCCTGGGTATAGCCCCGGATCACCGACACCAGACACACGCACAGCACCGCCGGAGACAGCACCCGGATGGCGTCCTCCGCCCGGGTGTTGTGCATCCACCCGGCCAGGTCCCCGGCCAGGAAGAACATCAGGCCGCTGCTGAGAAGCCCCAGCAGCAGAAACAGCCAGAAGGCCACGGAGACGATGCGCCGCCGCCGGTTTACCCGGCCCAGAGCCTCCGCCTGGGACACCAGCCGGGAAAGGGCCAGGGGCAGTCCGGCGGTGGACACCATCAGCAGCAGATTATAGATATTGTACGCGGCGTAGAAATAGTTCATGCCCTGCTCGTCCAGCAGGTTCCCCAGAGGGATCTTGTACAGGGCGCCGATGGCCTTGGTGACAAGCATGGTGACCGTCAGCAGGGCGGCGCCCCCTAAAAATGACTGCTTCCCCCTGGTCATGGACCCTCCTCATTTCACTTCTTCATATTTTCATGGAATGCCCGGAAGGCCGACAGGTTCTCGGCGATCTTTTCGGGCCGCTGGATATACTCCGTGGGGTATTTGGCGTGGAACACCCGCTCAATGCGGCCCCGGACCGGGTCCACCATCTTGGTGGAGCCGCCTGCCCCCAGGGAGAGGATGCTGTGCAGCTCCTCCATGATGTAAATATTATACAGCCCCTGGGCTCCGGATATGCACCAGCCCACGTTTTCAAAGCTGCCGGACATATACTTCTGGCGATAGAGATAGTACGGAGAGAATCCGGCGGCGCGGAGGGTGGGGTCGGCATAGTCCAGCATCCGGGCCACGTCCTCCGCCGTGGGGATGGGCAGACCCTCCAGCAGGATGCGGCTGCCCTTTTTCAGGCTCAGGGTATGGACGGTGATGTTGTCGGCCCCGAAGGTCAGGCATTTGTCCAGGGTCCGGCGGAAGCCCTCCGGCGTGTCGGCAGGAAGCCCGGCGATCAGGTCCATGTTCACATGGGGAAAGCCCATGGAGGCAGCCAGGGCCATGGTGTCCTCAATGTCCCGGGCGGTGTGGCGGCGGCCGATGGCCCGGAGCACTTCATCCTCCAGGGACTGGGGATTGACGCTGATGCGGTCGGCCCCGTGGTCCAGCAGCACCTGGAGCTTTTCCCGGGTGATGGTGTCGGGCCGGCCGGCCTCGATGCAGTATTCCACGCAGCCGGACAGGTCAAAGCTGCGGTTCAGGTGGGTCAGCAGCCGGTCCATCTGCCGGGCGGACAGGGTGGTGGGGGTGCCGCCGCCCATATAGAAGGACTTGATGCGCAGGCCCGTCTCCCGCACCATTTGGGCGGCGTCGGTGATCTCCCGGCACAGCACCTCTAAATACGGCTCCATCAGCCCCAGGGACTTTTCCACCGACTGGGACACGAAGCTGCAATAGGCGCAGCGGGTGGGGCAGAAGGGGATGCCGATATACAGGGAGATGTCCTCCGGGCGCAGGTCCGCCTTGGCCCGCAGGCCCTCCTGGGCGGTCTCCACCGCCAGGCGGCGGCGGGAGGGGGAGACATAGTAGGTATCCCCCAGAATGCGGCTGACCTGGGCGGGAGTCTTTCCCTGCTCCAGCAGCCGGGCCGCCAGCTTGCCGGGGCGGATGCCCGTCAATGCGCCCCAGGCCGGGGTCAGGCCGGTGATGCTTCGGGCGGCCTTGAAAAAGCTCAGCTTCACGGCCTTCTGCCGCAGGCGCTCCCGCTCATACTCGTCCGTCACGTCCCGCAGCAGGGCCCGGGAGGTCCCCCGGCCCAGCCTGCCGCCGTGGGCGATCTCGGTGACGGCGGTGGCGTATACCGGACCCTGGTGCAGGTCCACCCGGGCCCAGTTGTCCTCCCCCGGCTCCGGCTCCTGATACACGGGCCGCTCCTCCGGGAAAAAGGCCAGCAGACTCTGCTCCACCGCATAGCGGTCGTCATGACCGCGAAAAACCAGTTTCATAGCCCCGCCCCTTACTTCATGCCCTGGCGGACATAGGGATTCACCCGGCGCTCATAGTCCAGGGTGGTGGGCTGGTCGTGGCCGGGGTAGACCCGGTAGGACCCGGGCAGATTCCCCAGGCGGGCCAGGGATTGCAGCATCTCCCGATAGTCGCCGCCGGCGAAGTCCGTCCGGCCGCAGGAGCAGCGGAACAGGGTGTCGCCGGAGAAGATCACATCCCCCACCACCAGGCACACGGAGCCCTTGGAGTGGCCCGGAGTCTCCAGCACGGTGACAGTCAGGCTCCCCAGGGTCAGGGTGTCGCCGTCGTGATAGTAGCGCTGGTTATGCTCCGGCAGCCGGGAAAACACCAGCTCCATGTCGCCCCGGCGGCCGTCCACCACGTCCTTTTCGTTGATGTACACCGGCAGGTCCGGGTACTGCTCTAAGATGGGGCGCACGGCGGTGGTGTGGTCAAAGTGGCCGTGGGTCAGCAGGATATACTGCAATTGGCAGCCGGACCTGGCCACCATGTCCAGCACCCGGGGGGCCTCGTCGCCGGGGTCGATCAGGGCGCAGACCCCTGCCGTCTCGTCGCTCAGCAGGTAGCAGTTGGTCATAATGGGGCCCACCATAATGGAATCAATTTTCATGGGTTCAACCTCCTGTTCAGGATAAAAGCGGGCGGACAGCGGCGTCCGCCCGGAAGAATGTGGAATACGTTACGCATTCAGCTGGTCCGTGTCCACCACCAGGGTCAGAGGTCCGTCGTTGACGGACTCCACCAGCATCTCGGCGCCGAACTCGCCGGTTTCGGTGTGGATGCCCTTTTCCCGGCACAGGGACACGAACTTTTCATACAGGGGGATGGCTACCTCCGGCCGGGCGGCGGCCAGGAAGTCCGGGCGGCGGCCCTTGCGGCAGCTGCCGTACAGGGTGAACTGGGATATCACCAGGATTTCACCGTTGACGGTTTCCAGGCCACGGTTCATCTTGCCGTCCTCGTCCTCGAAGATCCGCAGTCCCGTCAGCTTGTCCGCCAGCTTCACGGCCTGGGCCTCGGTATCGTCATGGGTGATGCCCAGCAGGATCAGAAAGCCGGGGCCGATCTGGCCGATGACGTTGCCGTCCACGGATACGGAAGCGCTTTTCACGCGGGTCAGCACTGCTCTCATGGTAATATAGTCTCCTTTTCGGTTAATATATTGTGTTTTTTCTCAGCCCGCCGGGCGGGTGACCCGCATGACGCCGGAAATCTGCTCGATGCGGCGCATGACGGTTTTCAGCTGCTGGCTGCTGGACACGTCGGTATCCAGGGTAATCAGGGCGAAGCCGTCGGGGGTGGAGCGGGCGTTCATGGAGGCCACATGGGTCTTGGTGGAGGAGAGCACCGTGGAGATATCCACGATGAGGTTGATGCGGTCCTTGGCCACCACCTGGAGGGTGGTGCGGAAGGTGCCCTCCACGTCCTCGGCCCAGGACACCTTGATCCAGCGGCCCTCCTCATCGGGACGGCGGCGGGCCGGGTCGGCGTTGGGACAGTCCCTCCGGTGGACGGACACCCCATAGCCCTTGGTGATGAAGCCCACGATATCATCCCCGGGGACGGGGGTGCAGCACTTGGAGAACTTCACCAGGCAGTTGCTGAGGCCCTCCACAATGATGCCCTTTTCGCTGTGGGTGCGCTTGGGCACGGCGGGGCGGGTGGCATCGGGGCGGCCTTCCAGCGGCACCTCCGCCTGGCGCTCCTCCTGGTGCTGGTGGAGAATGCGCTGGATGTCCTCCCGGATGCGGCCGATGACCTTCAGGCTGCTGATGCCCCCGTAGCCGATGGCGGCGTACAGGTCGTCCAGGCTCTTATAGGTGAGCTTTTTCAGAATGCCGGGGAGGTTTTCGTCGTTGGTGAGCTCCTTCAGGGACACGCCGCAGCGCTTCAGCTCCGACTCGAAGGAGGCCCGGCCTGTCACCACGTTTTCGTCCCGGCGCTCCCGCTTGAGCCACTGGCGGATCTTGGACCGGGCGTTGCTGGACCGGGCGATCTTCACCCAGTCCCGGCTGGGCCCGTGGGCCGACTGGGAGGTGACCACCTCCACGATGTCGCCGTTTTTCAGGCGGCAGTCGAAGGGCACGATGCGGCCGTTGACCTTGGCGGCCACCATGTGGTTGCCCACGGCGGAGTGGATGTTATAGGCAAAGTCGATGGGGGTGGCCCCGGCGGGCAGGTTGATGACGTCCCCCCGGGGGGTGAACACAAACACCTCGTCGGCGAACATATCCACCTTCAGGGAGTGGATGAACTCCTCGGCGTCGGCCCCCTCCTGATTCTCCAGCAGGCGGCGGACCCATTCATACCGGCCCTCGTCGCCGCCGCCCTGGCCGTTCTGCTTATACTTCCAGTGGGCGGCGATGCCGTATTCGGCCACCTCGTGCATCTCCTTGGTGCGGATCTGCACCTCGAAGGGAACGCCGTTCTGGCCCATGACGGTGGTGTGGAGACTCTGGTACATATTGGGCTTGGGGGTGCCGATATAATCCTTGAACCGGCCCAGCACGGGCTTGTACAGGTCGTGGATGATGCCCAGAACGTAATAGCAGTCGGACACCGTGTCCACGATGACCCGGAAGGCAAACAGGTCATACACGTCGTCCAGGGACTTGTTCTGGGTGTACATCTTGCGATAGATGGAGTAGGGGTGCTTCATGCGGCCATAGACATAGCCGTCGATATGGGCCTCCTCCAGGCGCTGGGTGATCTGGTCGTGGATGGAGGACATGAAGCCGTCGTACTCCGTGGCCTTCTCGTCCAGGGCGTCCACGATCTCCCGGTAGCTGATGGGGTCCAGGTATTTCAGGGACAGGTCCTCCAGCTCCCACTTCATCTTCTGCATGCCCAGGCGGTGGGCAATGGGGGCGTAGATCTCCAGGGTCTCGAAGGACTTCTGCTTCTGCTTCTCCGGGGTCTGGTACTCCATGGTGCGCATATTGTGGAGCCGGTCGGAGACCTTGATGAGGATCACCCGGATGTCCTTGGACATGGCCAGCAGCATTTTGCGCAGATTCTCCATCTGCTCCTGGGCCTTGGAGGTATAGTGGACCCGGGTCAGCTTGCTGACCCCCTCCACCAGGTCCGCCACCGTGGGGGAGAACTGCTTGGCGATGTCCTCATGGGTGGCGGAGGTATCCTCAATGGTGTCGTGGAGCAGGGCGGCCTCGATGGACTCGGAGTCCAGGTGCAGCTCCTCGGCCACGATCTGGGCCACGGCCAGGGGGTGGGTCACAAAGGGTGAGCCGTCCTTGCGCAGCTGGCCCTGGTGGGCGGCGGCGGCAAATTCATAGGCGGCCCGGATCTTGTCGAAGTTGGCGGTGGGATTATAGGCCCGCACCGTGTCCTCCAGGCGTTGATAGCGTTCTTCCATTGTCATAAGCGTCCCCCTCCTCGTGATGTGTCCAGCGCCCGGTGCAGGCGCAGCAGATATTCCGAACGGTCCAGGGCTACCTTCTTGCCCTGGCTGGTGAGATGCAGGCTTATGCTGTCGCCCAGGCGGCAGCACTGCAGCAGGCCCCGCTCCCGGAACACCTCCAGGCACAGCACCGTCCGCAAAAAGGGCTCCGCCCCCTGCAGCGCCCCGGACAGCCGCCGCAGCAGCGGCAGATAGTCCGTTTCCAGTCCGTCGGGGGGCACCGCGTGCTGCAGGGCCCGCCACAGGCTCACGCACTGGTCCCGGGAGGGCAGCAGGCGCACGGCGTCCCGGGGACGCAGCTCGTCCCCCCGCAGGCAGCGGTCCACCAGCTCCAGGGACTCCTCCTCCCGGGTGCTGCCGGTGAGGGAGGGACGGATATCCACCATCTGCATCTGGACGGTGCGGCTGCTGCGGAACTCGTTGATCTGAAGATAGAAGGCGGCGTCCACCCGGTCGCCGGGGGCCACGCCGCAGGTCTGGGCCACGGCGGAGAAGAAGATGCCGTCAAACTGGGCGCTGCCCTTGGTCAGGCGCAGCTTCAGGTGCCGGTTCTGGCCCACGTTCTGAAGCCGGTCCAACGTGGCGCCCCGCAGGCAGAACACCGGCCGGGCGTTGCCCGCCCCGTAGGGCTCTAAGGCGTCCAGGGCCTCCACCTCCGCCAGGTTCACCCGGCCCGCCTGGCCGATGGGCACGTCCACCTGCAGGCAGGACACCGGGGCCTTGCCGCCCCGGAACCGGCTGGCGTATTGGTTCATCCGCTGCCGGAAGGCGGGGATGTTCTTTTCTTCAATGGTAAAGCCCGCCGCCAGCTCATGGCCGCCGAAGCCCAGCAGCAGGTCGGAGCAGGCCTCCAGGGCGGCGAACAGATTGAACCCGCCCCAGCTGCGGCAGGACCCCTTGCCGGTGCCGCCGGACAGGTGGATCATAAAGCTGGGACAGGCGTATTTTTCCGAAAGGCGGGAGGCCACGATGCCCACCACCCCCTGGTGCCAGGTGTCGGAGGCCAGTACCAGGGCGCTGCGCTCCTGGGGCGGGGTCTCCTCGATCTGTTCCACGGCCTGGGAGTAGATCTCCTGCTCCACGGCCTGGCGCTCCCGGTTCAGGGCGCACAGCTCCCGGGCCAGGTGCTCCGCCCGGTGGGGATCGGTGCACAGCAGCAGGTCCGCCGCCATGTCCGCCGCGCCCATGCGCCCGGCGGCGTTGATGCGGGGGGCCAGGACGAAGCCGATCTGCACGGAGGTGACGGTTTTGTCGGACAGGCCCGCCTCATGCAGCAGGGCGTGGAGGCCGATGAAGTCCGACCGGCTGATGGACGCCAGGCCCCGGGACACGATGGTGCGGTTTTCGCCGGACATCTGCATCACGTCGGCCACGGTGCCGATGGCGGCCAGGGTGCAGTAGCGGGACAGCAGGGCCTCCTCCCGGCTCTCGCCCCCCAGGGCCAGCACCAGCTTCAGCGCCACGCCGCAGCCGGCCAGGTGCTTGAAGGGATAGCCGCAGCCGGGCCGGTGGGGGTCCACCACGGCGCAGGCCGGGGGCAGCTCCTCCTTGCACTCGTGGTGGTCCGTCACCACCACGTCCATGCCCAGGGAGTTGGCGTAGGCCACCTCCTCCACGCCGGTGATGCCGCAGTCCACCGTTACCAGCAGGCGGACCCCCTGCCCGTGCAGGGACAGGATGGCGTCCCTTCCCAGGCCGTAGCCATCCTCGATGCGGCGTGGGATATAGTGCACCACGTCGCCGCCACGGGACAGGAGATAGTCCACCAGGATCACCGTGGCGGTGATGCCGTCCACGTCATAGTCGCCGAAAACGGCGATCTTTTCCCCGCCGGCCAGGGCGCGGCTCACCCGCTGGGCGGCCTTGTCCATGTCCTTCATCAGAAAGGGGGAATAGGGCAGGTCCCGGTCCCGCTCTAAGAAGGCGGCGGCCTCCTCCGGGGTGGTGATCCCCCGGGAGGCCAGCACCGAGGACACCAGATAGGGGTACCCGGCCCCGGTGAGCCGGTCCACTGCCCCGGCGGGCAGCTCCGGTATGCTCCACTGCTGATATTTCATGACAGGACACCCCTTTCCCGGTACTGCAAATAATATTTTATTATAGCAAACGCCGAATGACTTGACAAGGGGCGGACGTTGGATTTTCGGGGATTTTGCCAGCCGGTGTGCACCTGCGGGAGACAGCTGGAAACCCGGGCCTATAAAACGGACACATCCGGATAGAAAACCCGCCTATCCCCGAAGGGCATACCGGCGTAGAATAGACGCATATACCGCGCAGGTATGCTGAGGGATTGACAAAAAACGACAGCCGTGATAGAATATTCTCACAATCCAAGGGGTGCTGGCGCAAGCCGGCTGAGATGAGACGTATCGCCGTCCGGTCCCTCGAACCTGATCCGGGTAATGCCGGCGTAGGAATGCGAGAATATGGCTTTTGTTTCCGCATTGCCACGCCTCCAGGGCCCGCGATGCGGTTATTTTTTTCAAAGAGGAGAAATCACACATGAAAATCAACAAGACCCGCATGATCTGCGAGGCCGCCATCTTCATCGCCATGGCGGAGATCCTCAGCCTCATCAAGCTCTATGAGTTCCCCAACGGCGGCTCCATCACCCTGGAGATGCTGCCCATCATCCTGTTCGCCGCCAGGTACGGCTGCGGCTGGGGCTCTCTGGCGGGCCTGGTGTACGGCACCATCACCTACCTCATCGGCAACAAGTTCTCCGTTGACTGGACCACCATCATCTGCGACTACTTCATCGCCTTTGTGGCACTGGGCTTTGGCGCGGGCCTGCTGTCCCGCCGCAAGTGGAGCGTTTACTATGGCACGGTCATCGGCGGCGTGCTGCGCTTTTTGGCGCATTTCCTCATCGGCGTCTTTGTGTGGGGCAAGTGGATGCCCGACACGTTCCTCGGCAAGCCCATGACCAGCCCCTGGATCTACTCCCTGATCTATAACGGAAGCTACATGCTGCCCAGCATCGTTCTGTGCCTGGTGGTGTTTGCCCTGCTGTATAAGCCGCTGCGGAAGTATTTCACGTCGGCAGACCTGCTGGCGGCGTAACGCCTCTTACCCTCTCCGGGGGCGGGCCAAACCGCCCCCGGAAAATTTTTTCAAAAGCCGGGAAAAAAGTGTTGACAAACGCCGGAAAACGAGTATAATAAGTTTTGTTCGTCAGGAACATAGCGGGATTGTGTAAAGGTAGCACAGCGGACTCTGACTCCGTATGTGAGGGTTCGAATCCTTCTCCCGCTGCCAAAAGACTCTCAGCAAAAGCTGAGGGTCTTTTCTTTTGCCATGGTTCTCTCATAGGGATTCGGACCCTCACACAAATTCAATCCGGGCGCAGCTCCCGGCGCTTGCGCCGGGGGTTCGAATCCTTCTCCCGCTGCCAAAAGACTCTCAGCTTTCGCTGAGAGCCTTTTCTTTTTTCGGAAATTATTTACCCTCAGGTTACATTTTCAAGGAGAACCGGGGCGGCAGACGATTTCGTCTGCCGCCCCTGTTTTGTTATCAGTACCCCGCCCCCCGGGCGATGATCTGGGCCCACAGCACCGGCCCCACGGCGCCGGTGGGGTCGATGCCCAGCTTTCGCTGCAAGGCCAGCACAGCGGCCTGGGTGCCCCGGCCGAAAATGCCGTCCTCCGCCACGGTGGGAATATCCGGGTCCCGGGCCGCTATGCGGTTCAATTGCTGCTGCAGAAGAAGCACCGAGTCCCCCCGGTCCCCCAGCACGATGAACCGCCCGGGGTAAATTTCCCCGGCAAACTGCCGGTAGTCCTCCGGCAGGTCCTCCAGCACGTCCTCATAGGCCCGCCGCAGGGCGTTCCAGGTGTCCCGGCCCACCACGCCGTCGGTGGGAAGGCCCGCATAGCTCTGGAAGGCATACACGGCGTCCAGCATCTCCTGGTCAAAGACATCGCTGAGCCGGATGGGCGGCAGTTCCGGCAGGAAATACCCCAGAAAAGCCAGGAAAAACCGCACCGTCCGCACCGCCAGGCCGCTGTCCCCCAGCCGCAGGGCCTCGGTATACTGCCTCTGCACCTCGGAGATGGTCAGCCCCTCGCCGGACAGCTCCGACAGGCCCTTGACGCCGTTATAGATCTGCTTGATCTTGTACCAGGTGGCCTTGCCCACGATGCCGTCCGGGGTCAGGTTGAAGATCTGCTGGAAGGACTTCACCGCCTCCTCCATGGGCACATCGAACACCGTGGACGGCTCCGGAATCTCCGGAATGGCCGGATAGTTCCGGCGGATGCGGCTCAATTGCCGCTGGAGAAGCAGCACGTCGTTGCCCACGTCCCCCCGGCGCAGAGGCCGCCCGGGATAGGAGGGCACGTTCCCCCCTACCGGGGCGTTGAACACAATGCTGATATCCCCTCCGTAGTAGTATTGCAGAATCTCATAGGGGTTCATGCCGTCCCGGGCCAGGTCCACACTGCCCCACTGAGACAGCCCCCCGCACTGGGTCCGCACTCCGTCGCAGAACTGGGCAAACAGCGGCTCCACGCTGCCCTGCCGGACGATATAGTTGTTGAAGCTGTCGTCCACGATCTGGCTGATGTTCTCGAAAACGTCGCCGCCGTCCACATAGGCCTGGTCATACTGGGTGGTGCTGGTGATGTCATAGTCGTATCCCCGGGTGCGGTAATACTCGGTATACACCCGGTTCAGGGCATAGGAGATCTGGGCCAGGATGTTGGCCCGGATGGCGCTCTCCGGCCAGGTGGGGTAAATTTCGTGGGACGCCACGTTCTTGATGTAGGCGGCAAAGGGCACCTCCACGTTCCGGGCCGAGGACCCCGGCGGGCCCAGGTGTACGGTAATGGTCTCCGGGACCACAGGCGTTGCAGGCATAGCGCTCCCCCCTTATATCACCGGCTCCAGCATCACCGGCAGAATGGATTCGATGCGGGCATACACCGTGACCTCCCGGTCCTCCTGGGGCACGAACAAGGGGTGCCGCACCGACACCAGGTAACCGGTGCCGCTGATGGAGGCGGTGTCCGGCGCCTGGGACCAGGCGGCGGGCAGGGCCGGCAGGGCGATGCCCTGAACGATACCCGATTCATCGGTCAGTCCCCGGTAAAACGTGTGGGTCTGGCCCCCGAACCGCCGGTATACCTCCACCCTTGCCCCGGCTACCGGAAATGTCCCGCCACCGGAGGCCACCTGCACCCGCAGACTCCCCTGGTCGGGGTGGGCCTGCAAAAACGTGGACAGGGGCACATGCTGGGAAAAATCGGACATAGACATACATCCTTTCCTGGAAACTTCCCCTCAGTATATGCCCCCGGCCCGGGAAAAATACGCCTTTTCCGCCGTGGCTGCTCCAATAACCATGCCGCGAACCCTCTGATACTGATTCTTGATTAAAAGATTTAATCAAGAATCACGTGTGCTACGCACACTCGCATCGTGCGAAAGCACGCTGCGCCGTCTCATGCAGAATCTGACGCGCCCTTGGCGCTATAAAAAGCTTTTCAAGCTTTTTAACAGATTCTAGTATGATATAACACAACCCCCTCCGGCATTGCCGGAGGGGGTTCGTTTATTCCAGAATCAGCCAGTTGTCCTGCCGCTCCGTGACGTAGCCCACCTGGGCCGCGGCGGGGATGGCATCCCGCAGCTCCCGCAGGCAGGCCGCCGCGTCGGCGGGGTCCACCGCCATCAGCAGGCCGCCGCTGGTCTGTGGGTCGTACAGCAGATCCTGCATGGTGCGGCTGACGTTCCCCCGGACGGTGACGCCCTTTTCGGCGTAATCCCGGTTGCGGTAGGCCCCGGCAGGAATCAGGCCCATGGCCGCTAGGTCCCAGGCCTCCGGGTGGAAGGGGACGTTCCCGCTCTGGATGTGCACGGTGCAGCCGCTGCCCTGGGCCATCTCGAAGCTGTGGCCCAGCAGGGCGAAGCCCGTCACGTCGGTGCAGCTGTGGACCCGGTATTTCACCATAATGTCCCGGGCGGTGCGGTTCAGGGCGGCCATCTGGCGATAGATCCGGTCCATCACCGCAGGCTCCGCCAGCCCCGCCTTGGCGGCGGTGGTCAGCACGCCCACGCCCAAAGGCTTGGTCAGCAGCAGGACGTCCCCGGGCCGGGCCCCGCTGTTGGTCAGGATGCGCCGGGGGTCCACGAACCCCGACACCGCCAGCCCATAAATGGGCTCCGCCCCGTGGATGGTGTGGCCGCCGGTGATGATGGCCCCGGCCTCATAGGCCTTGTCATACCCGCCCCGCAGCAGCTCCTGCACCATGTCCTGGGTCATGGACTCCGGCAGGCACAGGATGTTCAGGGCCAGCTTGGGCTCCCCGCCCATGGCGTACACATCGCTGATGGCGTTGGCCGCGGCGATCTGTCCATACAGGAAGGGATCGTCCACAATAGGCGGGAAAAAGTCCGTGGTCTGCACCAGGGCCGTGTGCTCGTCCAGGTAATACACGCTGGCGTCGTCGGATTTGTCGTACCCCACCAGCAGCCGAGGGTCCGAATGGGTCCGGAACCCGTCCAGCAGCTTCACCAGGGTCCCGGCCCCCACCTTGGCCCCGCATCCGGCGCAGGAGGCCAGCTTGGTCAGCTTCACTTCTGTTTCCATGGTCATTCCTCCGTCCGTTGATAAACCGGCGTATAGCTCCGCCCGTCCCAGGCGGCAATGCGCTCCACGTCTCCGGCGGCCTCGCCCTGGGGCTCCAGCCACCGCCCCTCACACCGCACGCAGGTGCCGCAGCTGCTGCTGAGATTCCGGGGCACCGGCATCACCCGGCACTCGATCCCCTGCTCCCGGCACAGCTGCTGATACCACATGGCGCCGAAGTGAGAAAAAAACGTTGCGAAATAGGTCATTTGGTAAAGGTCAGCGTCCATTCGCCGCCGTTTTCCTGCACCTGGACCTGATAGCCCTGGTGCTGGGCATAGCGGGTGGTGTTCTCCCGGGAAGCGTGGTTGTCCACCAGGATCTGATAGGCGGCCTCGCCGCTCTGCATAGCCGCCCGCAGCAGCACCACGGGCTCGGGGCAGGACAGCCCCCGTGCGTCGATGACTTTCATGTTGTCTCCTCCTTATGCTTTCTTCCGGAAGGTGTTCAGGCAGCCGATGGCGGCCACCACGGCCAGACCGATGACCACGGCGATCTTGCCGTTGGCGGTGGGGCCCTCCGCGCTGGAGGCCAGGCCGAAGTTATGGGCAAAGGCAGCGCCCACGATCAGGCCCAGCACCGTCACGGCGCTGTCGGAGCTGCCCTCGCCGGAGAGCACCAGCTGGCGCAGGGGGCAGCCGCCCAGCAGCACGCAGCCAAAGCCCACCAGCACCATGCCCAGGCAGTTCCACAGGCCGTCGGTATGGGCGATGGGCTGGCCCTCAAAGGCCAGGTGGAAATAGGTGCCGTCGGTGGCGCCGGTGAGGATCAGGTTGCACACCAGGGCGCTGATCAGGATGGCGCCGAAGCCCATCAGCAGCTTGGGCTCCCGGAACAGCACCACGTCACGGATGCCGCCCACCATGCACAGGCGGGTCCGCTGGGCCAGAGCGCCCACGATCAGGCCCGCCGCCAGGCTGATGAGCACGGCAGCGTGCTTGGCGCCGGGGCCGCCGCCGGCCTCGGTGAAGTAGATGAAGGCGGGAGCCGCCACCAGCAGGATAAACACCACCACCTGGATGGCCGGGAACAGGAAGCCCTCCAGCCTGGCCATGGAATAGGAGCGCTTCAGGGAATAGCCCTTCTTCAGGAAGAACACGCCCGCCAGAATGCCCAGCACGAAGCCAAGCCCGCCCAGCAGAGCGTTCAGGTCGCCGCCGGCCAGGCGCAGGATCATGCGGAAGGGGCAGCCCAGGAACATCAGGCAGCCGATCATCACGAAAAAGCCCAGCACGAAGCGGGTCAGGGGCGCGCTGCCGCCCTTGGCGGAGAACTCACCCTTGAACAGGGCGATGCCGAAGCTGCCCAGCACCAGGCCGATGATCTCCGGCCGGATATACTGCACGGCGGCGGCCCGGTGCAGGCCCAGGCCGCCTGCGGTATCCCGCAGGAAGCAGGCGATGCAGAAGCCCATGTTGGCAGGGTTGCCGAAAAAGACCAGCAGCGACGCAATGACGCCGATGATCAGGCCCGCAATGACAATATGCAGGCGCTCACGTTTGATGTTCATTTGGAAAAATACCTCTCTCTCTTGAAAAATTCCAACAGACATTGTATCATATAATAATAGTTTATGTCTACCATTATTTTTTTGAAAATACAACGTATCGTTTCGGGAGGGACCCATATGGAGCCGATTTATCTGGACAACGCCAGCACCAGCTTCCCCAAGCCGCCCCAGGTGGCCCAGGCCATGTTCGACTATGTCACCGGCTGTGGCTGCAACATCGGCCGGGGCGGCTATGAGGGGGCGTATCAGGCGGAGGAGACGGTGCTGCGCACCCGCCAGCAGCTGTGCCGCCTGTTCCACGGGCCGGACAGCCGGTGCGTGGTGTTCACCAAGAACATCACCGAAAGCCTGAACGTCCTGCTGAAGGGCCTGCTGCGGCCCGGGGACCATGTGCTGGTGTCCGCCATGGAGCACAACGCCGTCATGCGTCCCCTGACCCAATTGACCCGCCGGGGCGTCACCTTCGACCGGATCCCCTGCCGCCCGGACGGCACGCTGATGACGGAGCGCCTTCCCGGCCTGCTGCGGGAGAACACCCGGGCGGTGGTGATGCTCCACGCCAGCAACGTCTGCGGCACCCTGCTTCCGGCGGCAGAGGTGGGGGCCTTCTGCCGGGAAAACGGCCTGCTGTTCCTGCTGGACACCGCCCAGACCGCCGGGGCCTTCCCCATCGACATGGAGGCCATGGGGGCAGACGCCCTGGCCTTCACCGGCCACAAGGGGCTGATGGGTCCCCAGGGCACCGGGGGCTTCCTGCTGCGGCCGGAGCTGGCCGCGGAGCTGGAGCCGCTGCTGTCCGGCGGCACCGGCAGCGCCAGCCACTCCGAGGAGGTGCCGTCCTTCCTGCCGGACCGGTTCGAGGCCGGGACCCTGAACCTGCCGGGGATCATGGGCCTTCACGCGGCCCTGACCTGGCTGGAGGAAACCGGCATCGACGCCATCCGGGCCCATGAGCAGGCTCTGACGGACCGGTTCCTCCGGGGGGCGGTGTCCATCCCCAATCTGCGGCTGGTGGGTCTGGCCGGGGCGGAAAACCGGGCCGCCGTGGTGCCGGTGGTGCCGGAGAACACGGACCCGGCCTTTGTGGCCGACGCCCTGGGCCGGGAATTTGGCATCCAGGTGCGGGTGGGGCTGCACTGCGCCCCCAACGCCCACAGGACCCTGGGCACCTTCCCCACCGGGGCCATCCGCTTCTCCTTCGGGCCTTACAACACCCCCGGCCAGGTGGACCGGGCCCTGGAGGCCCTAGACGCCCTGTGCCGCCGGACCGTGTGGCTGTGACCCCTATAAAACAGGACCTCCTGCCGCAGCAGGAGGTCCTGTCAGCTTGTCAAAAACGCGCCCCGGGGGCGCATTTTTTGTTTTATCCCATCCACCGCCCCAGGGCCACGAACAGGCAGCCCAGCAGGAAGAACCCCGCCAGCACCGCCGCGACGCTGAGGCAAAACTTTTTCACCCCCAGCTTCTCCGGGTCCATGAAGGTGTAGGGGTACAGCAGCTTCGTGTGGCCGATGGGCCGCCCCGTCCTGGCCCGCAGCATGGCATACGCGAAGTACGCCAGGGGCAGCACCAGCCACCGGGCGGCGGAGGCCGCGGTCAGCCCCGCCTTGTTCCCCCACAGAAGCCACTGCCCCACCACCAGCCACGGCGTCCCGTAGTGGACGCACAGGTTCCCGAAGCTGCCGCCGAAGTCGGCGAATTTCTTCCCCCGGCGCCTGGCGTCCGGCACCAGCACAAAGTGATAGATCAGGTGCGTCACATAGATGCACAGCGTCATGGCCAGGGCCACGCCGCTGCCGGTCAGCAGCCGCCGCACCGCCCCCTCCGGCACCGCCGCCAGGGCCAGCTCATACACCAGCACCAGCAGATTGCTGAGATTGGTGTAAAAGCAGAACATCCCCGGCCGGATGTGTCCCGTCTCCAGCAGGGTGGAGTGCAGCAGCAGACCCGCCGCCCCCAGCAGGAAAATGCCCGCCGCCGAAAGCCGCAGTCCCATGTCCGCCGCCTCCTCTCACAGGCGGAAGGCGGCGCAGTCCACCTTCCCGTCCTCTAAGGTGATGACCCCATAGGTCCGCCGGACGCTGGGGCCGATGCACCCGGGATTCATCACCCAGAAATCGCCGCTGCGGTCCACCACCGGCTGGTGGGTGTGGCCGAACAGCAGGATGTCCGCCCCGCACTCCCGGGCGGCGTACATGGCCGCCATGGGGCCGGACTTCACATGCCGGGTGTGGCCGTGCATCATCAGGATGCGGACGCCGCCCAGCTCCGTCAGCCGCTCCGGCTGGTCCGCGCTGCCATAGTCGCAGTTGCCGGGCACCCCCAGCAGCGGGATCCGGGGATACAGCCGCCCCAGCCGGTCCGCGTCCCGGGCGCAGTCCCCCAGATGGAGGATGGCCTGGGGCTGCACCAGCTCCACGCACTGCTGCATAGGGTCCACGCACCCGTGGGAATCGGATAAAACCAGTATACGCATAGCACATACCCTTTCCACGCTTGTTTTCTGCTATTTTACCACACTTCCCCGGGGATTTCCAGTCTCCCCCGGAAGCCGTTGACTTCTCCCGGGAAATATGTTATATATAATGTAACAGGATAATTGTAAAATAGTGCGTTTTGCAGAAAGGAAACGATTTATGCGTATGATATTCCGTGATTTTGCGGATAGCTCCGCAAGCAAAGCCTCCGTTATTTGGGCAAGACGCACCCCCGCACTTTCTCCCGGCGCATAGGCGGCTGCGCCGTATTCCGTCTGTGCGCCTGCCGCAGCCCATACGGTCAAAATCAGATCAGGAGGTAACGAGCATGAAAAAATTTCTATCCGCGCTTTTAGCGGCGCTTCTGCTGCTGTCCGCAACAGCCTGCGCGGCCCATGAGCCCGTTCTGCCCCCCAGCCGGTGGGGGGAGAGAGAGGCCCAAGGAATGCTTCCCCGCACCTACTCCCTGTCGGAGGCCTATGACGCCGCAGAGGTGGTGGCCCTTGTTACGGTGGGGGATTGGCTGGAGGAGGAGCTGATCACCGGGCGAACCTTTTTCCGGACAACGGTCCAAAAAGTGTACAAGGGGGATATCCCCCATGAGTTTGTCCTGGCCCAGGAGGGCTGCTCCACCTGGACCTACCGAAATTATCCCGTATTCACCTATGGCAATCAGCTGCTGCTGTTCTTGATCAAATACGATGTGTCCATGTACCGGGATACCTACGACCTGGTGGAGTATCCGGACGCCTATGAGCTGATAAGCACGTATTCCACGGTGATGTATGTGACCCAGGACGACAGCGGCATGTCTTACGTTCTGGACGCCCTGGGCGTGATGACCGAATGGAGCCAGATCAATCAACCCGCCGATTGCCCGGCCGTTGCGCACCCGGGGCAGGAGCAGCTTCTTCAGATCAGGGACAATCTGACAAAGCAGGACCCGGTTCTGGCTGCCATTGCGCCTTCCGCGGCTGACCCGGACCGGCCGGTTGCGTCCTCCGGCGACCTCTATCGTCTGACTGACCTGGAGGACTATTTCGCGCACCTATCCGCCGATTATACATAAAGAGAGGAAGGTTCACCGTGAACAGATCATTTTTGCGGCCAGGGATTTCTTTTGTTCTGGCACTTGTATTGATAACCTTATTTTGTCCGTTTGCACATGCTCATCCTGGGGCTGTCAGAGGTGGCGAAGATGTTGGTTGGAATGTCGATGCAAACTGTCACACTAATGGTACTGCACTGACATACTCCTTTGATAGTTATAATCAGTATCTGACACCCGCATGTAAAAGCGCGGTCAACAATGGCGCGAAGATGTGGAGTGGAACCGTCACCATAACAAATAAAACCGACGGAACCGGCGCTGGAAGGATTTGCACATATCCAGGTACACAAGGCTCCGCTATAGCACGTTTTGATAATCCAAGAACCGTTTCTGGTCATTTGGTATCATGGGAAATTCAGATAAACACAGTCCGCGTATCATCCATAAATGACAAAATTATGGCACATGAGTTTGGTCATGCCATCGGATTAATTGATCTTCACGAAACCAAAAATAGAGGAAAACTCATGTACGGTGATTACAATAACTGGACGTCAACAGGATTAACAGATTCCGACAAATGGGGTGCAAGGGTGATTACGGGTAGCCATTCAACCCATTCCTTTGGATACTCGTTTTATCAGACAGATGCCAATTCTGCCAATTGGCATAAATGTTACTGCACGGCTTGTGGGGGTATAAAAAGCACTGGGAAATGCACCTATGGTACGAATAACCGGTGTAAACTGTGTGGGGTACCAAAGGGCCAGCAAACATCTGGAATAAAAATCAATCCCGCCGAATAAATGAACGCCCCGCCCGCTGTAGCCACAGCGGGCGGGGGGGAACTATCGAAATGATCTTTTCACGAATCGCACGAAAGGAGGTAACGAGCATGAAAAATTTTCTATCCGCGCTCTTAGCGGTGGTTCTGCTGCTGTCCGCAACCGCCTGCGCGGCCCACGAGCCCGTTCTGTCGAACGCCGTGGTCCAGGCCAATCAGAACCAGGAAGCCGTGATCTACCGGCAGTCCGACCTGGAGGAGCTTTTCAAAAGCCTGTCCTGAAATTGCAGCAGCCCGCCCGCCGGGGTTCCGGCAGGCGGTTTTTTATAGGTTAAAGGAGCCCGGCACGCGCCGGACTCCTCTTATTCCAGGCTGTCAAAAACGCCTCACAGAGTTCGCAGCCCGCAGGCCGCGAATCGTGTTCCATCCATTTTTCGCGGCGGCGCCCCCCAAGGGGACTTCCGTTGGGCGTGTACGTCGCGAAAAATACTTTGCGCGGAGAGAGTGTGTTTTCGCGCATTTTTGCGTGAAAACGCACAGGTCGGAGCGAAATCTCTTTTGTCAAAAAAGGCAACGCCCTTTTTTGACAAGCTCTTATTCCCGCACCCAGGCCTTCAGGGCGCTGCCGTCGGGGTCGTCCACCCGCAGGCCCGCCGTCACGTTGACCTCCGGCGCCGCCGCCCGGATATCCGCCACCGACGTCTCGATGCCGCTGCTGCCGCTGGTGCAGAAGGGCCGGATGGTTTTCCCGGTCAGGTCATAGCTGTCCAGGAAGGTGTTGATGATCCGGGGCGCGGTCCCCCACCAGATGGGATAGCCCAGATAGATGGTGCCGTACTGGGACAGGTCCAGCGGCTGGCCCGCGATCCGGGGCCGGGCCGCGGGGTCCTTTTGCTCCTGATTGGCCCGGCAGCTCTCGTCGTTGTAGTCCAGATCCTGGCTGGTATAGGGCTGCTCCGGGGTCAGCTCATACAGGTCCGCCCCGGTCATGTCCCGGATGCGCTCTGCCGCCGTCCGGGTGTTGCCGGTGCAGGAAAAATAGATCACCGCCACCCGGGTCCCGGCCCAGCCGCTGCCGGTACTGCCGGTGGTATTTCCGCCGTTTCCGGCATTTCCGGTACTGCCTGCACCGCCGGGCACACCGGTACTGCCGCCGGGATTTTCCGCCGGGCCGCTTCCCGGGTCCGTGGCCCCGGGGGTCACCGTGGGACTATCTCCGCCGGGGGCCGCCTCCGTCTGCTTCTTTCCGCAGGCAAACAGGGCGCAGGCCATGCACAGGGCTAAAATCAGGGCAAAAACACGCTTCATGGGGCTTTTCCTCCTTATTTCCGTCTTTATTCTTCCTCCTGCTGCACCGCCGTGCTGCCGCCCAGGCCGAAATCGTCGGCCACGGTGGCGCTGTCCCGGCGGAGCATGGTCTCCATGACCCGGATGTCGCTGTCGATGTCCATGGCGTCGGCCCGGTACAGCTCATCCAGCTGCCGCTCGAACCCCGCCACGATGCTGTCCATGGTGCTCTGAATTTTGGCCTTGGCCTGGTTCAGATTCTCGCCGCTGACACCTGCCTCCTCAAACTCGGCATAGGAGTCCAGCAGCTTCTGGGTGGTGGGCAGATAGTAATTCAGGAAGGTGCTGGCCTTGGCCTTTTTGGCGGGCTCCTTCTCGATGATGCGGAAGATTTTCCCCGCCACCTCCTCCAGCCGGTCAATTTTCTGGCTGAGGACGGGGTCGGCGATGCGGTCGTTGGCCCGGCGGATGTCCCGCAGGATGCCGGAATAGCCCTGCTCCGCCTGGGGCGGCTCCTGAACCTCCTGCTCCTGCTGCTTTTTGCCGAAGAAGGCGTCCGCCGCCTCCGGGGACCGGAACAGCATATTGCTTCCCAGGTCCAGATAGGCATTTTCGCCCCACAGACCCTTTTCGATCATGATCTCCAGGTCGTTTTCCACCTTCCGGGAGGACACGTCCGCCGCCTCCGCCAGCTTTTTCAGGGACACCGCCTCCTGCCCGTGGGCACAGGCCAGATACTTGCCGAAGCGGCGGGCCCGGCGGGTCATGACGCCTCCGGCCAGCAGCAGGCCCAGACCTCCGGCGGCCAGGCCCATGGTGGGAAACAGGCTGGCCAGCAGGGCCCAGCTCAGGCCGCCGGTGACAGCGCCGATGCCCTCCACCAGGGACACCAGCCCCGCAAACAGCAGCACCAGGCCCACAATCTTCATGTTCCGGGCGGCTTTTGCGGAATACTGGGGGGTTTTGGTGACCTTCCGCCCGGCGGCGGAAGCCGTCCCGGGACGGGCCTGGGACGGGTTGGGATTTGCCCGGGACACGGCCGGGTCACTGCGGGACACAGTCGACCGGGTGCTTCGAGCGGCATTTTTCCGCCGGGAGTCGTTCCCCAGCACCTTCGACAGCAGCACCGCCAGCCCCGCCGGCCATGCCACGATGAACAGAAAGATGATCAGGATCCAGGACCCCAGATCGTTGTCCTCTTTCCGGGGCGGTCTGGGAGGAGGCGACTGCCGGAACTCCCGGTCCCGGTCGTCATAGGAATAGGCCATCACTGCTCTCCTTTCGGGCGGAGCTTGCGCTTGTTGCCGTGCTCATCCACCACATAGGTATTGTCCAGCTCCCGGGCCAGGTTGCCCACCACCGAGTCGATATACTCCCGGCGCAGGCGCAGCTGCTCCTCCCGTTCCTCCTGGGTCAGGCCCTCCGGCGTTTTCGCCTTGGCGGCCAGCTGGTTGATGCGGGCGATTTTCTTTTCGTCCATGATGTGATCTCTCCCTCTTTTATAGATAACGCTTCAGGGTGACGAACACCCTGCCCTTTTTGGTCTGATGGCCGACCTCCTCCAGGACGCATTTCCCCAGCCCCCGGAGGGTCAGGGTGTCGCCCTGGGCCACCGGGCGGTCCGGCTTCTGGCAGTCGGTCCAGTTCACCTGGACCCGGCCGGAGGTCACCGCCTCGGCGGCCTTTCCCCGGCTCAGGGAAAAGCCAACGGCCAGCACGCTGTCCAGCCGCAGGGAGGACACCGTGTCGCGGATCTCCTTGGTTTTCTCCTGGGGCGGCGTCAACTGGGCCAGGGGCAGCGGGGCCGTATGGAGCCGCACCCGTCCGGCGTCCGTCCAGTCCGACAGCAGCAGCTCCGCCGCCGGGGCCGTGGCCAGCACGTCGGCCCAGCGGGGAAACACCAGGATATCCCCCAGGGTCTCCCGGGTCAGACCCAGGGCCATGAGACTGCCCAGAAGGTCCCGGTGGGTCAGGGCGTCCTCCTCGTAAAACGAGGCCCGGACCACCCGGACGGCGTCCTCCTCCGGGGCCTCCTGCCACTCCGGCAGGAACCACAGCTGCCGCCGCTGGGCACCGTCGTACCCGCCCCAGAAGGCGTAGCCCTCCGTTACGGACAGGGCGTTCAGCAGCCGCTGGGCCGCCGCCTGCTCCGCCGGGGACAGAAAGCCCGTCCCCTCCGGCAGATTCCGCCGCCGGCACTGTTCATATTTGTCCCAGACCCGGCCCAGCAGCAATCGCTCATCGCCGTTTGCGGCCAGCCGGTCCAGCATTTCCCGTTTATCCATGGTATTCCCCCAAATTCTGGGTGTGATAGAGTCCGGCATAGGCCCCGTTTGCCGCCAGCAGCTGGTCATGGGTGCCCTGCTCGGCGATGCGGCCGTCCCGGATCACCAGGATGCGGTGGGCGGCCCGGATGGTGGAGAGCCGGTGGGCGATGATGAGGGTGGTGCGGCCCCGGCTCAGCTCGTCGAAGGCGTGCTGGATCTTCGCCTCGGTGATGCTGTCCAGAGCCGAGGTGGCCTCGTCCAGGATCAGAATGGGCGGGTCCTTCAGGAAGATCCGGGCAATGGCCACCCGCTGCTTCTGTCCGCCGGAGAGCAGGGTGCCCCGCTCGCCCACATAGGTGTCGAACCCGTTGGGCATGGCGGCAATGTCGTCATACAGCTCCGCCCGGCGGGCGGCCTCCTCCACCTCCCGGTCGGTGGCCTCGGGTTTTCCGTAGCGGATGTTCTCCCGGATGGTGTCGGCAAACAGGAACACGTCCTGCTGGACGATGCCGATGGCCCGGCGCAGGGAGTGCTGGGTCAGGCGGCGCACGTCGGTCCCGTCCACGGATACCACGCCGCTGTCGGGGTCGTAAAACCGGGGCACCAGCTGGCACAGGGTGCTCTTGCCGCCGCCGGAGGGGCCGACGATGGCCACCGTCTCCCCGGGCTGCACCGTCAGGTCCACCCCGTGGAGCACCTCGGGGCTGCCATCGTCATAGGAGAAGTGCACGTTCTCCAGGGCCACCCGGCCCTGCACCTGCGTCAGCTCCACGGCGTCGGGGGCGTCCTGAATGGTGGGCTCCGTGGCCATCAGTTCGATGAACCGGTGCAGGCCCGCAAAGCCGTTGGAGAACATCTCGGCGAAGTTGGCCAGCTTCCGGACGGGGCTGATGAAGGTGGTGATATACAGGCTGAAGGTAATCAGGTCGATATAGTTCAGCCGGTCCTTCATAATCAGCCAGCCGCCTGCGGCGATCACCGCCACGGACAGCAGGCTGATGAACAGCTCCATGCTGGCGTTGAAAAAGCCCATCTCCTTGTGGAAATTGCGCTTGGAGGTTTTGAACACCTCGTTGGCCCCGTCGAACCGCCGCTGCTGCTGGGCCTCGTTGGCGAAGGCCTTGGTGGTGCGGACGCCGGAGAGGCCGGACTCGATCTCGGCATTGATGGCGCCGGTTTTCTGCTTGGCGGCCCGGGAGGCCTGGGACATCTGGCGGCGGCGATACACCACCACCAGCAGGAACACGGGGATGATGCAGCACACCACCAGGGCCAGCCGCCACTGGATGGAGAACATCACCGCCAGCGCCCCCACAATGGTGACAAGCGAGATGAACAGGTCCTCCGGCCCGTGGTGGGCCAGCTCCGTCAGCTCAAACAGGTCCGTGGTCAGGCGGCTCATCAGCTGGCCGGTGCGGTTTTTGTCGTAAAAGTCAAAGCCCAGGTCCTGCATATGGGCAAACAGGTCCCGGCGGATATCCGCCTCCACCAGGATGCCGAAGGTGTGGCCCCAATAGCCCACCACGAAATACAGCCCCGCCCGGAGGGCAAAGGCCGCCACCACCAGGGCCATGACCGTGAAGAAAATGGAAAACTGCTTATCCGGCAGCCAGTGGTACATGGCGGTGCGGGAGATCAAGGGGAAGGCCAGGTCGATGACGGCGATCAGGAAGGCGCAGCTGATATCCAGCAGGAACAGGCCCCGGTGGGGGCGGAAATAGGACAGGAAAATGCGCAGCGGTCTGCGGGTCTGGTAATCTTTGGTGGTCATGGTCTCTCTCTTTCTGAAAAAATGGGCACAATTGCCCAGTGTGTTGTTATACATAGTATAACACACCGCCCCCCCTGGCGCAAGGCGGTGTTTTGTGTTAATATGTGTTCAGAAGTGAGAAAAATTGCCGTGGGTTTTGGCCCTGCGGTGTGTACTATAGAGTAGAGAGAAACAGATCACAGGGAGGCGACGGACATGGACGACAAGCAGCTGATGGCGCAGATCGCCGCCGGGGACCAGGCGGCCCTGCAGACCCTGCTGCGGCGGCACGGACCGCTGCTGCAATATATCCTGAAACCCATTCTGACAGACCCCCGGGAGCGGGAGGAGTGCCTGGCGGATATCTCCCTGCGCCTGTGGCAGCGGGCCGGGGACTATGCGCCGGAGCGGGGACAGTTCGTGCCGTGGCTGACGGTGCTGGCCCGGAACATGGCCCTGAACCGGGCCAGGCGGCTGCGGAGGGAGGAGCCCCTGGACGAGGCCATGCCCCACGGAGACGGCAGCGCCGAGGAGGCCCTGCTGCAAAAGGACCGGCGGGAGCAGATCCGGATGGCCATCCGGTCCCTGGGCCGCGAGGAACAGCAGCTGTTCTTCCGGAAGTATTACTACTGCCAATCCACCGCCCAGATCGCCGCAGAGCTGGGCATCACGGAGCGGGCCGCCGAGGGGCGGCTGTACCGCCTGCGGCAGAGACTGCGGAATCTGTTGGGAGGTGACCTGCTGTGACGGACGACATCCGCTTTGACCGGGATATGCAGACCCTGCTGGAGCAGCTGCCGGAGGAGCAGCTGCCGGCGGCCCGGGTGACCCCCTGGCGGCAGGCCATGCGCTGCGTTCTGTGGGGCATCGGACTGACCAGCATCACCCTGAACTTCTGGAATCTGCAGCATCTTCTGCCTATGGTTGGCAGCATCCTGCTGATGCTGGGGTTCCGGACCCTGCGGCAGGAGAACGGCTGCCTGCGCAGCTGCTGGCGGCTGTCCATAGCCCTGGCGGCGCTGCGGGGGGGCTATGCCGTCGTCATGGGCACCGTCCTGTCCCGGCTGGTCCCCTGGCTGGAGACGGCCATAGCCTGGACTCTGAGCATCCTGTTCTGGCTGGTGTGCCTGGGCCTGTGGTGGGGCATGAAGGAGATCGGCCGCAAGGCCGGGCAGGAAAAGCCCTCCGCCAAGGCGGCGGGGGCCCTGGTGCTGTGGTATGGGGTGCTGATCCTCACCGGCCTGCTGGGCCAGACCTTGCAGGGAGCGGCGGTGTGGCTGCTGCTGGCGCTGTATATCATCATCCTGCGGCAGCTGACCCGGCTGACCCGGGCCCTGGACAACTGCGGCTATGCGGTGGAGGCCGCGCCGGTGCGGCTGGACGGCCGGTGGCTGGCGGGGGGATATCTGGTGCTGGTGCTGGCGGCGGTGCTGCTGGGCCAGGCCCTGGGCCAGCGGCTGCCCATGGACTACAGGCCGCGGCAGGAGCCGTCTCAGACGGCCCAGGCCGTCCGGGACCGGCTGGAGGGGCTGAACCTGCCCCGGGAGCTGCTGGACGACCTGTCGGACGAGGACGTGCTGTCCCTGTCCGGGGTGACCCAGACGGTGTGGATGCAGGAGCCGGTGAAGAAGCCCCTCAGCGGCCGGACCATCCAGTTCTGGCGGGCGGCCCTGCTGACGCCCGGCGATAACGGGCCGGACCGCTGGGCCATCCTGACCTATTTCCAATACGAGGACGGGGAGGACTGGTCCGGGGACACCGATGGACTGTGGCTGGTGCCCCACTACCCTTATGATGCCTATGTGGAGGAAGCCCTCAGCGGGTATATCCTGTATGACGGGCCGGAGGGCGCGATGGCCGCGCCCATGCAGAGCCTGGTCCGGCAGGAACAGGCCCAGTATACCGACTGGCTGTGGCCGGATATTCCGTCCAGCGCCAGCTTGTACCTTTTTGCCGAGTGGTCCCTGCCCCGGAAGGGGGAAAATATCCGGGGCTATCTGCTGTACTGGCGGGAGACCGTGCCGCCGATGGAGAAGAATCCGGTGCAGATGATGGATCAGCCGTATCTGCACCGGCAGATGAAATGGCGGTATCCCTATGCCACGGCCCTGGACCAGCGGAGCATTCCGTATGCCACCCAGAACTTTGAGCCGGGACTATTCATCGTGTATCAGCAGGCGGACGGCACCGTCAGCGCGTACCTTGAATCCGCTGAGCTGGGCTCCATCTCCAAGCGCGGCACTCCCCCGGCGGGGTAAAAAAATCCCCGGTGCTTCGGCACCGGGGATTTTTTTCAGACTGATGTAATTAGTCAGCAGGATTGATAGCGCCGTTGGGGCAGGTATCACTGCAGGTACCGCAGTCCAGGCAGGCGTTAGCATCGATCACATAACGATCGTCACCCTGGGAAATAGCACCCACGGGACAGACGTCAGCGCAAGCGCCGCAGCTGACACAAGCAGAGCCGATCTGATAAGCCATAGTAGCACCTCCATTTAGATTATGAGCATATTGTATCATGAAAATCCAAAATTGCAACCCCCTGCCGGTGGGAAATATCCGGAAACTTTCATTTTTCGTGGCGGTTTACAGTCCCGGGGCCGGGGATGGCCTTGCGTCCTGTGAAAAAGTATATTATACTGAAAGAAAATTCCGCAGGAGGGCGACGCCATGGAGCACCGGGACCGGCTCTGGCCGGGAGGGTACACATTTCTATACGACGACGGGCTGTTCCGCCCCTCCACGGACACGTTCCTGCTGGGGTCCTTTCCCCGGCTGCGGCGGGGCACGACCGTGTGCGAGCTGGGGGCCGGAACGGGGCTTCTGAGCCTTTTGCTGCTGGCCCGGGAGCCGGAGCTGACGGTCACCGGGGTGGAGCTTCAGCCGCAGGCCTGCGCCCTGTTCCGGCGGACGGCGGAGGAAAACGGCCTTCAGGGCCGGATGCATTGCCTGGAGGGGGACCTGCGGCAGGGACTGCTGCCGCCGGGGCGCTTCCGGCTGGCGGTGGCCAATCCGCCGTATTTCCCACCCGATGCCGGGGCCGTGGCCCCCGATGCCGCCCGCCGCACCGCCCGGGCGGAGACAGACTGCACCCTTTCCCAGCTGTGCGCCGCAGCGGCCCGGGCCCTGACCTGGGGCGGCAGCTTCTGTCTGGTGCACCGGCCGGACCGGCTGGCGGACGTGCTGGGGGAGCTGCGGCGGGTGCGGCTGGAACCCAAGCGCCTGCGCTTCGTGCACCACACGGCGGCGGCCCCACCGTCGCTGTTTCTGCTGGAGGCCCGGCTGGGCGGCGGCGTGGGCCTCACCGTGGAGCCGCCCCTGCTGCTGCATGGCCCCGACGGCGGCGAAACCGAGGACGTCCGCCGGGCGTATTTTCGAGACAAGGAGGAATGAAGCATGGCCGGAATCCTGTATCTGGTGGCCACGCCCATCGGCAACCTGGGGGATCTGTCCCCCCGGGCGGTGGAGACTTTGGCCCAGGCCGATTTTATCGCCGCAGAGGACACCCGGGTGTCCCTGCGCCTGCTGAACCATTTTGACATCCGGAAGCCCCTGGTCAGCTATCATGAGCACAACCGGGCCGCCGCCGGCCCCGCCATTGCGGAGCGCCTGCTGGGCGGGGAGAGCTGCGCCCTGGTGACGGACGCCGGCACCCCGGCCATCAGCGACCCCGGAGAGGACCTGGTGCGCCTGTGCGGCCAGCAGGGCATCACCGTGCAGGCCATCCCCGGCTGCTGCGCCGCCGTGTGTGCCCTGGCGGTGTCGGGCCTGCCCACGGGGCGCTTCTGCTTCGAGGGATTTTTGTCCGCCAACAAAAAGGAGCGCCGCACCCGGCTGGAGGAGCTGTCCCGCGAGGAGCGGACCATGGTGTTCCACGAGGCTCCCCACAAGCTGCGGCCCACCCTGGCGGATATGCTGGAGGTGCTGGGGGACCGGCCCGTGGCCCTGTGCCGGGAGCTGACCAAGCTCCACGAGGAGACGGTGCGCACCACCCTGGCCCAGGCGGTGGCCCTGTATCAGGAGAAGGAGCCAAGAGGGGAGTACGTCCTGGTGGTGGCCGGGGCCGAAAAAGCCGCCGCCCCGGCAGTGACTCTGGATCAGGGGGTGCGGCAGGTGCTGCGCCTGCGGCAGGAGGGGGTCCGGATGAAGGACGCCGTTCGCCGGGTGGCGGAGGACACCGGTTTGCCCCGCAACGACCTGTATAACGCCGCCCTGGCGGAGATGGAATAGTCCGCCAAGCAAAGGCAAAGCTCCTTTTCCCGGGGCCGCCGCGCTTACCGCCCGGTGGCCCCGGGGGCTTGACTTTGCCTGTTCAAAGCGATAATATAGATGTATCACAGGATTTGCAAGAGGAACGACTATGTCCGAGAGAATGACCGCAAGAAAACGCCAGGCCCTGGAGATGCGCAGCCGCATCCAGAGCGCCGCCCTGGACCTGTTTGACCGGGAGGGCTTTGAAAACGTCTCCGTGGAGGAGATCGCCCAGACCGCCGGATGCTCCGTGGGCAACATCTATCACTATTTCAAAAGCAAGGACGAGCTGGCCATTCAGGTGACCAGCCATGTGGACGATGCATACAGCGAGCTGGAGGAGGCATATCTGGCGGACACCGCTCGGCCCGCCCGGGAAAAGCTGCTGGACTTTGTGGGCCGGTCCCTGGAGATCAGCGTGTCGGACCCGGTGCTGTATAAGGCGTTTATCCACGGGCTGCGGTATCCGGAGCAGCGGGTGCTGCAGAAAAACGCCGGGCGGGTATACTTCCGGGTGCTGCTGGAGCTGGTGACGCTGTGCCAGCAGGAGGGCAGCATCCACCCCTCCCACGACCCGGATCAGGTGGTGGAGGAGCTGGTGGTGCTGCACCGGGGAGCCCTGTTCGAGTGGCGCATCTATCAGGGCGGGTTCGACCTGCCTCAGCTGGGCCGCCGCATGGCCGGGCGGCTGCTGCGGGGCCTTTATTATGCAGAATAGACAAGTAAGACGGCGCTTATGCGCCGTTTTCTTGGGAAAAGAATGCATTGCAATTTACCCTCCGGTCCCGTATAATAGGCAAGAAAATTCTGAGGGGAGTGATCGGGATGAAGTTCAACGTTCTGCGCAGCAAAATCTCCGCTCCCGCTGTTTTTATTTCCGTTTTTCCCTTCTGACCGGTATTTTTACCGGTCATTTTTTTTGGCCATTATCCACCCTTCCGTCAGCAATAAACATCACATAGATCAGCGCAAAAGAAAGAGAGGAACTGTCACATGAAGAAAAACCTTGGACAAGACGCCATCTACGACGCCCGGGAGCTGGGTGTTCCCCGGATGCTGGTGCTGGGCCTGCAGCACCTGTTCGCCATGTTCGGCGCCACCGTGCTGGTGCCCATCCTGGTCACCAAGTACGGTCTGCCCCTGTCCATCCAGACCACCCTGCTGTTTGCCGGTCTCGGCACCCTGCTGTTCCACCTGTGCACCAAGCTGAAGGTTCCCGCCTTCCTGGGCTCCTCCTTCGCCTTCCTGGGCGGCTTTGAGGCGGTGGCCAGCCTGGATGTGGGCAAGTTCGCCGGCATGAGCGGCGAGGAAAAGCTGCCCTATGCCCTGGGCGGCATCGTGGTGGCCGGCGCCCTGTATCTGATCCTGGCCCTGCTGTTCAAGCTGGTGGGTCCCCAGAAGGTCATGCGCTTCTTCCCCCCCATCGTCACCGGACCCATCATCATCCTCATCGGCCTGAACCTGTCCGGCTCCGCCATCGCCAACGCCTCCACCTGCTGGTGGCTGGCTCTGGTGGCCATCGCCATCATCGTGGTGGCCAACATCTGGGGCAAGGGCATGGTCAAGATCATCCCCATCCTGCTGGGTGTGGTAGGCAGCTACATCGTGGCCCTGATCGCCGGAAAGGTGGACTTCACTGAGGTCGGCGGCGCCAACTTCGTGGGCCTGCAGCACTTCGTCCTGGCAAAGTTTGACCTGACCGCCATCCTGGTGATGGCCCCCATCGCCATCGCCGCCATGATGGAGCACATCGGCGACATGTCCGCCATCTCCTCCACCACCGGCAAGAACTTCATCGCTGACCCCGGCCTGCACCGCACCCTGCTGGGCGACGGCCTGGCCACCATGGTGGCCGGTATGTTCGGCGGCCCTGCCAACACCACCTACGGCGAGAACACCGGCGTGCTGGCCCTGTCCCGGGTCTATGACCCCCGGGTCATCCGCCTGGCTGCCCTGTACGCCATCATCCTGTCCTTCTCCCCCAAGTTCGACGCCCTGGTGAACTCCATCCCCACCGCCATCGTGGGCGGCGTCAGCTTCATTCTGTACGGTATGATCTCCGCGGTGGGCGTGCGGAACGTGGTGGAAAACAAGGTGGACCTGACCAAGTCCCGGAACCTCATCATCGCGGCGGTGATCTTCGTCAGCGGCCTGGGCTTCAGCTCCACCGGCGGCATCACCTTCACCGTGGGCGGCGCAGACGTCACCCTGACCGGCCTGGCCATCGCCGCCCTGGCGGGCGTGATCCTCAACGCCATCCTGCCCGGCAACGACTATAAGTTCGGTGTGGATCCCCAGGGCGACAAGTCCGCTGACCTGGGCTCCTATTAAGAGAAACAGAAGAAACTGATATAACACAGAGTGCCCCGGCTTTCGCCGGGGCACTCTGTGTTATAGGGCCAGCACAAAAGCCAGGGATACGGCGGTATCCCTGGCTTTGTTTTGCTTTTTACAGGCTGACGCCGCCGTCGGCGGACCGGGCGTCCTTCAGCAGGGGGGCGATGCGGTCCAGCAGGGCGCGGACCTGCTGGGGGCAGCGACCGATGTAGCGGGCGGGGTCCATCAGCCGGTCCAGCTCCGGCCGGGTCATGCCGAAGGCCGGATCGCCGGCCAGGCGGTCCAGCAGGTCGCAGGGCTCGCCGTCCTTCATCCGGGCGGTGGCGGCCATGGAGTGTACCCGCACCCGCTCATGGAGCTCCTGCCGGTCGCCGCCGCGCTTGACGGCCTCCATCATCAGGTTCTCCGTGGCCAGGAAGGGCATATACTCCCGGATGGTCTTGTCCACCACCTTTTCGTTGACCCGCAGGCCGTCTGTAACGTTCTGGGTCAGGCGCAGAATGGCATCGGCGCACAAAAAGCCCTCGGGCATGGACAGCCGCCGGTTGGCGGAGTCGTCCAGGGTGCGCTCCATCCACTGGACGGAGGCGGTCATGGGGGCGTTCATGGCGTCGGCCATGAGATAGCGGCTCAGGGAGCAGATGCGCTCGCAGCGCATGGGGTTGCGCTTATAGGCCATGGCTGACGAGCCGATCTGGTGCTCCTCGAAGGGCTCCTCCAGCTGGCGGTCGTGCTGCAGCAGGCGGATGTCGTTGGCCATGCGGTAGACGCTCTGGGCCATGGAGGACAGGCAGTTCAGGATCCGGGCATCTACCTTCCGGGGATAGGTCTGGCCGCAGACGGTGAAGCAGGCGTCGAAGCCGAACTCGGCGGCAATGCGGCGGTTCATCTCGTCGATCTTTGCCTCGTCCCCGTCAAACAGGTCCATGAAGCTGGCCTCGGTGCCGGTGGTGCCCCGGCAGCCCAGAAAGCGCAGGCTGCCCAGGACAAAGTCCAGCTCCTCCAGGTCCGACAGCAGGTCCTGGAGCCACAGGCAGGCCCGCTTGCCCACGGTCACCGGCTGGGCGGGCTGATAGTGGGTATAGCCCAGGGTGGGGGTGGCGGCGTATTTTTCCGCAAAGGCGGAGAGGTTCTTCATCACCGCCAGCAGCTGGCCCCGCAGATACACCAGCCCGTCCCGGTACAGAATCAGGTCGGCGTTGTCGGTGACGTAGCAGCTGGTGGCCCCCAGGTGGATGATGCCCGCCGCCAGAGGCGCGGCCTTGCCGTAGGTATAGACGTGGGCCATCACGTCGTGGCGGACCTCCCGCTCCCGCTGTCGGGCGGTATCGTAGTCGATATCGGTGATGTGCTGCTCCAGCTGGCGGACCTGCTCCTCCGTTACCGGCAGGCCCAGCTGGTGCTGGGCCCGGGCCAGGGCCGTCCACAGGCGGCGCCAGGTCTGAAAGCGCATGTCCGGAGAGAACAGGTGCAGCATATACGGCGAGGCGTAGCGCCCGGCCAGGGGGGATTCGTAAACGTCGTGGGACATAAGGGTCCTCCGTTTCCTTGGTTTCAGCGGACGATGAGGCTGTCGCGCTCCGCGCCCACGGAGACATAGCCGATGTGGCAGCCGATGGCCCGCTCCACATACTCCACATAGTCCCGGGCGGCCTGGGGCAGCTCCTCCCAGGTGCGGGCGGCGGAAATGTCGCAGGCCCAGCCGGGGACATACTCGACAACGGGCTTGGCCTGGTCCAGCAGCACCGGGAAGGGGAACTCGTCGGTCTGTTGACCGTCGATCTCATAGTGGGCGCAGACGGGGATCCGGTCCATGTAGCTGAGAATGTCCAGCTTGGTCAGGGCGATGTTGGTGGCGTTCTGCATCCGGACGCCGTAGCGGGTGGCCACCAGGTCGATGGGGCCCACCCGGCGGGGACGGCCGGTCTTGGCGCCGTATTCGTCACCGGCGTCCCGGAGTTTCTCGGCATCGGCGCCGAACCACTCGCAGACAAAGGGACCCTCGCCCACGCAGGAGGAATAGGCCTTCACCACGCCCACCACCTCGTCGATGGATGCGCCGGGCAGGCCGGATCCCACCGGCGCATAGGAGGCGATGGTGTTGGAGGAGGTAGTGTAGGGATAGATACCGTAGTCCAGGTCCCGCAGAGCGCCCAGCTGGCCCTCAAACAGGATGGACTTGCCGGCGGCCTGGGCCTGGTGGAGATAGCGGCTGGTGTCGGCCACATAGGGCTTTACCCGCTGGCCGTACTGCTCCACCCAGGCCATCATCTCGTCCATGGTGTAGCCCTTGGCCCCGTAGACCTCCCGGAGGATCAGGTTCTTCCACTCCAGCAGGTCCTGGAGATGGGCCCGCAGATGGTCGGGGTACAGCAGCTCGCCGGCCAGAACCGTCTTCTTCTGGTACTTGTCGGAATAGAAGGGGGCGATGCCCTGCTTGGTGGAGCCGTACTTCTTATCCTTCAGGCGCTGCTCCTCCAGGGCGTCCAGCTCCCGGTGCCAGGGCAGCAGCAGACTGGCCCGTTCGCTGACCAGCAGATTCTCGGGGGTGATGTCCACGCCGCCCTGGCGGACGGTGTCGATCTCCTTGAGCAGATTCTCGCAGTCCAGGGCCACGCCGTTGCCGAGAATGTTCATGACCCCGGGCCGGAAAATGCCGGAGGGCAGCAGATGCAGGGCGAACTTGCCCTTTTCGTTGATGACCGTGTGCCCGGCGTTGCCGCCGCCCTGATAGCGCACCACCACATCATATTGTTGGGTGAGGTAGTCCACCATGCGGCCCTTGCCCTCGTCGCCCCAGTTGATACCCACGATCGCGCAATTTGACATGTCTTCGTCTCCTCATCTATATTATAACAGAATTTTTGGCGGGTTTCCACCGCCAACAGCCCCTTATTATACCCAATGGGCGGTCAGAAGTAAAGAATGAATCTCACATATCTGATATTAGCATGCCTAATATTTATTGTGGATATACGCCATAAAAGTGTCTGTTTTTTCAGTGAAAATGACAAAATTCTTGTGGGTTCTGCCGCTTGACGGCGGGGCCGCGGCGGCGCTATAATCATTCGTCCTTTGAATCGGAGGTTTTTGATATGGAAAAGACGAAAAAGTCCCTGTTCGGGCCCATGGACCTGACCAAGGGGACATGCTGGAAAACGATCCTGATCTTTTCGCTGCCGGTGATCCTGTCGTATCTGCTGCAGCAGGTATACTCCATCAGTGACGCAGCCATTGTGGGCCAGACCCTGACGGCCCAGGAGGTGGCCGGAGTCAACGACACCTCGTCGCTGGTGTTCATCTTTCTGCAGTTCGCCTTCGGCGTCAGCGCGGGTTTCTGCGTGGTGACGTCCTGCCAGGTGGGCGCCCGGAACCAGGCAGGCGTGCGCCGGTCCCTGGCCACCCAGATCATTCTGTCGGCGGCGCTGACGGTGCTGCTGACGGCCCTGGCCCTGGCGCTGCTGAATCCCATGCTGGCGTGGATCAACGTGACCCCGGACAATGCCGAGGTGTATCGCGCCGCGTATACCTATTGCTTCATCATCTTCGCGGGCATCGGGGCCCAGCTGTTTTATAACTTCATCTGCGCCTTTCTGCGCAGCATGGGTGACTCCCTGACGCCGCTGCTATTCCTGCTGTTTTCCACGGTGCTGAACGTGGGGCTGGACCTGCTGTTCATCATGGTGTTCCGGTGGGGCGTGGCCGGGGCGGCCATTGCCACGGTGGCGGCTCAGCTCATCAGCACGGTAGCATGCTTCATCTATGCCTTTGCCAAGTATCCCCAGCTGCGGCTGCACCGGGAGGACATGCAGATCACCCGGGGCGATATCCGCCGCCATGTGGTGCAGGGCGTGCCCCTGGGGCTGCAATTCTCGGTGCTGGCCATTGGCATCATCGTCATGCAGAGCGTGGTGGTGCAGTTCGACATGCTGGACGGCGTCATGGTGTCCTCCTCCGCCCAGATGGGCTTCGGTGCGGCCAACAAGCTGTTCAACCTGACAGCAACGCCTATGAACGCCCTGGGCACGGCCATGACCAGCTTCACCGCCCAGAACCTGGGAGCCGGAAACCACGACCGCATCCGCAAGGGGGCCCTGCAGTCCCTGGTGATGGTGTCGCTGCTGGCGGCGATGGCCGTGGGCATCGGCCTGCTGCTGACCCTGGGCAACGCCTATCTGCGGATCTTCCTGTCCGCCGACAAGATCACGGCGGACACCGTGCGATACGGCAACACCTTCCTGTATGTGGATTACGCCATGTACCTGTTCCTGGGCTTCATTTTTGTGGTGCGCAACTGCGTCCAGGGCATTGGCCGGTCCCGGTTTGTGCTGGGGGCCGGTGCGGCGGAGCTGGTGGCCCGGATCGCCGTGTGCCTGACCCTTCCCGCCGCCGTGGCCGGAGGCGTCGTCAGCGCCCAGGCAAATCCTCTGGCGTTTTACGCCCTGTGCGCGGCGGACCCCATGGCCTGGATCGCCGCCGACATCGTTCTGGCCATCCCCTTCTTCCGGAACATCCTGCGGAGGGATTACCGGTATATGAACATCTGAAAAAACAACATCCGGGCCAGAGAGGCGGGGGTCATAAGAAAGTAATATCGTATTTTCTCAGGAACGGCGTGGCTTCGGTCATGCCGTTTCCTGTTTCAGCAGTTCTTCCACGGGGATAAAGCCCACAAGGT
>OHIX01000028.1_pt1 | contig 93147 bp, 137 predicted proteins | sample 1568391 | NCBI WGS metagenome assembly OHIX01 (sample SAMEA3879541, study PRJEB24766) | human gut metagenome | biome: human-associated habitat; feature: feces | place: USA | collected 1985/1987 | reverse complement strand
TCCGTTATAATACCTACGAGGAAGCACTTGAAGCAGGATTACAGGAAGCATTAAAACTTATATGTTATGGAAAATATTAATTTGAACGAACTACGGAATATAGCTTACAAAACAGCTTGTGAGCATGGTTTCCACGATAAAGAATTGAGTGACGAACACTACCTTTGCCTTATCGTTGGAGAGCTTATGAAAGCTGTGGAAGCGGATAGGAAAGGTAAACGTGCCGACAGAGAATCTTTTAAATCTTCTTATGAGAATGAAGAACCGCACGATGATGCCAATTTCAAATATTGTTTTGAAAAATATATCAAAGATACACTTCCAGACGAACTAAGTAATGCGGTTATACTCCTGTTTGACCTTGCAGGACTTCGAGGGATAAGCCTTGAATCTGCTAGTAATGATATTAACTCCGAATATATGGATGATATTGCCTGCATGTACAGCCAATTGAGTTTCACGGAAGCGATATATTCCATATTTATCAAACCGATTGTAGATTACCAGTATCTTTCTACGATTGTAAATGAGATGATATTTTCAATCTTTGCACTAGCCAAACATCTTGACATAGATTTACTCTGGCACATCAATCAGAAGATGAGATACAATGAACTAAGACCTAAGTTGAACGGAAAAAGATATTGATTATGAAAACAATTATATTTACAATCATATGTATTATCGCCCTATTATGGGTCGGAGATCTAACAATTACATTTAAGCCGTTTTCCATATCCCTTCCCGGTTGGCATAAGGCTTTAGGTATTATTCTGTTTGTATTTGCAATGGCGGTGTATAACATTGGAGAATACGCTAAGGGGTACAAGCATGGTTTTGATGATGGGATAAAGGAGTGTCTTGAAGCGATTAAGGGAAATGGAAAGAATTGACATTAATTTCCCGTTACTCCGTATATTTAACGGAGTAACGGGGCGATATGAACTTCTTTTTGACAATATGTCCATAGATGCTTATGGTCGTGTAAGGGATAGCAGTGGTTGTGTTGTAGAATGGTTTACAGGCGTGTTTGACATGAACGGAATACCTTTGTTTGAAAACGACATAATCATGCCTGTAAAGGACGGAATAAGCCAATACAGACGCATATGGAGAACAGTAGGTGGATTTGTACTAAGCAGAAGAAATGATGTGAAAGGACTGTCCAAATTGGATATGCTTGGTGCGGACTATCTTGTGAACGAACGTGTGCAGCAATACATATCTGATGGTTGCGTAAAGGTAGGGTCTGCAACAATTGATCTTAACCTGTTGAAAGGGAGAACGAAAGAAGAGATTATTAGAAATTTGTCCAGGAGAGTAAATTTATGAAAGACAAAATGCTAGAGGAAAGTTTGAACAATTTCTACAGGACGTTTCTTATTTGGGTGATAAGATGTTATCCTATATTGTTCTGTATTGCTATACTTGTCCATCAGTGTGAGGTTATACACTCTGTTGGAACAGGTGATATCATTGAATATTATGATGGTGACACATTGGAGTATATTCAGTATGCCACTCCGTTTTCGGACAAGTACCTTACCATATTCTTTAACGCCAAACTGTTTAATGCAATATTGTTTTATGTGTTGTCAAAGGTATTTTTATTTTGTATATACTATAGAGTATTTGTCATTGAGATGTTTATATACGCAATACTGGATATTGTATTTAATAATGTGGTGTTTGAGGATGCGCATTTGGTTAATGCAATATACTATACATCCATTGGTTTTGTTACTGTTGGATTTTTTATTGCATTATACTTACATCAAAGGTATGGAGATAGGAAAGTGCACACACATCAAACTATTAGTGATGGATATAGGTGCTGTAATAAGTAATCTATTTTTTACCCATAGCTTGTGTTCCTCCCGTATTCTTCATGTTTATTTTGACCTTTATGGGAGATGCCTTTTTATTTGATGTTACCTTAGGGGATTTAACATTCACCCTAATCACTTTCTTTGCCATATATTACTCATTTTAATTGTTTAACAAAGTTAATTATTTTTATTTATGCAACAAAACAATAGTACCGATAAAACAGCTTCGGCATACAAAACGGACGAAATAATGGTTTACGAACATCTTTTTTTTGGCAAAATTCGTGTGTTTGTTCGATATGGTAAAATTTGGTTCTGTGGATTAGACGCTGCATCTTCTTTACAGTATTCAAATCCATTAAAAGCTCTTTTAGAGCACTGTAAACCACCCTCCGTAATGATGCGTGAAGTAGGGGATGATATAATGGAGTTTATTAATGAAAGGAGTATGTATAGACTGATTTATAAAAGCCCTTTTCCTCCTATGGCTGATGAATTTGAACGTTGGATATTTGATAATATTGTTCCATCAGCTACCAATACAGGCAGTTATTATGCACAGGTTAGATTACCAAACTTCAACAATCCTGCCGAATCTGCCAGGGCGTGGGCTGATGAGTACGAAAGGAATCAAGCGTTAAAGCCACAACCAAACGAATCCAATTAATGGTATAGTATCAAAAGATGGGCAAAGGAAAACGGTGTCAACTGGAAAAAGATTAGCCGGATGAAGATGAAAGTAATATCTTGCAAGCTAGGTTATGAGATAAAAAAGATTTTTGACGATAACCATTGCCAGGTAAACACATACAATGTAAACGTATTTAAGGAATACTTTAATAAATGTGAATAAACAATATATATTTTAAAACATTTTATAGTATGTCATTTTATTGACTATATTTGCATCATGTTTGAGTGTAGAAGCAAGCATACTATAATGAAAGTTTAGGGGGAAAGCGTTCCCCCGATTTTAGTAACCGTAAAAATGATAAAACCATGATTCTACTAGAAATTTTTCAAAACTGCTTTATTGTAGGGTATGATGGAAAGAAAATACCCTTTGTAAAAGATGATTTCCTGTTTAGTGATACCGGGGAAAGATACATTTTGACCAACAAGGAAAACAGTGAACAGGTTAGCCTACCGAAGCAATCGACAATAATAATTAAACATAATATTTGCCATGAAGGTATTGATTAGAAAGGATTCAAGCGACATAAGAAACAGGCTTGAACGGTTAGGGTACACCGCTTCCGAAAAAGCATTGGATGGATTTGGTGATGGCATCTTTGTAGACAAGTCAGATAATACTTTTCATGTAAAATCAGAGTGGGAAGTTATCCGTATGTTTCTTGAAACAGTAGATTGCGGAGATGATGAGAATATGTTTTTTGATTTTGTAGAAAACGACATAACGTCAATAACGCCAACAATGCTAGGTAAATATAAATCTTTAATAAAAGTTGATAACTTTCCCATCATTAATACATCTAGCATTAAAGATGTGTTGTACTTTGAATATAGAGAATATAACGTCATAGAAGTTACTATTGTTTCAGTGTATGGGGTAAAGTTGAAAAACATAAAGGATGTAGACTTTTCAGACCCTAATGCGGATACAATAATAGAGTATATGAAATCGTTGCATAAACAACTAAAAAAATATGTAAAATATGAAGTGTAATTTTACCCCTATGGACAAATTCTACCAGATACTGGATTACTATGGTTTGTCTTACACGGAGATTAAGAAAAATCATATCCGTGTGTTTTATGGAAACAAGAAAATGTTTGATTATTATCCGCTTCGCATGAAGCTGTTTGATTACCATGAATGGCATCAGCTTACTTATCCATTTGTTAAAGATAAAAAAGATGAGTGGGAAATAGAACTTACCATGTTCATTAGCGGAGTATTGGGAGATGAGATGTTTAAAAAGTTTAAAAACAATTGATTATGGACAAGAAAGAAAAAGATTTTGTTCCAAAAGCTATAAATTTGTGTGGCAAATGGAGGATGCTGTCATCCATAAAATGATGGGAAATTGTTCATTATAACAATTACTCGAAAGGTACAGCCAATGTTCAGCCTGTGGACAAACAGAGAGTAACACTTTCAGGGCGTAAAGTAATTGAGTATGTCCTATCTGATGGAGATAAAACGATTGATAAACTAGACAGTTATTTCGGATTGCTATGATGATAAAAGTAGACATACCTGAACCGTTCATAGACGGTGACAATACGATGGTAAACATCACGTCTGATTCATTCTGCTATTCCAGCATTGATTCACGTTATGAAGGATTTCAGAGTTCCTACAAGGACGGGAATATGAATCAGAAGATACAGGGAAAACTAGAGATAATTGCGGACCAGTTTAAAGAACTTATAAAAATAATAGAAGATAATTGAAGATGGAAAGACATTTGTTAATACAGGAGTGTGAGAGAGAGGAAAAGATGAAGGAGTTGCGCAAGCAGCAGAACGATCTTATCAAGAAAGGTCGTATGGTTGAGTGCTCTCGTGTAACAGCCAAGATAAAGGAGTTTCAGGAAGCATATATCAAGGCTTATCCTGACGGTAAATATGTAAGGGGCATGGATATTATCAAGAAGATGTCTGATGATGAGAAAATGGATTGGATGATGTATGTCAACGCCATTGCTTTCTGTGCTGATATTATCCATTCTTCTTCCATAGAGTTGAATGAAATGCTAAAGAAAACACTCCCCGGATCTAGCCTACAGATGTTTGAAACGCTTGAAAAGGTAGGTACTATGGCAAAGAATCAAATCCTATGGATGGATAACAATGTTGACGAGAAATATCAGGATGATTTTGCAAGATATGCCGATGAAATATCCGTGATGCTTTTATCATTTGTTAAAAATAGATTTTTACCAAGGAAGTAAGCTACCCACAGGTTAAAAGCCCAAGTTGATTATACTACTACGTTAGTAAACAATAATAATTAAAAAGAGAATGCAAGTAAATTTATGAAAAAGAAAGAAATAGACGAAGGATATATTGTAGGTGACTTTTATATTATTAAAAGCCCTATCAAAGAGGGATGGCTTCACATAGTGAATATAAAAACATCTTGGCAGATAAAGGTGATGATGGGAGCGAATACGGCAAAGTTTCTAAGCCTTCCCCAACAGGAGATATTTGACAGGATTAACGGAATATACATTCAATCCATGATGTCTTTATACGATTCAGATTATGCCTTGAAAATAGCTAAAGATGCTGTGTCTTATATGTCTGAAAAGGCAGAAAAGATGGAAAAGGTGGGAAAGGTGGGGAATACTGAAAATGAAGATATTGAAAAGGTGAAGAAAGATGAGTTTATGATGAAGATAGCCACATCTTCCGATGAAGAAATTATGGACATGATCATAAATGGGGAAATAAAGTACGAATATTTTAAGCAGGAACAGGAGGATTAAATCATGCAAGACTACATTTCAGACTGGTTTATTCCGATAGATTTCGGTAATGACATGCCGGACGAAGAACCAAGTGGTGATGATAATTTCAATTTTGATTGAAGCATGGAAAAGAAATTTATACTAACAGATAAGTTTGTAATCAATTCTTTTGGAATAAAGTTATTCCAAATCAAGTGTACAAAATCTTTCAAATATGCCCAAAAAGGTGATTTTGGAGGATATGTTGAGAAAGAAGGGAACTTAGACCAAGAAAATGACGCTTGGGTGTTCGGCAATGCTCGGGTGTTCGGCAATGCTCGGGTGTCCAGCAATGCTCGGGTGTCCGGCGATGCTTGGGTGTCCGACAATGCTCGGGTGTCCGGCGATGCTTGGGTGTCCGACAATGCTTGGGTGTCCAGCAATGCTTGGGTGTCCGGAGATGCTTTGGTGTCTGGATATGCTTGGGTGTCTGGAGATGCTCGGGTGTCCGGCAATGCTCGGGTGTCCGGCGATGCTTGTGTGTCTGGCAATGCTTGGGTGTCCGGAGATGCTGATATAGAAAACGACAACGAGCATTGCGGATTTGACGGTTTCGGCTCATGCAATCGTCACACTCACGCATATATGACAAAAGAAAAGAAAGTGGAAATAATCTGTGGATGTTTTCGTGGTAGCATTGAAGAATTTGAAAAGAAGGTGGAGGAAACACATTCGGGAACAGTCTACGAGAAGCAGTATAAATCCATAATCAATGTAATTAAAATTAAATTTGGATTGACTGATTTTACATAGTTTACTAATGATTTTTGGCACTTCCCAATTATGGTTAGTTGGTTCGATTTCCCTACGCCCTTTATAAATGGGGCATTAATGAACAAATGAACACTATTACAAAAATTTAACACATAATATTTCCCAATGTCATTATATAGTAGTATATTTGCTTCATACAGGGATAGGAACGGAGTAGCTACCTTCCGACAAGCTGAAGTCAGTACGGTTTCCCTGTTCTCCTTTTTACTGGCAAAACATAATACTGGCTAACATGCAATTAGTTTATAAATTTGAAATCAACCATTCTGACAGGCTTTGCGCTATCTGCCGTGTTACGAACAACCTGTACAATCAGGCGTTGTATATTGTCCGTAACGAGTTGAAGGATAACGACAGGTGGCTGTTCTATCCCGACTTGGACAGGATAATGAAAAATGTCACCAACCTTGAAGGTACGGTGAATTACAGACTTGTGAAATCACACGTAGCCCAACAGATATTGCGCGTGCTTGATAAGGCAATGAAGGGATATGTCAAGGCTGTAAAGGATTGGGCGAAGAATCCGGGGAAGTATAACGGTAAGCCCGAACTGCCATGCTATCACAAACGGGGTGGGATGAGTAATGCGATATATATCAACCAGTCGTGCAGGATACATGACGGGTATATAATACTTGACCGTGACTTGAAAATACCCGTTCCGCAATGGGAGAAGTACAAGGACAGAATAGAACGGTTCAAACAGGTTAGGATAATCCCAAAACGTACATACATGACCATAGAGGTTGTATATGATTGTGTCTGTTCGGATAATGTCGGTACAGGTATGGCTTCGATAGACTTGGGTGTGAACAACCTTGCCACGTTGGTTTGCGGATGTAATGCTCTGCTGTTTTCAGGCAAGGTTGTCAAGTCATATAACAGATGGTTTAACAAAACATTATCCATGCTGCAATCCATAAAGGACAGGCATGGGATAGACAAACTGACAAACAGGATGAGAAAGATGTATGAGAAACGTGAACGGTTTATGAATGATGCGATGCACAAGACCAGCAGGCGTATCGTTGATTATCTTGTATCACACCATGTAGGCACTCTTGCTGTAGGCTACAACAAAGGATGGAAGAAATCCGTCAATATGGGCGGAGTAAACAATCAGAAGTTTACATTCATCCCTTTTGCGAGGTTGAGAAGCTGCCTTAGATACAAGTGTGAACTTGCAGGTATCAACTATATCGAACATGAGGAAAGTTACACTAGCAAATGTGATGCTCTAGCTATGGAGGATATATGCAAGCATGATAGCTATCTCGGCAAGCGTGTCAAGCGAGGTCTGTTCAAGTCGGCAGTTGGAAAGGTTATCAATGCCGATGTGAACGGTGCGCTTAATATAGGAAGAAAAGTATTCGGTGATTCATTTGTGATAGCCGATAGTGGGCGTTGGTATCGCCCCGAACGGGTTAACGTTCTAAAATGTGTGTAAAAATGCACATTAATGCCTTTAGGAGAAAGTGTACAAGGATGGGGATTCCAACCTCATTTTAGCGTAAGTGAAGTTTCTAAAGAAGAGTATGAAAAGTGCCCACCGACTGAATGGGGAGGCTCAAATTTAAAAAGTGATAAGATATTCCTTAGCCATATATCGGTAGAAGGATTTCCTGAAAACATTGACTACATGGAACAATGGAATTTTAAATAAATATTTTGTATGAAAACATTTTTTGAGTGTAAAATTCGCTACGAAAAAGTAGCAGAAAACGGAATGAACAAGAAAGTAAGTGAGCAATATATTGTTGATGCGCTTAGCTTTACTGAGGCAGAAGCACGTATTATATCTGAAATGACACCGTTTATCAGCGGCGAGTTCACTGTTTCGGACATCAAACGCGCCAACTACAGCGAACTATTCTCTTCTGAGGAAGATGCAGCCGACCGTTGGTTTAAGTGCAAGCTATTCTTCATTACGCTAGACGAAAAGAGCGGAGCGGAGAAAAAGACCTCCACTACTGTACTGGTACAGGCTTCCGACCTTCGAGATGCTGTAAAGAAACTGGACGAAGGAATGAAAGGTACAATGGCAGACTATGTGATTGCGTCAGTAGCAGAAACCGCCATTATGGATGTATATCCGTATAAAGCGGAAAATGATTCCTGTTTATCGGAATACCCAAGTGGTCACAAGACGGAAGCTGTCATAGGCGGAAAGGGCGTCATTGTAGACAAAACGGGAAATTCAACTGTAGTTTTACCTAGGTGATCTACTCTATTTTGTAGAATCTGTTGGACATATATCCGAGGATACAGTAAGAAAATATATAGAAAACCAAAAGAATGTATAAACAAAAGCGCTATCATCCACTGCCTAAAGACGGGAGAATTAACGCTTAATTATTAAATTACCTAGATATGTCAAACGAACAACAAAACCAGGTTTTCCATCATTGGAGAACTGGAAGTCAATCTGATTATGTGGGAGTAGAAATACTCCCTAACGGTCAGTCTATTATTGCTACAATATCCCATATCGTATGGGATGAGAATGCAAAGGTACAAGGTAGTAAGAAACCATCATGGATTGCTTACTTTAAAGAAACAAACCTTGTTCCTAAACCTATGCTGTTGAACAGTACGAACCGTAAACGCCTTACCAAGCTGGCACAAACTGATTATCCTGAAACCATCCATGATTTCCGTGTAATATTATGCAAGGAACTGACACGTGACCCAAGCGATGGAGGGAAGGTATATGGATTGCGTATAGGGCGTGATGTTCCTCCACCACCTCAGAAAGAGAAAATGACGGTGAACTCTGATAAATTCAAGGCTGCATTGGAAGCATTGAAAAGTGGAAAATGCGACATTAATTACATCACATCAAGCTATGATGTAGACGCGGAAGCTATGAAGTTGTTTAACGAAGCGACTAAGAAATGATGGAAGCGGAAGAAAAAGAAAAATTATGGCTTATGAAGAGGTGTGGTAAAATCACCTCTTCCGCCATTGGAAAACTTATGGTTTCCGGGAGAAGGGAAATGACACCTTCCGAACTAGAGATTGCAAAAAAACAGGGTGTGAAGAGAAAGACAGTTGATGTTCCTTTCGGGGATACAGCTATATCTTATCTTTATCAGGTTGCAAGGGAAAGAAGGTTAAACAAACCATGCCGACATATATCCACTTCTGACATGGAGTGGGGAAAGGATCATGAAAAAGACGCTATCGAGTGTTTTAACCATAACACGTTCTCCAGACTAATGTCCTGTGCGGATGATTTTGACGAAATTGTTTTTGTCGATAATATCTATGATGGATATGGTGATTCTCCCGATGGATATGGATTTGATGTCAATGGTAAATTGTCTTATATAGCAGAAGTGAAATGCTTTACTTCTGAAAGTAAGATTGAATATTTGAGAGAAGCCACAAAGGAACAGGCGATAGAGGAATACTATTGGCAGCTAATGTCGCATTTCCTTTCCCATCCCGATATAGATAAAATGTATTATATCGTATATGACGGCAAGTCAGATGATGATCCGTTTGATTTACGCCCAGTTAACGATCCGTCAAGACTTTTGTATTGGGAACTTGACAGATGCGATTATAAAGACGATATAGACAGGATGGAGGATAAGTTACAAATGGCTCTAGCTTATCTTTCACTCAACGAACGTGATGCAAAAAAATACCCAATAAGAAAAATAAATGACTTTGTTGGTGTTTCAAATACGTAACGGGTAATTGCGGAGTTACCACAAAAAGTTAATAATATGTCAACAAATATAACATTATCTAAAGAAAGTAGTGAAAGCGAAATTAAGGCGTATTTCAATGAAATATTAAAGCTATCACAATCAGATAACGAATTTCCAGTAAATTTTGATGATGTATGGATGCTTGTTTATCAAGACAAGCATAAAGCAGTAAACGAACTTAAAGAAAAGTTTATTGAAAGTGTTGATTATCAGGCAATCACCCAAAAAGTAAAATGCCAAAATGGAATCGGTTATTCAAGAAGAATTGATTATCATATTACTGTTCCTTGTCTTGAATTTTTTATTGCAAGAAAAGTAAGATCAGTATTTGAGGTTTACCGACAAGTATTCCATCATACCGTTAATAAGATTATAGAGAATAAGTCAATTGATAATCAACCAACCATATCGGATAAAATGAATGCAGCTACATGGGCGGCAAAGTTCTTGAACTTAAATGATAATTCAAAGTTGATTATCGCAAAACAGATACTTGACCCATTAAATATATCTCTTCCAGATTATACATCATCGAAAGGGATATTAAAGTCTGCCTCTGAGTTGTTATCTGAAAAAGGAATTAAAATTTCCGCACAGGCATTTAACAAGGCAGCTATTGAAAAAGGATACCTATGCGAATTGAGCCGAAATTCTTCACACGGTAAGAAAAAACGATTCAAATCAATCACGGAAAAAGGTCTTTCTTATGGGGAAAACCAAGTAAGCCCGAATAATCCTAAAGAAACACAACCGTTGTGGTATGAGGATAAGTTTGAAGATTTATTGTCTAAATTGTTATGACTACATTGATCAAGCACAACAAACCTAATCGTGGGGATGAAATAATCATCCCCTATCTTGCCATAGAAAACAATATCAACTTTATCATGCTCAATGGGGGTGTAGGTGACGTTGAACTTATGGACGGAACGAAATGTAAGTCAACAAGCTGCACTCCTATCAAATTTAATGATGCAGGAGATGATATATATCGTATATATGGCATAGGAAAAGAAGCATGGAAAATGGCATGGCTGAAAAGAGTACATGCCATGAGTGATGAAATTGTAAAACTAAAGTTAGATTTCAATGCCAGCAATTAGCGAATTATGGATAGATTATCCAATATCTTACCGTGACGAAAAAGGAAGGTTCGTCAAAGGTCATAATTACGGATTCAAGAAAGGAAGGGAAGTATCGGATGAGGAACGTGAAAAGAAAAGAGTTCTTATGAAGGAACTCATTAAAAAACGAAAGGAAAACGGTTCTTATCTCGGTCATAGGAATAATACAAGGGCTGTCATTGCGATAGAGGATGGAACGAACAGATTCCTATGCTTTGAAGCCTGTTGTGACTGTGAGAGGAAATTAGGTATGCCACAACGATCATGCAGTTCTTTTTGTAATGGGAAAAACGGGCATAGATGGAGAAACTTTAAATTGTTTTACGAGGATGAATACGGATTACGTTGACAACTTTGAAAACTATGACAGGAAGCTGATCAAACTAAATAGCGACACTGCCATTTTGCTTCACATATTTAAGAAAAAGACAAACCACCACTTCGAGGATTGGATGGTTCTTCAAGACAATGAACAATACTTCAAAAAGGAATGTATTCCTGATTATGAAGATGCTGCCAGGCAGTTTGTCAAGCAGTTTGAAGGAGAAGAATGCATGGCTTTTGTGATTGCATTGAAAAACGAACTTGAAAGAATGATACAAGAAGATGAGTACAAACGAAATAAGGCTAAGGGATTACCAGGAGGTGGGGATAACCCGTCTGAGAAATGCCCTAACTAATCATAAGCACGTCATATTCTCTGCCTGTGTAAGTTACGGCAAAACGGTCATAATGAGTTTTATGGCTAAAGGTGCTGTCGAAAAGGGGAATAAGGTGCTTATCGTATCCCACAGATCTGAACTTATGACACAGACAGGGGGAACGTTGGAAAGAGTTGGCATACAGGCTGAATACATCTCCCCTAAACACAGGAACATACCTAAAGGTTTAGTAGTATCCGCAATGGCTCAAACTCTCCGTAGAAGGCTAGAAAAACCCGAATGGGTTGAATGGGTTAAGAGTGTATCTCTCTGTCTGATAGACGAAGCACATTCGTCTGACGCGGATTATCTCTTTGAATCTGGTTTGCTTGATGATAAGTATGTAGTAGGTCTTACAGGAACCCCGATGAGAAGTGGGAACCAAAGGCAGCTTGGTATGAACTATGAAGAGATTGTAGAAACCGCTCAGATACAGGATATGATGGACCGGGGAAATATAACCAAGTTGAGAACGTTTACAGTTGATGCGCCCGACTTGTCTAAGGTTAATACCGATTATCGTACAGGTGACTTTGATCGCAGGCAGATGGGGGCAGTGTTCAACAAGTCTGTACAGTACAAGGGGGTGATTGAAAACTATATGCGTATCTGCCCGATGAAAAAGGCAATCTGTTTTGATGCCACACAGGCAAATGCGATAAGGATGTGCGCTGAATTTAATGAAGCTGGCATTCCTGCAAAATTCCTCATATCAGGCATAGACAAGAACAAACCTGATGAGTTGGCATTATATGAAAAATACAAGCATCTTACAGGAAACAGAGAACAGCTTATCAAGGATTTCCATGACGATAAATTTACCGTTATATGCAACAGTGGCATATTGTCTACGGGATACGATGAAACAAGTATAGAGGTTTGCATATTAAACCGTGCTACACAATCCGTTCAGTTCTATATCCAGGCAACTGGCAGGGCTATACGACTTCACCCAAATAAAACGGAAGCATTTCTCCTAGACTTCGGTGGTAACATATCACGGCTCGGCAAGTTTGAGAAAGAACGTAAATGGGCTTTATGGCATAACAAGGGGAAATGTGAAGGAATACAGGGAGTGAAGGAATGTAAACAGTGTGGTAAATATATTGCCATAACCGCTTCGGAATGTCCTTTCTGCGGATATGTATATCCTACCGAAAAGGAAATAAGGATGGCGGAACTGCAAGAACTGGTAGGAGATTTAAAGTTTGAACAAATGACACCTACGCAATTTTTCCAATATGCGGAACTTAAAGGATATAATGTTTACTGGGCGATCCGGCAGTTGTATATCAGAAATACGGAATCTGATTTTCGTAAAGCCATGAAAGAATGCGGATATTCCGGCAAGTTTATATGGGGGTATATTAAAAGAAACAAAAAATAACATTATTTACATTTGCAAAATATTTTTGTGAAATAAATATATATACTTTTGCGTTATGAAAAATAACATTAATCCTTGGGAAGTGTTTGATGAGATTGAATGTTCCCATGATCCTGAATATATTGTTTGTGTGTCACATCTTAGACATTACACGAATATTTTTGGCATAGATAAAAGGCTTGTAGACTTTCTTGGAATGGAAAAGAATACAATATTAGATATCGAAACATTTTGTTTTGGTGAAATGGATGTTTTCGGAATAAAAGAAGATTGTGTATCTGTAATAGAAGATTGTAAAAGACAAAGGGAAGCAAAGAAAGAAGCCTTGGAGAAAAACAGGAAATTGACAGACATGCTAAAATTGAAACGTGAAAATATGTGTGGCATAGGTACAAGAAAGGTGAAATTAATGCTTAATAAAAAGATAAAACAAGGAGATTTTACAGCTAAAATTTATCGTGTTGCATTGGAATTACAAGATTATAATATAAAGGCTAAAGGTGCTCCGTTTCCTTACTCGGAAAAGATGTATGCAAAGAAAGAAGATTTGATTGATAAACTTATCGAATTATACAAAAATATACAACTACCTTTTGGCCGTTCAGAGGATAAAAATAAAAGAGTTTCTTTTATCGTATATTTTGATCTTCCTTTAGGTAATCAAATTAGTTTTCATTCTACAATAAAAAGAGATATACCTCTATACGGGAAAGAGTGGGATGGATTGGTAAACAGTACATTGGACAAGTTAGAAAAAGAAATAAAACAATACTTAAACATTTAATCATGGGAAATAATTTACTTAATAACGATGGTAAAATTGCCTTGTTTCACGAAACGATAAGGCTTGACTTTAATCTGCCTAAATACTCCGTTATAGAGCAGAAAGATCCTAATCCAAGTGTAATGTCTTATGATTTCCTAAAACAATACATGGAAAGCAATGACAAGGAAGGAGTGGCGGAATTTAATCTTACCGTTTCACCGACAATGCTTGATTCTGTAAAAACAAACCAGGAGCACAAGCAAGTGATAATGCCTCTTCTTGACAGAAAACATAAGGAAAGTTCATGGTTAAAAAAGATTAAGGATTATGTAGACGAATACAGAAGATCAAAGTTTGATGTAATACATTTCTTCTCTGAGGTGAAGATACAGACAGAAAACGAGATGAAGCAATACAGGGATAGGATAAAAGACTATATACTGATGCTAGGTTATGCTGAAAGATCTGGTCAACACGCCTTGAAAGAAAAACTGTTCCGAAATATGGTGATATGTAAATACGAAAGCATATTGTTCAGCAAAGGATTATACAAGGCTATATCAGAGGAAAATCTTATGAAGTTTGCAAAAGGATGCCCGAAAAATCTATGCCTTGATTATATTTCTGACTATACTAGAATCATACCATTTGACATAATTAGGAAAAAGACTGACATAGACAAATATGAAATATTCGACAACTATGTTATCCTCCATTATGACTTTGATAATAACGGAACAGATTTACCATCTGACAAGAAAAAAGAAGAGGTGGAAAAAAGAAAAGATCCTATTCTGTTTGGTGTTATTGCAGGAAGCAACAAACTATACTTCATCGGTGACTGGATTGACGAGTATTGCGATTTGCGGTTCGATGATGTGGTAAAACAATGCACGGACGATTTCTTGTCAGAAAACATTTCTTTGGATGATCTTGCAAAATAGCAACACAAAGCCTTGCAGGAACGGAGAGTATTGCTGCTGTCGCTGCAAGCATAGATACACGGTTATTGTGGATGGATTGTTTGTTGGATACGTATGCTACATTCCTTGGTTTGAAAAACACGTTGCCATGAAGATAAGAAACAGCGGACATGACATGTGTGAAGGATTCGAGATGGTTGATAACAAACTTTAACCTTTTATTCTTCTCACATATCACATTTCGTGATACCTTTGCCAAATACAATTTTTTTATTATGGCTGAGGAAAAACGATCTGCGGAAGAAAAGAAAATGCAGAAAGATATAGTAGTTAGTTACAGGAATGAGAAGGAAGGTAAAGAATGTAGGGGATTGCTTGTGGCATTTTTTTCCGAACTTCTCCATCCTGCTGTAAGTGGTAACAAGTCGGCTGAGTTCCGTGCTCTAGGGGCAAAGAAAAGTATGCCTGACCTTGCTTATATACATGACGGTAAGATATATGGCATAGAACTTAAAATGCCTGACAGTAACCATGACCGTAATCACATAATAGAACAGGCTGATGTGATGGCTACATATTTCTTTAGAGGATATTTCGTATGGTCTAAGGAAATGTTGTGGAATATTCTTGACGCTATTGAGCGTGGTCAGCCAGGAATGTCAAATACACTACAAATAAAAGATTATTGTATGCGTAACAGCACTACAAAAGTAAGTTTTGAAAAAATAATTAAAGAGTTGTTTCAATGAATAAGATAGTTTTTGATAGAAAAGTTTTATATTCAACATTAAACTCAGCCAAAGCCTGTCTTTCCGATACAGGCTTGACGATATTGAAATGTTTTCGTTTTAAATATATAGCATCAGAGAATGCGATAGAGGTTACTTCATACAATAACCTCAATGAGATGCGTTTGATTATTCCCGTTGTTGATTCAGATTGCAATGACGGGCAGGAGTTTGCAGTAGACGGTATAAGGCTTGTAAAGCTGCTCAAAACAGTAAAGGATTCCATTGTTACGGTAAAGATATACGATAGAGAAGTTATATTTTCTTACAATGGCAGTGAAGCATCTTTCTTTGCGGAAGATGTAGAATCTTATCCTAATATAAAGATAGGGAAGCGTGGTACCGGGATAAGGGTCAATGTAAACAGGAATGATCTGTATAGAGCATTAAAAAGAAATATAGGATTTAATGATATCGGTGAAGTTGTGACTAGTCTTAGTGGGGTTGGAATAAATTTTATTTGTTCCAATAATTGCATTGATATATGTTCGTCCGATAAGATTGTATTTGTAAGAGATGTTATAGAATGTCAGCCGGATATATCAAAGGACTTGTGCATAAATGTAATGCCTACTTCGGTAAAGGAAGCGTTATCCTTTCTTGAAATGTTGTCAGAAGAAAATGTAACTGTTTCTGTATCTGATGATGAAAGAGTGATGTCTATATATTATGGGGATTTCGGTTCTATCTTTAATTGTACGCTGATGGAGGTTAAGTTTGTAAACTACCTGCCATTGGTAAATAATATAAAATCAAACTTTAATTACTTTATTAAAGCAAGAACTAGCGACTTGATAGATTCCCTTTCAAGAATAAAGGTAATGTCAGATGTGTATAATATATCACATTTTGTTTGCAGGGAGGGAGATAATAAAATGGATATAACATACACAAATGATGCAGGGTATAAAATATCGGAAAATGTCGGAATTGAAGGATATTGTCAAGGGCGTTTGGATTGCAATCTGAATATTGAAAAGATGATTAACGCATTGAAAGTGTTCCCTGGGGATTATGTCACATTGGCATATACCAATCCTGAGAATAATGCTCCTATATGTATCATTAATGAAGAGGGTAATTATAAATTAATGGGCGTAGTAAACATTTTTAAGAGTTGATAACTATTGTTTAACCTATCGAATATACAGTTTTATTATTTTTGCAACAAAAATATATAACTCATGGAAAACGAAGAAAGAACAATTCAGATTCTCGCTGAAACAATAGATAGGTTAAACAAGACTATAGAATCACAGAACAGGTTGATTGAGGATTTAAAAAACAGACTTGAAACAATTCAGAACGAATATAGCCCTTCAATTATGACTGTAGGAGTATTGATAGAAAAGTTGAATAATACAAAGACAAGAAGCGGAAAGGTAAGATTTGAAGCATTATCCAAACATATAATGCCATATCTTACCAATCAGCTTTATGACGAGTATGATTTTAATGATGCCATTCCTACGTTCAAGGAAGTCCCGTCCGTTGAAAAGCCTGTCAATCGTGACATGATAGATGATATGATCAATGTTATAAAATCAAAGAGAAAGATAAGCGAATCATCCCAAAAGGCATATCTTTTAATGCTTAAAAGAATATTGTCCGAATCAAAAGAGATGAGCAAATATATCAATGATTATATTATCTCACTCAACGTAAAATCTCCTTCAAATATATCTCTTACAGATGAAGAAATAGAATTATTCTGGAATGTCGAGCCGTTTAACGTTACGGAAAAAATTGTAAAGAAATTGTTTCTGATACAATGCTATACTGCCATGAGATATTCCGATATTTTCAGATTGAAAGATTCTATGATGGAGGGAAATGTTATTTCGTATATATCAAAAAAGACAGGTAAGAACGTTGAGGTTCCTGTACCTTCCAAGATTATAGAAATGATAAAAGAGGTTAGATCGTTCGATAAATACAATATAGAATCTTCGTTAAAGACAACAATGAACGAAGTTCTACCAACCCTTGGATGTAGAGCAGGTATAAACAAGCAGGTATTTGTAAGACGGGCTAATGTACTTATGAAAGGACCGAAATATCAGTTCATCAAGACACATACAGGACGTAGAACAGCTATTACAAGATGGGCTAATATGGGAATACCAGAAGCAGAACTAAAATCTATGGCTGGTCATTCTGATATAAGAACGACTAACAGATATATTACTGCAAGCGTATCAAATAAAACTAAAAATATTTTAACGGATGGAAATTTTGGAGAATGTGCTGTCGGTTGACAGAATGAAACACTTACAAGAACTTGGAGTGAATACAGGTAACGCATCAATGACTTGGATGTTATATCCTTATGAAGAAGGGGAAACAACCACAATTATATTTACGAGAGTGGAAAACTTTCAAGAAACCGTTTAGAAAAGAACATTGTATTCCTGCATTTACTTTGCTTGACATCCTGGAACTGTTACCAAAAGAGATAGAAACAGGAACGGATACTTATTGGATTACAATGTATTTTAGTGACAATTGTTGGCATATATGTTAGGCATTAATGAACAAATGAACACTATTACAAAAATTTAACACATAATATTTCCCAATGTCATTATATAGTAGTATATTTGCTTCATACAGGGATAGGAACGGAGTAGCTACCTTCCGACAAGCTGAAGTCAGTACGGTTTCCCTGTTCTCCTTTTTACTGGCAAAACATAATACTGGCTAACATGCAATTAGTTTATAAATTTGAAATCAACCATTCTGACAGGCTTTGCGCTATCTGCCGTGTTACGAACAACCTGTACAATCAGGCGTTGTATATTGTCCGTAACGAGTTGAAGGATAACGACAGGTGGCTGTTCTATCCCGACTTGGACAGGATAATGAAAAATGTCACCAACCTTGAAGGTACGGTGAATTACAGACTTGTGAAATCACACGTAGCCCAACAGACATTACGTGTGCTTGACAAGGCAAAGAAGGGATATGTCAAGGCTGATACATGGTATAGACTGGAAAACGGTGAGTTAGTGGAAGTTGATTAACAATTGGCTGATAGAGCAATTAGAATTTAATTAGCAATAATTACCATTTTTCTGATGTCAAGTAAATAGTTCAAAACGGAACAAATATGAATGAAGTTAGAAAGCTATATAACGATGATGGATGCGTTCTTAAAGAGGCGTCTAGCAATGACTATGAATCATGGAGTTCAGCAAGAACACTTGGTTCTACGGAAAGAAGGGAAGAATACAGAAACCTATGTTATAATTTTGAATATGAGTGGGGAACTAATATCCCTCACTGTGCAAAGAAAGGTGTATGTGATGAGGATTGTGAATACATGAAAAATTTTAAAGGATAAGATATGAAACAGACAGTAGAAGAAGCGGCAAGAGAGCACCAAACGCATTTTGAAATATGTGATGCCGAAGGTACAATAAGTGGATTTATTAATGGAGTGTATAAACAGAGTTATGAATCTTTTATTTCTGGTGCCGAATGGCAGTCAAAGCAATCACCTTGGATAAGCGTTAAGGAACGGTTGCCGGAAAAGACCAAATATGATTGGGTGCTTGTCATTATCCGTGATAAAAGAGATGGCTTTATAGGCCTTCCGCAAATTGGAGAATTAAGGAGTGACGGCTTTTGGCATACAATAGAAAGTGATGATTTCAATACGGAACAATTCAGACGTGAATACGGAACTACGGACGCTTTAGGCGTTTTCCTTCATCAGGAAGTGCTGGCATGGATGCCTATCCCGTCTTTCGATGATATACTCGAAGCCAACAGGGATGTACTGGAACGAATTAAAGAAAAAGGAGATTAATATGGAAATAAAGAACGGAATAATAATAGATGGGGTGCTGCATGAATTGAAGGAAACGAAACGTAATGATTGTTTAAAATGTTCGTTACGTGATTTATGTCAAAATGAATTTGGGTACGCGTGTCTATGTTGGATCAATTTATATTCGTTATCAGAGATAATACATAATGAATTTAAGTGTCGTGGAAAAGTAACTGATATTAAGATAGATAAGGAGGAATAACTATGGGATTTACAACACCGTGCTTTATACGCAAGAGTACCTATAAACTTAGAAAGAAATTAGATGAGTTAGGATATAGATTGTTTGGGGCGGAACTTAACGAAGATTTATGTATTTTCACCTCGCCCGAATATGGACTATATAATATTGAGTTTTTTAACAACATTCCACATCCTGACGAAACCGATAGTGTTGATTGCGGAACGAATGAGGAACTTTTCCTGGCTATAGCTGCATTAAGGGATGATAGTAACTACATGCAGTGGTTTATAGCAGATTCCATTCTTAGCGTTTCTTATGGCGATTCTATTGGTAACGATCATTATTTCACAGAGCCAAAAGGCATTATGTTCTTTTGGGATGAAAATTGGGATAATGCAACCATTATTTCAGGACGTTATCACAAGGCTACCGTAGACGAACTGATTGAACATTTTAAAACAAAGGAGGAACAATGAAAGCAAAGTATTTTAAAAAGATAAGAAGCCAAGTAAAGTGGTATAAGGTATCATACAGAGATAATTTACTTTTTAGTTTTAGCGATGAGAAAGAAATATTGGCTAAATCTCCTGAAAATGCTTGTGTCAGATACCATAAACGTACTGGATGTTTTGTTAACAAATATAATCCCAATAATATTACACAATATAGTGAATCTCTTTCAAGGTTCAAGGTATGTATAGGTAAGAAAGTAATGTATTTCGATTAAATATAAAAACGGCATTAATGAACAAATAAACACCATTATAAAGTATTCGGTGATTCTTTTGTGATAACTGATAGTGGGTGTTGGATTAACGTTCTAAAATGTATGTGTGAAGATGTACATTAATGCCATTCTGACAATACCTACCCATGACTTGATAGGATTGTCTGACAGACCTATTGTCCGTTATAATACCTACGAGGAAGCACTTGAAGCAGGATTACAGGAAGCATTAAAATTGATATAAATATGAGCCTTATGCGGCTTTGTAAAACCCATATAAACAAAAATGAAAAGAATAGTTACTGTCCAAGACATGATTGACGAACTAATGTTAGTTGTCAATAAGGATGCTGAAATAAATATCGTAATGAATACGGGAGATTATCAAACTGAATACGTTCCTGATCTATATGATTTTTCTGTCATTGATTTTACTGATGTACATATTGATGATGGAAACTCGGAAAATAAAGTAGTAATAGAAATGTTTCGTTGATTGGATGGAAGTAGAAAACACTCTTATAAAAAGAAAACTTATATGAACAATTTTAGATTATATATCGCCCGTGACGAAGGTAAATGGGATGAAGATGTACAAAAGGCAGGAGAATTGAACCTGTTCTATGATACTCCGGAACTTCTGTTTAACGTAAAAGATTGGACATCATACTGGGGAAATGCCCGTAAGATAGCACATATTCCCTCTTATATGTATCCTCAAGTCAAGGATAAAGAGTGCTATGTTTTCAACAATCTTGAGTTATACAAAAGTTTTAACTAATAATAGAGATGATAGGCAGTTAGCCTATCTTCTCTTTTCGTATTTTCTTTTCATTTTTCTTCTTTCCACCCGTGTCATTCCCATGCTTTGAGCAATACCGAACAGTATTTCCTTTTCCGAATCGTTAAGCATATCATATACTTCTTCTTTGCTTTTTCCGCTAATCATAGCCATAAAAATCTTTTTCATAGTGATTTATTTTAGTTTTTTCTTACAACAATCGCAAATCTCGTCTTTTATAGGCTTTGTAAATAAAGCACCTACATATCCTGCAAGGTATCCGGCTTCTTCTGATGAAGGCTTTATGCCATAATGATCAATTATATGACCAATCATGTGTTGTTTTTCATGCTCCAGTGTATTCATAAATTCTTCATCAGACGTACTGTGACTGATAATAATTACAGTGCACTTATTGTTTGAATACGTTACACCGTAATTGTATTTTTCAGTCTTTATCTTATCCGTTATCCTGTTCAGCAAATGAAAAGGACAGCCAATATATTCCAGTCTGTATATCGCTCTTAAATAAGAGTATTTATCCACAGAATAGAATACATCAACCGTCCAGTCATATTCCTCAATGTATAGTCTTTGTCGTACCATAGCAATCAGATATAATCCTCCCAAGAGAAAGGTGTTCCACAGGCTATACACTTTGCATAATACTCGTCAAGAGCACGGGTAGGGCTTCCGTCAACATCGTCAAGATAGTCTTTTACAAACATACAGGCATATTGTTCATTGACTATGGATGAACCCATATAGTCGGCACGTACCATATTCAATACATAAACCTTGTTGTATTCCACATCATTCTTCAACTCAACATTGAATTGCTTCATCAATGCTTCTACTTGATCTTTGTCATACGGGTGTATTTTGTTTCCGTTCCTGTCTTTCATTTTGGAAACGGCATATTCACATAATTTCTTAGAGAAGTTCCATCCGTGTTCTGCAAGATATTTTTCCATTCCCGAAGGAAGTTTCTCATATACATCTAATCTCGTTCTTTCCATAGCTTTTGTTTTTAAAGAAAAACAGCCCGTAGCAAACCACTACGGGCTTAAACCAATTTAATTAGCGTCTACGTCTGGCGTAAGGACCAGTACCTTTGACTCCGCGTCTTTCTCCGTACTCATCATCATCATCCCAAATACGCCCATCATCGTCCATTCTTCTACGCATTCCACGCTCACCGTAACGTCCATCCATTTCCTCCATAGCGTCACGATAACCTTCTTTATACGCTTTTTCTAATTCCCGGTCCATATCTTCACCTTCAAAGCTACGGCCCATTCCATATACTTTCCAACCCATAGTGTTTATTTTTTATTGTTGTTATTATTATTGTTTGTATGTTGCACATCAGGCAATTTGATACCAGAAGCAGCAAGTTGTGCAAGTATATCCTTTATCTGTGACAATTCACCTTTAAGTTCCTTCATTTCCTTGTCCTGCTGTGCCTTTTCGGCAAATGCAGGATTCAATGCTGTAAGCATCTCATCGCAGCTTTTGATTACTTTCTGATGGTATTCCACAGATTCCACAACCCTTACACTACTTATTTTCATTGCTTCTATCTCTGCATTGATGGCATCCTTGCTTTCCGATACAACCACATTTCCGCCTACTTGGGAAAAGTCTGCTATACTAAGATTGGCTGGCAACTTTTGAAAATCAAGAGTATCATCTCCAACCTTAACTTTCACATCCACAACCATTTCATTTTGCGGAAGAGGATATGCTGTATATCCGTTCTGATATTTAGGGACAGGATTTGAAACACTTACCACAGTGCCCACATCACATCTTGGGTTTTCCCCTTTATGCAATATGAAAAACTGCTGTCCTTGTCGTATTGATTGAAACATACTTATTCTAACTTTTTAATATCATTTTACAGTGCTTCTAGCCTGTGCGGCAGTAGCAGGTGCAACGATATGATTAACTACTTGAAATATCCCATTACATTTGTCGTAATAGACAAAGTATTTATTGCCTTGTGAAATTTCACTAGATGGAATCTGATCTCCCGAACCGTTCACCAAAGGAACCTTGCTTGTGGATGTTGATGTGGTATTTGTCAATGTAGTAGCTACAGAAACAAGATACGCATCAGACCCAGCAGCAGGAACATGATTTACGCTTAAAAGCAAAATACCTTGATTTGGCAATCGTCTGAACAGACACGGGTTAATACCATAGATAACCTCTGAATTTGTCGTATCTGTCGTTACAGAAGATGTCCTAACAAACGGTATTCCTCCAAAGTCAAGTCTATGTACTCCTTTAAAACGGTTAGCGTTATATCCCATCATATAAGGATTAAAAAAATAACTCATAACTTTTCCCTTTCTTTAGAATTTTATTATTTTGCATCGGGATAAGAGTTTCTGACCTGTAATTTATATACAAATCAAAAACTCTTAACTAAACTTTAGCAATTGCAACCACAGTTGTCACCAGCAGCGTAACCTGCGCCAAAACCAGCCATGAACGGATAACCATATCCACAACCGCAATTTGGATTAGGCACTATATAGGATGGAACCGGGCACGGAGCCTTAAGTTGGCCAACTATATTTGCAGTCTGGGCCTGTTGAGAAGCAGCCAGAGCCAAATTGCTGTTTTCCTGACGTAACTGCTGAATTTCACGTTGCATTTCTCTCTTTTCTAACTCGCAGAATCCACTTTGGATGATTTGAGTTTGAGCGTCTATCTTACTTGACAAGATGTTAAACTGAGTGTTTGTGTTGCTTGTCAAAGTATTGGTCTGCTCTACCGTAGCCAAACGGCTATCACATCCCTGACGTTCAATAGCTGTACGGATATCGCAGCAGCAAGAAGCAAGCTGAGAACCGATAGCTGCACTATTGGACTGAATTGAGTTGATGATCTGTTGAGAGGAAAGACCTACCTGGTTACCAACTTGCTGAATCTGTCCTTGAATTTGGCAGATAGCATTCTGCAACTGTTGAGTAGAGCAGTTCAAAGAACTAGCTAACTGATTGATAGCTGTTCCGTTTCCTTGAATAGCGTTCATCAACAATTCACGTCCTGCTTCATTGTTCAATTGAGCAGGGATTCCGTTTGCTCCATTGCCAAACCCGTTACCGAATCCGTTACCACCCCACAGGAAGAAGAGCAGGATAATCCAGATCCAATAACAACCAGCACCACCCCAAGCGTCTTGATTTTTGTTTCCATTCATCAAGGCAGCTACAAGATTGGGGTCTAATCCTTTATTCTGCAACAGTGCAGGAATCATTGACATAATACCTGCGCTTTCTCCAGCGGCAGGATTGTCGAACATAAAAATTTTGTCTGAACCCATAATATTGTAATTTAATGTGTGTGTATTATAACTCCCGTAAAGACTGTGCACTCATCTTTACGAGTGTAAATTTACAACATGGATTGCCTAAACAAAAATAAAAATTTCGCAGTATAACCTATTGTGTTTCAGATAGTTTAAACTTGTTAAAATAAGTTATTTGCTTGTGTGTTGTTTTTCCTATTCGTATATTAGCGCAATAATTTTAAAATAGAGGAATTGAAGATGAAAGAATTAAAAAAATGGAATAATAATCCAATAAAGATTACGTATTTAATACCTAGTGGAAACAAGTACGCTTATATAAAATTAGGTGACACTGTTGATCTGACGAACGGAACATATAAAATAACCGCTTTGGATAATGAAGAAAACATTTTCCAAGCGGTTAATATGGAGAATAAAGATGATTGTGTTACAATGTATGCGTATGAGGTTGTCTAGTTTTTAGTCTTGTATTTACCCCTTGACTTCTTTGGACGTATAAGCCCGTTGTTTTTAAGAGCATCCAATGTTTCTTTCAAATAAACGGGTTTTGTCATTCCTTGTACTCTCACGGGAGATAATAACGGTTGTACGGGATGAAACTTAGTGCCTTTGTATGTAAGCCTTGCGAACTCGGTGTCACTCACATCAAGATACTTTATGGCATTTTCTCTATCAAAATAAGACGGTATGATAGTTGATCTGTTTATTGCGTCAGTAAGGAAGTTGAACTGTTCCGCATCAACATTCGAGTTTCCGCTTTTCAATGCTAGAGATATCCCGTCAAGTAAGGAAGCTAATATAGTGTTATAATTCATGCCCATGTCCTACTCAATAGATGATATGTTTGCTGTTCCCGTAACACTCACCTTGCTTCCTGGTGTGACTGAAAAATATTCCACCGTTCCTGCCGGGAGAAGCATTCCTGTTGGTGCTATTCTGCTTGATCTGCTTTTCGTTTCCTGTACCAATGAGATACGGCATCCATCCGATGTGGCTACTCTTATAAGGTTTGACAATACTGTGTACTCCTTATCGGTTACATCTTCCGATGCTGATATTCTTGCAGCTACGATACCTTTTAACGCTTCATCCTTTGAAGCGTTTTTGGTGGAGAAATACCCACCTATCTGTTGTTTATCATTGTTTTCCATATCCTTTCAAGTAAGATTGTTTCACACTTTCGGCAAACTCGTTCAGCTTTACATAATCTGGGTCAAGTTTGTTTAAAATACCTTTTCTGAGAGCCGCTTCTTCCTCTCCGTTTGGAAATTCATCCTTTATGGCGGCATCTACCGTTTTGTCGTATGATACAGGGTTCTTTACACGCTGTACATCGGCTTTCCACTTTTTGACGAACTTTTCCTGTACAATATTTCCCATATCGTCCGTTTCGGGTTCGTCAACTTGTTCAATGTTTAAATGAACATTGCTATATCCAGTGCCTAAATCAAAGATAAAGGCAGGCTTCTCGTCAAAAATCAAACCTCTTTCCATATTTTAAACATCTAATGTTCCGTCAAAATAATAGCCCCTATTGAATTTTATGACAACATCCTCCAATGGTAAAAGGCTTTTGTCTACTTGGGAAAGAAATGTTCCTAACGCTTCGTATCCGCCTTTCACAAAACATTTTTCTCCTTTGAACAGTATCTGCATTCTTACCCATGTACTATTGTCCTTCTTTGTAGATGGTCTTACATCAAAATCAAGAATGTCTATATGCTCATCGACAAGTTTGTCTATCTTTACATCCTTTCCGTCAAACTTTCTTGACACTCTTATATTTAAGTCACTAATCTTTGTCATGTGGCTATTATTATTAACTAAAACTTTATTAATTAAGTTTTTAGAATCACAGTGCATCAACATACCCATATAACTCGTAATTGATTTTGGGTTATTACGTTTTGACGCAAAGTTTTTCTTTATTCTCTTTCTTATTTTGGTATGACCGGGAGTAAAGACGAATCCACCGAAATCTATTCCTTCTGAAACGGGGAATATCCTGTAATTTTTCTTCATCTCCAGTTTCTTTTCATACCACAGGTAATTTCTTATCCTCCACAGCCATTCATGCAACTGTTTCTTGTCGTGGGATAATATCACCATATCATCGGCAAATCTGAAATAATGCTTTACTTTGAACTGCTCCTTTATAACATGATCCAAAGACCTTAATACCAAATGGCTTCCTATCTGAGCGTCAGGATTGCCAATAGCCAGACCTTTGTTGCTGTAATTAAGCGTATTCATAAGCCATAACGCATCCCTGTCTTTCAAGTCTTTGCTATATGCCTTCTTGTAAACGCTGTGTCTTACGGACGGATAAAACTTCTTAATATCCATTTTCAAAACGTATATTTTTCCGTTTTTGTCCATTTCAAGCAATGTCCGTTTCATCTTTCTCACAAGGGAGTGCTTTTTAACCTTACTTGTAATACCCCTTTTGGGCAGACAGTTATATGAATCAAGTGTAAGGCTTTTTGTCCATCTGTCCATCATGGGTATCAAAAGGCTGTGCTGGATAATCCTGTCCGGATAAAACGGGAGTTTGTGTATCTCCCTTACCTTTCCTGCATCAGTCACTTTCTCTATCACCTCATACTTGCTTACATGGTATGATTTGTCTTTGAGCATCTGATAAACATTCTGATGATATTCATCCTTATGTTTCTCATAATCCCTCACACCCCTGTGATTTCTCTTTCCTTTCTTTGCCTTTTCAGCAGCAGAGATAATATTATCCATACTGCCTATCGTTTCAAAAATATTATTCAATCTTTTCATCTTACGTGCTTTTCTTTGTCCGTTGAGCCAAAGATAACTAACTTTCCATATACCTACAACTGTAAATGTACTAATAAGTTCCCATCCTCAAACAATGGGTTGTCTTGACATTTTTCATCTTCCTGACGAGGCTTCTGTATAGCAGTAATTTTTTTAGCACGTTAGCTGCCACCGATGTTCGTGTTCGCGTTCGAAGGATCATGGTTCAAATTACCATTCCGCAGAGAACAATTGTCGTTGTTCGACTTACCACCAAAGTAAACACCACCATTCTACAGACCGCCTTTTTTCAACTAACCGCCTTTGACAGACTTATTTAACTTTGCTGACGCATTTGGTTAGATTTTTAATTATGCAAACTTAAACATTATTAATATATTTTGCAAGTTTTGGGAGGGGGATTTTTCACTTCGTGAAAAATTAGGGTTGGGTTATTGTACAACGAAAGCCGCCACCGAAGTCCGTGGACGCGTACGAAGGAGCAGAGTTCAAAAAACCACTCCGCAGAGAACAAATGGCGTTGCCCGACCCACCACCAAAGTAAACACCACGCCTTCCAATCTTACCCGAACCTGCATTTCCCGTAAACCAGTTGTAATGGCATTCCCCCGTGTGAAGATTGCTTCCCTTGACCTCTCCAATAAGAGAGTTCTTAAAGTTCTTCGTTATGTATCCTTCACCTCTATCCATAGAACCGATAAAATCATACGTATTCTCAAAACCGTAAGATTCCCCGGGATTCTTTTCTGTGGCTACATTGTCCGTAGTCAGATTGTTCACGTCATAGGTCTGATAGATGTCTATGGATGTGGAATCGTGCATGACACAATCTATCCCACTGTACCACATCCATATATCTCCCCACCCGGCAATACGTCCGCGAATGATAGGCTGTGTGAAGCATATCTCTATTTCACGGTTTGTAACTGCCGCATTGTCAGGAATACTCCATCCGCTGGTTACAGTTGCATTGACAAACTTGGCTACGATACCCGACATCTCCCCGTCAGCCAATCCGTTATGACCTTGGAAGTTGTAGTATTTGTATTTTGTGCTTTCATATTCAAACTCGGTGTCGGGAGCGACATTGTGTTCCTTTGCGTATGACATGGCAAGCTGCGCTTCAAACATCTTCATGCAAGGACGGTAGTTGTTTATAAGCTGTGAAAAATTGTAAGCAGTTCCTGTTTCTGATGCTTTAAATCCTTGCCCGTTCATCTTGTAATACACATAGGTCTGACCGTCCGCCTTCTTGAATCTGACGCCTGTCATTTTCCCCCAGCTTGACGCATCGGGGGCTGAATCGTTGGATGATATTCCTTTTCCGCAAACAGACTGTGCGTGTAGGTCTTTTGTCCTGAATTTGATAAAGAGAAGCGTACACCACACTTCAAGGTCAAGGGCGAACGCATTGGCGTAAGGATAGTTCTTCGTGATGTCCTGGTTCTTTGCCCTAGCGTATTTCTCGTAATCAAAACGTGACACGTTTGTCGTAGGCCATCCGTTTCCTTCCATTATGTTCACGCCTAGATTTCCTGCCGCTGTTGTTCCTTTTACCGTGTTGTCAAAAATAGATCTCTGCTTCTCATCCTTTATCGTGGAGTAACCGATACTCATTCCGAACGGTTTTATCTCTATGGCCGTATCGCCACCGTATGTAAACGGAGCGTCACTGACTAGCCTTCTTTCGTATGTATCATCCGTTCCTCCGTTGATTATCCAGAAAGGCTTGGTGTTTACAAGCATGATGTCGCTTCCATCATCTGTTACATCAGTTCCGTCAATAACAATATTTGACGGGCTACCGTCAGCCATTTTGAAGAAATTGGTCTGGTCTAGAAATCCGACTACCTTACCGTCCTTTACCTTTGCCACACGGAACGAGTTGAGAATAGGATGGGATTGTTTGAACTCTTCCTTTCCTATCCATGTCTGAAAGACTGGGTCTGACTGTCCTCTTCTCATCTCCACTCCATATATGTTCCCCTGCTGCATCTTTATCTGTTCGAGAAGCGTTTTGTAGTCATTGGTAAAGTCGTTTGTGGATAACGCCTTACCGTCCACCTTGTCTACCTTCTTGTCTAGGGCTGATTTCTGTGCGGTGGATACGGGCTTTTCGGCATCGGACGTATTGTCCACATTAGACAGACCTAAATTGTCTTTCGTTATATTGACATTCCCGGTCCTGTAAGACTGTTCGGCATTACCTTTCACGCCTATGACGGTATTCCTCTGTGCGCCTTCCTCTATCCCGTCAAGTTTGGTTTTTAACTGGGTAGTAAAGTTGTTGTCGGTATGAACATAGTATTCGTCCTTTACCATGCCCTGTCTTATCTTGGACACCGTGACGGATTTGTTCTCTTTAGGGTCCCCCGTCACACATGGTATCATCTCTTCTCCCGTAGCGGTTTCAACGGGAGGCATCTGTGAAATTTTAAGATTATCTTCCATTTTTTTTCATTCTGTTAATATTAAACCATCGTTTTCAAGCAATATGCTGTATCCATTTTCAGTGATTACGGTATTCCGAAGAACCTCTAGCGTTATCCTTGAATCAGCAAACTTCCATGAATTGTCAGAAAACGGCATATACCCGTCTTTCTTTACAGACAGCGACATCGTGCCATTTACCATACCCCGTACTTTTACTGTACCGTCAGACAATGTTTTGTACTGTATTCCACCAACAGTGACCACAGCATCCTGTATAGGAGAACCCGATACATCTACGACCGTTATCGTTACGATAGTCTTTGGTATATAGTAATCAATCAAATCCTGCTCGGTGAATCCGTCATTTTGTTTGGTGGGGACGGAATCGAATCCGAAGGAGTTGTAGAAAGCCAGGTTTGCAAAATAACCCAAATTATTATATGTAGAAAAGAAGGATGGTTTTCCAGTTCTTTCACTGTTAGCACTACTATTTATTATTGTTATAATTGTTTTCTTTCCAAGAAGATTATCTGCAATAGTAGTTTCATTTAATACTCCATCAATATATGTTTTTCCATCAACATTACGAGCATTATAGGCTATTGTGTTAGCTTCAGTAAAAATTGAAAAATAACTAGATTGTATTTTATCATATCCAACTTTTCTTTGGTCATATAGAATTTGGGATAGCCTAAAATTATTACAAGTATAGAACAACACCTTCACCCCTTGTTGTAAGTTCTGTATTTGCCCATAATCATCTACCCCATCAGTTACTAGGGCGTTGGGATATCTAGGTATAAACTCTATTGTTACATCCATATCTCCTGCACTTCCTGTAACTCCTATGGCATTGTCTAATGATGTAGTTCCTTCTGGATAAGTCAATGTGACTTCATGTTCTCCATTGTCAAAAGTATAAAATCCGCCATTTCTGTTTACCAAACTAACTTGTCTGCCATCAGAAAGACCTGTAACCTTAAACTTATGCGTTGGGTTAGAGTTTGCCGGAACTATGTTTACCATGTTATCTGTGGTGGATAGTTTCTTAGTAATATGTATAACCCTGTTATCCGTAACAGTAACATTTGCTCTATCGGGTAGAATATTGGTGCTAGAAATGTCATACCCTCCCACACCGCTCATTGCAGCGAACAGGAAATTGTTAAGTTTCAGCGGTCTGTTGTTTCCACTATGGTCTTGCAGGTATGGATTGGCTTTTAGTATCTCGTTTGTGGGTACGGATTGTCCTGACGGTAGCTGGGTGATGGTAATGTTACAAGCACCGACAATATTGCCGTTTCTGAATGACAGATTACCTTTTACAGTTTCCAATGGCGGAATATCATAGGTTCCGTCTGATGTGATATTGACTAATTTCACATCAGCACTATATCCCCAGTATAATTCCTGACCGTCAACTATACCTTTCACTTCCACTTTCATTCCTGGGAAATTTTTTGTTTGGTCAGGAATGTAGCATTTTACTGTATCGTTCAGTATAGCAAATCTAGTTATGACAAATGAGGTGCTTGTTATAATTATATCAGCATTTACAGATGGACGTGATCTCCAATCATTAAAGTTTTGGCTGTATGTATCCACAGGCTTTGACATATCGTACCAGAACACCATGTGTTTTGGTATCCATTCTTCTATCACCTTGTTTATATCGGTTTTTCCTGTACCTGCCGATTTTACAAGTCCAAGTTTTCCTATGTTAAAAAAACCTATTTTTCTCATTTTTCGTCCATTTTATTCCATTCCTCGGATAAAAGCAGCTTCTCAAACTCTCTTGTGCCAGTGTCGTATGTTTCGTAAGGGAAATGGTATTCCGTTCCGTCCTCAGGTAACGTCATAGGCATCACTTCCATAACCTTTTCGGTATGGAGCATATAATACAGTCCGTCTGTCGATCGTCTGAAAACGGACAGGTCATCTTCCGAAAACATAATCTCGGCATCTATTTTTGGTACTATGGAAAACTGCATATTATGAATTTTATCTATTATCGCAAAGATAATTAAAAAAAAGTTAAACGTATTGGTTGCATACGGTTTTATGTCGTATATTTGCTGAAAATTAAAAAAAAACATATCTATGAATGTATTGAGTTTATGTGACGGGATAGCTTGCGGACGTATTGCACTAGAAAGAATGGGATATACAGTGGAAAGATATTATGCAAGCGAAATAAATGCTCCTTCCATTAAAGTGGCATTAAACAACTATCCTGATATTGTTGAATTGGGTGATATAAAAAATTGGAAAGAATGGGATATACAGTGGAAAGATATTGATTTATTGATTGGCGGAACACCATGCCAGGATTTCTCACAGTTAGGGAAAGAGAAACTGAACTTCGATGGCGAGCGTTCGGGTCTGTTCTTTGAATATGTCAATATACTGAACCATATCAGACAGTTCAATCCTAACATAAAATTCCTGCTTGAAAATGTGAAGATGAAATCCGATTGGGCTGACTTGATTTCGTCACATCTTGGAGTAGACTATGTGTATATCAACAGTTCCGATTTCTCCGCGCAAATGAGAGCAAGATACTACTGGTGCAATTGGGAAATACCTGCATGGAAGGACAAGGGAATACTGTTCAAGGACATCATCACTGATGGATATGTTGAGAAGAAAAAGTCATGGTGTATGCTTGAATCATGGAACAGGTTTGCCAAGAACCCCGAATCGTTGTTAAGAAGATATAAAAAATCACTCACACCGTTGATATTCAACTCACCCGACTGTAATCCCGAAAAAGGTTTCAGAACGCCCAATATTACGGAAGCGGAAAGATTGCAGACAGTTCCAGAAGGATACACAAAGTCAGTACAGCCACATATAGGGATGGGGCTTCTAGGAAATGGATGGACTGTAGATGTTGTTAGTCATATTTTTAAAGGACTTATATCATAAAAAAAGTCAGATAAGTGGATTTATTATGGAAATAAAGAATGGAATAATAATAGATGGTGTGTTGCATGAAATGAGCAAAACATTCAATGAAAATTTCGATTGCAGCGAATGTTCATTGTGTAAAGAATGCAATGAGTGTAAGATGGAGCATGAATCATACCTGTGTAATGTGATGGGATGTTTCTGTTTTGTCAATCGTGGCAAAGTAACGGATATTAAAACAGAGGAGGAAAAGAAATGAAACAGACATTAGAAAAAGCGGCTCATTCTTTTGCTGAAAGCAGAAGCAGCGGAAGTATGTTTCCGGCATATTATATGGGGTTTATCGCTGGCGCAGAGTGGCAGAAAGAACAAGCTATCGAAGTTCTTTCCTCCGTTTTAGAGAATTGGGTACATGGCGGTGATGCAGACTGTATCATTGCGGAGTTTGAGGAAAAACTAATGAAAACGAAATAAACACTCCCCCTTGCTGGTAAACGGCAAGGGGGAGGATTGTGTTTATAACCCCGGACCCATAGAAAGAAGCAATGTACTATCTTTATATGCAGCACTGTTAAGGCTTACCCATACCCTTGCAGTTCCTACATTAATCAGTTCCGATGATATGAATATTTTCACCTTCTTGTCAATGCTGGAATTGGCGGATACTTGGAAATCTTCTATTGTTTCTCTTGATTCACCTATAACCATAGGATCTTCAAATTTCTTACTTGCAAACCTAGACATACAACTATTATTACGGAAAGAAATAAGGCTACTCGAACCGTTTCTTACTCTTACGGTAACTTCAATATATCCACTAACGGATGGCATCACTCCACCAATTATTGTTATGCTTACGTAAGAACCAACTATCTCTATATCTCTTTTACTTACCATTGGAACAGTGTATGCTATATGAGCAATATCGGAGTCATCCTGCTTCAATATAGCTGTACTAAGGAAAGGATAAACTTCCCAATCACCAGCAGTCATACCCCACGAGTTTACAGTAACCGTAGCGTATCCTGTTCCTATCTTCTTGTCGGCAGTAACACGCCTAGACATCTGACTGGTCTTGTGCTTAACATAGACACCGAAATAGCAATCAGCTATCTCGGCAAAGTCACCCATGTTAAGAAAATCAGTATCATGCCCCTCCGATGGCATCATTATAGCAGCGGAACAGACAAAATTACTACTTGTAAACTGATTGGTAGCAGTATCCGGGCAGGAGAACCTGCTTATCGGTGCACTAGCACGATGGTTGTATCCGTTAAAGTCGGTAAGGCGAAATGGAAACTTCCCTCCTGTCGGTGGGGTGTATTCCCATCCGTTCATGCTTCCATCAGCGTGTTTTGGCGCATCCCAGTATCCTGCCATTTGAAAAGGTTTGACACCACAGTTCCCATCCCATCCTTGCCACCATTTTTCATCTGGCCCAGGAGCAAGGCTTTCATATCTTACAGGCTTGTACCGTGCCCACGGGTTTATTTTCCCGTGGGTGTTTGCACAAGCATATCCTAACTCATAACCATCACTAGTAGGACCGATACCAAGGGTGGCGTAAACGTCACCAGCAAGGTTTATCGGGGCTGTAATCTTTCCATTAGAGTGACCCATGTTACTTTTCCTCCTGTTCTTTTACGGTAACATATCCCGAAACAAGCACAGTCTTTCCATGACAGTTAAGGATATCACAACAAATGTCACCTTTGATAACAATAGCATTACTAAAATCCCATCCATCTTTTTCGCTCATGGTATATATTATGCCACTTGCCCATTTATTACATTTCACATTACCTTCAATGTAAATGTCAACTTTTTTATTATTTTCTTCCATATCGCAAATATACTAATTAATTCCTAATCTCTTTTCCAATTCTCTTACTCTTTTCTTTAATCTTGTAACCTCATCATCGACTTCCTGCAAACCTTTCCACACAACGGGGATAAGTCTTTCATAATCTATGGTGTAATAGTCCTTGAATATGTCACTGACCCACTGACTGTAACCGCCGGAAAGTAAATCCTGGGCGATAAGACCATAATTCCATTTTTTATGATTGAATATCTCGGAATTTCTCTTGGCAAGATTGTTCCAGTGATATTTCACGCTCTGGAATTTGCGGATAATACCCATAGCGTCATAATCCTGAATATCGGTTTTCAACCTTATATCGGAAGAGGACGCTTTGGCGGTTATTGCTCCGGTTGCGATGATATTAGCGCTACTTGTAATATTATTTTTTGCATATATTCCTCCTTCGGTTGATATTGCAGTAGCTGTACTAAAATTAGTATTATCTCGATTTTCAACATAAAATCTCTTTCCCCCGAACACTCTCACCCATGAACTGTCTTGCATATATATACCACCTCCGTAGTTCTGATGATACCACCCTGAATTTCCTGTGCTTCTGAACCAATCGGAGCATTGGATGGAAGATGGGAGTTTTAAATATACATTTGAAGAACCGTTCACACTAACCCCAGCACCCGTATTGGCAGCGTTATGGTCTTGTATATAGAACGTTCTTGCAGAAGTCCACACATCCGCACTAGAAGCCCTACTGTCAGCCAACGTGGAAGCACCTCCTGCCGATACAGCCACAGACGTATTGGATGTGGATTGCAATCCTCTCCATGCGGAAACGTTAGCACCATAAGCCCAATATTGGTATTGTATGTGCCCATTGTGATATGAACCAATCTGGCGCACTTGCAATTCAAAATTGTTTGTTCCTACACGTACAAGACGGATATTATCCATTCCTTTTGCGAATGTAGGAAGATAAAGGCGTGCTGAATTTGAAATATCTCCTACATTGCTGTCAGAAGCAGAAGGTCCACTTCTCATTTGGAAGATGGCGCAGAAGTGATAACTTCTGACTTCATCCTGTGCATGATTTCCATAGGCGTACCATATCCTTCCCCAAACCGTTACTGACCTATATGGTCCGGCTCCCGATTCAGAACAAGCGAATATCTTTTTCCAACCATTATCAGTACCACCTAGAGCGAACTGTAATGAATAAGTAGCGGTGGAATTATAATTTCTAGGTATATCCATTATATGCCAATTATCCAGTAAATCCGCGTTCAAGTTGGTATTCAATGTAGTGGAATTGCATTGGTAAGGCTGCTTGCCTGTGCCTACGGTAGATACGAACCTGCTCGATTCAGCATAATTACCTATTACAACCTTGTTATCTTGCAGTGCGATATTACATAATACATTATTGCTTGAATTTCTTGAATCAATCCAAGCATAGGAACTTCCACCGCCCAATACCAACCGTCTAGCCGAATCCCAGTTTGCAGCAAGATAACCATGATGAGATATAATAGTATTGAATACATCTAATGCCCCTCTTCTAACATCCAACCACATGGCATTGTTTCCTTGTGCCACAAACATTCCGCTAATAGTAGGATACCAACCTATTCCATTCCAAGAACCAAAACGTAAATTCGCATCGGTTGAAGAAGCTGTATCACCACCATCATGAATCCAATTACCCGAAGTTTTAACTACTCTTGTTCCATGAGGAAAATAAAATCCTTTGTTGGTATCCATCGCCAAATCCCCCGTCATGGTATCACCTGCTTTCTTTACGTAGCGTCCGTCAGAATAACTGGCGTAGTTTACATTGTCAAGCAACATTCTCCAAGGTTTTTTATCAGTATTCCATCCGCTTCTGTATTGGATGCCATTAGAACCATAATCAGGTGATGAAGAATGATGGTTATACCATATATCAAATCTAGCATTAGCAGAGGGCAAAGATATAACAGCCCCGTATATATATGGACTATTTGTCATTCCGTCCGGCTTTGCATTACTGTACTGTCTTATACCTATCTGTGACCACAATGTATTATATCCGTCAATACTATAAGTATCTCGGTGTCTTAAAAACGAATTTTCATGAAATCCGTCAAGATAGTCTGCATTAAGATTGGCATTTACAGTAGTAGACACGCATTGATATGGGGATGTTCCTTGTGGTGCTTTTGATATGAACCGTCCTGTGTTGTAAAAGAACATATTGCTATCCCCAGCTTCCAATGAATCATTTTTGCTAACAGCAAGTCCATATCCGGCAACAAACGTATCATACCATTCATGACGTAACATTACTTCTTGATTGACATCATCACATCTGAACCAAATACCTTCTCCTTGATTCTTTGCAGTAGAACCTGTTGACCTTATTACAAGCTGTTTGTTATAGGTTGAGTTAGCTATTGTCAGTACACCGCTCATGTTAATGCTACCGACACCTGTCATGTTTCCGCTTACATTAGCCGAACCGTCAAATGACTGCCCCCATAAAGTCCTTGGGGTTTGCAGTTTTTTAGCCATCTCAGAAGAGTTCTGCAAATTTACAAATCCCGGATTAACATAAGTGCTCCATGATGGTGCTTTTGTATCCGCCCTGTATAGTGTTATATTCGTATTAGCCCCTCCGTTTCGGTCATGGCTATATAACAGATTGGCTTGTATTATGGAGTAGTTGCTTCCACCATAACAATACAGTTCTATGTTTTTCTTTTCCGCATCATGATAGATACGTATGTTTGACGTATTGATATTGTATGCCACCATCAACTCACCTTGCACATAAGACGTACCCCTAGTTCTAACAACCAACAGACCAAACAAATCGTCAAAGGCTGAGTGAAGCACAAAGCAAACGTCTGTCATTGTTTCCGTATTACGTATTGAGTACGTAGCTATTCTACACCATGCAGGTTCAGTACCCCCTACCGTATATCCGTATTTTATAAGGGCATTTGATGTGCCGAACGCATGGTATCCGTCCAACAAATCCGCGCTTAGATTATCTACGGTTGTATTGCTTGAAACTATCAAAGGTGATAGCCCTGTGGCAACAGTTGACATAAATCTAGGTGCTCTTACATCATTTGGAGTGACACGTAAAACCAGCTTGTTGTTATGGTCTACGACACCAAATCCTGCACTATCCGTACTACTTCCTCTAAGGTTTCCTATATACCAGTAGGTGTCATACCAGTTGAACCTTAATCCGTTTCTTATAGAAGTAAGCCCACCATCATCGTTCTTGATAACTCCGTTATCTTTATAGATATTGGTAATATCACAATTTTCCACTCCCTTGAATACGATTGCGCCGGAAGTGGAAGCGGATGTAAGGGTTCCAGTCATAGTATCGCCAGCCTTTTTCACCCATCTACCGTCCAATACGGAAGTAGGGATATGACTTGCATCTATGACTTTACTTGAATCAGCCTTTTTCAATTCAGCCCACATAGCATCAGCGTCAAGTCCTCCCTGCCCAGCCATATCGTACAGTTTCTTTATCGTGTACGCATTAAACGTATTGTCAAGGTCTGAATCGGAGAAGGTTGTGCCGTCAGTAAGATTTGCGAAGCTGTAAACGGTATTTACAACACCGCTACCACCACCGCTACCACCTGTTTTCACACCAAGAGCAGATACCCAACCGTCCGAGTAGAATCCTACCGTATTTCCGTCTGTCCTATGTTTTACTCTCAGAGCCTTGTTTACCGAATCATAAACAAGTTGGGCATCTCCTATCTGTATGTATTCGTTTGCAGTAAGTCGTGCTGCTGAAACGCCACCTGTGAATCCTGCTGAAACTCCATTGAGATGTCCTTGTTTGTTTATTTGTATTACTCCTACATCTGACGTATCTCCATTAGGACGGAAATAAATCATACCCTCATTCCCATAGCTTGATATGACGGTATTGCCTGTCGTGTTACGGAAAACAGTATTTCCGCCATAAGACAGACCGATACCACTATTCATCAGAATATTCTTGGTAAATGTCTTTTGTCCCGAAATAGTCTGAGCAGTAGTCAAGGTGACGGCATCAGTAATCCCGTACCCTGCCAGTGTGGTAGGATTATCACCGACTGTAACACGCCCGTAGGTGTCTACTGTAACTTTCGTATATGTACCAGCCTTCACCCCTGTGGTGGCTAGTGACAATGTGCGGTTTGCGGACAGGTTTCCACCTCCCGTAAGACCAGTTCCTGCACTTATCGTTATGGTTTTGTCCGCTTTCAGTGCAAGAAGTTCGGCTAGGTTGTCGCTTTCCGTAAGACCGTCAAGAAACGCTTCAAGTTCTTTCCATTTGTTGATGATGTTATCGGCATCGCTTCCCTCTAGGAAGTTGTTCAGCTTATTGCTTAACTGTGTTACGGTATTATTCAGCGTACCCAAGTCCTGTTGTCTAGCGAATGTTTCCCCGAATACGGCAGTAATGGTTTTTCCGTCAGAACTAAGTGCCATGTCTGTTACGGCATTTCCACTCCCCGACTGGGTGATGTTCTTTATACCACCACCTTCCTTCGCCATTTTCCAAATCTCGTTTATCGTGTACGCATTAAACGTATTGTCAAGGTCTGAATCGGAGAAGGTTGTGCCGAGATTGGAAAAACCATATACGTTTTTCACAAGTCCGTCACCACCGCTTCCTCCGCTTCCTCCGGGAGATACGCCCAAAGCGGAAATCCATCCTCTGGTATAGAAGCCTATTTCCGTACTTCCATCTATATGCTCAAATGTGACTGCCTTGTTTACGGAATCATATATAATCTTTATATCGCCAACCTGCAACGCCTGTGTTTTCACCGTGCCGCTTATGTTGGCATCTACAGCATAAATATTCTCCCATCTCTTCGATTCAAGACCAAGTGTGGATGCGTTGTTCACGCTAGGAACTACATTTGCCGTAGACAACTGACCAGTAAATATCTTGCTTGCAGTAACTGTCTGTTCCGTATCAAGCGTTACAAATTTATTGTCAGGAATATGGGATATGTGAATTTTCTTTGTCGGATCATCCTTTCCCAACTCCTGCCACAATTTGTCCGTATTCATTCCGCCTTCCTTGGCTAGCTTCCATATCTCGTTGATGGTATATGCGTTGAATGTATTGCTAAGGTTGGAATCGTCAAACGTCTTACCTAAATCGGCAAATCCGTACACGGCCTTAATCAGTCCGCCTTCACCACCTCCCGGTTCTCCGCTACCACTCTGTGCGCCCAACGCTGATATCCATTGGTTTGTATAGAACGCTGACTTGCATCGTAACGCTTGGTTTACTTCATCCCATTCAAACCATCCGTTGAACTTCTGAAACGATGCAATAAGGTCATTAAGTAGCTGTTCAGAGAAAATATTTGTTCCGCTTCCCGTACCACTTCCACCTAATGTTACATTTGTCGTATTCTGTGTTGAAGCGGTCTGATTCTCCTGTGCCAGCCGTTCATAGAAAGACAGTATCTTTCTTCTTGCAATGGTGCATGAATATGACGGGAACATATTCTCCTTGGAATATTTAATTTCCAAAGACTGTATCTGCAACTGCATATCCACTATCTGACCGTTATCAGAGAAATCGAACACGCCTATTCCATCATCCCTTACCTTTAGCATATTTCCTTCTATGAAGTCAATGAAAAGGTTAGGATGCTCTGCGACAAATCCGCTAGATATGTCAAGTGAAACGGTTCGGTTCTCATGGTCATATCTTGACAGGTAGTCAAGAGCCGCCTTTTCAAGCGTGTTCTCAGCCATTGTCACATAAGATTCGGGCATGACGATATTCAGAATGACAAACTCCGTTCCTGCTGCAATTGAAGGAGATTTACCATCTGTGTAAAGGGGAAGTTTGGCATTGTCGCTATCTGTTCTGTAACATGATATTTTATATCGTGCCCCCTTGTTGAACATGGCAACATCCTCTTCCGTTTCTCCCGTATCACCGTTCACCTCACCGTAAAGAGGAATAATACCGTTTTTGTTTATCTTAAATTCCGTGCCTGTATAAGTTCCTGTACGCATACTGAACACCGCATCCGTCACAGAAGCGTATTTGTAATAGAACCTGTCCTGTGAACCGTCCTGATTACCGAAATGTATGTTGCAGGTCATTTCCTCACTAAAGCCTATCTTACAGCTTCCGGCAGGAACATCTGAATCAAACGTGAACTCAACACGTATGGTGACTGTCGTATTCTGACCTTTTTCTATATATCCTACAAGAGAGGTCTTGTCGTAAGGTATTTCAAGCATACCAGTAGCACCTTCCTCTCCGATAACAACCTCTTTCAAAGGAGAAGCCTGACCCAATACACGGTTTAAAACCATACGTAGGTTAATCTTCACCTTTTTCCCTACAGCATCACTTCCTATAGGTAATATACTGAAAAGCATCTTCCCGGAGAATGTGGCAGTAACCTTTACAGGCTGGTCATAATATGCCCTTGTACCATATATATCAAAACTCTCGAAATCCCTGTACTTGTCAAACATAGCATGGGGTTTGTACTGGGGCTGCACATTGTCGTTTATCTTGCCGGATGAATCACCGTCCTCATACACCTTGTACCCTAGGTTGAATCCGGGAGAGGTCATATAAATGAAGAAACTATCACTATCATCACTCTTTATAGGAGTAGACCCGATAATCTTATCTATCCGTGTAGATGCGCTAGCACCCTCACCTGCCACCTTTCCCGATTGAGGGTCTGGTTCTCCGTCAGACTTGTATGTATCCCATTCTGGAAGTCCTGACGGGTACAGATCACCAAGTTTTTTCCCTCTGATGGAAGGATATATCCCACTGAACGTGTTTGATATGGTTTTCCCTCTTACACCATAGTTCTTCAATCCGTATTCGCTGTCAATATAATATCTTATATTCCCGTCAGAATCATTCGGAAGAAGGATGTACGGGCAATAGCGTGATTCATCGGCAGGCTTAGCGTCTTTCTTGTATTCAGGCGGAACGTTTCTGCTTCCACCTTGTGGTATGATTCGGGTTATGACAGGTGTGCTTGTATCTACGGAAGAGGAAACTTTTACAGCACCCCCACCGTCACCCTGCTTGAATGTCCAGTTTACGGACGGTCTTGTCTTGTCCGTAATGGTTATTATCCCACCGTTTGCTGTGGTTGAGAAGTAATAATTGAGATAAAACTTGTCATAGAAGTTCTTCAATGCTTCAAACAGGTTGGTGCCATCGGTTATATCAATCATATCCTCCGTCAGTTCGCCTTCTGCATCCACATTAAGCGTCCATGTACCAATGCCTGTATATCCTGCACCCAATGACGCATTGTAAGATTCTATATTTGCTTCGATGCGTGCGGCAAGCTGCTTTGCGTCACCCCAGAACTGGAACAGACCGCCATGAGTGTATCTTATCTTATTTATTTCCCCACCTGTTCCGCTTACTATGTCAAGAAACGCTACATTCTGCAAAAGCACCTCCTTACCGTAAAATAGAAGGGAGTATTTGTATTTCCCTGCTTCGTTAAGATTATCTCCCGATGGGGCTTGGTACAGGATGAATGTATTACCGTTATATACGACTGTATCGTATTCCGATTCACTCTTTGAGTTGTATGCCTTGAACTCTATCGGAACAACGGAAACGACTTCACAAGTCAATTTTCTCACTTCCTGCAAAGACGGGCTGTATGAAAAATCAGCACTCTCCGCAATAACCCTATTTCCTCTTTTAATCTGTAAAATCATTGGTCTTTAAAGCGTTGGTTGGTCAATACTGAAATTTAACGAAAATGTATAGGCGGATACAAGTCGGTCCGGGTTCTGCAAGTCCTGAACGTCCTGATAACTCAGCTTTGCACCTGTTTCAAATCCAGTGCATCTTATCACTTGCTTTGCCGATTCACCCCATACATCATTCCATATGGAAAATGAGGACGATCCGTAAGACGTACCTGGTAATGCAGGAATAACGTTGGTTATATATGAGTAGAACGAACGGATATTCGTCTTTACCGTTTCCACATCTCCCAAAGCGGCAAATGTTATGCTTCCTTCCGTTGGCTGGTAAACAGGCGTGACAGGTTCGTACACCTTCTGACCGTTCTTGTCATACCATTTTTCGGCATAGGCTTCCTTTCTTGTCGGCAAATCCCATAATCCCTTGCTTTCAAGTATATACAGCCTGTATGTGGCATACAAATCCTTTGCCGTATCGCTTCCTTTCTTTATAAAATATTTAGATATAGCCATTCGTGTACATTGTTTATTAGTGCAAAAATAACAAAAATAGTCTTAGAAACCATCTAGTTTTAAAAAATAATTCATTATATTTGCATCATAATCGGTGCTTTGGATGAGTGGTTTAGTCAACGGTCTGCAAAACCGACAACAGCGGTTCGATTCCGCTAAGCACCTCAAGTGATTGGATTTTTTTTGTTCATAATCAATCTCAAACGCCCTGCCGACTGTGAAGCTAGCAGGGCGTTTATTTTAGTCAATTATAACCTTTATCGCATTTCCGCCTGACCTTGGGGCAATGGAAACGACACTTAGGAGTGCTGTCTTTATCGCCATAGTTGCGGCAAGCTGCTGGGTGAGAACCTCCAACTGTGACTGCTGTATTGCTGTCATGTTCGTTCCTCCCGTTCCTGCCGAACCACCGTTTAACGATACCAACTGACGGAGTAGATCGCTTTGTACAACCATTTCGTATCTCATTCCGTTAAGATAACCCAATGCCTGGTTGAATGTATTCTCGTCAACTCCTGCAATGGCATTGGACAGACCTTCCGCATTTTCCTCTGTTTCGGTAAGCATTCCGCCTAGTGCATTGTTTATCTCATTGACTACACCTCCAGCTTCCGCAAAGGCTGATTCCAATGAACCCATTACATTTCCTAGTATTATAAGTTCATCCTTGTCTATCTTGTTGTCTGCAAACATACCACCTTTACCGTCTGCTCCGAACAATGTGGTCTGTACCTGTTGCATTGCCTTTTCTATGTACTGTTGCTGTACCCAACTCTTAACAACATCTCTCATAACGTCTGCCACAGTGTCCTTATAAGCCTTTGCAGCATCCTCACCTTTCAGCCATGCTTCGACAAGAGCGTCACCTATCTGGCTAGCCCAGTCTTTCAAGTCAATGCTGTACAATTCGCTGGCAAGCGTTTCCGTATAATATCTTATCTCATACTCCAATTCTTTTATTGTCTGTTTGTAATCTTCTACTTTTTCTCTATCTGACTTTTTCTTATCTTCTTCGGCTGCTAGAATATCCTTTTGAATTTGCAACTGTTCTTTTAGGTTGGAAACCTGTTGGGATGTCACCTCATCAAGTTTTGCCGGGTCTATAATGTGCTCAAATTCCTTTTCAAGCATATTATAGATATTGGTCAACTTCTTTGATTCAAATTCAAGATTCTCTATATGCTTTTGAAGCCTTTTGTCATGCTGCCTGTTAAACGTTGCAATAACGTCAAGCGGCATTGATATAGCCGAGCCTATTGCGCCAAAAAGGTCACCGCTTTTAAATGAATCCCATGATTTCTTCACGCCTTCGTTCATAACTCCCATAGCCTCCGAGAACTGGTTCATTTCGCGCATAAAGCCGCTGTCAGTATCCTTACCCATAGAATCCATAAGATTGGACACGGATGCTATTATCTGCTGTATAGCCCTTATGGCATTGTATATGTTGGTTATGATAAAGTCGATAAGATTTACCGTCTGCAAAGCGTTTTGTGCGGCAGCCATCATTCCTTTACCAGTCTTGACAGCTTCCTGTCCGCTCTTGTATCTTGATTCGGCTTCCGACTTGGCACTCAAAGCGGCATTGGCAGCTTCTTCATCACCGTTCTTCATCGCGTCCTCGTATGCCTTGGAAGCATTTTCTATGTCAGCCATAGCCTGTTGCATATCATTCATGCCTGCCATCATCTTTGACTTTCCTGCATCATAACGCTTGTTGTACAGACCGTCAAGACCTTCCTTCATGTACGTCTGAAAGTCAGACTGGTTGTTCTTCATCATCTTCTCTATCTGCTTGTCCACGCGTTCAAGTTCTTTCATGTATTCCTTTGCGCTGATAGCACCAGATCTAAATGCACTGTTGAGCATTTCCCTTACCTTGTCGGCAACGGTATTTGCAGCTTCCATAGACATCGCTTCAACAGCACCGAAGAAGTTCTGATAGTCTGTGGTCAGCTTGAACAAGTCCATCTCTTCGCTTTTCTGCAATGCGGAAATTAAGGATGCGTTTTCCATCCCCTTTGCTCCTTCAATCTTTTTACGGTACTTCTCTCTGATGATATCAACCTGAGTATAGTAGTCACCGTATTTTTCAAGGTCATTAGCATATTGCTTTGCCATCTCACCAAAGTAGCCTTTCCATGCGTCAATCATTCCTTGTATAACCTCTTTCTGATCTTCTCCGATATTCTTATTCCCCTTAATTGCCTCCTGTATCTGATTGATATACTGGTTCATTGAGGTAAATGAAGAGGTGTCGGGCACAACAGAAACGCCAAGGTCAAGATTCATTCCTGCCAATGCGGATTGCAGATTATTATATATACCTGCCGCAAAACTTTCAGCCATAGTGGATGTGTCACCACTAAACTGAACCGCAAGGTCTAAGGCAAGTTCGGAATCACCCGTTATCCCAAGTATGTCACTGTAAAAGTCATACTTGTTCCTGTATCTGTCAAACTCATCCGTAATTCTTTTCATTACATTCTTGGCTGCATTAACATAAATTTCAGAGGACAATTCGGCTGCTTTCCTTGCATTTTTAACAGCATCCTGTGGAACTCGTGTTTCCAATTCCTTTGCTGCCTTGTTATAATTGTCAACAATAGCCTGTTTGTCATATACAAGGTCTACACCAAGTTTTAACGCCTGTGAACCATATATGGCTTCAATCTGCTTTTTAGCTTCCTCTTTTCCTATGTTAATGCTCAAATCCTTGAACTTGGAATAGGCGGATTCAAGCAATGACAACCTGTTTTTCCAAAGGTCAGCAAGAGGATCTCTTTTTTGTGCTTCCTTCTTCTGTTTTTCTAGTTCAAGATTAAATTGTTTTGCTGTTCCTGTAGCTTTCGACATCGCTTCATTGGCAGCGTTAATCTCATATACCGTCTGTTGTACTTGCTCGGCTTCATAAGGGCTTACAATGCCTGTAATTTGATACTCATCTCCAAGTTTCTTAACCTTTCCTTGGCTAACATACATATCAATGGTACGCTGTAAATTTTCTATTGAACTTTTGGCGTCCTTATATTCCTGTTTTACCGATTTAAAGTAATCCTCCATAGATTTCACATCGGCAGCCTTTATAGCAATAGTCCATTTATGCCCTGTAATTTCGTCAAGAGATTTTTTCCATCCCGTCAATCCTTCTTGTGCTTCCTTATCGTCAAGTTCTATTTTAACAGCATATTTTTTGTCAATAAATTCATTAAACAATTTTTTAGCATTCTCCCCAAGTTCGCTAGTTGTGGCAAAATTTTCAGATTGAATCCTTATAAAGTCCTTTTGAGCATCATTTAATTTATTTGGGTCAATACCAGCAAATACTTTTTTCAATTCTTTATCAAGGCTGTTTGCAAAAACATTAAATGATTTTTCAAGTTCTTCAGTTTCACCCATTATACCCATCCTCAACTTCTCATATTCCTTCAACAATTCCTCACTATCAAAATGGGTTTTGTTCTTGAATATTTCAAATGTTCTCGCATCCCCTGACGTTTCAGCCAAAGAACGTATCTTCTCGACAATAGTAGCTGCCGAAGCCCCTTTGTTTATCAGTTCGGTAAGTTCGTTTCTCCATTCCTTAGTACCCTTACCCATATTTATAATTTCCTTGGATGCCTGTACTATCTGCCCACGAAACTCTTCTATATCCTTACTTGCCGAAGTTAGTTTTACAGACGATTTCTCATAATCTTTAAGCATATCGGAGAATGAATCACCAAATACGCCTGTAGATGTTGCCTTGTCTGCCTTGAACAATATATCCGCATTTTCGGCAGCACGTTTATAAACTTGCTCTAGTTCCGATGCTGACTTTTGCAAATATTCCACACGTGATTTCTGATCATCTATCTTCTTGCTGTTCTGTATTATATACTGCCCCATATTGCCATATTTAGACAATATTCCAGTCAGTGTTTCCTCATACGACTGCAACTGTTTCGTATCAAGCTGTTCAAGGTTTTCCGGGGTGAGTTTGTCGAAGTTTATCTTGTCAAGGTCTTTTTGCAAGTCACTGTATGATTCGCGGAAAGACTTTGCACTGTCCTTTATCTTCTGATTGAACTCTTCCGAACGTGCAGACATAATATGAAACGCTTCCGCTACAAGCCCTGCAACGGTAAGTATTGTCATAAGAGGATTAGCCTTTATCGTAAGCCACAATGTTTTCAATGAATTTGTCAAACCGAATGTTGCCAGTTTAAATCTATTCATCAACATTGTCGTTTTTGTCATAGACAACATTCTTGCAGCTTCCGCACCTGTCAGTTTTAGTTCGGTGACAAGAAGGTGACGTTCAGCCTGTGTCAACATATTGGTGGCAAGAATACGTTTAGCCATCTCTGCCGACATCTTTCCCGAATTAACGGCAGCAGCTATCTCTACGGCAGACAGCTTGGATGCTGTCGCTATCTTCCATCTCTCGGCAGTAGTGAGCGTTCTGTACATCGCAGCCTGTTTAAGCAACTGTGCTTCCCGTAATTTCTCAGCCTTAATTGCATTAGTTGTTGCAACAACTTCTTTTCCCAGCATAGCCGTTCTAGCCATCTGCAATCCTTTCAATGCGGCATATCCGACAGCAACGCCCTCTATTGCTTTAGAGAAGTATCTCCAGTTGTTCATTGCATCGGTTATGCTTCCAACGATACCTTTCAGAACGGAATCATTCGCCTCGCCTATGTCATTCATCATAATCTTGTATGAATCGGCAAGGTTACTTACCATACCTTTCAAAGATGCGGCTTGTATTTCCTGCATCTTGTAGAACATACCACCATCTTCCGTCATTGTGGTAAACATCTCCCGAATATACTCGAAAGGAATCTGACGTGTTGATATGGCGTTGAACACATCATCAGTAGTTTGAGCCACGCCTCTTACTTCTTCCAGTTTCTTTCTCAATGCGTCCAATGCAGGAATACCAGCTTCTGTCAACTGGCGTAATTCCTGTCCCCTTAACACACCTGCGCTTCTTATCTGGCCATAGGCAAGAATGATACGTCCCATATCAACGCCAAGACCTGCGGAAACGTCCGCAAGGCTTTTCATTGTACCGTACAATTCATTGACAGGTATCTGGAATGCTGCAAGCTGTTTGGTATATCCAACCAAATCACTGAACTGGAAAGGAGATATTACAGCAAGACCCTTAATCTGACTGAATATCTGGTCAGCCCGTCTTGCATCCTGTATGATGGCACGCAATGACACTTGTTGTAACTCGAACTCTCCACGAATGGCAACAAGTTCCTGAAACATATCTCTGAAAAAGTAGAACCCGGCATAAGTCTTTATCGTATTGACAAACTCACGCATCATTCTGCTCTGCTTTGTCAGTTCCTCGGTAAATTCCTTTGAACTTGCGGCATTTTTCTGATTGGTCTGCTGCATCTTTGTTCCATAGGATGTAGCTTCGTTTACAAACTTGTTATGCTCCTGTATCTTCCTGTTGAGAAGAGTAAGGGTACGGTTATAGTTTGCATCAGTCGTATTAAGTGCATTACGCCTGTTTGTCAATTCAGAAATAAGATTGTTAGCCTGATTGATAGACGTAGGATTGATATTAAGCAATTCATTCGTTGATGTTTTTCTTAAAGATGATTGCAACTTCTCCAATCTGCCTTGCAATTTCTGAATAAGAGCGTCAGCCTTTGTTATCTGATTGCTGTTTAAAGGAACTTCAACCTTGAATTTATTCAATAGTTCAAGGCGTTTTTGTATGGCAGCAATTTTCTTGTTCAAGTCCTCAGCACTTCCCTCCGGCATACCAAGGGCAAGTCCAGACTGACCAGAAAGGTATTGTAGATACTTCTGATTGGTCTGCTGCATCTTTTTATTCGCCTGTTCCTGCTTTGATGCTTGTCTATCCATCTCCTTTGTCCGTGCAATCTCCATCTCGTATTGCTGGCGTAGAAGATTAAGTTGTCTCTCATCGGAAATGGACAATTTGGGCGCACTGTTAGCAGTAAGGGAATATGCCGTTTTCAATCTGTTCAATTCAGCCACAAGATCATCTATCGCTTTCTTCTGATTTTCAAGATTGGCTTTTCTTGTAGCCATCCCCTTATCTCCGCCTGCATTTCCTAAGTTACGGTAAGTCTTTTCCAGTTTGTCATACTCTCTTGTCGCTTCGACAATCTTGTTTGACAACCCTTCCATCTGAACAAGTATATCCATTTTCTTGTTTGACTTACCTTTCCCTACCTTGGACGCGTTTTCATTCGCTTTGTTTATCTTATCTACAACCTCGCTAAGTTCGTCATTCATTTTGCCTATATCGGTCAACATAGGCTTGAAGGACATCTCCTGGTTAAAGGTGTCCTGCAACTTCTTCTGTATATCCTTTATCTGTTTGTCAAGACCGGAATCATCTAGACCGATCTTAAACTTTAATGCTCCTAAATCAACATCAGCCATAGTTATTATTTTTTAATTATTGCAAAAATAGCAAAAATAAGCACAAGAGCATGATTTACAACAAACAAAAATCCATTAGTATTTTTTAACATATTAAAAATTGTGGATAAAAACGATTATGTTATCTTTGCAATAAAATAATTTTTTTAACTATGGCTATAGAAGAAAACAAAGTAACACTCGTTGGCGTAAATTCAGCCAGCGTAACATTCAGCAATGAAGCTAATGTGGAAAAACAATACAAGGTGAATGCGAATGTAAACGTATCAAACGGAAAAAACATTGATTCATTTGATGGCGGAGAGGTGAAATCGCTTGAATCAGAAAACCAACTAGCTACATTCTATTTCAATCAGAATGGTGGTATCGCAATCAACTACAACGATCATCCCGATTTGGAAGCACAAATTGCTATCATTACCATCATCAACTCTTTCGTAACAGGTGTGAAAAAATACATTAACACGAAAGGCATCTCATCAGTTTCAATCTAAAAAATGCAAGAAAAATGACGAACCAAGAAATGTTTTTAAAGAGATTAACTCTCTTGAATATCCCCTTATCACTAGAAGGGAAGGAACTTCCATCAGAACTGAAAGCAAAAATCATGCTTATGCGTGTCGCTTACGACAAAGCTGCAAAAGCATTCGATGATGATATGCAACAGGTTCTTAAAGAAATAAAGAAGGAAGGATATGACGAGCGCGCACAGAAAATCAATCGCATGAAAGAGATTGACGGTAAGGAAGATGCGACAAAAGAGGAAAAGAAAGAAGCGGATGAAATCAGAAAGACAGAAGAAGATTTCAACAAGGAAACAGAAGAGTTGAATAAGGCATACTCCGAAGCATACCAAGAGAAAATGAAAGAGGAATGTGATATGAAGCCTAGAAAATTCGCTTTTGAAGGATTCGCTAAAATCATTGAACTTATTGGTACTGACGGTGCAATTAAAGTGAAATGGAACTCTCCCGAAGCATTGGAAATACCGAAGGAGGAATTTATCTCGCTTATCGCAACAAACTTAGTAGATAACCTCGAATAATATATAAGATATTAAAGTTTACTGTATATTTTATATATGCTTCATTTGGAGTCAGGTTATTAGCCTAAGCACTTTGAGTGCTACGTTGGATGAGAATGATATATAGTTACCTACGGATGTTTACCCAAGTCTGTAGCTCTAAGTTAAGTGGTTAAAAGGAGTAGCGTATTCGGTGAAACGGTGCTGCTTATGAAAACCTCATCCAACATTGGCGATGGGTATTTAACGGGAGTAATCCCGACTTATGTTGAATAAACATTAATTTAAAAGACAATGGAAGCAACAAGAAAGATGTTTCTTATAAGAAATTGAAATATATTTCATATGGGTTGATTGATGTGACGAATAAATGAATTTCAGATTTATAATATGATTTAATGTTTTTAACAATAAAACGCACATGAATAAGCCGTTTTCTATATTGCTATTTTTTTTGTTACTGTCGTGTTCTTGTTCACGCAAGCTACTTCCATCTTCGACAAATACAACTATAGTAGACCATAACACGACAGTAACGGAAAGAGTAGTATGGCAATCAAAAATAATAACTCTTCCAACAGAACACATACAACATACAACATTTGAAGATAGTTCACACTTGGAAACATCATTAGCCGTATCAGACGCTAAAATAATGTCGGATGGCAGGCTTTTTCATAGTTTGAAAAACAAGAAAGACTTTCTACAAGACAGTATTCCATCTTTGGAAAAAGAAACGGTAGTGACGAAAGATTCGATAATAACCGTGGAGAAAATTGTAGAAGTAAAGGTAGAAAAAGAATTGTCTAAATGGCAAAAAATACTGATCAATCTTGGATACATAGGTATCGGTTTCATATTGTTTTCAGGTTACAAAATAGCCCGAAAGTTCGTGTAACTTTCGGGCTTATTTTATTGGGGATTGATAAAATTTATGGAGCGTAATCTTCAACCATACTATAGGTGGTATTTACCCCTGTGGCTCTTGCTCCAATATAATAATCATAAGAAAAATCTCTACTAACATTAAAGGAATACATAGATGATCTATATGTTCCTTTTGCCGGAACCTGTGCAGTAAGTCCTGTAAGTAATGAACCAGCATTTTCTCCAGCTTCTGGAACTGTTCTTGTCCTCATTAACACAAGAACTATACCACGTATAGTAACAGATGACCCACTATTATTTGTTATAATGAAGTTGTATGTAATTTGGTTATTAGAAGAGTTCCATGTACCAAATGCTTCTATTACGTATAGAGATCCAGCTGCATGAATAGTCATTGTTTTTGGTGTTACTGGAATAGGTATGTATATTCCTTGTTTTAATTCATCATCTACTCCTATTTTATTAGATGACAAGAAAAAAGATACTTTCCATTTACCTACATAACCACCTATATTTAATAACCTTATAGATACTGAATCAGTAAACATACTTTCAGATGTTACTAAAATGTATCTAGTATTTTGTAAAAGGCCTACCCCTGCATACATTTCAGAAAATGGAGTTCCTTGATAGCTTAAATAGGATAGCAAAATGTTATCATCAGCATTTGTTGTCTGTTCAAGTTGTATTTCTAGATTATTAGATGTGTCCAAATATACATCTGATGGAACGTTATCTCCAAAAGGAACTATAGCATTATGATTATATCCGTTGAAATCCAATACACGATAAGGTGCTGAATCTCTACCAGTAGGAGCATTATATCCCCAGTCTACACCATCAAAAAGGTCTTTTAGAAATCCGCTATTAAGCGTTCCTGGCGACATGTATCCCACTACACTTAGACCACATAAACCATCATTAGCTTTCCAATAATCAGGACGATAATCTAAGTATGGTTGCCTAACAGGTTTATATTTACTCCATTTATTTATTTTCCCATGCGTATTTGCACACGCATATCCCAAATCATAACCGTTACTAGTAGGACCGATACCAAGGGTAGGATATACATCACTATCCAATCCGACAGGTGCAGTGATTTTACCGTTAGAGTGACCCATAGACTACACCTCCACAAATTTATTGCAGACGACATTGCCGCATGAAATCAAACTACCCGTCACACGTACATCACCATCAATAATGACAGCTTGTGACAAATCAAACTCTTCTGGTACCTCACTACCATCTAAGGCTATTATCTCATAAAGCCCCTCTGTCGGGCTAAAGCCCCTCTGTGCTCCCTCGCTTCGCTTCGGTCGCACACCAAATTTCCGTTTACAAACAAACTAATCTTCATAAATTTACTTGCATTCTCTTTTCAATTAATATACTTTTTCTTTTATCTACCAACCGCAAATACTTGCAATTGATAGAACCTTTATTCACTTTTGTACCGTCCAATTTCCTAATATCAAAGAAACCACTATCTCTTCTTCCAAATATGTAATACAAATCCTTTTGGTATTCAACCAAATCAAACAACCTAAAACCTTTCACTAAGAATGGTGCTTGATTGAGTTTTTTCCTGCCACCTTTCAAGAAATTAGCTTTGTGTATTTGTCTGTTTTGACAACGCACCTTCTTTTGATAGAAATAATATCCAAGAGGTTTAGCCACAGGATTACCACTGATACACCTTGCATCAACATAATGATCTTTAGGGAGATTGTTAGTGATACGGGTATTCTTCGTGATATAGCCAAAAGTCATACTTACATTAGGATAGATATTCTTTAGCATATCATAGAAACTCCATCGCATAATCCCCATAAAAACAGCATCTCTAAATGACTTTCCACGCTTTACATTTAATTTAAACTCACCTCTATGATATGCCTTATGGCAAGTTTCGCAAAGAGTAATCAAGTTGTTTGGACTATCACCTCCAGTCTTTCTGCTCTCTATGTGATGCACATTCAATACTTTATCCTTACTTTTACCCTTACAATGTTGGCAAGTATGATTATCTCTAAATAGTACGTATTCACGCACATTGAAGAAATCAAGTTGTTCTCCTTGTTGGTATTCACTGCCAGATATACTTGGATTATTAATCTTCTGTATATCAAAGGAAGCCGTTTCAACTACGATATTAGTTATCGGTAGGAACTTATGTATTTTCTCAACAACAGTCAAATGAGTTTGGATTTTGTTTTCAACAGATGGTGCCAGCCAACCTTTACGCTTGGAAGATACCCTATTATTGAAACGAGCCTTGCGATAACGAAGCCTACTCCTACGAGTTCTTCTTTGTTCCCTACGAGTAGATAACTTATCCACAATATCGTTTCTCAATTCCACATCTGCTGCATACATTTCCTTCTCACTTGTTGTTGCTGAAATGCCGATATGCTTGCTACCAGCATCTACACCCAAACTTACGGGCTGCGTATAATCTGTTGTGTCATAATCCAATTGAATTGTGAACGGAATACGGCACACAACATGGGCTAGACTGTTTTTTAACAGCCTTCTAACCTTACCAAACCTTTCGGTTGGCATAAGTGCCTGTCCTTGTTTGTTAATTACGTAAACCATTTTTACTATAAGTCGGATTTCTCCGTTAAATGCTCATCGACAATGTTATGGAGAGGTTTACCGTCAGTAACACTATTCCTACCCCACAGAATTGTTTAATCACTGACCTTAGAGCAAGTGGCTTGAGCAAGCACCCCTTGGTAACTATATATTCTCTCCTAACGTAGCACCCGAAGTGCTTAGTCTAATCAACACCTACAGTTATTTAGCCTGTGGGTAGTTAATGTTTATTGTTTTTTAAATATTTCGCAACACTATCCATTACACACTCAACACACCAACCTAAAAGGTATGCAAAGTGCTCATCCTGCCCATTTTCATATCCCATAGAAATATCACAATACCCAAATACATTACAAACATAATGAACAGATTCATGAGCAACAGTTCTCACCCCTATACCATCGTTGGATAAACAAATAAGTACACCTAAATGGTTTGTACTTTTTTCCCTTACAAAAATAGTCATGCCATTACAGCTCTTAATTTCATCTTTGGATGTATCTATCGGGTCATGATTAAGTTTGGTGAATTTTCTATATATTTTTCCCCATTGATCATCCCCCACTGCAACATACAGTTTAAGGGGATATATTTTAGGATCGTATTTTGTTATCATCGCAAAATGTCTTTTAGTAATATATCGGGATGCTCTTCTTTAGGTTTAGATTCTTTGAATCTATATATAAAGCCACTTGCATCCTTGTTAGCTTCCTCATATAAATCTTCTGTAAGAGAAGCCTTATACAACTTAACTTTCTCTTCAAAATGATAATCAAGTTTAGGCTGGTCCATTATTACTGCCTGTATATAACTCCATGAATATTTCCATAGCAAAGCCCAGTCCTTAATTATCATCAATCCTCCGAATAGCCTTAAATCTCCTCTGAATTGGGGGAAATCTTTTTGGATAGATCCTCGTGAGCCGATTTTGCATCGAGAGATAATTTCATGGCATCCTTCTTGCTTAGTGTCGCTGTCGTATCTATCAAGAACGCTAAACGGATTGTATTTGTAAAAAAATCACTTACATTAGCCCCCTCCACGATGGCTTCTATCAACGGAGTTAGTTCCTTATGGTCATAGTGCCTGCTTAACCACCAAGCGTATATACGTCTTGCAAAAGGAATTATCTCAAAAAACCAATAGTTGTTCAACACTCCTGCCGCTGCAACTTTGTACGGAATAGACGCATCATTTTTCATAATTGCAATCATTTCCTTTTTCGCTGTATCGGGGTTGATAATATCACGTATCAACAGCTTGTCTACAATATAATCGTATGCACCCAGTCTAAGACCACGCACCTTGAATTTCTTATTGCCAACCATAACCTCTTTGTATTTATGAGTGGCAAACTTCTGCATCTTTATCTGATCATCTAAGTCAGGTTGTTTCCAGTTGAATATTCCCATTTTTCTTAAACTAACTTGAACGGTTTAATCATTAATTTTCCTTTCACATCTACCTTTGATATGTTCTTTGGAGTATTTGTATAAACGAACACCCTTGTATATTTAGACGATACAATATCAAGTTTGGCATCGTCAATCAAAGAAACATGAACTATGCTGTTATCAAGCGCAACAAGACTTACACGGCTGTTATCCTTGACATACATTTCTCCTATACCGAAATTGACAAATGTGACAACACAATCACACGAGCCGTTAAAAATAGACCATTTAGGATTGCTTATGAAAAGGTTGGTATCATCCACGAAAATATTAAACTTCTCCCTAACTCCTGCAAATTCCTTCTTGATTATTTCATTTGACGGGTATCTGTTTAATAGACAAAAATCAATGCCTCTGATATACTTTTCACATAATTCATATTTATCAGGTTCACCCCATCCATTTGTCCACTCTTTACACAGTCCAAGGCTTATAGCCTTTTGCTTCAATTTTTCAGATAATTCCTTATCATTCATTATGTTTCTTTTTATGGCAAAAATACAATAAAAGTTAATACCAATAAAAAAGTAACAGTTAAAAAACAATAAAAGCCGGACAGAAATGCCCGGCTAATTTATAACTCATCTGTATCAACCAATAGAACTTGAATTGTCAAGTTCGAGAACCATCATGGTTTTCAGATACTGAGTATTAACTTCCAATGCTGTTACAGTAACGGAGAAACCAAGGTATCCTGCGTTACTTGGAGCACCTGTGAAGCTGACAGCCCATGATGCCTTCGGGAAGAAGATCATACGGTCACCAGTACCGTTGATAATACCGATAGGACGTACAAACTGCTTGAATGAGCTTGCACCAAACGCTTTCAGTTTATGAGAAGCTCCCTTGCCGAAAACATCCGCAGTGTCAGTCAAACTATCCAATTCCAACTCAGCCTTTGCTTCATTTCCTTGCGTAAAGAAAGCGAAAGCAGCTTTTGATGTAGACATACCTGTAAAGGTAAATGCCATAGTACCCGGTGTGATATTTTGGAATACGGTAGCACCCTGTTCGTTCTTTGTTTCAGAAGTGTCAGCATCAGTACCAGCAGATTCCGTAGTACCAGACTCAATATTTGGAAGAATCTTCGGATTCCTAAAACTTGAATATTGAGTACTATCGGTGATTTCAATCGCATCAAATGTCAAAGCAGCCGACTGCCCGTTCAAGTAAGCAGGGCTGGTGTCTAAATTTACTCGTGCCATTCTATTTTCTGTATTTAAAAAGTTATTGTTAATTGTTGAAAACGTATCTACCGATGCGCCTCCACTGTTTTTTCTCACGTTTCTCATGCAGCTAATCCTTTGAAATATCAACATTCAACAGGACGGACATATAATAGAACCCAACCCCGTCAAACATCGGTGGTAAAACATTAAATATCTCGAAATGAAGCTGCACAGTCTTTTGCGGGAACAGTTCTACCATTTTCTCACTCAACGCATCCATGACAGACGGATATACGTTCCCGGGCAATGCCCTTACAAACAGAGTAACCGTAGCCATTGTTTCGCCTTTCCCGAAGTGACCGTAAGGGCCGCTCTCGGTATTGCTGACAATTCTTGTATTGTTGTTTACGACAATAAAACTAGTTACCTTATCATCAACACTTGCAGGACGCTGCACCTTATATACATCGTCAGCAATCTTCTTGTCCAATACAATATTGTACAAGGTGGTATTTATTGTTGAAGGATTAAAGTAGCCCATAACTTCACTTAAAATATTTGTTTAACATATTAGCTGCAATTTTCTTAAAAACCACAGTATATTTCCCTCCTTTTAAATCTGTCTTTGTTTTAAGCCAAGAATCCGTAAGGACATTTAGTAAATGGTAATTCTCTACATACTTTGCATAAAACATGACAGCAGCAACAACTAGTTCATATTTATCTGAGCCATCGGATTTGTAACTGTTGAAGAAATCTTCGGCAAGTTCACGCCCCCAATACTCTACATTGTTACGTTTCCTTGGAACGTCAGCAACTTTCACCTCATTTGCCCACACAATCTTCTTTAGGACCCCATCTTTGTAAATGCCACATCCATAACTATCTTCAAGATTGAAAGTTTGGTTGGTAAAGCCCTCCAAGTCTTTTATATCATCCATGATATTCGTAGCAATATACTCCATGAACTGCATGATAGAAGCATCCAAGGCAAGCTGGACATTACTACCAAACTCTTTCAATACTTTATCGTTGTTATTTGCCTGCATTTTTTGTACTTGTTTTTCTTGTTACTGGTTTACTCAGTTTCTCAATCTGCTTTTTTAGCAAATCTCGATCATCTTTAGCGCATTTCAGTTCTGTTTTAATATCATTCAGTTCATTGTAAAGCTCCTGTATCTTCTGATAAGCATTGTGGAGAGATTGCTGATAACTCAAAATTTCCTCTTGCGCCTTCTTCAACTGAGCACCCTGAATAGCAAACCCCTTTTCAAGATTGTTCAAGGTAGAAGAATCAATTTCAGTTTCCATCTTTTCCTTCTTCTGCTTAAACATTAACATTGAAGTTAGAAGGGTTATGCCATTTGTACCCAACAAAGCAAGTATTATTTCCGTCCAATTGATTGTCATAGTATTCTAGTTTTCTATTTGGTTAAAGTATATCACCGTACCAAATTCCATATTGTTAAATGGAGGTTTCTTTATCTCACGCCAACTATTGCTGTTGTCCGAAAACGGATGGTTGAAATTCTGCCAATCCAACAGACACCCGGAAGGTATGGTTACATCGTTATCTTCTAGGTAGGCGGCATATTCGGATTTGTCAACATCATTCGTTTCCGAACCTGTATCCTTTTCCTGTATATTTGCCCTTCCTTCGTATATCATCTCCCAATATGGGGTAGTCTGATATTTATCCGAACTGTTCTTGTTCTGGTAAATTCTAACCATATCAGGAAACATATCCTCACCTAAAATACTCTTTCCCATACTACCATCTTAATCTAGTTATTTCAACATCTGTTCCAACATCCAAATTCAAACCCCATTTGGCGTATAAATCCTTTGCGCGTTGTTCCAATCTTTTCTTGTCATTGATAGAAATAGTCTTGCTTGTGTCAGTAATTGACCAGTTACCTGCCTTTTTCGTCTTTCCCTGTATGGTTGAAGGAGCAGTACAAACAATGAGCAACAAATCGGCATAAGCCAAATCCTTCTTCATTTCAGACGTTTCACGGCTGTCATCAGACAAACGGAATCCCCATTTCTGGGCAACACTGATATACGATGTGTTTTTCAACTCATAGTCAATCTGTGCTTTCAGATATTCACGCATAGACATATAAAAATATGCTTCCACCTTCATGTTACCCTTTGCTGTTATCTGAGGGGTAACTTGAATAGTGAACGGATTATCCGAAACTTTCAGTCTATCCTCCGGCTTCAATGTTTCATTGTCAGCAATAAGCCAATATCCGAACTCCACACTTTCTTCGGGAATAGCTTGGAGTGTGAGAGTATCTCCAATGAAATACTCCCCTGCGCCCTTTGCTGTGCCTTCGCCATTTATATCAATAATGACCTTCATGGTTCAACTTTTTACAATCCCGTATTTGACTGTTCGTCAACCTTCATGATGATAAGGTTGTTCGGATTCTTCATCACAGGACACGCCCACAATTCACCTGAACTCTTCTCAGCATACGGTTCAGAAGAATACTGATGCAAGAACGCGATACGTCCGCCTTCCAAAGAAGAAATACGTACAGCCGGGTTGGTATCCTGCAAATACATTGACGGTGAGTTCTTGATACGGAAGAACTGACCGCTCTGAACAAGAACAACGGTGTTCTTTTCAAAAGACGGTTTGGCTTCCTCAATCACGCCAAGTTTGTTCCATTTTGATTTTTCCTCAATAGGGATAATCACAGGAATAGAGAATACCTTCATCAGCACATCAACAATCTCCTGATTGTTCATAGGATAAATTGTAGTAGATGCTGCGGCAGGAACAAGACGTGCCTGTACTGCTGCTGTCACTTTCGGGTGCATCAAGAAATTATCATACAAATCCTTTGACATTTCAAAATGATCGTATGGCACACTGTCATTGTCGGCAATCTTGCACATTCTTTGAAGGTCTTTAATAGGATCAGCGTTCTCGTTCGGTGTCCAGTCTGTATTGCTAAACCATTTCTGTTTTAACGCTTTCAACTTGTGTTTTGCAGGAACACGATAGTCAATCTGAACAGGAATTGAGTTGGTACCACTGGCTGTATAGTTAAGCATACCTGTAGAAAGAGCCTGATAAGTCATACAGTTCAACTCGGTATGGAAACCTTGAATACACGCTTCCATCTTTGTGTACCACTTCTCACGGATCTTGTCAAGCAATGCGCCCTGCGGAATGTCAAGTTCATAGAACTCCTGGATATCGGTTTCCATAAACTGAATAGCGTGACCCATTTTAGGAATACGACCCGAATACCATTCAAATCCCGTAGTATCCATGATAGGCTTTTCAGCCAAAGGAGCCAGCATTACAGGACGGGTAGCCTGTGTGTATTCGTCAACCATGACATTCCATGATTTACTCATCTGAGGAACATCCCAATCTCCGTAGCTTCTCCAATTTTCGTTATCAAATTTCTGATTGGCATAATCCATAAGTTCCTGCATTTCCCCAGAAAAATGCCAATCATAGAAACTAAATGTCGATCTTTGCATAAAACAAAAAAATTTAATTAATTATACAATGTGTAACGGAAAACGCAAGGATATGATTCATCATCCTTCATCGCCTTTTTAATTGCCGGAGCTACTGGCGGAATACGTTTTTCCAAAATCTCACTTGTCACCATCCATGCACCGTTGAAAGGATAAAGAGTAGCACCTGGAATGGTGTCAACATCATAAGGCAGGATAGCATTGGGAATAACCTTGAATTTTGCGCTAGCACCAACCTGTGTAACTTCAACCAAAATATCGGCCAATTCCAATTTACCTGCATCCCCGGACAATGTAAGGATGTCATATTCGTCATGAGACGAATCAATAGCGTTAATGGTAAAACCAGTTGTAGTACCTGCGGCAGTAGTAGGTGCTTTACCGACAACCATGCCAACCTTGGCAACTGTATTACCCATGATTTTTTCAACTTTTACCGTAGCACCAGAATCCGATTTCTCGTACATTCTGAATGAATAGTGAATGTCACCGCCATTCTGCTTTGAGGAATCACATTTAATCATGGTACCAGCCGGAAGTTTGTTCCCAACTGTAGGCATACGTTCTACTGAAACGTTACATCCTACCAACAGTACGTGCAAAGACGTATCATTAGAAAAGATATGTCTTGCGCCACCAATCTTACTATAACTTGTTGCAAGAACTCCTGCTTTCATAATTAAAAAAACTATTTGTTAATTTTACTGTAATATCGGCTGACAATGTTGTTTTCCTTGTTAGCCTTATCTTCTTCTCTCTTTCTATCTATGAATGACTTTACATCGCTAGAACCACCCTTGTCAGAGATGAAAGGATTAATGCCATCCTTTGTGTATTTAGTACACGTTTCATTGTACTTTCCCTGTATTTTCAGAAGAATGCTTGTATCTTCCTCTTCGGGCGAAATCTGAATGTTCTCAAAAATGATGTTGCGCAACAACTCGTTAGGCATACCTGCTTCCGGGCGTTTAATCAAATCAGACAGCTTCTTGCGCTTTTCAGTTACAATCTGCTTCTGCTTTTCCTCCTGCTCTTTAGCTTCAAACTCTTTCTTGAACTTTTCAAACTCTTCAAGTTTAGCCTTGACATCATCGGGCAACTCAAACGGTTTCGGTTCGGGTGCTGGTGTCGGTGTAGGTTGTGGTTGCGGTGCTGGTGTCGGTTGTGGTGCAGGATGTGATTTTTCCCATTCTTTTTTCAAGTTGGATATCTCCTGTTCCTTGATTGTATCCCACTCTTTGCGCTTATCAGACGCAAACGCTCTTACCTGACCTGCCACAGTGTTCTTTAAATGATTCACAACACTTTCATTCCAGAACTTTTCCGCATTTTCCTGCGGTGCGAACGCTGAGAACTCATTAATTGTCTGTTCGATTGTACGATCTGTAATAACGGAGCTACTTTCTCCCAACGCATTCTTGATACCTTCAAAAATGACTTTTACATTTTCATCCATATACTATTTATTTTTTATGTGATTCATGCACAAGACCTTTGCGCACAGTAAGTACCTCTTACCGATGCAAATGTAGTTAAAATTTGTGTATAAGCAAAAAAATATTTAAAAAAATATTATATTTGCGAATCATTATAATACAATGGAAGAAATTGATTTAAAATACAGAGGATTAAAGACTAAGGATGTTGTCAAATCGCTGAAACGATATGGCAAAAGGGGAATCATACCATATAAAAGCCTTGATTTCGTCCAAAGATATATAGAGGACAGAAGAAGCAAGGGATACAAGGTAAATATGCTTGCCCCACAGAAAGGTTCACAGGAGGCATTTCTAAGGAACAGGGCAGGGATAAAGATACTTCACGGGAACCGTGGGGGAGGAAAATCCGTATGCCTTGGAATGGATATACTGAGTTCATGCAACCATCCGTCATTTTCCGCACTTGTTTTCCGTAAGGACAAGACATCCGCAGAAAAAGCGGACGGTATTCTTAAAGTGGTTTCAAAGATGGTTGAACCTTATGGTGAGTATATTGATTCAAAACGCCTTTCAAGACTTGACGCAGGAGGTGAAATACGGTACGATTATTTCGGTGATGCCTGCCTGTCTGGAGAAAAAGGCATAAATGAATTTAAGGACAGACAACAGGGTGGTAACGTTGTGAAGGTGGCGATAGACGAGTGCTCACAGGCAACGGAACCTATCATAAACTACCTTCAAACGGTATTGCGTTCATCATCAGGACTAAGAACAGGTCTTACAGGCGCGTGCAATCCAAACCCGTACAGCGATTTCTGGAGAGCACTGGTATCATGGTGGGTGGACGATGACGGAATAGCAATTCCAGAAAGATCGGGAAAGGTAAGATATTTCTTTCAATATGGAGATACTATACATGAAACAGCATGGGGTGACAGCCCACAAGAAGTATTTGCTCAGGCAAAAGATTATATCATCGCAAGATTCGGTAAAAATACCAAAATTGACGAAACAAACTGTAAAAGATACATCAAGAGCATAACCTTTATAGCTTCCGGGCTGGAAGATAACAAGATACTCATGGCTTCCAATCCGGATTATCAGAAAAATCTTGGAGGAACAGCACAGGAAGTATCAATAAACGCATTAGGGTCATGGAAGCTGATAAAAGGAGGAAACGAGTGGATAACCCGTGACGAAATGGAGGAAATGTTCTCATCACAGCCTGTGTTTGACGATTACTTTGAATGTGCGACACTGGATATAGCATACGGCCTTGGTGACGTTTGTGTAATGGGTCATTTCATAGGGCATCACTTACAGGATCTAGAATGGTCAAACACATTAAAGCCTAGGGATTTGAACCGATGGGTAAGAAACAATCTACGGAAATGGGGAATCGGCGAAAACAGACTGGCATTTGACGGTCTTGGAGCACCTACATTCCGTGACGCATTCCCCGAAAGCCTGGCAATACTTAGAGGCGTTCCGAAAAGACTAGACAAAAGCAAGGATGATCAACCTGTAAGATTCTATTTCGATCTAAGGGCACAGCTTGCCGATGAGATGGTAACACGTATAAAAGGAACAAACCTAGGATATTGCGGATTCAGTATAAACCCGGAACTTCTCGAAAAACCGTATGTGAACAAAACAATACGGGAAGCACTGATGGACCAGAGAAGAGCAATAAGACGTGACGTGGAAAGGGAAAACGGGAAACTAAGACTGCTGAAAAAACAGGAAGCAAAAAAGATTGTAGGATGCTCGCCCGACTTGATAGAAGGAACATTTTTATACAGGACATATTTTGATATATGCGATGTAATGATTGACATACCTAACGATATAATGGATGAATTAAAATATTTATAATTACCTATGGAAATTTTAAAATTAGACGTTTTATTACGAAAAGAACCGTTCAAAGTGGCACTTCCGTCAAGATGTGACGATGGGAGAGGTGGAGGAACAAAGAAAAAACCAAGACGCTCCACTTTGATATACAAATATATGTCACAAGATGATTTTCTAGCGCAATGGGATACATCAGGACATTATATACACAACAGACCCGACTGGAAAGACAGTATCCCGTCAGACGAGGATGCCACATCATCGGATGATGAAAGCGCGAATGTAGGTGCTCAGAAAAGAAAAAAGAAATTGGCATCAACTCCATACGTACTGCAAAGACGAGCATTTCCTCTTCAAAGGATGATACATAAGAAAAGGGTATCACACCTGTGTACCAATCCTCTTAAATTCCAGATAAAGAAAAGCGCGTCAAACCAGCAGAACAGGGATAAGCTGACAACATACAAGGAATACTGGACTGATTCTCTCATGGAAACAGCCAAGTTTGAACTTATAAGCGAAGCCGGAAAGGTAGGGGATGCTGCCATATATATATATAAGGATAAGGACGAGATAAAATACAGGTCTTTCAGCTACTCAAAAGGAGATATACTGTATGAACATAAAAACAGAAGAGGGGAAAGAATAGCTTTCGCAAGGGAATATACAACCACATATATATCGGCTGATGGAGAAGAACATACAGACACACTTGTCGATGTATGGACTAAAGATGAGTTTTACACGCTTGATTCCAACGGAGATATAGCAACGGATATTGACGAAAACGGAAATATCATACAACTGCATCAATTCCATAACCTGGGATTTATACCTGTAGTATATCTACGTCTTGAACTTCCATTTTGGGGGGCAGTACAGGACTTGATAGACGATTTCGAGTTCCTAATGTCCATGATAGGAGAATACAACACACGACAGGCGTTCCAAATGCTACTTATCAAGACAAACGGAAGAATAAACATTCAAAGAAACGGATTGGGAGGAACTTCCATTTTACGTGTAGGAGCAGAAGATGATGCACAGTTCATGGGTAAAATGGACGCTTCAAACTCACTGTTCACCGAAATAGATAACATATACAACGGGATACTTGACGGAAGCGGTGTCGTTCCGCCAATGCAATCATCGTCAGGTGACAGACCTACTGGAACAACAGCAATGTATTACGAGCCTGAAATGGAATGGGCGAGAAGTGATGCACAAATGATGAATACAGCCATAAATGACATGGCCAATATATTCAAATACTATGTAGGAGTAATGGAAGGTGACGCAACAGGTTATAATGCTCTAAGAATAAACGCTACCATAGAGCCATACTCATACATAGATTTCTCTGAATGGAACAACACAATCGTTCAGCTTGTAAACGCCCGAATAATATCATTACAGACAGCAAGAGAGGAATGCGATTTCGCTGCAAATAATGAAGATGATAGAATGGACGAACAAGACAGAAGATTAAACGATATGGAAGCTAGGGTAGTAATAGAAGAAAACAATGAAAACAACGAAAACAACGATAACAGCTAAACTATGGGAAAATTTACGAACTTACTAAGAAAAATAAGAAGGGCATTAGACTATATATGCCTTAACAATTTGAGAGTTGACGGAATGGAGCACCTCATTGCAGGAATACTTGTAGTAAGCATGGCGCAATGGTTTTTCTCCGTATGGACAGCAATAGCACTAACCTTGTTCATTCTTGTAGGAAAAGAAATAATCTACGATAAGTGGCTTAGACAAGGAGTGCCCGAATGGAGAGATGTATTCTGGGGAGCAGTCGGTATGGTTCTTGGATTGATGTAAAAAAACAAGGGCGTTACGGAAGTGATGCCCTTGTAATACCTAATTTGGAAAAACAGCTATGGAATACCACCAAAAATACAAAGGATTATCTATTGCAGATTATTTCGTAAAAAAGTGCATAGAGCAAAACATACCCGTGACAAATATGTCTATTCTGAACATGATTTACTTTGCTCATGGATTTTCTTATGCAATAAGACATGAACCATTAATCAAAGATCCATTTTTGGCATGGCAATGGGGTCCAGTAGAAAAAAACACGTATGATTGTTTCAAAAAGTATAGAGCAGGTTCCATAACATCAATTTCGGGAGAAACTAATGACAAACTTGTAAAAATAGAAAGAGATAAAGAACTATGTGACTTCTTAGACAGATTTATCCCATTAGCGAAAGTGAACCCGTTTGTATTAAACAAAAGAACACATATTGAAAATGGACCGTGGGATGTAACCACAGTTTATCAACACATAGACGAAAAAGTAATACAGGTATATTTTTGCGCTAAGTATGGAAATGAAACGAAGTAATTGTACAACATTGAAAGCCTAATCAAACTAGCCAAATAGGTTGCTCATAACAATGAGAGCATCAACCGCATTATCTATATTAAATTCCCTATATTCCATTATACAATCTCCTGATTCTTTCATGGCAACATACGAGAAGTCTTTGTTTCCGACACTCATTGTCGCAATCTTTCGTTCTTTGAACTCAAAGGAAATAGTGCCATTAGGTGACGGAAATACATTCCACAACCGAAGAATCGAATTAGGGGTATTCATTACTATTTTACGGGCATTTAAGTATGAATCTTGTTCTATGGGAAAGGCATTGTAACCATCCCAACCCTCTTTGTTCAATTTACAGAAGAAATTAGAAAGTTTCCCTAGCATATTTTCTTTTTCAGAAGGAATTAACAACGAAAAAAAATAATCATGATAATCCTCAACTGCTCTTGTAATCATTCTAAGTGTATCTTTATCTTTCAAAAAACGTTCTTTTTCTGATACAGTTAGATCTTTTGGCACTCCGTCTGAATATCTCTTATAAGATCTAGGGAAAACATGACCAAAAAGACATTTTTTAGGAACATCATCATTAAACAATGGGAAATTATGACTAACTAAATATTGTTCATAGCACATGAATAAAATATTTTGCATATGGATTTTATTCAAAATGACATTATACTTATGATATGTAAGCCACGCTATCAACTTACAGTAATCTAAACTGGTTAATTCTTTCATATCTCCATTTTATAAAAGCAAGGAGCGAAAAACATCGCTCCCGTAACTCCTTCAACACATGGTTGATGAGACGACACACTACTTTATCGTAACCCAAACCTGTTCACCACGCTTTATTGCATCGTCAATCAATTTGTTCAACTTGTCAGAAGTATAGCGTGATTCGGTAAGTCTGCCTTTTGATGTATTGTTGCCTACAAGGATACATCCGGAAGAATCCTTTGCTGTATTCCCAGCGTGAAAAAGAATACCCTCAAAATGAGGAACATTCAACAGTCTTGGCATATTACGTCCGAATTTTGGGGACCAGTTGTATATAACCTGGTATCTTCCATAAGGGATAGCAGATTCAGCATAAACCTTCTTCTCGTTTCCATCAAACACTCCGTTCTTATTCACGTCAACAACACGATCTTCAAGCGTATTACTGAAAAACTCACCATCAATATACAAACGCCCTATAGTATAATCATGCTTACACCATTTTCTTTCTACTAATAGTTCCATAGTTAAAATGTATTTAGTTTTACAAAGTTACAAAATAAACACGTACATTTGCACACATAATAAAACATTTTATAAAGCATATACAAAAATGTATAAATCAAGACAAATAGCAGATTGGATAATACATAAGACACATGGCAATATAACACATTCAAAATTACAAAAATTGTTATATTATTGCCAAGCATGGCATTATACAGTTTTCAATGAGGTTTTATTTGATGAAAGAATTGAAGCATGGGCGCACGGCCCTGTTGTACCATCCCAATTCAACAGATTTAATAACATAGATTTTTTCCAAAACATAAAAGTAAAAGATTGTGAGAACATTAAACTGAAAAGTAAAACAGAACAATTACTGAACGAAGTTGTTGGAATATACAATAAATGCACTGATGGTCACCTTGAATTATTAGTAAAAAGAGAAGATCCTTGGAAGAAAACAAGAGGGGATATACCAGAGTTTAAGAAATGCCAAAAAGAAATAAAACTGGACCTAATGAAACAATATTATATAAATATAAATTAATATGATTATGAAAAATGATGATTTCAAATTCTTTATAGAAAACCATGATATACTATTAAAAAGACATCTCAATAAGTATATTGTCATAAAAGATCGGAATGTACTATTTTGTGGAGATTCTTTTAAAGACGCTTTGAGTAAGGCTTTGAATGGTGGTCTTGAATTAGGAACATTTATAATACAATTATGTTCAGAAGGAGAAAGCGGATATACATCAACTTTTCATACAAGAGTAATATTTGCCTAAAATGGATTCAACTTTATTTGTAATAACGCAACTTACAGAACTCATCAAGTTGTTTGGTAATATTAAAGTTAGATATGAGTTTAAAAAAGAGCCTATTGTTCACTTAATAGAGGTTTATCCAAAAGAGGTCTATCAATCAAATGAAGATTATATCTCTTGGGAAAGTAAATTGTATGATAAGTTTACAGAACAATACCCTTTAGAAAATATTTGTTTTATATCGGAAGATGCTTTTGTTAAAGTTGAAAACCCAATTTTTGTCGCATAAAACAGTTGTAAATACCAAATATTATATTTACCTTTGCATTATCATAAAGCATCCGTTAATGGATATAGCTTAAATAGTTATTTTCATGCAAAAACTAAATTAGTATCACCCTTGGTAGAAGGGGTTGAGGACGTGGAGTGGTCGACAGTAGTCGGGGCGGTGAAGCGTCAATATGTACGTATATAAACGTATATAATTACCTTAATAAGCAAGAAATAGATTGGACCCTTTTTCTTGCTTTTTTTTATGTACAAACATAAAGTCATTGAATTAAGTCTTTCTTATAGAATAATCTAGTTGTTTCTTTTGAAATTTCCACATGACACTTATCCGCCTCTCTATAGCCAATTCTAGCTTCTTTCCAAGGTTTTTCGTTGCAAATTGACGCTTCCAATTCAAACATTGTCCAAGTATATAATTCCTCCAAAATACTAATAACAAAATCCTGTTGGTCTTGCGTCAACTTTTCAAATTCCTTATCTACATCTTCTTTGGTATTATTTGAATATGTCAATTCTTCATACAACATATATTTATCTTTAAGACTACCGTAAACCTTACGACTAACGGGGCCATGCACCCATGCTTCAAATTTATCAGTAATAAGTTCTTTATCAAAATATGCCAAATGATAAGCATCGCAGTAAAATAATAATCTCTGCAATTTCAAGTGTGACATTGGCCCATAATGTTTTAAAATATAATCTGATAAAATTATAGAATCTATGGTTTCCATATTTTTAGGTATTACAAAACAATTAACAATATTTATCTATTTAACCATTGCAAATATACCATATTTTCTGTTACTTTGCACTATGTAAATGAACCATTACGATGTTTTTACTTTGGCAGCAGGCAGATGTGAATCTTCACTGTTGCCTTTTTTAATTATGGCGAATTAGCCATAATTAAAATTACATATAAACGCACAATATATGATTTGCACAATGACACCCAATGAAATAAAACAATTCCGTAATTATATGCGTAAATGTATATCTATGAATTTTACGCTTGAAGAAAAAGAATGCATAATCAAGAAGAAAAAGGAGATAAAAGAAGCAGGAGAAGCTATAAAAAGAAACAATGGAGGGAAAAATCCAATACTAGGTTTCTGATTTAAAAATAGATTAACTTGTACGGTAATTAGATAATAATACATACCTTTGCACTATGGACAACGAAAGAGAAATATTATCGAAACTTGACGCTATCATACAGAACCAAAAGGTTTTGTATGAGAATCAAATTGTAATCTTTCAAACTCTAGCATCAATCGGGCAAAAAGTTTACAGCCAAAGTGATTTCAAGAGTTTGATGATAAACATGATAGCAAACGGTATAACAGAAAGAGTAGAAACCAATGATCAACAAAGAAGAAACATCTAAGATTGCAGACTATTACTTCCAGGTAAAAAGACTTGCCAACGGTATAAAATCGTCAACCAAAGAGCGTGCGGAGAAGTTTTCTAAAGACCTTCTAGCCATATTCCTTTTGGCAGGGGCTAAATCGTTCAAGTCAATATCAAAACTATCGGATATCCAAAAAGAAAAAGTGATGGAACTGACCAAAAAGTTCCGTGAGGATATATATAACGACATATACCAATATGTACTGGAAAGCAATAAACTGTCACTAGAACTAAACGATGATCTTGGATGGGAGTATATTTCAATGACGGACAACGGCATTAAGGAATATATGGAAAGGACATACGGTGGAGAAACGACAAAGCAGAGAATAAACACAAATACAAACAGATTCCGCGCTGTTGTTGAAGTATATCTTGCCAATACATTACTGTCCACAAAAACGAACAATATAGAGAAAATAACGGATGAGGTTCAAAAGAAGATATGGAACAACATATCATCACCATATAACGTATCATTTATTCCACCAAGCAAACAGAAACACTACGGTAGAGGATATGCTACAAACGGTATAAGCCAGTTGTATGTTATAGAACAGCAGATGATTTTAGGTATTTTCAATGAAGCAAATTACAACTCATGGAAAAACATTCCAAATTTCAAGGGATGGAGGACAGCAGTAACATCTAAGAACCCATGCCAGTTCTGCATTGACGAGCAATATAGAATACACACAGACAGACCTAAGCTGCCGTTCCATGCCCATTGCTTGTGTATATTATATCCGGTGTTTAATACATAATAACTTGATAATCAACATACCATTGAGTAACATTACCATAAGATGGGGGATTTCCAGCATCAACCACATCATTACGTGTAAATGATTTAGGAATATTTGTGCACGAAGGCATCAATATATTACCTGACCATTGACCTGTATAAGATCCATCTTTCGCCCTCCATCTATATCTAGCGTATGGTCTGCCAGATGAAGCAACGTAATCACTAGAAGTGTTATTTGTAATGTTCAATCTGCATTTAGAAGAAGTAGAGCCATTTGTCAACTGTCCGTAAACAGAGAATCCAGAAGCGTTGGCTGTTGTATCTCCAAGTGTAATAGAAAGACTTTGTGTAACCACTATAGGCTTACGAATAAATCCGTCAGATGTAGTAGGGATTAAGCATAATACATTTCCACTGTAATCACAAAAATAACCCTTAATATAAATATATGTATCCCCCATAGATATGAGATTATTGCGATTAAGGGTAATTGAAATTTTTCCTGTACTATCAATACTACTTACAACGAAAACTCCAGAATCCACCAACTTCTTTAATTGATTATATACTTCCACCTTTATCTTCATATTAGACCAAGTAAATCCCCCAAGTATTTTACCCCAATTATACCTAGAATCAGCCCAATATGGTGAAATTGTAAGTACAAACGTTGTCTTTGTAGCATCTACAGGATTAGTTAGAATATCTTTATCTATTGTAAGAGGTTTAGCCCCATGATCGTATCCATCAAAATCAGTAAGCCTGGCCCATGTTTTAGGTCTATCATATACTAATTTCTTATTTACAGAATCATAAATTATACCAGGTAAACTAGCGTTGTCAAATGAAGGGCTAGACGCTTCTTTGGGTTTTATATAACTCCACATATTAATTTTTTCGCTAAGACAAGCATATCCTAAATCATAACCATCACTAGTAGGACCGATGCCTAAGGTAGGATATACATCACTATCCAATCCGACAGGTGCGGTGATTTTACCGTTAGAGTGACCCATAATCACCCCCTTCCTCTATAACGGTATAAGAACCTTTACAAACAACAATGCCATTACAACTGATACTACGACAATGAATATCGCCATCAATCATAACAGCTTCCGAAATATCATAATCATCTGGAAGTTCTCCACCACATAGCGTTACAACCTCCAATGCCCCTGTGCAGCTAGACTGCCCCTGTGCAGCTAGACTGCCCCTGTGCTCCCTCGCTTCGCTTCGGTCGCACACCAAATTACCGTTTACAAACAAATTAATTTTCATCTAACTCACGTATTAAGTCATTAACATATTTTACACATGAATCCAACTCGTCATATCCGTCCAAAATCATAGCACCGACAGTGATGTGAAGTTTGTCTATCACTTCTTTTTTAAACAGCACGGCATTCGCCTTGCTTGTATCAGACTTTTCTATCACTGTTATTGCGGAATCAATCATCCTAGTTACTTCGGATGGTGACATCATAGGGATATCAGCACCTTTCCGCCAAGACTGATATTCTCTCAACTTTTTAAGAAGTTCTTTTTTTCTCATGTGTTTAGTAAATAAGGGGTGGTTATAGCATAAATGAAAAGGACTATACCACCCCTACCCCTTTTAAATTATGAAAAGAATTAAGATCCAGGCAACAGTCCATAAGACAAATGTTGTTTTAATGATCTTTTATGGTACAAATATAATAATTATTGTGAATTAAGCCAAATTTGTTCCTTAATACCTTAATTGTTTCCTAGTTTCAAATCAAGTATTTCAAATACATCCCTTTCTATATTTGCCACAACGCTCTCATCAAATTTGTCCTCGTCAATGCTTTTTATGTAGTCAACCAAAGAATGAATCTTCCTGTTAACATGAATCATAGTAGAACGAACATCATCAATCATCACACTGTTTGAAGCCTTATCCATCTCCTTGTCTGCAAAAGTTCTTTCATGTATAGTTCCATCTTCCTCAATTTTGTATGAAGGAATTTTGAAGAACTCACAGATATCAAAACGACTAAAAAGACTAACTGCACTCATCATGCTTGTAATATCATCATCAGAGCAATCCAATACGATATCCCTATAATCTTCACACACCAAACAACTCTTAAAAGAAAAATATGGAATATCATCTTCCGAATCAAAAAGCCATGTTTCTCTATATTCGTTTTCTTTCATCTCAACAAACTTAGAATGATCATAACCAAAAGACTTATATTCATTGATGACATCAATCCACCTTGTAAGTTTAGACATTGTATCATTCAAATACTTTTCATACAATACAACATCGTAATACAATGCAGGGATAGCATTATCACGGGAAGAGAAAGTTATAGGTTCAGAAATAGATTTCAAAACGGATAACTTACCCAACACAAAATTGAATATGTCAGCTAAAGGAAATTTACTCTTTATTCGTTTCATTATCAACTACAAATAAAATCGGATGGAGGAAACCCGAAATATGGCAAAAAAGATAAACCTCCATCCGCAAACAAAAACAAGAAATTAATCAATACAAGTAAAAATCACACATTTCAGAAAGCATTGCAATCTTAAAAGGGTAAATCATCCCGTCTTTCAGGCTGAACAGGTGCAGGTGCAGGCGCAGGTGCTGGTTGCGGCATATCTATCTTAAAACACCCAACTTCATTGTAATATTTACCCTGGTATTCTCTTGCTCTGATTTCAAGATGGGCAGTAATAGTATCACCCTCTTTCAATTGAAGATCACACAGGGTGCCCATTACATAGAAATACACCTCTTTGGAATACATGGAACCAATTTCCTCAACGAGATAATTTCTCTTCTGCCAAGGATTACCTGCCTTACTTGTACCAGCCTGTAACTGACCTACTTTCTTTACTTTACAATTTAATACTAAATCCATTTTTTTATTTTTTATATTTTTCTTCTTTAATCCGATCCAATTCTCTCATTGCAGACAGCCTTCTTTTGTGAGCGTCCACCCTTATCCAGAAAACCTTCCAGCTAACTTCCTTACCGTTAGTTGTGTTCTCTTTAAGTATCTTGCCACATTTAAAAATCTCGTTGACAAGATAATCATACCGTTCTTTATCATAGCAATATCTCATGCGACAAAAGTAATATTAAAAAATAAACTAACACAGAAAACAATACTAAAAATAGTTAACTAAATGGTTAATTCTTCCTCTTCCTCTTTCGACAATGCTTCCACGTCACCATCTTCACCTTTAGGGAAATACAGTTTATCAAGATAATTGCTTGCTTCACTCTTTTCAGTGAAACTCTTTACAACACTCCCCCGTTTGCTAACGACACGGTAACTAATATTATCCTCTGCTACAACTTTGTAACAATTTAAATCATCCACATCTACAACATCGGGAGCATTATCATCAATACGCATCATGCTCAATATATGAGAATACTCATTCACCTTCACCGTACAGGAAAAAACATTAGGAACTGGTTCTATTATCAATCCGGCATTTATCAATGAATCAAAAACAGAACGTCTAGGTTTGTATTTCAGTTGCCTCCTTATAAACTTCAACGTTATCATATTATCTCCCCTCTGTGCGGATAATACGCACAAACGCAATATCCGTAACGCATCAATACTACATAGAGGTGAAAGGTACTTGTACAACTGGACAGGAGTAAATTTATGGAAATAATCAAATACTCCCTCTTCCTCTATTTCCTTTACACGCCTTTCCCTTTCCTTATTTCTTACCGTTAAATTAGTAGTTTTCCTTACAGACATAGACTACCCTTTCCATGTATCGTTTTCCTTTATCCATTTACGTTCATCATCACTAAGATCACCTGTTGATTCACGATGATATACACACTTGTTGCATAACCCTGCCTTGGCACGGACACACTTGTCGCAATCGTATGGGAAAAACGCTATGGTGGTCTTGTCGTAGAAATCTTCACTAGCATCATCATCAGAAAGCCATCCTTTGAACTTTGCAAGCATATCAAGTGCACCTTTCACATCCTTAAAATCAGCAGTGTCTATATCAGAACGCTTTAGGAAACTTTCTATAAGGCTTATCGCATCTTCAAATTCAAGGTTATCCTTGTTTATCAAAGTCTTTGTCTTTTCCTTATTCTCACCTTCCAATACACGCCTCATGGATGGTGTCACATAATCGGAAGCAAGCATGGAAGATTTGGCATAATTGACAATCTGGGTTATCCTTGGAGAATTAACCCATTGCTTGGCTTTCATAAGCAAAGAACGCTCTGACATACCCTCGTCAACAACGTGTGTAGCTCTGTAAAACAAGACAGGATTGGTATCTATGACATAAGCGGACGCAGCCCATAACTCCATCTCATTCGCATCATCAATATGCTTTGCTATATCAATCTTCTTCTGTTTTTCATCGTCAATAAGAAGATTGTTACTAAGGGGAAGTTTACCCCATCCTTTATTCAAACCCATTATCTTTCCTCCTTTATCTTTGATTTTATTTCCCTTACTCTCTCGTCAAGTTCAGAAGAATATTTAAAAAGATTGTATATGCTACTCCTGTCAATACATAGGAAATCAGAAATTTCAGATATACTTAAACCCATGTCACGCATGACACAGCACACAAGCGCACGGTTCATCACAATATCATGCTTCCTGCTTTTCCTGTTAACATCAGTATCGGAGAGTCCGCTTGCCGCTAGAACTCTCCTAAAAACCAAAGCGTTATCAGCCTTTTTCCCCATTTTTCACATTCTCCTTGTCCACTATCAATTGCATTATATCAGCGTAACCAGCCAAATCAACCATATTGTCACGCTTTTTATGAAATCCCTGTCTGCATAGCTTTACAGCTATCTGTACAGCAACACAGTCATAAGGAGATAATTCCTTTCCAGTAATCAAAGAAGCCATCTTGGAAATATTTTCAAAATTGACTACTGCATCACCATAGTCAGACTGCCTGCTGTTGCTGCGGATATCCTTTGCCTCATCAAGAATACTTCTCTCTTTAACATGATCAACATAAGCAATACAATCCGAGAAAAGAATATACTCTTTACCCTGGTCATCCGCACAAAGAAACTTTTCACCATTCTCAAAACAGTATTTAACAGTGACAAATTCACCGAATACATTTGACTTGCTTACAGAATCTTTACCGTGAAGTGAAATGTATTTATCACGGTTTATAATTTTCACCCTGCTGTTCAATGTAACTCCAATCATAACAAATCACCAACTTTTATGTTATCCGCATCCTTCTTGTCAGAAAAGAAGATACGGTCATACTTAGTTTCACCAAACTCAACAAACATGGCTAATATAAAATACTTGTTCAATATACTGTCATAGCCCTTGTCGTAAATCTTGTTTATCTTTTTGTTTTCATCGTTTTTCACATTTAATATCCATACTGTCACCTCCCATCATCATCTTCAACGTACATGTATTGGACATAAGTTCAACAATCTCGTATCTTACGTACTCACATCCATCAACATGGCATGTAATGGTTTTACCAGAAATATCATAAGTACCGTAACCATTTCCAAAATAGCCCCTTCCTACATAAGTACCATCATGATTAAACTTAGCGTAAGTAGGTCTTATCATAGGATACCATCTACCATCAACTTTTACCTGAACAAGTTCCCATGTGCCGATAATAGCATCCTTGTATTCATCATCCTTATCATTGGAACAACTACACAACCCCAATAATACTATTGAAGAAATAGCTAAAAATAATAAAAACGTCTTTCTCATTTCTCTGCATTATTTGTGGAACCAAAACCTCCATCACCCCTATCCGTTGAATCAAGGCTTTCAACCTCAACAAATTCAACCTCAATATAATTACTGAAAAGAAGCTGAGCAATTCGCTCCTTGGCAGCAATATAGAAAGGCTCTTTCTCAAAACTCTTCACTATAACACCGATACAACCAGTATAATCACAATCAATAACACCATCCAACACATCTGCGTCATGATACTTCTCGTCAACGCCAATAATACCTTTCAGGGAAAAGCCACTCCGTGGCTTGATAATAGCCTTCATATTTGATGGCATCTGAATGGCTATACCAAGTTTAATCAGATTACGACCTTTTCTTATCAACGTGTTGTCAGGAACATACAAATCATACCCGGCAGCACCATCAGTTTTTTTTTCGGGAAGAACTGCATCCCGTCTTAATTTTACAAATTTTACTTGATTCATTTTTTATTTCCTTTTCTCTTTAAATCATACATCGCGCATTCCCTGTTTCGATAAATCTTGCTTGCAGGATAAATCACATCATTGACAATAACAAAGCCTACAACAGGATCGGTAATGGGAACAACTTCACCATCAACAATGGTGAAATGATTCTCGGACAAAAGCCTTCTCATGGCAGCAATCTGTTCGAGAGTAGCCTTTGATATATCATAGTTGTTAGAAAAGTTAAACTCTAAATTACAGATAAGAACATTCTTGTCCTTATATAAGAAATTAGCTTTCAAACCACCAGTATTAATAAATACATAATCTATTAAATCTCCTGTTCTGCTTTTAGCAAACAGGAAATCTCCTTTCTTGAAATCGTCAATCTTGACTAGTTCATAAGTGCGCTCATCAATCTTCTTCAATGAATACCCCTCAGGTAGTTTTATTATACTTGCATCTGTCTTACCCATTGCGTTCATCCGTGTTTAACCGAAATGCAGCCTCCCTAGCCTCATCCTTCGTCCTATACAACTCTATTTTTTCAAACATACGACCATCATCACAGTCATACGTACATAAGGTGACAGCCCACATATTACCACGTGGAGAATAGAAATACTTACCGTAATCCTTTCCCATCACCTTACCGTCAATTCTTATTTCTCCTTTATTAGCCATGCTTATGTTTATAAATTTTTACCAATAATCATACAAACAGATGCTCCAAATGGAGGACATGACATATAAGCAAAAGTGACAAACACGCCAAAATCACAGAATATTTTTCTATTACCCCTAGCACCAACACACTTATATATCCCTAAATCCTTCATTTTTTTTACTAAACATCTTTTTGCTGGAATCTCAAGACCTTTATTCTTATATAATTCATATATACGTTCAGCAAATTCGTTGGTATTTATAATGTTATTTAAACTTACGGAATATGTGCTATTGTCCAAAATAAAATCAATCAATTGAGATAAACAGTATAGACCGTCTTTCTTTTCGATAACAATATTATCAATATAAAAATCCCCATTAACATAATCAAGAAAAGGAGTTTTATCTAATAAAAAATACCTATCAGAAAAACGATCACCAGACATACCACAATTAGCTTTATTCAACATTACATACTTTTTAGACATAATGTCAAAATAATACTTTTCCATTCTATTTAAATCGGATGGATTACATTCTTCCAATACGGAAAATTCAATATCATTAATATCATAGTCTGATATTTTATCCATATTTGGATGAGTTTTAGATTTAATCATCCTTTTATGACCATCAATTCTTTTAGAAATTCTAATAGATTGACCAACATAACAATAGTTTTTATACAAAAACATATAAATACCACAATCTTTCATTTTTATCAAATTTTAATTATGCAAATATAATAATAAAATTGATTAAAACAAAATTATCACACCTTATTTCCTCACCCCAAACTTTTTCCTAAACTCATCAATAGAGCACGCTATTCGCTGACCAAGATGGTCTACATACAAAACAGCATCTTTAATCATTTTATCATTCTCGGCAAGCATGTGGATAACACTGTCAACGACACACTCTTTGCCGCTACCTAATTCAACATACTTATTACCCATGACAATACAGTCTTTTTCCTTCAAAGGAACAATACGTTCAATCTTGCTTTCACGATATTTTTTCAGTTTTTCAAAGAACTCACGGTGCATTACACGCTCGTTCTCATCCATGATATAGTAAAATTCACAGCAAATATCGTGAACATCCTTTACCGTATTAATCTCATCAAGGTTGTCAATCACATTCTGCAATGCGTCAAAGAAATTCACATCATGCTCATCCAATACTTCTTCCATCATTCTATCAATGGAAGCAATAGCTGCGTTCTTGAAATCAATATCATCACAACTAAATCCCAAAGAGATATAATTACGCAATGAAAGAAGATTTTCCTTAAAATCAATTCCTACTTGAATATCCATTCTCTAAATTGTTTAACATTAATACTATTCAAATTATTAATAACAGCATCTCCGATATCATCGTTATGCTTCAATCCAAAAGACAGGATAGGGTGTTCCCACCATCTTGCCACACGTCCTTTGTCACCCCACAAAGATATAGCTTTATTATCAAAGTCGGGGAACAAAATAACATTTTTTGGCAATTTATTTCCAAGCTGGTTCATTCCGCCACAAGCTATCCATACAAAACCGTTACCGAAAGCCATAGAAGCTATTATGGCGGTTTTCTCCGATTCAACCATACAAGTTATCGCATCGCTGCAATACTCCCCTAAAAACGGCTTAAAAAAGCCACGATGGGTAAACCCTTCTCCCGTAGTAAACTTCCTAAAAGCATGGGTTTCCTTCTTCCTGTGCCCGTTCACCCCATATCTTATCCTGTTGTCATGGCACACGTTACCATCCTTGTCGGAATACCAGAACACAGCGGATTCCCTTCCAAGACAGCCTACCTTGTACCTTGAAAACACATCATTAACGGAATCAACACCGAAAACACCTGAAAGGTACTCGTACAGGTTATTACCCTTCCAATGCCCGGCATCGCTAAGCCTGTCAACATACTTCACATCAACAAACCTTGATTCCTGTCTACCCGAATCATACTCCCTCTCGTAGAAATCCTTCAAACTCATCCTGCAACCGTCCGGGCTTGACAGAATCCTAAAAGCATCAGAAGCACTACTACAACCGGGAAGATAAGATACGAGAAAATCAAACAGGTTGACAGAATCACCGCCCTGCTCGGTAACGGTAATACTGCCCGACTTGTTCATATAGAAAACCAGCTTATCCTTCCTGCTATGGCTCTCCAGATTTATCCGGGCAGGCAATGTCCACCGCTTTCCCCTACGCCTTAAAGGAAGCCCAAGCACGGTGTCAAGATTGGCAAATATATACTCATAATCAATAGAACCCATACTACTTAAAATTGCGCCATCCCTGTTTCATATCCCTAAAGAAATCGCTCAACGTATAACGATAACCGTCAGGATATCCTAGAAAATCAGAAAGGCATGAAACATATCCTACAGGCTTACGACCACTCGTCCACCTGTACACCATTTCGGCAGGAACCATAAACACAAGAAGAACAAATAAAATGTCAACGTATATGAGAAACATGACAAAACGAACAAAACATTTCATAATCATTCCTCCACATCCCCTAAAAGAAGTTTCTTTGCATAACGCAACGCAAACTCCCAATTGTAATAAAACGTACCTAGCAAATCAAAGAACAGGCTATACACGGCATCTTTGTCACCATCGGGAACGGAATACATGATATCATCCATCATACGGATATCATCACTAAACCTGGCATTCTTTGTCGTATAACGCCACAAACCGCCAACAGCAAGTATCTTGGCGTGTTCATAAACATGACCGTCAATGGAATATACATCACAAACGTAATCATTAAACCAATCTTCATTGTCTAGTACACCACTAACAGGGCTTGCCGACAAAATCATATTAACAAACACACCAAAATGACAATACTGCTCTATCTTACCCGAATCATTATCAAACTCAACCTTGAAAGCATCCTTGCCACTCTCATTAATACTGGAAACCATGTCACTTACGTAAAGCGTCTTTAACCACTGGCTGAAATTATATCTTTTCAAACCAGTCCTGTTACGAGCTTCATTTATCGCACACTGAGCATCAGACACACATACATACCAATCAGAAGTAACACGAATACTTCTATCAAATAAAACAATCTCTTTATTATCCATACACAATAAATTTTTTCAGCAAAAATACATATTAAAGTAATATGGTAAAAACAATAACGGTTAAATAATATTAAACAGATAACTTATTCTCCTTCCATTTTTTAGCTTTTAACAAACCAACACGGACAGCTTCATTGTTATTCCATTTAAAAATGTCACACATAAGAGATATATATTCATGAATCTTATCTCTATACAACAACTGTTCTTCTGTTGCGTGTTGCCAATCTGTTGTTATACCACATTCTTCTTTTATCATAGTGCACAATAAAGACATAGCTTTTGAGAACTGGCTTTTATTGGAACAATTATTATACAGCGCACCAGTCATTTCTTTAAATGAATCACCGCTATCATTACGATATTCAAGAAGTTTGTCGAATAACCATTCATACACCTCAACTTTCAACTTTGGATTTATAGCCAACGCCAAATCCAAGAATAAAAAAGGATGAATCCATGTATGATGCCCTCTACCCCTTCCACTGATAATAGCAGTACCATACTTTTTTTCTAACTCTACAATAAACTCTCTTGTATTATTGCTTTGCCGCCACTCATGCCATGAAAACAAAGATTTACCATTTTTTAAAAGCCAATTATTACCAGCTTTAATCAAATCCGTAGCAGAATACATTCCACTATCAGAAACAGTTATTTTTTGACCAAAAATAGATGTATCCATATCAATAAGTTTTATATAACTCGAAATTATTATCCATAATACATTTATAGACTATGCCAATAAACTTTCCAATATTAACCTTGTTGTCTATTATAATGATCTTATACCCCTTGCCTATTAAAAAGTTGGTTCTATTGATTTCATCAATTTTATCATATCCAATATGCCTGTTTTCATCTATTTCAACTATAATGGATTTATTAATTAAAATATCAACACAATATGGCTCTATAGGATACTGCCTTTCTATCGTAAAATTAATCCCAGATGATTCCATAAATGATTTCAATTCAAAGAAAAACTCACTTTCGTCTATTTTTCTCAAAGATATATCAGAATCAGAAACTAATCCTTGGACAAAAAGCTCGTGTATAAAAAACTTTTTCTCGAACAAAGAAAGCCTATAAGACTTAGATATCCATTCTTTAATACATTCTCCATTAACAAGGACACAACTTCCTCTTCCTTTTTTACTAGGACGAATTATGTTATCTTGATTAAGACTGTTTAATTCAGTATGTTTAAAAGAATTACTTCCTATAAACACATTAAAAACAGACGATTTAAACCATCCATCTTTAACACTTTCTACTTTTACATTATTAAATGTATATTCCATATCTCCTTTTTTATGCAAAGATATGGAATATACATCAATAATCAAAACAAAAAGGGTATTTATTTATCATAAAACAAACCACCTTTAAAACGGCAAATCCTCCTTCATTATATCATCAGCCTGTTGGAGAAGATATTCGTCAGGATTATACTTCCGTCTTAGGACAACCTGAAACAGCCTGTTCCTGTTCTCATCCCACGCGGAAGTGACGGAATAGCCTTCCTGGCGTATCATGTCAACCATCTTTCTCTTACTGTAAGGTCTTACGCCACAGTCATTGCAGTATGCTATGTATTTCACATACAGGTCACGGTCACGGATAGCCGATTCCTCAATATCTCCCGAAGAATCATACCCCGAATCGTAAAGATACGACAGGACACTGTTGGAATCACGTCTTGCGTTCTCCGTAACGGATTCTATCGTATAACTTCTCGTAAACTCACCCTTGTTCTTAACAAACCGTCTTGCACCCTCTATTATCCAGTTGATAATGGCAGCCGATTCCTTTGACAGCTTCAACGGAAGCGACCTGTCTTGCTCCGATTCCTTGAACACACGATAAAACGGAATGACAAGGGAGCGTCTGAAATGACCGTAAGTCTGGTCCGAAACAGAAGGCATCTTGTTAAGATTGGCCATGAAAGGCGGCATCATGTCGGCAAGGAAAGGCTCACCGAACGGAAGGCGTGCCATAGTAGGCTCACCGGATATGAACTTCTTATACTTGCCACCGCTCACATCCTTCCCACCCATCTCGGAAGCGTAGTTGAGCAGCTTGCCGTTTATCATAGCTATATTGTACTCGCAAGTAGACTTGTCACCCGACAGGTCAGCCATCTCCATATAAGAAACATTATCCTTCCCTAGCGCGTTGACAACAGCGTCAAAGAACACCGACTTACCGTTACTACCACAACCGAGAAGGTAACACATCTTCTCCATCTTGATCTTCTTCCTGTCAACAAAGGCACACCCCACAAACTCCTGCAAGGCATCCTGGGTGTCCTTCACAGGAATCACATCGTCCAGGAACTTCTCCCACAACGGGCTGCGCGCCAACGGGTCATAATTGATATTGATACGTATGCACGATTCTATCATGGGCGAGAAATCGAACGTTTCCATCGTTTCCGTGTCAAGGACACAATTGTCAAAGGTGATGAAGTTACGCTTGGGATTGAATATCTCATGCGTCACGTTCTTCACAATGGTACGGTAGAAACGCTCGCTCGTATCGGTCATATACAGTTCGCTAAGACCGTTTATCCGGCACAAGTCCATGCACAGGCGCATCAGATCCTCCTTCATCATGGGCACGAATATCTTACCGTCAAAAGCCATGATGGAACCGCTCCTGTGCCGTCTGAAATTGCACTCCCTGCACGCATCGGCTATGTCCATCTCAACCATAGCGGATATGGAACGCTTCCACTCGCCTTCATCCCTTGCTTTACGGAAACCGCGACCACCACCCTTGTCCGCCAGCTTTCCCATAACGGAATCAAGGATGTATTCATAAGAAGCCTTTGCAGATTCAGCGACAGTCATTTTCCCCTCCTTTCTCTACCGATTCTACCCGGTCAAGCGATTTCTCCCGGTCCACAACCTTCCCGAACATCACAACGGGATACAGGTCATAATCGTCCGTTGATATGTCAGGGCGTGCGTCCATATCATCAAGCGAAGAATACACGTCCGCGATGTGCTCCAGCTTCCTGCACACGATGGAATCACGTCTTATCCCATAATACTCTATAAGGTCAGCCATGTACTGTATGGTAATGTCCTTGAACCATGTGAACGCATCATCACGTGTCTTTGCACCGTCACAGCAGGTATTGAACGTGTACCCGAAACGCCTCATCTTCACGAAGTAGCTGTTCCGCCACAACGACACCGACTTGTCCATCTCGTTCCCTGCATTGCGTATGGCGGTGACGATGCTTCCCGGCATGAGCGCGCACCGTGAAACGCGAGCGGCGGAAGGCTTCCCGTTCGCCCCGGTCCCATCCACCATATCCACATCGGGCACGAACCTTAGATCATCCACGCTCCTTCCGCCCACAACGGACGTATCATGGCGCATGAGATAGTCGGCATCCACGATATGCCCGTACTGCCTTACCTGGTCCTCACACCACGAAGCAAATCTCCTTAACGACCGTTTCCACTCGGAAGGAAGCACATACCCGTATCTAGAGCATATCTCCGCTATACGCTTTCTCTCCTTCTCCCATTTTCTCTTCATCTTCCTCTCGTACTCCAGCACCTCACCCTCCACGCTGACACCAGCGACCTGTGCAGCCATAGACTTTGCAGTTAAAGGTACGGGCACACGCTTGATGAATGACGCTTCCGACACGAACACAGCCTTTGTTCCGTCCTCAAGAGGCTCGTCAAGTTTGAGGAAACACTGTCTGTCCGCAACGTTAACGAGCGTAACCCATCCGAACAGCCGTGTCTGAACCCTCATACCCTTGTACCAACGTTCCCTGTCGGGCATTGCATCGGACAGGCATACGACACGTCTTGATTCGGGCAATCTAAGTTTAATCTCTATTTCTTCTTCCATATTTTACACACACATTTTACCTGATTTTACCTGATTTTACCTGCAAATATAGCGCAAAAAACAATACGAAAACTAGTAGTTAAATTAATTAACTACAAATGTTTATGTGATTAACAAATACGTGTCAAGGAAGATAGTTTATCTTTCTTTACACAAGATTTTTTACTTTCACGTCCACAGTATGATTTGAATAGGAAAAGTAAAAAATATTGATTGTTGTTATTTTTTACTTTTGTAATAATTTTTCTCATTTTAGTTAAAATGATTTAACTATAATTTTTTATCTACTTATTATTTTCTACGTTAATAAATGTAAAATTGACTTAATTTAACATAAAATAAAAAATTTCAACACAGATAGTTGCATATGCAACTAATTGATTCGGGAAAATTCGTAAAAAACCTACGAAATTCGTTGTTTTTTCGTAGACTTCGTAAACTCTTCGTTTTTCAACACTTGTCAAAAAACTCGCGCAAATTAGAGGATAAGTTACTGAAAACAAGCTGTTTAGCCTTGTCAAAAAAAATTGAATCGTAAATCGTTGAAAATCTACTCTCTATTAATTTGCATATTAAATGTTAAAAGTAATATATTTATACAACATATACATACACGTACACCGTATATGCTCTATTACAGCATATATACGTACACAAGACATACACAGCACATGTACATACAGACACCAAAACTGCATACGTAATTTAGTATAGATACATATCAAAACGACGAAATCAACGAAGAATACTGTAAACCAATAACTTATACTGCAAAAAAAGACATAAAAAATGCAACCACACCTACGAAACACACCAAAAAACCTACGATTTTCGTAACTTTTTATGTAAAGATTTATCCGATTTTGTTGAAAACTACCGAAAATACACATCCAAAACGCAAAATCAGCCATACAGGCAAAATTTGGGGGAAAAAAATTTTCAGAAAAAAATTTATCGGGAGCGACACACCCACCGCGAAACCTCCACAAAAGGGGGTATGGCACTGATTTACAGGTAATTACACACGTTTATCTACCACGTTTCTCAACGTTTGTAAATAAAAATAAATTCTTTTCTACGACAATCGAATTTCGAAATCTTTACAAATAAAATATCTTTACAAGTGACTTCTACGAAGATTTCGTAATTCCTTGATTATCAGACACTTACAAACAAATTTAACACAAATTAACATTGAAAAATCTTGAAATTAAACATAATATTAAGCTAAAATAGGTCTTACACGGTCTGATCTATTAATATTATGCAATATTAATTTAAAATATGTATATAAACTGTATTGATTTTGCTAAAAACGGGCTTAATTTATAATGAATGTTAATGAAATATACAACCTAATCAAAAACGCCGTATGTTTGCAGTGTCGGAAGGACAAAGAGATACTTGACGTATTGAAACAGCTTGCCACGGTGAGAGCGTGGTACAGATCCGCAAACAGGAAATAAGCGGAATATAAACAGCGGTGCAGCTAGCCACGATGCAGAAGTACGGGTATCCTTGATAATGGAGATAGGAACTTAGTGCAATATGAGAATAGCTTTCCTAATACAATATAATGTATGTGCGTGTGTATCCTATACGTAAGTCTTAATACTGGTCTGTTATGCACGGATAAGTTAATATAAGCCGTAAAAACATACGATACGCGCATACTGTAATGTAGCTACCATGATATTGGTAACGGTTACAAGCCCGTATGAATACAGAGTACAGTATATAAACTTAATACATTATAATATGAAAGCAAAAAGAATCTCACAGAAAGCGGTTAAAAACATGATTAACGGCAACACTGCATTGCTGCATATCGGTAACTTTGATACGGGGAAACGTACCAATTTAAAGCGCGCGGTTAGCGAATGTGTATATACTAGTCGGTTGTATTATAATAAGGAATTGCAATCGGATAACGAAAAGATAGAATACCTAGTATATAGTCAACCTTATAGGGTGTTTAAAGTAGAACTATATAAAACACATATTGCAGCGTTTAACGAATACACTGAATACCACATTAATTTTGACGATACAAGCAAGTATTATACATTGGTTATAAGTGGCATGCAGTTTTTGATCGTGTCAAATTTGGGCTGGTGTAATATATGGCAAGTATTTGACGGATCATGCGAAACGGACGGAGAGGATAAGGAATACAAACTAACTGTATAGTTCTGTAACGGGCAAAGATATTGCTATTACAGAAAAACCAAGAAACAAGTTATTGCCGAATTTAGGCGTAATTTCGGGAACTTTAGAGGTTTTGTTAAAAACAATGGGAATTAGTATAAATCAATTAAATATTACAATTATGGAAAGATACGATTATTTGGAAGCGGTTAAAGAGGACGTGTTGAATTATATCAATGAGAACAATATAGTAGTAACCTCTGAAAACAGGGACGAAGTGGAAACGGATCTTAATGATAGATTATTTGTGTCCGATAGTGTAACGGGGAACGCATCAGGGTCATACACGTGCAATTCGTGGGAAGCTGAGGAATACATTTGTCACAATTGGGACCTGTTAAGTGAAGCGTTAACGGAGTTCGGTTGCGATATGAGTTATTTGGAAAGAGGCGCGGAATCATGCGACGTAACTATACGATGTTATCTGTTAGGACGGGCAATTTCGGAAGTATTGGACGAAGTGGAAACGGAAATAGAGGAAGAGGAAGAGGAAGAGGAAGAGGAATGAGAACGTATTTTGCACAAGTAGAAACAAGATATCGGGCGATTAAAAATTGCCCGTTTACCCCCGCACATGTTGTCAAGGTTTTTGGCGGTTATATGTGTTTTGAAAGTGATAATGATTATAGAGTTTGGAAAAATCAAAAGTAAATAACAATGATTGAAACATTAATACTATTAGGTTGCATGTATCTATCCATACGGGTAACAGACTATGTAGAAAAACAGAAACAATAACAATTTAAAAACGTAACATTATGGAAACAAGAAACGACATACCTAATTTACTTGCAATGTATATACGCAATACGCGGGAAATATACGATATTACAACATGGCTGCAAGATTGCATAATTAAGAAGGCAAACAAGGGCATACAGCCATCAATAGAACATCTAGCAAATTGCAGCACAATGAAAACTATAATCAGAGAGGCCGCCAAACTATTGTACAAATATGATGGAATAACACCCACAAAACAGGAAAAACAGGAAACAGCCTATGAACACGCCAAATATATTTTTAACAGTGTGCAACACTCCATCCAGAAACACCAATAGAGGGTAAAATAAAGCCCTGTAATGAAAGATATATATTACCCATAAAAACAAAAGCATTATGGTACAAGTAATAGTAAAAAACAGCAAAACAGATATCCAATATATTTGTAAATTGGCTTCAAAAACAGTAAAGTATATAAGTTACCATTTCATATGCAGACACAAGGATCACCCGTTTTTTAAACAATTATATCACGGTCTGAACGGAATACAAATAGGATCAGAACGATACAAGGAAATAGAAGCCCTAGAAAAATCTATCTATAATACACCGATACACGAACTACTAGATATAACTATCACGGAAACGCCCCTAGACGGCCGCACTAGGTACGTAAAACAGTTACCTGTATATAATGTGGACATATTAGCAGAACTCACCTATTAATCAATCAAAAACAATATAATCATGATACAGTTTTCTATTAATAGCTTCAGTAATGGCCTATAGGCTACCCGTACAACTCAATTAAAGACGCAATAAAAGACGGAGGATACTCCGTTTGGTGCAATGAAAAAATTAAACTAGCGTTTAGTTTTGGGAACGGCACGGAAAAAGACTTTAAAAGATATTGCAAAGACAATAAATGTAAGATTATAAGCGAAAACGAATTTTATTCTTTGCCGTTGAATGAACAAAAAACACATATTCAATTTATTCGGGAACAATTAAGCCTTTACAATGATCTATAAAACATAATGCAGCAATGAAAAAGAAATACGCCAAAAACCAATTACAAGAAGCAATTACCAAGGTAAACAATATAGTGGATAATCGTGTGGGGTGTTTCCAAGAACCAATAATACCGAGCGATTGCCCTACGTTTGATGAAGCTACGGCAAACTATGTTAGGAAAAGACTGGGATTATACCTAAGATCGTGGGTATTGCCAAAACTTGATGAATTATCTAAATGAATAGTATTATGGAAAAACAAGAATTTATCGAAAAGTACAACTTTGTCAAAGAAAGTGTTATATCTGCAATGGATAAGGCTTTAGAACGTGCCCTAGAGAACGAAGTAATAGACCCTAGTAAATGTGATGGCAATTATTTAGATGTTTATCCACTAATTGGAGCGGTTTTAAAGAGAAAATTAAGCGTTATACTACTTACAGTCGTTCTATAAAACGTAATAATTACGATTATAAAATATGGCACGATTATGCAGGAAGTTATAGAAATAAATAAATATTATTACAATGAAAAAACAAAACTTACAAAAAGAATTATATCCTATCCTTTAAAATGAAAGTATTAAGATAGGAACGTTTAAAGCTAGTAGAAATATTAATACATTGGATTTTATCAAGGAAAATATCAAGTTTTGGAAAAGCTATAACGGGCACAAGTTACCCGAAAAACAGGTTAAACGAGCGTATTATAACGGCACTAGAACGCAAAACATAATCAAAATGTACCTAGATACGCCCGAATTGATTAAGTTTGTAATAGAGCATGCAAACGACTACAATACGTTAAATCGAAAGGACGTACCTAGCTGCATAACTATTGATCGTAGGCGGAGTGAACGTTATTTTTCCGTATATATCGAAAAGTTTGGGAACGTGCGTTTTGATGAAGTGTTAAGAGTTTTCCCATTATTACCAAAAGCATATTTGAACGAGTAATGAAAGTAATAAGAGTTTTAAAGAGAATACTAACCGACTCGGATATTATAGACCTGTACGGTCTGTATTGTGAGTTTTACAAAAATATACAATAATTTAGATAGCATTTTACGCAATTGTTAGTTGCTGGAAACATTGTAACCGTATCATATGAACAAATGAGAGAGAGATACGCAAAGAACTGGGCTGATTTGTTAAGCCTGTCATTTAGGGAATTAAGATAAATAGGATCGCCCGGTATGGAGAACAACGAATAGAGCGATACTATTACCGGGAACTAATTAATAACTTAAAAACGAAAAGATATGAATATTATTACAGATAAGGCGAAAACTCCTGCAAAGCTACGTTATAGGGTGAGCAATAACAGCGGAACAATAAATAAGGAGTTCGGCAAAAATCAACAAGCGGCCTATGACTTTGCAAACGAGATGAAAGAAACGGCAACCATACGCGGATATTTTGTTTTTAAACATAGAGGGCAATGGCAAACGAATACGGTATTCATTGATCATGTATTTAAATAACCAACTATCCCGGCGTGGAGAACAACAAGCGGATCGCCACCGCTACTAGGAACAAATACTAACTTAAAAACAAAAGAATATGGGAACGAACAATAAACAATCCATCCTGGAAGGACGGAAATGGGACGTAATAGAGAGTGTTGACGGATATTTTTCCGGGGAAAAGAACGGAGTTATCATACAAGGAACGACAATGAGTGATCTGTATGAAAAATGCAAATCTTTTGATATAGCTTCGGTTATGGAGAAGATTAAGACGGGTGACAATCTGAACGACTGGGAAAAATGCTTAATAAAAGTTAATAAAAAGTTGTTGGAAAACCAATAAACTATATCTTTGCCGTATGAGAAAGAAATACGTGGCATATTATAAAGGCTGTACAATAGAGGTCACAGGAGAAAAAGACTTCATGTACCGAATAATAAAAGGTGAACGGATGGATCTTTTTGTAGATATGTTTTACAGGTCTACAACTGATGCGTTAAAGGGCGCAATGAGGTGGGTGGATAATAATGTTAGAAAGGAGTGAATTTATGCTTTTTGGAATTGTTTTTGCTATGATAATGAAAGCTATATGTGGAAATATGTTGGACGATTGATGATTGTCATTGTATGGCTTATTGTGTTACAGATTTTGTCAAAATGTTAAACGTGTATATCTATGACTAAAGAAGAATTTAGAACAAAGAAAGAAATTATCAATTCAAAGATAAGGGAATTGAATAACGAAATGATAAGACTAAAGAAGGAGTACATTGAATCCAATGCGAAGTATCCTATCGGAAGCAAGGTGTGTATTACTACTCCTGCATCCACAAATACAAGATTAGGTAACTTAGAAAGTGTTACTGTCCCCGAAATAAAACAATACGCTTATGTTAAAGATTATATAATTGATTTTTTTGATAACATTGAACCACTGTTTAGAAGAGTGAAGAAAGATGGTACTATGTCGGAGGTGAATTTGTTTGTTATTCTTACGAAGAACACTACGATAGAACTAGTAAAGGAGTAATTGTTATGGCAAAGGTAATGAATTTAGGAGTGCATTGTAGTGAGTGCATACACTATCAAGGTATTCGTCCGTTTATGTATTGCATGGCTTTACAGAAGAGAATAACGGCTAGGAAAACTCCTAAGTATTGTAAACATTACAAAAAGAATAAAATATGACTAAGAAGATTGCTGTTGTAGGTTCAATGATAAATTCATCCGAATACCTTCTATTTAAAAATTTGGAAACAGGATATTCCCTTGAACGTTATGATTCTGTTGAGGGAGCTAGAAACAGTGATTGTGATGCTGTTATAGTAACGGATAAGGATAGTATTGGTTATGGTGATAAAACGCATATTTTGATGAATTTCGATAAGCCTATTATCGGAAGTAACTGCCTTTATATTCATGAACCAAGAACAAAATGCCGCGTCAAGGACGATAGGTGTGTCGGAAAGCAGATTGCGAAACGTAGAAAAAGAAACAAGAATCCTAAAACACATAGGAAAAGATGAACACATTTTACGGAATCAGCTTTGCAATATACTTTATACTTATTACCCTTGTATTGACCACATTCATATATGGTTTGAAAAGGGATGAATATAATTTTTGGAAGTGGGTGATTATAACATTATCTTACTTCATATTTGTTATTATTTACACAATTTTTTGTTTACGGTCATGAATAAGGTGGAAGTAGGAACCCTTGACGAGAACGAACTGTTTGAATACAGGGGTACAATCTATGAGGTTTTATATAAGACGGATTATTGTGTTCGTTGCCAATACCCAAACGACAAATATCGTTACGGGGGTATGTGGAAATATCTCTATACCGAATTTAGTTTATGGACAAAAGTGAATAAGATATCAACTACTCACAAGTCTTTTGTCTGAGGGCTTGAAAAGCCCAGGTTGATTAGACTAAGCGTTAGGAGAGAATAGGAAACTTGATAGACAAAAGAAGAAGTATATTAACTGAAAAGCGAGTGCAAGGCGCAATTCCTTGCGAGTGAATTTATGAATGAAGTAAATTTTAATAGTGGATTATTCGGACAGCAAGGATGGATTTGCCCCAAGTGTGGGAGGGTATATTCCCCTTTTACCCAAATGTGTTTATATTGTGGACCTAATAGTACAAATACTATTTCTAATCTTGGCAACCACAAGACACATATAAGTGAAGAAGAATTAAAAGAAAATCGTGAAATTAAACAAGATTAAAAAGATGATTAGTAGGATATATATTTACAAGGTGATGCCACCTTATAAGAATTGGTACAGTATCATGACCGATGATGGACTTAATCGTAGTAATATTGTAATAGTTGGGAAAAGGCAATTATTAAAAGTTGCTTTTGCGCTAATCGTTATGGCTATTTTTAATAAAAGAATGACCATAAAAAAAATCAGAACAGAGGAGGATAAGAAATGGGACAGGTATTATCAATCGAGCAGATGAAGCACTTGAAGGAGATTGGGCTGGATACAAGCGATGCAAGCATGTGTTTCGAGTGGAATGAATCAGATTCAGATAACATGGTTGTAACCTCTCTGGATGCCGATACGAATTACGACTATTATCGTACAACTTACACCTTGCAGGATATTCTCGATAAGCTGCCTTGCTTCATCGGCAAAGAAGTGCTGACCATCCAAAAACTTGCAGATAGCTATACGTGCTTGTATGTGGAGCCTTATTCTAGATCTATGATAAAGATAACAGAGAGTAAAGAACTCATTGATGCAGCATACGATATGTTGTGCTGGTGCATTGAAAACGGATATGTTAAAGTTGGGAAGGAGGAATAATTATGGAATTTACAACACCTTGCTTTATACGCAAAAACACACCAGAGCTTCGGAAGAAGCTGGAAGAGTTGGGATATGAAATACTTAATTTTGGTAATACAACCTTAGATGCACATAATTATGACGGCAATGGAAGTCATAAAAGCATTGAAGAAGGAAGAGCAATCATAACATCTTATGGGAATTTATATGGGGTGATATATGATATAGATACCGTAACCAAGAAAGGAAGGATTGATTGCGGAACGAATGAGGAACTTTTCTTGGCTATAGCTGCATTAAGGGATGATAGTAACTATATGCAGTGGTTTATAGCAGAATCTTCACTTAGCGTTTCTTTTGGTGATGCTATTGGTAATGACCATTATTTCATAGAACCTAAAGGTAGCTTCTTCTTTTGGGGTATAGAATATCAAAATGCAACAATTATTTCAGGAAATTTCCGTAAGGCCACCGTAAACGAACTGATTGAACATTTTAAAACAAAGAAGGAACAATGAAAGCAAGAATAAAAAGAAAAATTCAAAAAAGACCATTCCTATACAATGTAGGACAAGTTTTTAAGGCTTGTGATTGGCTTACTAGTATTCAGCGTGGAAATATTGTTTGGTATCGGCATATTTCATTCGGTAATATTACTAAGCGTTATGTTTAAAGATATGAAAGTATTAAGAGATAAAACTCCTGTCGCTCGCAAAGAACATAGGTGCGATTTTTGCGGTGAAGTAATTTCTGTTGGAGAAAAATATAACAGACAGACCAATGTTTATGACGGTCGTGTTTATGACTGGGTAAGTCACAATGAATGCTCCAAGTTAGCCTGTGAACTTGATATGTTTGATGATTGTGACGAAGGACTTGATAGTGATGGGTTTGTTGACAACTTAAATCAGTATGTTTACGACAATCATTATGATGATAAAATAGATGATATTGCGAAGGATTGGCAATTACCACGCCACGAGCTCGTAAAGAAGGTTTTGAATGAATTAAAAAAGGAATAACCATGACCGAAGAACTTGTAACATTAGAAACAGCGAAGCTGCTAAGAGAGAAAGGATTTAATGAGTATTGCAAAGATATTATTAAAGAAGACAATAATCGGATAATGCAATCTGTGTTCCGAACAAATAAGAATTTGCCAAAATTGTGTTATAGTCGTCCCACTCAATCCGTTGCACAAAAGTGGCTGCGTGAAACCAAGAACCTGCATATCGAAATATCCTATATGTATGAAAACTATTGGACGTATGATATACTGACAATTCCGAGGCATGACTTGATAGGATTGTCTGACAGGCCTATTATCCGTTATAATACCTACGAGGAAGCACTTGAAGCAGGATTACAGGAAGCATTAAA
>OHIX01000026.1_pt1 | contig 93715 bp, 78 predicted proteins | sample 1568391 | NCBI WGS metagenome assembly OHIX01 (sample SAMEA3879541, study PRJEB24766) | human gut metagenome | biome: human-associated habitat; feature: feces | place: USA | collected 1985/1987 | reverse complement strand
CCTACAGGCCCTCTCAGTCACCTTCGGTGACAGCTCTCCCAGAGGGAGAGCCAAGAGGGATGGATGGAAGAAAGCGGGGGGATGGGATGCCATCCCCCCGCTTGGGGTTTTTGCTCAGCCTGGGGTTTGCTCAGCCGATGATGTTGCCGTACTGGTCCACGATGACCTGCTGGCCGTCGGGGAGGGTGACACGGTAGAGACCGTTGCCAATGCTGTCGGGCTTTTCACCGTTGTGGCCACCGGAAGGTGTACCGATAACCGTGTTGCGGTCCAGGACCGGACGGAGCTGAGGATCGATATAGGTCATGATGTTCTCCTTTCCTCACTCCCAAATTGTGCGGGCGTTGTAATGCAGGGTGTGGGTGACGCCGTGGACCTCGGTGCCGTCCAGGGTGACCCAATAGGGGGTGACCTCCAGAGTGCCGGTGCCGCCGAGGCTCTTATCAGCCAGCATGAGCTTGGCGTCACGGGCCGCGCCGAACAGGTTGGCGGGAGTCTTGAAGATCCGATAACGGCTGGCGTAGGAGACGTCAACCTTCTGGTCACCAACGATGAAGCCGGAGGCCTGATAGTTGGCGGGGTTATCCACGGCAGAGATCAGGGTGACGCCACGGAGACGGAACAGGCCGGTGCGGCTGTAAGCCAGGTCCAGATAGGAGTCGCTGACATACTTGGCATAGATGGTGGTGTCCTCCGTGACCTGGTCCAGATCAGCGGGGGTGGTGTAGGCCTGGTCGGCGAACCAACCGGCGAAGACCTTGCCGGCAGGAGCCTGATAGGCCACCTGGTCACGGACGCCGGTACCGGCGGAAACGGTAAGCTCGTAGGTCTTGGCCGCATCCACCACGGTGACGGTGACGTTCTCCACGGCGGGCTCAGACTCGGCCGTCAGCATGTTAGTGCGCAGGCTCAGGGTCTGGACCGCCTGGGTGCCGGTTTCAAGGAAAGTGTACGCATCCTTGGCCTCATATTTGTTGAATCCATCCTTGTTAGGGTTTTCGCTGTCTTTCACAAAGGAATAGGTCCGGTCGCGAAGGCCCTCGACGCGGACACCGTCCTGCGTGATCCAGTAGGGTCTGTAGGTGACGGAGTGGTCCTGGAACTTTACAAATTCACCGCTATCCAGGCGATGACCGATGATGCATCCGTCGTCAATGACCCGGGCGACGCTGTTGGTTCCATCCAGGTACTTTCCATCGGTATTCTGCTGGAGCTTTCCATCGAACGTAGTAACCTTGCCATCGACAAGATACCAGGTCTCGAGGATATCGTCCGGCGCGGTATACAGCGCGTACTCCAGCATCTGATACACGGTGGCCTTGTTCACGCCGGTCTTTCCGGTCAGCTGCTCACAGCCGGAGGAGATATACTCACCCTTCTCGTCGCCTGCAAACTGCACATAGAGTCCGGCATCCAGATAGTTGACGCGATCCAGGAGGGACAGAAGGTACATCTGGGTCACATTCTGCGTGCCGTTGCCGTCTTCCAGATGGCGAGACACCCAGAAAGCGAAGGGGCGCAGATAGGTGTCGGGAACCTCCCAGATATAGTAGATCTCGTTCTCAACAGGGGCAATCGCCATGGGGTTCTGACCCTCGACTTTGTCGTGGACGGTGGTGCAGGCCTCCTCGTTAAAGGTGCCGCCGTAGAGGTAATTCGCGGTGACGACGGAGGTGAGGTTGAACTCCTTGTAGCACCACAGGGGGTAATTCTTGCTTGCTCGCACTTCGCCCTTGTTTGCACCGGTGGCGCTATCCACGGTGCTGGCCACATGGGTAACAGTGAAGAAGGGGACATAGACCGTGGGGGTCTTGAAGTTGGCAAATGCAGTCTCCGCGTCAGCGGAAGCATAGATGCCGGAAGCAGGGCCGTTGGTGTCAACCGAACCGGTGGCGTCCGGATCGAGGACGATGGGAATCTCCACCACCAGCTTCTTGCCGTGGCTCTTACTGCCGCCTACGTCATACTGGTCAACCCAGTTGGCGGCATAGTCAAAGTCGGTGACGTTGATGGTCTTGTTGTCGTTGGCAACGGTGACATCATACTTATCCGCGTCGGGAGTGGTTTTCCAAGTGTAGGTATAGGTGCCATCCGCATTCTTGGTGCTGGACTCGCAGGACACGCTGTAGGCCTTGATGTCGCCGTCCTTGTAACCCTCCGGCAACGTGAAGGAATCAGAGATCACGTCGCGGAGGACGGAGGTGCTGCCCAGCGTGACAGTCGTGCCGCCGATGGTATGGCTGATGTCCTGGAAGATGTTGTTCAGGTCGGCGGCGCTGCTGACGGTCTTGTAGTAATTGGCCGGGTCCGCCTTGGCGCCACCGCTGGTCATACTGGTGGCATTGGGGTAGTTGGAGGACACATAGTCCATATATGTGTCGACATTGGCCTTCTTATCAGCGTCCAGGCTACCAAAGCAGCCGATGGTGTAGACGGTGGCTCCGGCATCCTTGATGGACTTGCTGGTATTGATGGCGCTGTTGGCAACTTCCTTCTCGAATCCGCTGACTTCTTTAATCCCGTTTGGCTCGCCATCGGTGAACATGACTACAACCTTCTGGTGGCCGTTATCTTTCGCCCCATTGATGATGGTCTGGGCGTGCTCCATACCGTAATTCGCCAAGGTGGTACCAGCCGCAATGAGTCCATCGACCGCAGTTTTCAGGGAACTGGCCCCGGTCTCGTCCACGGTAGTGAGATTCTGTACAATCTGGGAATAGTTGTACGTGTATCCGTTCTTCCAATAGGTATCGTTGCCCACGGTATCCTTCTTATCACCGGCGAACTTGACGATGGCGATGTTGCTGTCGGGGGACTCCTTCGCCACGTTGTCAATGAAGGCATTGACGGCTGTCTTCAGGGCCGTGATTTTGGTGACATCGGAATAGAACTGGGTGTGACTGGTGTTAGTGTCAGATGCAGAGGTCTTGGGGAACAACTGTGTGCCCTTACGATGCTTATCATGTTCCTTTGTATACCATCCTTCACAACTACTACAGTAGTACGCCCGCTTGTACCCGCTATAGGAACCCGCATAGTAGTAATAGATGCCGTCGGGGCTGATGGAATAGGTCTCCATGTAATCATCCATCGAGCCGGAGACGTCCAGGACCAGGACGATGTCCACGGGGTCCTTGGTGGTGGTAGTGGTGGTGGAGCCGGTGGCATAGGCCTCCAGGGTCAGCAGGAACTGGCTCTCGCTGGTCTGCCTGACGGTCTTAGTCATGACCAGGCCGCCGTTGTTCTTCCCGCTCTCGCCCGCATACTCGACGCGAGGCGAACCATTGCCGGCGCTGTCCTCCTCGCCCGCGGCGAAGGACGGCAGAGCCACCAGAGACAGGGCCATGACCAGCGCCAGCACAAGGGCCAGCGCCTGTTTCCATGTTTTCATTTTCTCATTCCTCCCATTTCGTTTATTTTGGGGGCCGGGCGGCCCCAATTGACTTGGGTTTTGCAGGGACAGTTCTGGATGGTATCCATTGTACACCATTCCGATATCGTTTGCAAGAGGTTTTGGGACTTGTTTGCGATATTTTTACGCCTGCTTGGCATTGTATCACAAAGAAGCGTCGAATGCAAGTGCATTCTGGGGAAACCGGGGTGGACGGAGGGGGGCGGGGGTGGTATAATAAGGGGGATAACCAACAGATGAGGAGGGTTCTGACCATGAACGAGAAGAAGCAGAGCGGGTATCCCCAGGAGGACCCCAGGGCGGAGCTGGAGCGGCTGATGCAGGAAAAGCCGCTGAAAAGGCCGGGGATCAAGGACCGGAAGGAGCCGCCCATCATGGCGGTGTATGCCGCGCCGGTGATCAAGGAAGAGAAATGAGCGGGTTCCGGCTTACGAGCTGCGTGTGGGAGCTGACGCTGGCGTGCTGCTTCGGATGCAGGTACTGCGGGTCCGCCGGGGGGCGGGCCAGGGCGGACGAGCTGTCCACGGCGGAGTGTATGGACGCGGCGGAGCAGCTGGCGGATCTGGGCTGCCGGAGGGTATCGCTGATCGGGGGCGAGGTGTTCCTGCGGCGGGACTGGGCGCAGATCGCCGGGCGGCTGACCGGGCTGGGCGTCCGGGTGGACGTGATCACCAACGGGTACATGATGTCGCCGGAGGTGCTGGAACAGCTGAAGCAGGCGGGGGTGTCGTCGGTGGCGGTGTCCATCGACGGGCCGGAGGACGTGCATGACGCCGGGCGGCAAACCGGGAGCTTCAAGCGGGCCATGGAGGCCGTCCGGGCGCTGACGGCAGCGGGGATGCCGGTGTCGGTGATCTCCACCCTGCGGCGGGACTGCATGGGGCGGCTGGAGGAGCTGTACCGGGTGCTGGAGGGGTCCGGCATCGGGGCGTGGCAGCTGCAGGCGTGCTCGCCCATGGGCAATGCCGCCCGGGGGCTGGACTGGCGCATCGACCCGGCGGAGGTCATCGCTTTCGTGATGCGGCACCGGGCGGAAGCGCCGTTTATGCTGGGGGCGGCCGACAACGTGGGGTATTTTACGGATGAGGAGCTGCGCCTGCGGGGGGCCGATGGGGCCTGCTTCCAGGGGTGCAGGGCGGGTATCTCCGCCATAGGCATCGACAGCGCGGGCAACGTGCGGGGGTGCGAGTCGCTGTACGATGAGCGGTTCAACGAGGGGAATCTGCGGCAGCGGAAGCTGCGGGATATCTGGGAGGACCCGGAGGCCTTTGCGTACAACCGGCAGTTCCGGCGGGAGATGCTGACGGGAACCTGCGCCCAGTGCCGGATGGGACCGTGGTGCGCCGGGGGGTGCCGGTCGTATAACTATTTCGTGCACGGGAAGCTGTACGAAAGTCCGGCGTGTGCAGGCGGGGCCAAATAAGCGCAAGGGCTGCGGCGTCTGCCGCAGCCCTTGCGCTGGTGTATCAAGAGGATTTCCGGTGATCGACGGGAAAATTGCCGAGGCGCCGCCGGTGGCGGATGAAGCGAGGCGATTTCAAGGAAGTGCCCCGGTCAGCGGGCATGACAATGCCTGCCAGTCGGCTGGCACGACGGTGGGCAGACACGGGCCCCGCCCTACGGGTGTTCTATCGACAGGCGCTTCGTAGGGCCCGCTGCCCTCAGCGGGCCGGGTCAGGCCCTTCAGCCTGCCAGAGCGCCGTCGCCCATGTACAACAGAAGGAGAAAACCATCCTGGGTTCCGTCCGGGGCCAGCAGCCGCAGCTCCACATACTGAAGGTTGTCGTACCAGTCGGCGGACAGGTCAAAATGCAGGGTCCAGTACCGTTCCTGGCAGCTGCCCTTGAAGGGCGGCAGGGTCAGCTCCTGGCCATCCTCGTCCACGCAGTAAAGCTGGAGGTCGTCCAGCAGCACGTCCCCGGGGTCCCGTTGGATCTCCAGCTCCACCTGGAGGACGCCGTCCTCATAGGACGCGCCCAACAGGCCCACCCGGCCTCCCTGCCAGGTATCCCAGTACAGCCATTCCTGGGCCACCGCCGGTTCCTGGGTGGCGGGGGTGACCGGGTCGACGGAATAATCCGTGCGGCGGGCCTGACAGCTGGAGACAATGGAGCTGACCAGGGACAGGATGATCAGCCCCGCCACCAGCACTCCCACCAGGCTCACCTGGCGGGCCGGGCCGCTGAGGTTGTTCAGCTTCTCCCGGGCCTGGCGGGCCTGGTCCTCGAAGCAGACCTTCTTCTGGTGGTTCTCCTTCTTCTCGTAGCAGACCTTGTCCCCATTGGGCACCGGGCGGCGGGAGGAGCCGTCCAGATGGTGGACGGTGCCGTCGGCATACACCTGCTCCCGCCGGGGCGGGCGGTTATAGGCCCCGCACTCCGGGCAGCAGCCGTTTTTCTCGTAGTTATAGCTCTTTCCGCAGGCCTTGCAGTGTATCGTTGCCATGGCGTGTCCTCCTTTATATCACATCCGCTGAAAATCCAGATACCGGGTCCCCTGGAAGGTCAGGCGGCCCCGGTCCCCCTCCACCAGCATACCGTAGTCCTGGCCGTTCATCTGCAGCTCCATGCGGTCGCCGCTTTCCACCTGGAAGGTGGCGAAATACCGGGTGGAGGTGGTGGTGTGCAGCTCATCGCCGCTGCGGTGGGAGGAGAAGCTCTGGCGCTTGGCCACCACTGTGGCCTCCACCGTCAGCCGGGGGGAATGGTTGTTCCTGTTCCGCTGGGACAGCTCCCGGACAAACGTCACCAGGATCATGCCCAGGATCGCCACAAAGGCCACGATGAAAAGCAGGAAGAAGATGGAAATGAATCCGTCGCCGGAGAAAAAGCTGTCGCTCATGGCGCGTGCCTCCTTTTTTCGGGGGATGTCCCGTCTGTATGGTCCCATTGTACGCCCCGCCGGGGATAAAATCCACCAACCTCAGGTTGCGCCGGGGCATTTCCCCGGAAAACGGCAGGAAACCTCAGGTTGCGGCGGGATTTTTATCCAGTATAGCATACGCGCCGGACCTTTGGCAAGCCAAAGGTCCGGCGCGGGAGTTATTCGTCGGTTTTCAGAAGGTCCTGCAGGGTCACGCTGTCCAGATAGTCGCCGATGAGCTGGCCCAGGCGGTTCCACACCGGCAGGGTCCGGCAGCGGGAGGCCCGGCCGCAGGGGTGGGCCCCCTCCTCCATACAGGCCACCGGGGCCAGGGAGCCCTCCGTCAGGCGGAGAATCTCCCCCAGGGGGTACTCCTGCGGCTGGCGGGTCAGGCGATAGCCGCCGCCCTTGCCGGTGACGCCGTCCACCAGTCCCGCCCGGCTCAGCAGGGTCATGATCTGGCCGGCGTATTTGTCGGAGATCTCCTGACGCCGGGCCACGTCCCGCATGGAGACGTAGCCGTCGCCGCCGTGCTCCGCCAGGTCCACCATCACCCGCAGGGCATAGCGGCCCTTGCTGGAAATGACCATGTTACACCATCCGGCAGCTTTCGCAGGAGCCGCAGTCCTCCGGGAACTTGCTGTGGTCATACTCGATGCCGCGGCGGTCATAGTAGTCCTTGATGGCGGACTTGATGGACTCCTCCGCCAGCACGGAGCAGTGGAGCTTGTGGGCGGGCAGACCGCCCAGGGCGTCCACCACCTGGCGGTTGGTAACGGCCAGGGCCTCGTCGATGGTCTTGCCCTTGATCATCTCGGTGGCCATGGAGGACGAGGCGATGGCGCTGCCGCAGCCGAAGGTCTCGAACTTCACGTCCTGGATGACGTTGTCCCGGATTTTCAGGTACATCTTCATAATGTCGCCGCACTTGGCGTTGCCCACCTGGCCCACGCCGTCGGGGTTCTCGATCTCACCCACGTTGCGGGGGTGCATGAAATGATCCATCACGATATCGCTGTACAGTGCCATATTCAAAACGCTCCTTTCGTTGTCACAGCATGAATGCTTTCTTACCGGATTCCAGGTCCTTCCACACCGGGGACATGGACCGCAGGTACTCCACCACCCGGGGGACCTCCCGCAGGATGTGGTCCACCTCCTCCTGGGTGTTCCACTCGCACAGGCTCAGCCGCAGGGAGCCGTGGGCCACCTCGTGGGGGCGGCCGATGGCCAGCAGCACATGGCTGGGGTCCAGGGAGCCAGAGGTGCAGGCGGAGCCGGAGGAGGCGCAGATGCCAGCGGCGTCCAGCAGCAGAAGCAGGGACTCGCCCTCAATGCCCTCGAAGCAGAGGTTCACGTTGCCGGGCAGACGGTGCTCCAGGTCGCCGTTGACGGCGCTGTGGGGAATCTTGGACAGGCCCTGGATCAGCCGGTCCCGCAGGGCCGTGACCTTCACGCGGTTTTCCTCCATGTGGGCGCAGGCATCCTCCAGGGCGGCGGCCATGCCGGCGATGCCGGGGACATTCTCGGTGCCGGCCCGCTTGCCCCGCTCCTGGGCGCCGCCCTCGATGACGTTCACCAGGGGGATGCCGCCCCGGACATACAGGGCGCCCACGCCCTTGGGGCCGTGGAACTTGTGGCCGGAGAGGCTCAGCATATCAATGTGCTGGGCCTGGACGTCGATGGGCAGGTGACCCGCCGCCTGAACGGCGTCGGTGTGGAACAGAACGCCCTTCTCCCGGCACACGGCGCCGATCTCCTCAATGGGCAGGATACTGCCGATCTCGTTGTTGGCGTACATGACCGTCACCAGGCAGGTGTCCTCCCGGATGGCGTCGGCCACCTGCCGGGTGGAGACCATGCCGTTTTCATGAACCGGCAGCAGCTCCACCTCAAAGCCCTCCTTCTCCAGCTTCTTCAGGGTGTGGAGAATGGCGTGGTGCTCGAAGGCGGTGGAGATGATGTGCATCTTCCCCTTGCGGCGGCCGATGGCGGCGGCGGAAAGCAGGGCCTGGTTGTCGGCCTCGCTGCCGCCGGAGGTGAAGATGATCTCACGAGGCTGGCAGTTCAGGCACCGGGCCACGGTCTCGCGGCTCTTCATCAGCAGCTCCGCCGCCCGCTGGCCCACGCTGTGCAGGCTGGAGGGGTTGCCGTAGTTCTCCTCCATGGCGGGAAGCATGGCGTCCAGGGCCGTCCGGCTCATCCTGGTGGTGGCCGCGTTATCTGCGTAAACAGTCATTTGTATATTCCTCCCTGTTTCAGGCTTGAATTACCTATCGGTTTGGTTTGTAATTGGAGTATAACCGAAATTAACTACCAAGTCAATAGGTAATTTGGCTTTTCCGGCAGATTCTTCCAATAGAGGGCCGTTCTCCCCCGGTTTTTTTGATTTTAATGGAAAACAGGAAAATTATGATTGACATAACAGTTAAAATTGTGTAAACTGGACATGGCCTGAACGGCCAGGAAGAAAGATGAATAAAGGAGAAAGAGTATGAAACGCATCATTGCTGTGCTGCTGACGCTGATGATGGCCCTGAGCCTGACGGCGTGCAGCGGCGACGACAACGCCAAAGTGGCGGGCACCTGGAAATGGAACTGCGACATCACGGAACTGTTCCAGGAGGGCGTCAACCAGGGGGCCGGGATGGACCTGTCCACGGACGCCACCATGGAGATGGTGTTTGTGCTGAAGCTGAACGAGGACGGCACCTATACGCTGAACGTGGATCGGGACGCCCTGAAAACCTCCCTCCAGACCTACATTGACGCGCTGATCCCTGTGGCGGTGGAGATGATCTATCAGCAGCTGGAGGATCAGGGCATGAACCGGGCCGACATTGACGAGGCCATGGCGGCCGAGGGCGTCACCGTGAAGGAGTACGTGCAGCAGATGATGGACGCCTCGATAGACGTGGACCAGATGATGGACGGCCTGGCGGACGAAAATGAGTCCGGCTATTTCCGGGCAGCCAAGGGCAAGCTGTATCTCAGCGATAAGGCAGACACCTTCAGCGATGACAGCTGCGCCGAATACACCCTGTCCGGCGGCACCATGCAGTGGACCGGCGGCAGCTATGAGCTCTTTGATAATCTGGACGACCTCCATGTAGAGCTGCCCGTCCAGTGGGTGAAGCAGTAAGTCCGTTCTGACAAGCCAAATTGCGGCCCCCGGCGGGGCCGCAATTTTTGTCTTGCATTTGGGAAGAAAATACGGTATAATATTTGGGTCACATGCCGGTGTGATGGAATGGTAGACGTAGCGGATTCAAAATCCGCCGGGGGCGACTCCGTGTGGGTTCGAGTCCCACCACCGGCACCACGTCGGAGCAAGCTCTATATCGCTTGCTCCGACTTATTTTATAAGTCAGAGCGCACTCATGCCGCTGCTCCTCCTTTCCAAATCGAACCCGCTGCGCTGGGCTTCGATTTGGGTTTTTTCTTTCTTTTGCCGTATCGATTCTGTGTCGCCGCCGGCACTATGTCGGAGTAATCTTCTGTATCGCTTGCTCCGACTTATTTTATAAGTCAGAGCGCGCTCATGCCGCTGCTCCTCCTTTCCAAATCGAACCCGCTGCGCTGGGCTTCGATTTGGGTTTTTTCTTTCTTTTGCCGTATCGATTCTGTGTCGCCGCCGGCACTATGTCGGAGTAATCTTCTGTATCGCTTGCTCCGACTTATTTTATATCCATATCAGAGATCGCTTATGCCGCTGCGGGTCCGCAGCGGCTTTTTTGACGCGGTGTAGGCCGACGGGCGGGGGATTGAGTACGGAGGCGGAATGTGGTATAATAGGCGGAAAAACCGGCCCGGACACGGGCAAGGGGGGTGACGGACGCCGTGCTTTCGCTATATCTGGCCGCGCTGGAAAGCGACGGGGACAAGAAACAGTTCCGGGAGCTGTACCGCCGGTATCACCGGGTGATGGAGCGGACAGCCCTGGCCGTGCTGCATGACCCCCACGACGCGGAGGAGGCCGTGCAGGAGGCGTTTCTGCGGGTGATTGAAAATTTTTCAAGAATTGATGAAATTCCTTGTAAGGATTTGGGGGGCTGGCTCGTTATTATAGTGAGGAACGAGGCCATCACCATTCTGCGCAGGCGGCGCTGCCACCTGCCGCTGGAGGAGGGCTGGGCGGATTTTGCCGGGCAAAGCCGGGATCTGCCGGCGTATTCGTCCATGGTGCAGCTGTTTGCCCGGCTGCCGGACACCTATCGGGCGGTGCTGGAGATGAAGCTGGTCCTGGGCTGGTCCACGGCGGAGATCGCCCGGCGGCTGGGCCTGACGGAGAGCGCCGTGAACACCCGGCTGTCCCGGGGGCGGGCGCTGCTGCGGAAAATTTTTGAGGAGGAGGGGATCGAACCATGACCGATCAGGAACTGGACCGGCTGCTGCGCCGGGCGCTGCTGGACGCGGCGGACCAGGAGGCGCAGACGCCGCCGGAGACGGAGACGCCGCTGTCCGAGGGGCACCGCCGCCGTATGCGGGAGATGCTGCGGGACCCGCTGCTGTGGTTCCGGCTGCGAAACCCCTACCCCTGGCGCACCGTGGCCCGGCGGGCGGCGGTGGTGCTGCTGATGCTGTCGCTGTCGGCGGCCATGGTGCTGGCCGTCAGCCCCAAAGCCCGGGCGGATATCATCCGCTGGACCATGCAGCAGGATGGCCGCCGGGTGGAGTTCCGCTATCACGGCGACGGCCCCGCCCAGGCTCTGCCCCAATACCGGATCGCCGCCCTGCCGGAGGGCTATACGGAAACGGAGCGGGCGGCATCGTATGCCGCAGGAGATGTGAAATATACAAACGCCGATGGAGATATGATCCTTCTCAGCTATCTGTACATGAGCGATGGCGTGGTCAGCGGTTTTGAGCTGGACAATGGCGACACCATGACGGACACGCAGGTGAATGGCATACCCGCCACGCTGATCGTCTCGTCGATGGAGGGCAATTTCTCGTCTGTCACCTGGAGAGACACTGCCAGCAATATCGAGTTTACCGTTGCGGCGGTTGCCGATGAATCCGTCATAATTGCCATGGCAGAGAGTGTTTCTTTGTGCAATTCCACAAATTGAAAATTTTGCCGATTTTTGTTGTAAGATTCTGGGGATCTGTTTCGTTATTATAGCAGAAAGCAATATGCTTTACTGAATTTAAATGAAGATCGGAGATTCCCATGAATAAGAAGGTAAGTCGCATTTTGTTGTTACTTCTTGCGCTCCTGTCCGCAGTCTCAATTGCAAACGCAACCGAGCAAAGAGAAGCTCAAAGAAAAACCGGACTTTCTTTCTCCGGTACTACGGCCTATTGTTATGCAAATTGCAAATCGGATAACCATGAAGACAAAGTCACGGCGAACGTGATGTTGTATCAGGGGTCCAATGTCATTGCATCATGGAGTGCTCAGGGTATCGGAAGCGTCACTATTTCTGAAACAGCCCAGGTAAAAAAAGGTTATGAATACACTATGAGTCTCACTTGGTCCGTAGCCGGTCAATGGCAACGCACGGTAATTGTTAAAAAGACTTGTACCGGCTAATGGACGAAACGTGAAACGGAGGTGAGGCCCATGCAGTAAGAAGCGTCCCTACCCGCAGCGAATGATTCAAAAGAAAAATCGAAAGGAGCAAACCCTGTCATGAAAAAATTGGCAAAGATTTTCCTCTGCTTGTCCTTGGCACTGATGATGTCCCTTTCCCTGATGGTTCCCGCATTTGCGGCAGGAACCTGCAATCACTCGTTCAAACGCGTTATTGTCGGAACGTATGTTTGGTATGATAATATTACATCTATGGGGCATCAGTGGAACAAAGGCGATTTACTGCAGTGCTCCAAATGCGGAGCAAAAGTCGGAGTTGCAGCAAACTCCACACTTTCGAGTGGACATCATGAGCGGTCAGAATATAGCAGTGACCACTCCTCAAGCAATCCAGCCAAGCATATGTATGTAAAAATATACCGCTGCAAGGAGTGTTTGTATATTACTGACCGCAAAAGTGGCTTTACCGGTTGCACGGCTTCCGGTTGCCGTGAATACCAGTCTATCAAACCTGTCCCCGTGACGGAATAAAATCGCCATAATTCCCGGGTGCGGGCGGCGAAAGCCGCCCCGCCCACCCTCTTATTCTTTTTATTCTTATTTTTTCCTATTTATGTGTCCGGCACAACGAGAGCCGAAAGGAGCGACCCGCCATGAAAAAATGCAGCAAGACCCTTCTGGGCCTGGCCCTGGCGGCGGCCATGTCCCTGTCCCTGATCGTCCCCGCTTCCGCCGTCTATTGTCCCCACGACTATTACGCATCCACCGCCGTCTGGTACACGGATGACGGCCCCCGGCTGCAGACCCGGCACTGGCAGATGACCATCCGGTGTCATAACTGCGGCTACGCAGACGCCGAGAAGGAACACACGTTCCCGGTCCGGCTGGAGCTGCCGGAGGGCTGTTCTGTTCTGGTGTGCCGCAATCTGCGGGTGATCGGCTCCGCCCCGGTGGCGGTATGAGCCGTCTCTATGAAAACTAAGGCTTGACAGGCAGGGCTACTTATGATAAACTCCGTATATGATTTATCATAAGTAACCCTGCCTGCACCCATTTGACCGATGCGAAAGGAGCTGTTTCTATGAATCCCATGCACCAACTGACCCGGCGGCCGGTGAAGGCGGCCTTCGGCGCACTGCTGCTGGCCCTGGCCGGGGTAATTCTGGCCCTGTCCGGAGGGCAGTTCTGGGCGGCGGTCCAGACCCGGGCCGGGGTGGAGGAGACCTACACCACCGTGGCGGTGGTCACCGGCGGGAAACGGCAGCTGGTGTCCAGCGGCGACATAGTATACGAGGATATTGGCCCCACATACGAAGCCAACGAGTTTCTGAAGGAGGCCGCCCAGAAGGGCTGGAGCATCATCCGCGGTCAGGCCACCATGGGCCTTGCCGGGGGGTACAGTCCGAAGCTCACGCCGCTGACCACATTTTATCAAATGGACGTTGACAGCTCCGACACCCGCATTGATAACGATGAGGACGTCCCCTATAACTTCGCCATCCTGGAGATCGAGATCACGGAGGTGGGGGAGGAGAGGGTCTATTATCCCAGAGAGTATGATACAGGCGCTTTTTTCAACTGGGTCGTCTCCGGCAAGGTGCTGGGAGTGCAAGCCATGAGCGGCGATTGGAACGACCCCACCGGCCGGAACGCAAATTTTTATTTGCAGATCACCGGCGAGTCGGATGCGGCGGGCAAGGCGCTGCAGGCCGGACAGCGGATCCTGGTGTTTACCCACAATTACCGCGACCTGGATTTCGAGCAGCGCTGCCTCATCGCGGAGGACCTGAGACTCAGTGGCTATGAGGTGGACCCCCGGAGCCTGGATATTGAGAACAACCTGATCCGTTATGCCGACCGCACCACCGCCATCACCATAACGGACGGCGAGGGAAATCCCTGGCCGGACGATGCGCCCCTGTATAAGGACCCCGTTACCGGCAGTGAGTCCACCATAGACCTTCGGCGACTGAACACCATTGCCTTCAATGTCGATGACTGCTCCCAGCCCTGGACGTTATACGATGAGCAGTGGAATGTGGAGGAACAGAAATGGGAGTGGACCGTTCAGCGGGTCATTGCCTATGACACGGATTATGACCTGGCTTCCTTCACCATTCTGCCGGAGGGCGTCACGGCGGAGGAGATGATCGCCTCCTCCCCCACCTGGCAGAAGGCCATGGAGTCCGTCCGGGTCAACAGCCACAGCGTGCCGGTGCTGGCGGTGAATCACTTAGAGGCTCTGGCGGATTTCGCCGCCGGGACCACCATGGTCACCCAGGGCCGCAGCATCTCCCAGGCGGAGTACGACTCCGGGGCGGCGGTGTGCCTGGTCTCCGAGTCCCTGGCCCGGGAAAACGGCCTGAACGTGGGGGACGTTCTGCCGCTGTCCCTGTATGAATACGACCAGGACCTGCGGTATTCCTACATACACGAATATAACCCCCGGCCCTCCTGCTATCTGCCGGACCAGGGCTTTCAGCAGGAGACGGAGTACACCATCATCGGCCTGTACCGCCAGAGCAACGAGTGGGTCACCACCCCCACCAGCTTTACCCCCAACAGCGTGTTCGTGCCGGAGAAAAGCGTCACCTGTCAAACGGTTTACGGCAACTATGGCGTGTGGTCCAGCCTGATTCTGCAAAACGGCACCATCGACCAGATGGAGGCCCGGCTGGAGGAAAACGACCTGGGCGGCGCGGTGACGTATTACGACCAGGGGTACAGCGACATTGTGGAGAGCCTGGACGGCTATACCCGGGTGTCCCGGACGGTGCTTCTGGTGGGCCTGGCCCTGTGGGCGGTGGTTTTGGCGGCGTACTGCATACTGCTCCCCATGCAGGAGGGGAAAACCGCCCTGCGTATGTGGACACTGGGCGCAAAACGCCGGGATATTGCGGGACAAATCTGGACGCCCTCGGCCCTGATGGCGGCTGCGGGGACAATCATCGCGTTGGCGGTCAGCATCCCCGGTATGTCCTGGGCCACGGACAAAATCCAGGCCCTGACCGGCTCTGATCTGACGCTGAAGGTGTCCGTCGGCCAGACCGTCGCCCTGTGCGCCGCAGCCCTGGCCATTGCCCTGGCAGTGATTGCCCTGGTCAGCGTATCCACCGCACAGCGGGGTATCCGCAAGGCGGAATAAGCAAATCAAAAGGCGAAAGGAGGACCGCCTATGACGCCCTATTTTTTCAAGCAGATGCGCAAGCGCACCAGCCTGTGCCTGGTGGTGGTGCTGACGGCCCTGGCGTTTTCCCTGGCCCTGTGTATGCTCCAGCGGTCCCGGGACCAGATGGCCGCACGCATTGAGGAGGTTTATGACCATCTGGAGGTCCGGTGCAGCGTCACCAATCTCACGGGGACCCAGTCGGACCAGCTGAACCTGCCGGATTGGGTGCTGCGGCTGTTCGACGGGGAAAAGACCTACGGCAATTTCCAGGACAACGACCTGTTCGCCCCCTATGTCCGGGATGTGCAGGTGCGGTCCACGGTGTACTGCACCACCCCCGGCGACCAGGACCGGCTGACCCTCAGCGGCGTCACCGGGTTGAAGGCGGACAGCTCCCTGCTGGCCTCCTCGGGCTGCACCGTCATCTGGCGGGAGGGCTTCGGCGAGGATATGTTCCGGGGGCGGGGCTTCTCCCTGCTGCTGCCGGAGGAGCAGGCGCATCTGGTGGACGGGGACGGCTATGTGACCCTGGAGTTCACCGGGGTGGAGGGGGACAACATCCGGCACCGCTTCCTGGCGGCGGGGACCTATACCGGCGGGTCCGGGCGGCTGTACTGCTCCTGGTGGGTGGTGCGGCAGCTGTGCGAGGAGACCTACGGCGGTCTGACGCTGGACAGCCTGTCCGCCGCCATGGCGGACAACCGGAAAATCGGCGAGTTCTGGGACGGGTACGCCAGCCGCTATTTCGTGGCCCCCACCAAGGACGGCACCCCGGTGCCCTGGGAGGGGTCCCGGCTGTACCGCACCTATCCCTTCGCCCTGGCCGTTTATGACGATGTGCTGGTGAAAACCGTGGAGCAATTGCAGCAGAACCAGCGGCTGCTGGGGCTGGTGTCGTGGCTGCTGGGGCTGGCCTCCTTCGGAGTGGGGGCGGTGTTCAGCATCCTGCTGCTGCGCCACCGCAGCCGGGAGCTGAAGCTGCAGTTTATCCTGGGCCAGAGCCGGGGCAGCATCTTAGTGTGGGCCCTGACGGAGCACGGCATCCTCAGTCTGCTGGGGGTGATCATCGGCGCAGGGGGCTTCTGGCTGGCCTTCCGGACGGCCCCGGCCTGGGGGCCGGTGGCGGGCTTCTGGGTGATGAACCTGGCGGGCACGGCCCTGGCGTATCTTCTGACCATGCGGCGAAAGTTTCTGGAATCAAATCTGGGGAGGGAATAAATATGAACATCCAGCTGCAAAACGTTACCTATACCTATGCCGGGAAGTATCAGCGGGTCACCGCCGTGGACGGCGTCAGCTATACCTTCCACGACGGGACCCTGTACACCATCATGGGGGCCTCCGGCAGCGGCAAATCCACGCTGCTGAGCCTTTTAGCGGGGCTGAAGCTGCCCACGGAGGGGGAGATCACCCTGGACGAGCAGCCCACCCGGCTCATGGACCGCAGCGCCCTGCGGCGGGACACGGTGTCGGTGATCTATCAGGATTTCAACCTGTTTCCGCTGCTGACGGCGGAGGAAAACGTGTGCTATCCCCTGCGGCTGCAGAAAATGGACAAGGAAAAGGCCCTGGAGCTGGCCCGGCAGCGGCTGACGGATATGGGCATCCGGGAGTCGTATTTCCGGAAGCTGCCCAATCAGCTGTCCGGCGGCGAGCAGCAGCGGGTGGCCATTGCCCGGGCGCTGGCGGCGGGCAGCCGGGTGATCCTGGCCGATGAGCCCACCGGCAGCCTGGACAGCGACAACGGGCGGATGATCGTGGAGACTCTCCAGCGGCTGGCCCACCAGGAGGAGCGCTGCGTCATCGTGGTGACCCACGATCCCAAGGTGGCCGAGGCCGCCGACGTCCGGCTGCATATGCAGGACGGAAAGCTCAGCGGGGAAGAAGCATAAAGCCGAACCCCCTGTATCCCATGGGATACAGGGGGTTCGGGCAGCTTGCAGCCTGCTGCGCGCATAATTGGGTCGCCAGAGGCGCCCCAATTCCACACTTGCAGGCTGAGAAGAATTTTTGGCCAGGTACACGCCCCGGCCAAAAACGGATTGTATTTGATTTGCCGCCTGCGGGCGGCAGACTCTGCGCGGCTTTTGGGAAAAGCTGTCTGTTCAGGATTCGCCGAATTCCCGGGTCAGGTCCCGGTCCAGCAGGGTGCGCAGCTCCGCCATGGGGTCCGCGCCGCAGTAGAGGATGCGGTGCACCGCCCGGCAGATGGGCAGCTCCACGCCGTAGCGCTCCCCCAGCAGCACCAGGGCCTCCACGGTGTAGTACCCCTCCGCCAGGTCCGTGTAGGTCTCCCCTCGGATGAAGGACTCGCCGAACTGGCGGTTGTGGCTGTAGCGGGAGAACACCGTGGCCTCATAGTCCCCCAGGTGACACAGCCCATAGGCCGACAGCTGGCTGCCGCCCATGGCCTGGATGAGACGGGCCACCTCCCGGGTGCCCCGGCTCATCAGGGCCCCCTTCAGGCTGGACAGGCCCTTGCCGTCTAAAAATCCGGCGGCGATGCCCACCACGTTTTTGGCGGCGGCCCCTACCTCGTTTCCGATGAGGTCCTCCCCATAGTAAAAGCGGATCAGGTCGCTGGAGAAGGACCGCACCAGCAGGCGCTTCACGTCCTCCCGGCTGCTGTCGATGACCATGCAGTTGGGGATGCCCCGGTAAAACTCCTGCACATGGCCTGGGCCCAGCCACACCGCCACGGCGTTGGAGGGGTCCAGATTCTCCTGGGCGATCTGGCTCAGGCGGCGGCCCGTCCCCTGCTCCAGGCCCTTCATGCACAAAACGAAGATCTTATCCCGCAGGGTCAGGGGCCGCAGCTGGTCCATCAGGCCCTGGAGTCCCTGGGAGCCGATGGAGATCACCACGATCTCCGCCTGCCGGACGCAGGACAGGTCCGTGGACAGCCGGATGCTTTCCGGCAGCTCCAGCAGGTCATTGCGGCGGGTGGCAAGAAAGCGCTGCATATGCCGGGAGCCGGGGCGGCCATACAGGGTGACGGCGTGGCCGGTGCGGTCCAGATACCAGGCGATCAGCGAGCCCCAGCGCCCGCAGCCGATGACGGTGATGCGCATATAAAAATCCCTCCTGCGGCATGATAACATATCTTGTTTATCATGCCACAGGAGGGGTTCTTTTGCAAGTTAATTTTCTGTGACGCGGAGCTTCCGGGCATAGGCCAGGGTCTGCTTCAGGGCGCTGTCGCGGGGCACCGCCGCCAGGTGGAGCTTGTGGGCATAGGCCAGCAGCTCCCGGAAGCGGCTGTCCGGCGTGAGACCGGCGGCGATAAGGTCCGCCCCGGTGACCTGGGGCCGGGCCATCAGCTCCCGGTACAGGGCCAGGCGCTGCCGCAGCCAGGGCTCCGTATCCTCCCAGGGCCACAGGCTATGGGTGCCCCGGCCGTCTGCCGAGGCCAGAAGGATCAGGTCCTCTGGCTCCAGTGATTGGTCAAACATCCGGTTGCTGGCCTTGACGGAGGCGTCGGCCCCCACCAGGGCGTTGGGCTTCATGTGCAGCTGCACCATATTCCGCACATAGGCCGCTGCCGCCTTGTCCCCCACGATGCGCCGCACCAGGGCGTCCGCCAGGGGTACCCCCGCCGACTCGTGGTCATAGGCGTGGATGCGGCCCCGGACATACTCGGTGGCGGCCGGTTTGCCCAGATCGTGGCACAGGGCTGCCAGCATGAAGGGAAAGGGCTGCTGGGCCCGGCTGCGCAGAGCCGCCGCCTGGTCCAGCACCAGCATGGTGTGGGTCCAGACGTCCCCCTCCCGGTGATATCTCGGCTCCTGGGGCACGCCTATCAGGGCCTCCACCTCCGGGAACCAGTGGGACAGCTGCCCCATGTCCCGCAGAGTCTCGAAAAACAGCGAGGGGCGCTCCGCCTGAAGCAGGGCTTTGCGCAGCTCCCCCTCCACCCGCTCCGGCGGCAGGGCGGACAGGTCGATGCCCCGGCACAGGGCGATGGTCTCCGGGGCCGCGGTGAACCCGAACCGGGCGGCAAACTGGGCCCCCCGCAGCACCCGCAGAGGGTCCTCCGGAAAGGTCCGGTCATCCACATGCCGCAGCACGCCCCGGCGCAGGTCCCGGACACCGTGGAAATGGTCCAGCACCCGGCCGGTCAGCACGTCCTCCATCAGGGCGTTTATGGTGAAGTCCCGCCGCCGGGCGGCCTGCTCCGTGCCCAGAAAGGGGTCCACGGTCACGTCGAAATCCCGGTGGCCCCGGCCAATGGCCCGCTCCCGCCGGGGCATGGCAATGTCCAGGCCATAGCCCTTCAGGCCGTAGATCCCGAAGCTGGCCCCCATTTCCAGGCGGCCGCCCAGGCCGTCTAAGATCTCCTCCAGTTGGCTGGGAGTCAGGCCGTGGACCTCGATGTCCACGTCGGTGTTCTCCCGGCCCAGCAGGCGGTCCCGGACGAAGCCCCCCACATAGTAGGCCCGGCCTCCCAGGGCGGCGGCCTGCCGGGCGATGGCCCGGGCGGCCTCCATATCCCGGGCCGGGTCTCCGCGGCCGGTCATCGCTTCTGCCGCCGGGCCAGGAGGTGGTCGATCCACACCAGCACATAGCCCAGGGCCAGGAAGGCTGCGGCCATGGCCAGGAAGATCAGCAGCACCTTGCCCCAGCCCAGAGCGTCCACGTCCATGAAGGGGTAGGGGTACGGCGAGCCGTTGTAAAACCGGAAGCTGCTGACCCGGGCCCGGATCATGGTGTATACGAAGTAGGCCGCCGGGAAAATACCCCACAGGAAGGGTTCAAACCGGCGATAGTGCCCCTTTTCGTCAAACAGCAGCCAATCCAGCACCGTCAGCAGCGGGGCGGCGGTGTGGAGCAGGTGGTTGGTAATCAGCTGGGTGGGGCCCATGTTGAAGTCCCCGGCGGCCAGGAACAGGTGGAAGGTGATGCCCGTGATGGCCATGGCCATCACCAGGGCTCCCTTGCACACCGGCAGCCAGGTGTCCCCCCGGCGGAGGGTGCGGACGGCGGCTCCGGCAAAATACACGGCGCACAGGATGTTGCTCATCAGGGTGAAGTATTGCAGGGCGGCCAGGTTCAGCCTTCCGCCGAAGAAGCCGCATTGCAGCACCACCCCCACGGCGGCGCACAGGGCGGTCAGGATATGCACGGCCGCAGCAGCGGCCCTGGAACGAATGGGCATAGCAAAATTCTCCTTTTTTGAAAGCGCTGCGGGCCGGTACAGGCAGCGCCTATACCGGCCCGGGAACAGATGGGGTCACTGCTGGCTCTGCTGCCAGCGCCAGGAATCCCGGCACATATCCGCCAGGTTCTTTTCCGCGTGCCAGTGCAGCAGGCGGGCGGCCTTGTCCGTGGCGGCATAGCAGGTGGGCAGATCCCCGGCCCGCCGGGGGCCGATGCGGTAAGGCACCGCCACGCCGTTGACCCGCTGGAAGGTCTCCACGATCTCCAGCACGCTGCTGCCCCGGCCGGTGCCCAGGTTGATGGCCTCCCAGCCCGGATGGGTCCGGGAGTAGTCCAGAGCCGCCGCATGGCCCCGGGCCAGGTCCACCACATGGATATAGTCCCGGACGCCGGTGCCGTCGGGGGTGGGATAGTCGTTGCCGAACACCGTCAGCTCCCGGCGGATGCCGGCGGCGGTCTGGGTGATATAGGGCATGAGGTTGTTGGGAATGCCGTTGGGCAGCTCGCCGATGAGGCCGCTTTCGTGGGCCCCCACGGGGTTGAAGTACCGCAGGCACACCGCCGCAAGAGAAGGGTCCGCCTTGGCGGCGTCCCGCAGGATCTGCTCGATCATCAGCTTGGTCCAGGCGTAGGGATTGGTGCAGCCGCCGGTGGGCATATCCTCCCGGCAGGGGGCCTCCGCATTGCCGTACACCGTGGCGGAGGAGCTGAAGATCAGCCGGTGGACCCCGTGGTCCGCCATCACCTCCAGCAGGGCCAGGGTGGTGTCCAGATTGTTGCGGTAATAGGCCAGGGGCTTCTGCACGGATTCGCCCACGGCCTTGTATCCGGCCAGGTGCACCGCCGCGGCGATGTCATGGGCCCGGAACACCCGGTCCAGGGCCTGCCGGTCCGACACGTCCATCCGATAGAACACCGGGGCCCGGCCGGTGATTTTTTCGATGCGCTCCGGCACGTCCGGGCGGCTGTTGGACAGGTCGTCGGCGATGACTACGTCATAGTCCCGCTGCAGCAGCTCCACCGCGATGTGGGACCCGATGAACCCGGCTCCGCCGGTAAGCAGTACGGTTTCCTTCATGATGCTTCCTCCCGATACCGAAATTTGATTCAGGGTCACTGAGCGGCCTGGCGCACAACGGCGGAGAACCGGTACACGCCGGCGCCGTCGTACAGGGGGGCCGTCAGCTGCTGGGCCAGGCCGCTGTGACGGTGGACATAGTACAGGGGGATGACCCAGCCGTCCTCCACCAGCATGGCCTCGGCGTCCTCCAGATAGGCGTCCCGGACCTCCACATGGCCGGAGGCGTCCGCCGCCCGCAGCAGCATGTCATAGGCGGTGGAATAGAAGTACCCATTGCCGCTTTCCCACAGGGACAGCAGGCCCGAGGCGTCGCCCCGGTCGGCGGTGACGGTGGTCAGGGCTACCATAAACTCGCCCTGGTCCAGGGCATCCGCCAGCTCCTGGGCCGTGGCCCCCCGCAGGATGGCGATGAGCCCCAGCTTCTGCTTCCAGGCGTCCTGGACGGCGGCGGCGGTCCGGGCTGCCGTCTCGTCGGTGCTGTCATACAGCAGGGTGATCTGCCCGGCGGCCTTCACGCCGCCTGCCTCCTCCAGCAGGGTCCTGGCCTGCTGGCACAGGGCCTCGTAGTTATCAGGCTCATTGTCGACGAGGCTGCCGCTGCCCTGGCGGAAGTCGCCGCCCATGGTGTTGCGCAGCCCCGGGGGGACAATGCCCTGGGCGGGGTCCAGAGGCTGGCCCTCCGTCAGCGCGTTCCGGTCGATGGCCAGGGCCAGGGCCCGGCGCAGGGACTCGCTTTCCAGGCTGCCGGTCCGCTGGTTCAGCAGCAGCAGGGTGGTCTGGGGATAGGGATCGGAGGTGTCGCCCTCCGGCAGGTTCATGGCAAAGTCCACGTCGCCGCCGGACAGCAGGTCCGCCCGGGCCTGGCCGTCCGTCTCGAACCGGAACTCCAGCACGTCCGGCCCCAGGCGGCGGGCGTCATAGTACCCGTCGGCCGCCTGGGCGGTGAGGCCCGTCTCGTCCCAGCCGGTGGCCCGATAGGGGCCGTCGGTCAGCAGGGTCTCGGAGTGCAGGGACCAGTCCTCCCGCTCCGCCGCGTCGCTGCGCACCGGCATGGTGGCCGTCCCGGCGCAGACATCCGTCAGGAAATAGGCGCACTTGTAGGAGAGCTTCACCACGAAGGTGAAGTCGTCCGGGGCGGACACCTGAAGAAGGCTTCCGTCCTGCTTGGACTGCACCTGGTCAAAGCCCGCCACCATATCCAGCAGGGCCGCATGGGGGGAGCCGGTGGCCGGGTCCGCCAGCCGCTGCCAGGCATAGACAAAGTCGTGGGCGGTGACGGTCTGCCCGTCGGACCAGCGGACGTTCTGCCGCAGGGTGAAGGTATAGGTCTCGGTGCCGTCCAGGTTGTCCTCCACGGTGTAGGATTTGGCGGCGGCGTAAACCGGCTGGATGCTGCCGTCCTCCCCCCGGGAGAGCTTCATGAGATTTTCAAACAGGTGGGCCACCACCGTGCGCTCGGCATCGGAGGAGGCCATGGCGGGGTCCAGGGTGGCCGGGGCGGCGTCCAGGCACACCCGCACGGTCATGGTGTCCCGCGGCTGGGCGCAGCCGGTCAGGGCCAGCATGCACAGCACCAGCACCAGGGCCATGTACCGTATCCGTCGTTTCATAGGGGCCACGCTCCTTACTTTGATTTGGGCTCCGCAGGAGTCACCCGGCCGTCCTCCTCCAGGGTGGCGGGGATGATCTGGCTGCGGGTGTTGCGGGCGATGTCGTCCAGCCGCATGCGGGAGGGGAAGTCCGACAGCAGGGTATAGGCCACGCCGTGCTTCTTGGCCCGGCCGGTGCGGCCGATGCGGTGGATGTAGTACTCATTCTCCTCGGGTACCTCGAAGTTGAACACCGCGTCCACGTCGTCCACGTCGATGCCCCGGCTGGCCACGTCCGTGGCCACGAACACACGGAGCTGTCCATCCCGGAAGCGGGCCATGACCTCCTCCCGCTTGCGCTGGGGAATATCGCCGTGGATGCACTGGGCGTCCAGCCCCCGCAGCTGCAGGAACTTGGTCAGCCGCTCGGTGGAGCCCTTGGTGTTGCAGAAGCAGATGACCCGGTCCAGCTGCTGGGCCCGGATGATGGAGGCGATGGCGTCCACCTTCTTGTCAGACGGCACCTCGATGCGGTATTGCAGGATATCGGGCTTGTTTTCCCGGGTGGCCTGGACGGTGATCTCCTCCGGGTCCCGCTGATACACCCAGGAGATGTCCATGACCTCCCGGGAGATGGTGGCGGAGAACATGCCCAGATTCTTCCGATGGGGGATCTTGTCCAGAATCCGGGTCACATCGTGGATAAAGCCCATGTCCAGCATACGGTCCGCCTCGTCCAGGACCACGGTCTGCACCTGGCCCAGGGTGACGGTGCGGCGCTTCATATGGTCGGACAGGCGGCCCGGGGTGGCCACCACGATCTGGGGCCGCCGCTTCAGGGTGTTGATCTGCTTGCCGATGGGCTGGCCGCCGTACAGGCACACCAGCCGCACCCCCTCGTGGCACACGGCGATCTGGCGCATTTCGTCGGTGATCTGCATGGCCAGCTCCCGGGTGGGGGCCAGGATCACCGCCTGGACCTCCTCGCTTTCCGGGTCGATGCGCTCGATGATGGGGATGCCGAAGGCCATGGTCTTGCCGGTGCCGGTGGGGGCCTTGGCGATGACGTCCTTCCCCTCCAGCATGGGGGGGATGCACCCGGCCTGGACGGGGGTGCTGATCTCATATCCCTTGTTCCTTATGGCGCGCATGGTGGCCTCGGACAGGCCGAAGCTGTCAAAGGGCGCGCCCTGTGTAAATTCCATAGCAGTTTCCTCTTTTTTCTATATAATCAGCCATGTTACATTATAACATACCTGTCAATATGTCCCCGTACTGCTCCAGCAGCCACCAGGTGATCCGGGCCGTCAGCCCCCACAGGGGATGCGGCAGCCCCTCATACACCGGCACCTCCATGTGCCCGGCCTGCCAGGGATATCCGGCGGAGGCCCCCACCCGGTCATAGGGGAAGTCCGGCCTGATCTCCGGCCGCAGGGGATAGCGGTAGATCGCGGGCGGGTGAGCCCGCAGAAAGGACAGGGGCACCGTGAATGTGTCCCGCACCTCGTCGGGACTGGGGCGCAGAGGCGCCGCCGGATCCAGCCGGGCCAGCACCGGGTACATGAGCCCCTCGGACCGCAGATAAAGAAAGTCCAGGTCCCCCAGAAGCTCGATCCGCTCTGCCGGGATCCCCAGCTCCTCCCGGGTCTCCCGCAGGGCGCACTGCCGGGGCGTCTCTCCGGGCTCCATCCGTCCGCCGGGGAAGCACACCTCCCCGCTGTGGTGATGCAGCTTCGCCGGGCGCACCTCGTATAAAAGGCTCAGCCCCCGGGGCGTTTCCACCAGGGGCACCAGCACCGCGTATTCCCCCCGTGCCTGCTGCAGGGTGGTGCGGTGGGCCGCCATTCTGCGCCGCAGCGCCTGTTCATCCATGCTTTCTCCCCCTTTTCACCACCACTATACCACATTCCGGCCCGAAGAAAAAGCAAAATCCATAAAAACGCCGGAATTCGCAAAAAGTTCTTGCAATTGAAAAAATCAGGGCATATAATGTAAAGGTTGAGAGATTTGCTATGCAAAAGCATAGCAAAAAAATAGAATGTGCCATTCCCTCGCCCCTTTGGGGCAACCGGGAATGATGCACAAAACTTCATGCACAGAAGAGTTTGCCTGTTTTCGTGGTGCGCCGCACAGTGCATGAATTTTGCTATGCAAAAGCATAGCAAAACAAGAAATGTGCCATTTCCTCGCCCCTGTGGGGCAACCGGAAATGATGCACAAAAACTTCATGCACTAACATTTGCGCATTTTCGTGGTGCAGTGCTCACGCATGAAGTTTTATACCCAAAAGAAAGGGGTTTTTCCTTTGCAGAACGAAAAACTGAGAAACGTAGCCATTATCGCCCACGTGGACCACGGCAAGACCACCCTGGTGGACCAGATGCTCAAGCAGGGCGGCGTGTACCGGGAGAACCAGGAGACGGTGGAGCGGGTCATGGACTCCAACGACCTGGAGCGGGAGCGGGGCATCACCATCCTGGCCAAGAACACCGCCATCCAGTACGGCGACACCAAGATCAACATTGTGGACACCCCGGGCCATGCCGACTTTGGCGGCGAGGTGGAGCGCATCCTGAAGATGGTCAACGGCGTGATCCTGCTGGTGGACGCCGCCGAGGGCCCCATGCCCCAGACCCGCTTTGTCCTCAGCCGCGCCCTGGAGCTGGGCCACCGGGTCATCGTGGTGGTCAACAAGATCGACCGGCCCGACCAGCGCATCCATGAGGTCATCGACGAGGTGCTGGAGCTGCTGCTGGACCTGGACGCCACCCCGGAGCAGCTGGACTCCCCCATGCTGTTCTGTTCCGCCCGCCAGGGCGTCGCGTCCTACTCCCCCGACGTGCCGGGCACGGACCTCAAGCCCCTGTTCGACACCATCCTCAGCTATATTCCCGCCCCGGAGGCGGACCTGGACCAGCCCTTCCAGATGCTGGTGTCCGCCATCGACTATAACGAGTTCGTGGGCCGCATCGCCATCGGCCGTGTGGAGCGCGGCGTCCTGAAGCAGAATCAGGAAATCGCCGTGTGCAACTATCACGACCCCGACGCCCCGGCCAAGAAAGCCAAGGCCGTGTCCATGTACGAGTTCCAGGGCCTGGGCAAGCAGCCCATCACCGAGGCCACCGCCGGCAATATCATTGCCATGTCCGGCATCGGCGACATCACCATCGGCGACACCATCTGCGCCCCGGAGTGCGTGGAGCCTCTGCCCTTTGTGAAAATCTCCGCCCCCACCATGGAGATGACCTTCTCCGTCAACGACTCTCCCTATGCCGGCCGCGAGGGCAAGTTCGTCACCTCCCGCCAGCTGCGGGACCGCCTGTTCCGGGAGACCCTGAAGGACGTGTCCCTGCGGGTGACGGAGATCGATGGCGCCACCGACGCCTTCAACGTGGCGGGCCGGGGCGAGATGAGCCTGTCCATCCTTATCGAGACCATGCGCCGGGAGGGCTATGAGTTCCAGGTGTCGCCCCCCCGGGTGCTGTACCGCACCATCGACGGCAAGAAGTGCGAGCCCATCGAGCGGCTGGTGGCCGACGCGCCCAGCGAGTCCGTGGGCGCGGTCATTGAGAAGCTGGGCTCCCGCAAGGGCGACCTGATCGAGATGACCCCCGTGGGCAGCCGCATGAAGCTGGAGTTCCTGATTCCCGCCCGGGGCCTGTTCGGCTATCGCAACGAGTTCCTGACGGATACCCGGGGCGAGGGCATCATGGCCTCCGTGTTCGACAGCTACGCCCCCTATAAGGGCGACCTGAGCCGCCGGAACACCGGCTCCCTGGTGTCCTTCGAGACCGGCGAGTCCGTCAGCTACGGACTGTTCAACGCCCAGGAGCGGGGCGCCCTGTTCATCGGCCCCGGCGTCAAGGTGTATGAGGGCATGATCGTGGGCGTGTCCCCCAAGCAGGAGGACATCACCGTCAACGTCTGCAAGAAGAAGCAGATGACCAATATGCGGGCCGCCGGTTCCGACGAGGCCCTGCGCCTGGTGCCGCCCCGGAAGCTGAGCCTGGAGCAGTGCCTGGAGTTCCTGGCCGACGACGAGCTGCTGGAGGTCACCCCCGAGAGCCTGCGTATGCGCAAGACCATTCTCAATCACGAAAAGCGCATGAAGGCCACCCACGGCGGCAAGAAAAAGTAAAAAGCAACACGAACCCCCCGTCCTGCCGACAGCAGGACGGGGGGTTGCTAATATTCACAGCACTCTTACACGCTGTGTTCAGAGCACGATTGCATAAAGGACATCAGCGGAAATCTCCTGCTTAAACCTCCACTTGTAGCTCCCGGCTTCCTTCCCTGTCTTATTACTGCTCTCTCCAGCTTTCATCGGTATCATCCTTTTGTAGGGAGGCCCTGCCTGATAAAGTCTCGGCTTCCGCTGCTGAACACTCTTGGCGCCCAGGACAACCGCAACCTCCATTCGTTCAACATTATTCCCATAATTGCGGGGATAAATCAAAAATCGTTCTTCATCTGAGAGCGAGGCATCTCCATTCCAGATCAATGTAATTTTCATACAAAATTCCTCCCTCAGTCCTATACAGACCTCGCCAGGAATCCGGAGGACAACCACACGGATGCTGCCGCCGCCCGCTTTGCTTCCGTATTCGGCTTCTGCTGCTCTGTCCCGCTCCATCATGACGCCACCACAAGTTCCGCACACCGCGCCATCCAGCTTACAGATGTTTGCATTCACAGTAACCTTATCCCAGGCGGTATAAGCGCCAAGCGTCATTGGCATCTCGATTTTTCTTAATCGCTCCTCCTCCGTATTGTATCCATGCAGCCTCCACGTGATCTTCTGCATTACCCGATCCTTCATCCTCTGGCAAGCACTGGAATGCGGTTCTTCGAGCTCTACCTCATAGAAGAAATCCCGAATACTTACTCCCTTGTTAAATTTATAAGTGTTTACACACTGTATAAATTCTATGGTACGACGTCCTATTTTTATCGTGTATAGTTTCCATATCAAGCCCAGTATCCATAAAACGGTGCATATGCCCAATGCTATCCATCCGGCAATTTTGGGAACAGGAATCTCCAAGTTAAAGAGATCCATGAGAAACATGATTATCGGTATGTCCGGAAGCAGCAAAAGATTAAACAAGCCCTCTGATGCCTTTTTGATCCTTTTCATCTATTCGTTTCCCCCGTTCGCAGTTTCTTTCTTTAATCTTTTCTCTTTCTTCCATGTTCCAGAGCAGGGCGGGTTTTTATGATTTGCGCATATACTGGAGGTCAGGCGGCCTGGACCTCGAACTTCAGCACACCCTCGGCGGCGGAGATGCGGGTCATCATGGACTCCAGATCCTCCACCATGTCCCGGGTCTCGGCGGAGATGGTGACGCCGGCGCAGCCGTTGGTGGGGATGGTCTGGTTGATGGTGAGAATATTTGCGCCGGAATTGGCAAAAATAGACAGGAAGTTGGACAGCACGCCGGGGTTGTCCTTCAGCAGGGCGTAAAACGTGATGATGTGGCCGGCCTTCATGTCCTGGAAGGGCTGCACGGCGTCCTTATACTTGTAAAAGGCGCTGCGGCTGATGCCCACCATCCGGGCCGCCTCGCCCACGGTGGCCGCCTCGCCCACCTGGAGCATCCGGCGGGCCTCCGCCACCTTTATGAATACCTCCGGCAGGGCTTCTGCCGATACGATGTAATACTTCTGATTGCTCATGGCCGTAAACCTCCGCTGATGTGTCCGGCGGAGACGCGGCCCCGCCGTTTCTTTTGGCCATTATCATACCATGTTGTTTGACAAAACACAACTGTTTTCGTAGGAGGGAGCATACAAAAATGCAGGAAAAGCAGCGGGCTTTTTTGGTGCGGACTGCCTATTGGGCCGTGTGGGCGGTGCTGCTGTGGCTGGGGGTGCGGTATCTGCTGCGGTGGCTGCTGCCGTTTCTGCTGGCCCTGGCCCTGGCGGCTGCGGTGGAGCCGGTGATCGCCTGGTGCCGCCGCCGGATGGGCCTGAAGCGGGGGTTTACGGCGGCGGTGGTGACCATCGCCGTCACCGGGGCCATACTGGCGCTGGCGGCGGTGATCGTGTGGCAGCTGATCCGCCAGGCGGCGGAGCTGCTGGGGCAGCTCCCCGAGCTTCTGGCGGGGCTGCCGGGCATGACGGAGGACTTGCGGCAGCGGCTGGAGGACTTCTGCGCCGCCTGTCCCCAGGGGCTGCGGAGCTGGCTGGAGGAGGTCCCCGCTCTGCTGGGGACCCTGGCGGCGGGAGTGGCCCAGCGGGCCAGCGAGGCCTGCATTACAGCGGCGGCGGCCCTGGCCGCCGCCCTGCCGGGGGTGTTCCTGTTCTGCGGCACCACGGCCCTGGCGGTGTTCTTCACCGCCGGCAGCTATCCCCGGGTGATGGCCTTTTTCCGGCGGCAGCTGGGGCACCGGCTGGACCGGGCCAGAGGGGTCAAGGCCAATCTGCTGTCCACCCTGGGGAAATGGTGCCGGGCCCAGGCGATTTTGCTGGGGGTCACCTTCTGCCAGCTGCTGGCGGGTTTCCTGCTGATGGGCCAGCGGTATGCCCTGCTGCTGGCCGCCGTTACCGCGCTGGTGGACGCCCTGCCGGTGTTCGGCACCGGCACGGTGCTGCTGCCCTGGGCGGCGGTGTGTCTGCTGGCGGGGCAGGCCCCCCGGGCGGTGGCTCTGGCGGCCCTGTACGCGGTGATCTCCGCCGTGCGCAGCCTTCTGGAGCCCAAGGTCATGGCCGCCCAGGCGGGACTGCCTCCCCTGGCGGCTCTGGCGGCCATGTACGCCGGGTTCCGGGCCTTGGGCGTGGCGGGGATGATCCTGCTGCCTATGGCGCTGCTGTTTGTCAAGCAGCTCCACGACGAGGGGTATGTGGGCCTGTGGAAATAGCCGCAAAAAGCGAAAAAAGCTGTTTTCTTGCCGGATGATCTGTGGTATAATGGGATGTTAGTGAAGATTTTCGGTAGGAGAGAACACAGACATGAGCAAGCAACGCCGCGCCGACCTGCTGCTGGTGATGACCACCTTTTTCTGGGGCGCCAGCTATTACCTGACGGATATCTGCCTGGCGGATCTGCCGCCTATGACCCTGAACGCCTTCCGCTTTATTGTGGCGTTTCTGGTGCTGGGGCTGATTTTCTGGAAGCACGTGGTCCACATCAACCGCACCACCCTGCGGTACAGCCTCATCGTGGGTCTGGCCCTGGCGGGGACCTATGTGGCCTATAACTACGGCATCACCCGCACCTCCCTGTCAAACGCCGCGTTCATCTGCGCCTTGCAGGTGATCTTCGCCCCGCTGCTGGGCTTTCTGTTCTTCCGGCAGCGGCCCGGCTGGAAGCTGGGGGTTGCGCTGGTGGTGTGCACGGTGGGCATGGCCCTGCTGACCCTGAACGGGGAGCTGCGGCCCGCCTCCGGGGACCTGATCTGCCTCATCACCCCCCTGTGCTACGCCGTGGACCTGCTGATCACGGAGAAGGCCGTCCGGGATCCCCGGGTGGACCCCCTGGGCCTGGGGGTGTGCCAGCTGGCGGTGGTGGGCATCGTGACCTTAGCCCTGGCCCTGGTGCTGGGGGAACCGGTGCATCTGCCCACCTCCGGCAGGACCTGGGCGGCGGCGCTGTTTCTGGGAATTTTCTGCTCGGGGGTGGCCTTTGTCATCCAGTCCGTGCAGCAGCAGTATACCACCGCCAGCCATGTGGGCCTGATCTTTACCCTGGAGCCGGTGTTTGCCTCCATGGTGGCCTTTGTCATGACCGGCGAGGTACTGTCTCTGCGGGGCTATATCGGCGCGGCCCTGATGCTGCTGAGCCTGTTTATTATGGAGGGCGACTGGTCCTTCCTGGGCCGCAAAAAGCGTGTATAAAGGAGAACATACCGTGGATAAACGATTGGAACGCATTCTGCCCCGGGTGCAGAAGCCTGCCCGCTATGTGGGCGGGGAATACAACGCCGTGAAGAAGGACCCGGCCCAGGTGGATACCCGCATTGCCTTCTGCTTCCCGGACACCTATGAGATCGGCATGTCCAACCTGGGCATGCGCATTCTCTACGGCGTGATGAACAACATGGAGGGCGTGTGGTGCCAGCGGGTGTTTGCCCCCTGGGGCGACATGGAGGAGGAGATGCGCCGGGCGGGGATGCCCCTGTTTGCTCTGGAGTCCGGCGAGGCCATCACGGACTTTGACATCGTGGCCTTCTCCGTGGGCTATGAGATGGCCTTTCCCGCCATCCTGAATATGCTGGACCTGGCAAACATTCCCATTCACAGCGCCGACCGCACGGCCCTGACCCCCCTGGTCATCGCCGGGGGCACCGCCATGTACAACGCCGAGCCCATCGCCGACTTCATCGACCTGGTGAGCCTGGGCGAGGGGGAGGACATCACCGTGGAGCTGGTGGAGCTGCACCGCCGGGCCCGGCGGGAGGGCTGGACCAAGAAGGCGTTTCTCCGGGCCGCCGCCCAGCTGCCGGGCATCTACGTCCCAAGCCTCTACGACGTGACGTATCACGAAGACGGCACCGTGGCCGCCATCACCCCCCGGGACGGGGCTCCGGCGGTGGTGACCAAGCGCATTGTCCGGGACATGGACAAGGCCTTTTTCCCCACCAAAACCATCGTCCCCTCCACGGAGATCGTCCAGGACCGGGTGATGCTGGAACTGTTCCGGGGCTGCATCCGGGGCTGCCGGTTCTGTCAGGCGGGGTATGTGTACCGGCCGGTCCGCAACCGCAGCCGGGAACTGTGCGCCCGATACGGCGTGGAGTCCTGCAACGACTCCGGCTATCAGGAGGTGACCCTGTCCAGCCTCTCCACCAGCGACTATCCCCCGCTGACGGAGCTGTGCGACCAGCTGGAGCCCTTCTGCCAGCAGCGGCACGTGAATCTGTCCCTGCCCAGTCTGCGGGCGGACAACTTCTCCATGAGCCTGATGGAGCGGCTGGCCAAGGGCCGCAAAAGCGGCCTGACCTTCGCCCCGGAGGCCGGGACCCAGCGGCTGCGGGACGTCATCAACAAAAACGTCACCCAGGAGGACCTGCTGGCCTCCTGCCGGACGGCCTTCGCCGGAGGCTACAGCGCCGTGAAGCTGTATTTCATGCTGGGCCTGCCCACGGAGACCGACGAGGACGTACTGGGCATCGCCGATCTGGCAGCCCGGGTGATGCACACCTGGCGGGAAAGTGCCAGCAACAAGAACCGGGGCGTCCGCATCACCGTGTCCACCTCTTGGTTCGTGCCAAAGCCCCACACGGCCTTCCAATGGGAGCCGCAGATCTCCAAGGAGGAGTATGAGCGGCGGGTGAACCTGCTGCGGGAGGCCATCAAGACCAAAACCGTCACCTATAACTGGCACGATTCAGACACCAGCTTCCTGGAGGCCGTTCTGGCCCGGGGGGACCGGCGCATGGGGAAGGTCCTGGAGACCGCCTGGCGCAAGGGGGCCAAGCTGGACGCCTGGGAGGAGTATTTCTCCCTGGACCGCTGGCTGGAGGCCTTTGACCAGTGCGGGCTGGACCCCCATTTTTATGCCAACCGCACCCGGGAAAAGGACGAGCTGATGCCCTGGGCCATGATCTCCAGCGGCGTCACGGAGAGCTATCTCTGGCGGGAGCGGGAGCGGGCCTTTGCTGGGGTCACCACTCCGGACTGCCGCACCCACTGCAACGCCTGCGGCGCCAACCGGCTGGTAGGAGGGAAATGCGATGTCTAAGCTGCGACTGCTGTTTGTGAAGGAGGGCCCGGCGGCCTATGTCTCCAATCTGGACCTGCTGCGGACGGTGCAGCGGGCCTTTCCCCGGACGGAGCTGGATATCAAACACTCCCAGGGCTTCCATCCCCATCCCATCATCTCCATCGTGCTGCCGCTGCCGGTGTGCCAGTCCAGCGACTGCGAGCTGCTGGACTTTGAGGTGACCCAGGACACCGACGGGGCGGGCCTGGCCGAAAAGCTCAACGGCGGCCTGCCGGAGGGACTGCGGATTCTGGACTGCTATCCCGCCCTGCGGCCGGTGCGGGAGCTGGCCTATCTCCGGGCGGAGGTGGAGCTGGACTATGACCGGGGGGTGCCGGAGGGGGCCGTGCAGGCCCTGGAGGAGCTGTTCCACCGGCAGGAGCTGCTGATCGAGAAGCGCACCAAGCGCAAGCAGCTGGCCCAGGTGGACATCGCCCCCATGATCCGGGACATCGCCTTTGCGCAGGAGGAGAACCTGCTGCGTGTCCTTGTCACGGTGCAGGCCCAGAACCCGGGACTGAACCCCCAGCTGCTGGAAAAGGCCATCGCCCGGTATCTGCCGGAGCTGACGCCGGACTTTGTCCGGGTCCGCCGCCGCCAGCTGCTGGACGCCGACGGCCAGGTGTTCCGATAATTCCATCACCCGGAGGGAGGCCCCCTTCGGGTGATTTTCTTGCCCCGGCGGTGAAGGGGCCGGAGGGCGGCGTCCTATGTTTCGTATAAATGGCGGTTCCGGTAACGGCGGATTCCTTGACGAGGGGGGCGGTTTGCGTTACAATAGGGCCAGAATGCGGTACTTTGTCCTGCCATCGACTCACTTCGCCCCGGCTTTCGGGGCCGTTATGATAACATTACGCTGATATAGGGAGATCATTCCATGAACGTTTCCGAAAACACAGAGCTTTACCGGACCTATGGCGCGCATCCGGCTGGGGAGGGCTGGTCCTTCCGGGTCTATGCCCCCAGCGCCCGGGAGGCCGCCCTGGCCGGTGACTTCAACCACTGGCAGCCCGTTCCCATGGAGCGGCAGGGCAGCGACTGGGTCCTGACCGTTTCCGACGCCCGGCCCGGCGACTGCTATAAATACGTCATCACCGGGGCCGATGGCCAGGTCCGCTGGAAGGCGGACCCCTACGGCACCTATGCCCAGCTGCGGCCCGACACCGCCAGCCGCCTGTTCGACGTGTCCGGCTTCCGCTGGCACGACGACGTGTGGCGGGAGCGCCGCCGGGAGACGCCCCTGACCGAGGGACCCCTGAACATCTATGAGGTCCACTGCGGTTCCTGGCAGCGGGGAGAGGACGGGGCGTTCCTGAACTACCACCAGCTGGCGGACCGGCTGGCCCCCTATGTCCGCAGCATGGGCTACAACGCCGTGGAGCTGCTGCCGGTGACGGAGTATCCCCTGGACGACTCCTGGGGCTATCAGTGCGTGGGCTATTTCGCCCCCACCAGCCGCTACGGCGACCCCCACGACTTCATGTATCTGGTGGACCGGCTGCACCGGGCGGGGCTGGCGGTGATCCTGGACTGGGTCCCCGCCCACTTCTGCAAAGACGCCCACGGCCTCATCGACTTTGACGGCACCAGCCTGTATGAATACGGCGACCCCCTGAAGCGGGAGCACGAGAGCTGGGGCACCCGGGTCTTTGACTTCGGCAAGGACGACGTGCGGTCCTTCCTGCTGTCCTCCGCCCGGTGGTGGCTGGAGGAATACCACATCGACGGCCTGCGGGTGGACGCCGTGGCGTCCATGCTGTATCTGGACTATGGCCGGACCGAGTGGCGGCCCAATGTCCACGGCGGCCACGAAAATCTGGAGGCCATCTCGTTTTTGCAGGACCTGAACCGCCTGGCGGCGGCCATGGATCCCCCGGCCCTGACGGCGGCGGAGGAGTCCACCGCCTGGCCCAAGGTCACCTGGCCCATTGAGGAGGGCGGCCTGGGCTTCGGCCTGAAGTGGAACATGGGATGGATGAACGACGTGTGCCACTATCTGAAGATGGACCCCTGGTTCCGCCAGTTTCACCACAAGGACGTGACCTTCTCCATGATGTACGCCTTCTCCGAGCGCTTTGTGCTGCCCCTGTCCCACGACGAGGTGGTGTATATGAAGGGCTCCCTCCGGGGCAAGATGCCCGGGGACGACTGGCGGCAGCTGGCAGGGGTCCGGGGCTTCACGGCCTATATGCTGGCCCACCCCGGCAAGAAGCTCACCTTTATGGGGGCGGAGCTGGGCCAGTGGCACGAGTGGGACTTCCTGGGCCAGCTGGACTGGTATCTGCTGGACCGGGACGACTGCGGCCGCACCCACGCCTGCATCCAGGCCCTGAACCGGTTTTATAAGAAGTCCCGCCCCCTGTGGGAAAACGACCGGGACTGGAACGGCTTTGAGTGGCTGGTGGCCGACGACAACCACAACAACGTCCTGGCCTTCCTGCGCCGGGACAACAAGGGTCATGAGCTGATCTGCGTGGTGAATTTCTCGCCGGAGGCCCACGAGGGATATCGCTTCGGCGTGCCCGGCAAGCTGTTTTATGAGGAAGTGTTCAACACCGACGACGCCGCCTGGGGCGGCTCCGGTGTGTGCAATACCGGACCCATCCCCGTGGAGGATATCCCGTCCCACGGGCGGGACAAGTCCATTGCCCTGCGGGTGCCGCCCCTGGGCGCGGTGTTTCTGCAGGGCCGGGTCCGGCGCAGAAGCAACAAGGCATAACCGACAGACTGGAGGGAACGAACAGACATGAAAAAAGAATGCGTGGCCATGCTGCTGGCCGGGGGACAGGGCAGCCGCCTGTATGTCCTCACCGGCGACATGGCAAAGCCTGCGGTGCCCTTTGGGGGCAAGTTCCGCATCATTGACTTTCCCCTGTCCAACTGCACCAATTCCGGCATCGACACCGTGGGCGTGCTGACCCAGTACCGCCCCCTGGAGCTCAACAGCTATATCGGCAGCGGCCAGCCCTGGGAGCTGGACCGGCTCAACGGCGGCGTCCATATTCTGCCGCCGTACCAGAGCGCCTCCGGCGCCTCCTGGTACAAGGGCACCGCCAACGCCATCTATCAGAACATCGGCTTTGTGGACCTGTACGACCCGGAGTATGTGGCGGTGCTGTCCGGGGACCACATCTACAAGATGGACTATTCCCGGATGCTCCAGCACCACAAGGACGCCGGGGCTGCCTGCACCATCTCGGTGATGGAGGTCCCCTGGTCTGAGGCCAGCCGCTTCGGCATCATGTCCGTGGACGAAAACGACCGGATCACCGCCTTCGCCGAAAAGCCCAAGGAGCCCCAGAGCAACCTGGCCTCCATGGGAATCTATATCTTCACCTGGCAGAAGCTGCGGGCCTATCTGCTGGCGGACGAGGCCGACCCCACCTCCGACAACGACTTCGGCAAGAACATCATCCCCGCCATGCTGGAGGCCGGAGAGGTCATGTCCGCCTATCGCTTCGAGGGCTACTGGAAGGACGTGGGCACCCTGGACTCCCTGTGGGACGCCAACATGGATATGCTGGCCCCGGGCAGCGGGCTGAACCTGCTGGACAAGAAGTGGCCCATCTATTGCCGGACCCCCTCCTGCCCGCCGGCCTTTCTGGGCCCCCACGCCGACGTGGGCAACAGCGCCGTGGCCAAGGGCTGCGGCATCCTGGGCGAGGTGAAAAACAGCGTGCTGAGCTATAACACCCAGGTGGGCCAGGGGGCCAGCGTGTGCTACTCCGTGGTCATGCCCGGGGCCGTCATCGAGGAGGGCGCGGTGGTGCAGTACGCCATCATCGGCGAGCGCTGCCGGGTGGGCCGGGGGGCCCAGGTGGGCACGCCGCCGGAAACCGCCAAAAATCCCGACGACTGGAGCATCGCCGTCCTGGGGCCGGACACCGTTATCGCCCCCGGCGAGGTGGTGCCTGCCAAGGCCCTGCTGGACCGTCATCACGGGGAGGTGGAAGCATGAACGGAATGCACGGCATCATTTTCTCCTATGAAAAGAAAACCGGACTGCGGGAGCTCATCGAGCAGCGCATCCACGGCTCCATCCCCTTCGGCGGCAACTATCGGGTGGTGGACTTTATGCTCTCCAACATGGTCAATGCCGGCGTCCGGGACGTGGGCGTCATCATGCACGGCAAGTGCCAGAGTATGCTGGACCATTTGGGCACCGGCAAAAGCTGGGACCTGAGCCGCAACCACGGCGGCCTGACCCTGCTGCCGGCCTTCGCCTATGCCGAGCGGCGGGGCGACGCGGGCCGGTTCCGGGGCAAGGTGGAGGCCCTGGGCTGCGTGATGGACTATCTCAAGGACATCCGGCAGGACTATGTGGTGCTGACCGACAGCGACCTGGTGGTGAACCTGCCCCTGGACGACGTGCTGCGGGACCACATCGCCTCCGGCGCGGACATGACGGCGGTGTGCACCTCTCTGCCGGGGCCGGAAAGCGACACCTATTTCCAGCTGGATAACTCCGGGCGCATTGTGGACGTGGCCCACGACGTGTTCACCCCCGAGGGCTTCCGCTGCCTGAACATCTTCGTGCTGCGCCGGGACCTGCTGATCCAGCTGGTGACCGACTGCATGGCACATAATCAGTACAGCTTCCGCCATAATATTCTCCAGGACAGGAAGGACACCCTGCATTTCCGGGCCTACGTCTGGGACGGCTACGCCGCCCGCATCGACACCATCGAGTCCTACTACCGCCGCAGCATGGAGCTGCTGCGGCCGGAGATCCGCATGGAGCTGTTCGCTCCCCAGCGGCCCATCTTCGCCAAGGAAAACGACTCCCCCTCCTCCTATATGGACGGCTCCTGCGTCAACTCCCTTATCGCCGACGGCTGCGACATCCAGGGCACGGTGAAAAACTGCATCCTGTTCCGGGGCGTCCGCATCGAGCCGGGGGCCGACGTGGAGGGCTGCATCCTGTTCAAGGGTACCGTGGTCCGCCGGAATGCCGTCCTGCGGGGCGTCATCACCGACAAATACGTCACCGTGCAGGAGGGGCGCACCCTGATGGGCCACGAGAACTATCCCCTGGTGGTGGCCCGGGGCGTCACGATCTGAAATATGACACACGTTCATCCGGAGGTGACCATATGAATATTCTGTATATCACCAGCGAGGCGGCCCCGTTCTGCAAAACCGGGGGCCTTGCGGACGTGCTGGGCAGTCTGCCCCCGGCGGTGGCGGCGGAGGGCGACCATACCGCCGTGCTGCTGCCGCTGTACAGCCAGATTGCCCAGCGCTGGCGGGAGAAGATGAACTTCCGCTGCTATATCTATGTGGACCTGGGCTGGCGGCACGAATACTGCGGGCTGTTCTCCCTGGAATACCGGGGCGTCACCTGGTATTTTGCGGACAACGAGCGGTATTTCCGCCGCCGGGGCCTGTACGGCGACATGGACGACGGCGAGCGCTTCGCCTTCTTCTCCAAGGCGGCGGTGGCCCTGCTGCCCCATCTGGCGGAGTATCCCAACGTGGTCCACTGCAACGACTGGCAGACGGCCCTGGTGCCGGTATACCTGCGGGACGCCGGGAACGACCTGCCGGTGGTGTTCACCATCCACAACATCGAGTATCAGGGCAAATACGGCCCCGAAACCGTGGAGGACCTGTTCGGCCTGAACCGGGGCTGGTACGACGGCGGCATCCTGCGGATGGACGGGTGCGTGAACCTGATGAAGGCGGCTATGCTCACCGCCAACGCCGTCACCACCGTCAGCCCCACCTATGCCGCCCAGCTCCATGACCCGGCCTATGCCTGCGGCCTGGAGCAGGTGGTGCACCTGATCGACTATAAGCTCTCCGGCGTGCTCAACGGCCTGGACATTGAGAGCTATAACCCCGCCCACGACGGCTCCCTGCCCCGGACCTACGACCCCGACCATATGGAGGGCAAGGCCGTGTGCAAGGCGGAGCTGCAGCGGCAGCTGGGCCTTGCACAGGAGCCGGACACCCCGCTGATGGCCATCGTCAGCCGCCTGGTGGGCCACAAGGGCATGGACCTGGTGTGCCAGGGTCTGGAGGGCCTTATGGCCACCGGCTGCCAGCTGGTGGTGCTGGGCCAGGGGGAGTCCCAGTTTGAGGACGCCTTCCGCTGGGCCCAGAACCGGTGGCCCGGCCGGGTATCGGCCCAGGTCACCTATTCCGACAATCTGTCCCGCCGGATCTACGGCGCGGCGGACCTGTTCCTGATGCCCTCCCGCAGCGAGCCCTGCGGCCTGAGCCAGCTGATCGCCATGCGCTATGGCGCGGTGCCCATCGTCCGCCAGACCGGCGGCCTCAACGACACCGTCCGCTCCTGCCAGGTGGGCCAGCCCGACGGCAACGGCTATGTGTTCTCCGGCTGCACCGCCCATGACCTGTGCCAGACCGTGGGGCAGGCGGTGGGCCTGTACCGGGGGGACCGGATGGGCTTTGACACCGTCCGCCGCCGGGGCATGACCGAGGACTTCAGCTGGAACCGCAGCGCCGGGGCCTACCGGCGCATTTACCAAGATCTATCACGGAGGAACCACTAAATGACTTATACCAAAGACGCCCTGAAGGAGGCCATCCAGCAGAAGCTGCGCCTGAACTATGGCTGCACAGAAAAGCAGGCCACCGACGGGGAGATCATGAAGGCCTGCGCCCTGGCCCTGCGGGACATTATGGCCGTGCGCAGCGTGGACACCCAGGAGCGCACCCAGGAGCAGCAGGAAAAGCGGGTGCACTATATGTCCCTGGAGTTCCTGATGGGCCGCAGCCTGATGAAAAACGCCTATAACCTGGGGATTCTGCCCCAGCTGACCCAGGCGGTGGAGGAGCTGGGCTTCTCCGCCCCGGACATCTTCGACATGGAGCCGGACGCGGGCCTTGGCAACGGCGGCCTGGGCCGCCTGGCCGCCTGCTATCTGGACAGCATGACCACCCTGGACATTCCCGCCACCGGCTACTCCATCTGCTATGAGCTGGGCATTTTCAAGCAGAAGATCGTGGACGGTCAGCAGGTGGAGCTGCCCGACGACTGGCTGAACCTGGGGGATGCGTGGCTGATGCCCAAGCCCCAGGAGGCCGAGGAAATTCACTTCGGCGGCCGGGTCCGCACCCGGTGGGACAACGGACACCTGATGGTAATCCACGAGGACTATACCCGGGTGCTGGCCATCCCCTGCGATATGCTGGTGGCCGGGTACAACACCGACCATGTGAACACCCTGCGCCTGTGGGACGCCAAGAGCCCCAAGCCCATTGATATGCAGCTGTTCAGCCAGGGGCAGTATCTGAAGGCCAACGAGGAACGGGCCATGGCCGACTCCATCAGCACCATTCTCTATCCCGAGGACAACCACTACGAGGGCAAGTCCCTGCGGCTGAAGCAGCAGTACTTCTTCGTGTCGGCCACCCTGCAGTCCATCACCCGCCAGCACATCCAGACCTACGGCACCCTGAAGAACTTCCACGAGAAGAACGTCATCCAGATCAACGACACCCACCCCGCCCTGGTGATCCCGGAGCTGATGCGCATCCTCATCGACGACGCGGGCCTGGGCTGGGACGAGGCGTGGGACATCACCCGCCACTCCGTGGCCTATACCAACCACACCGTGCTGGCCGAGGCACTGGAGAGCTGGCCCCAGCGGCTGTTCGAGACGCTGCTGCCCCGCATCTGGCAGATCATGCAGGAGATCGCGCGGCGCTGGCAGCAGAAGGTGGACGACTTCTATCACGACCCCAGGAAAACCGAGAAAATGGCCGTCATCTGGGACGGCGTGGTGCACATGGCCAACCTCTGCATCGCCGGGGGCATGGCCGTCAACGGCGTGTCCGCTCTGCACTCCGACATTCTCCGCCGCAACGTGTTCCGGGACGCCTGCGGCATGGAGCCGGATAAGTTCAAAAACGTCACCAACGGCGTGGACCACCGGCGCTGGATCAGCCAGATCAACCCCGGACTGGACGGCCTGATCCGGGACTGCATCGGCGACGGGTATCTCACCCACGCCGGGCACCTGTCGGACCTGGACCGCTTCGCCGATGACGCGGCGGTGCTCTCCCGGCTGGAGCAGATCAAGGGGGACAACAAGCAGGCCTTTGCCCGCTGGGCCAAGCGCCAGCAGGGGGTCACCCTGAACACCGACGCCATCTTCAACGTCCAGGTCAAGCGCCTGCACGAGTATAAGCGCCAACTGCTGAACGTGCTGCACATCATCAGCCTCTATCAACAGCTCCAGGACGACCCCAATATGGACTTCCGGCCCCAGACCTTCCTGTTCGGGGCCAAGGCCGCCCCGGGCTACGCTGTGGCCAAGCGCATTATCCGCCTTATCAACTCCCTGGCCGACCAGATCAACAGTGACCCCATCTGCCGGGATAAGCTCCAGGTGGTATTCCTGGAGAATTACCGGGTTTCCATGGCGGAGATGCTGATGCCCGCCAGCGAGGTCAGCCAGCAGATCTCCACCGCCGGCAAGGAGGCCAGCGGCACCGGCAACATGAAGTTCATGATGAACGGCGCCCTGACCCTGGGCACCCTGGACGGCGCCAACGTGGAGATGCACCAGGTGCTGGGGGACGAGAATATGTTCCTGTTCGGCCTTACCTCCGACGAGGCTGCCCGCCTGCGCCAGAGCTATGACCCCTATCTGCTGTATACCCGGGATCCGGTGCTGCACCGGGTGCTGGATCAGCTGAAAACCGGCTTCCGGGACGGCGTCAGCTATGAGGACCTGTATCAGCGTCTGCTGTACGGCGCGGACTGCCCGGCGGACCAGTATCTGCTGCTGGCGGACTTTGCGTCCTACTGCGCCGCCTCTCACCGGGTGGTGGATACCTATGCCGACCGGGAGAAGTGGAACCGCATGAGCCTGCACAACATCGCCCGCAGCGGCATTTTCTCCGCCGACCGCTCCATCGCCGACTACGCCGACACCATCTGGCACGTCCCCTATAAAAAGTAACCCCCGCCCTCCCCTGCCCGGGTCCCGCGCCCGGGCGGGGGAGGCATTTTTGCCAAAAGGGGTTGACAGACGGAAGAATTTGTTTTACTCTATATTTGAATAAAATATGCTCCGGTAGGTAAGGCTACCGCGAGGGATACGGACTGCTGCCGCAGAGTGGTGGAGACACCATGAGAGGGTTTGAACAGGCGATATCGAAGCCAAGGTATCATCTAACGCAGTTTCACCGCCCCGCGATGCTAAAGCTTGTTACGGTGGCCAGGTCACGCATCCCGCGCGGCCCCTTTGCACATCCACAATGGGCTTTTCTGCCGTTGTGGATTTTTTGCTATGTATATGGGAAAGGAGGAACCGGTCATGTTCGATCACCAGGAAGAATTGGACCAATATCTGGAAAATATTGAGGCGCTTATCAAAAATAAGCAGTACGCCCGATTGCGGGACCTGTTCCTGCCTATGGAGCCTGCGGATATCGCCCTTTTGCTGGAGGAGGCCGGCGAGGAGGAGATGCCCCTGCTGTACCGGCTGCTGCCCAAGGAGCTGGCGGCGGAGGTGTTCGTGGAGCTGGAATCCGACAGCCAGGAAATGCTCATCAACGGCTTTTCCAACACCGAGCTGAAGGAGGTGCTGGACGAGCTGTATCTGGACGATGCCGTGGACATCGTGGAGGAAATGCCCGCCAGCGTGGTGATCCGCATTCTGGACAAGGCCACACCGGAAATGCGCAAGTCCATCAACGAAATTCTCCAGTACCCCGAGGACTCCGCCGGGTCCATTATGAACATGGAGTTCCTGTCCCTGAAAAAGGACATGACGGTGGAGGACGCCTTCAAGCGCATCCGCCGCATCGGCGGCGAGCTGGAGACCATCAACATCCTGTATGTCACCGACCCCACCCGGCATCTGCTGGGGGTGCTGTCCGTCCGGGACCTGCTGCTGGCGGAGGAGGACGACCTGATCCAGGACATCATGGACCCCAACGTGGTGTCCGTGAACACCATGGACGACAAGGAGGACGTGGCCCAGGCCCTGAGCAAATACGACTTCCTGGCCATGCCCGTGGTGGACAAGGAGCAGCGCCTGGTGGGCATCGTCACCGTGGACGACGCCATGGACGTTATCGAGGAGGAGACCACGGAGGACTTCGAGAAGATGGCCGCCATGCTGCCGTCGGACAAGCCCTATCTGAAGTCCGGCATTTTCGCCACCTGGCGGGCCCGCCTGCCTTGGCTGATGGTGCTGATGCTGTCGGCCACCTTCACGGGGATGATCCTGAACCACTATGAAAGCGCCCTGGCGGCCTGCCTGGTGCTCAATTCGTATATCCCCATGCTCTCCGGCACCGGCGGCAACTCCGGCACCCAGGCCTCCGTGGCGGTGATCCGCGCCCTGAGCCTGGACGAGGTGGACTTTTCCGACATTTTCCAGGTGTTGTGGAAGGAGCTGCGGGTGTCGCTGCTGTGCGGCGTGTGCCTGGCCGGGGCCAACTTCGTGAAAATGCAGCTGGTGGACCGGCTGCTGCTGGGCAACGCCGCCGTCACGCCCACGGTGTGCCTGGTGGTGTGCCTGACCATCCTGTTTGTGGTGGTGTTTGCCAAGTGCGTGGGCTGCTCCCTGCCCATCCTGGCCGAGAAGATCGGCCTGGACCCGGCGGTGATGGCCAGCCCCTTCATCTCCACCATCGTGGACGCCACCAGCCTGCTGATCTATTTCCGCTTCGCCTCCTGGTTCCTGCTGTAGCTGCATAAATAAAAAGACGCCGGAGTCCGGCGTCTTTTTATTTACAGCTCCCCGGCCTTATACAGCTGGGATTCGCGGCGGTAACCGGCGGCGGCTGCGGTGTTGGATGCGACCTCCTCCGGCGCCAGGGGGCGGCGGACCTTGCCGGGAGCGCCCATGACCATGGACCCGTCGGGGATCACAGCCCCCTGGGTCACCAAGGCCCCGGCGGCGATGATGCAGTCCCGGCCCACCACGGCTCCGTTGAGGACGATGGCCCCCATGCCCACCAGGGTGTTGTCCCCGATGGTGCAGCCATGGAGAATGGCGGCGTGGCCCACGGTGCAGTCCCGGCCCACTTTGGTGGGGAAGCCGGGGTCCGCGTGGAGGACGCAGTTGTCCTGGATATTGCTGCCGGGGCCTACAGTGATGGGGTCCGTCTCCGCCCGGAGCACCGCTCCGAAGTAGATCCCGGCCCCCTCCCCGATGGTGACATTGCCCCGGACGGTGGCGTTGTCCGCCACAAAGGCGGTTTCGTGAATCACAGGCTTCATGGGTTTTCTCTCCTTAATGGAACAGCCAGCGGGCCACAAGGATCACAACGCAGGCCCCGCCCACGCCGATGAGGATGGCTCCCACAGAGCCGGTGGCGGCGATGCCGATGGTGCTCGCCAGCCAATTGCCCACGGCGGAGCCCACCACGCCCAGGATCAGGTTGCGGATCAGGCCGCCGCGGCTGCCCATGAGCTTGGAGGCGATCCAGCCGATAAGAGCGCCTAAAATCAGGGAATAGATCATTGCTTTGTCTCTCTTTCTACCCGCAGGGGGTCCACAATATGCACGTTCAGGTGGTTATAGGGCATCTCCACGGCCCGCTCGTCAAAGGCCGCCTTGATGTTCTCCAGCAGGGCGTAATAGGCCGTCCAGTAGTCGGCGGTTCTGGCCCAGCTGCGGACGATGTACTCGATGCCGCTTTCGCCGTAGGCATTGACGTATACCTCCGGGCCGGGGCTCTCCAGCAGGCCCGGGGTCCGGGCCACGGCGTCCAGCAGAGCCTGGCGCACGGTCTGCACCGGCGCGTCATAGGACGCGCTGACGCTGTGCTGGATGCGGCGGGTGCCCAGGGTGGTGTAGTTGGTGATCTTTCCGGCGGAAAGGCTGCTGTTGGGGGCGGCGATCCGCAGGCCGTCCGGCGTGTCCAGATAGGTATAGGTCAGGGTCAGCTCCTTGACGGTGCCTGCGCCGCAGGGGGTGTCCACATAGTCGCCCACGGCGAAGGGCTTGGTCACCAGCAGCACCAGGCCCCCGGCCACGTTGGCCAGGACGTTCTGCACCGCCAGGGATACCGCCAGGGACAGCACCGACAATAGCGCCACCAGGGACGTGACGGGAATGCCCAGCTGGTCGGCGGTAATGAGCGCCGTTACCACCCACAGCACCAGCTGCACGGTCCGCACCAGGTATTTCTGCACCCGGGCATCCATATGGGTCTGGGCCAGCACCCGGCGCAGCAAAGCGGTGAGCAGCCGCACCGCCACCAGGCAGATCACCAGCGTCAGCAGTGCCCCCAGCAGCGTCCCCAGGGAGATATTCCCCAGGTGCAGGGCCGACAGGTCCAGCTTCTGATCCAATGGGTTTTCCACAGGCGGCACCTCCTTTTCGTGGCCCCTATTATACTCCCGGGCGGCGGATTTTGTCAATTCGTCAAAAAAAGGCTTACCCTTTTGGAGAAAAAGTGGTATAATATGGTAAAGAACGAAAGAGAGGATGAACGGCATGTTTGCAGCGGGCGAAATGGTGGTCTATGGCGGCGAGGGCGTCTGCCGGGTGGAGGGCGTTGGGACGCCGTCTTTGCCGGGAATGGACAAGACCCGGCTGTACTATACCCTTGCGCCGCTGTACCGATCCGGCCAGGTGATGACCCCGGTGGACACCCGGGTGCTGATGCGCCCCCTGCTGACGGGGCAGGAGGTGCAGGAGCTCATCGCGCAGCTGGACCAGCTGCCGGAGGAGCAGGCCGAAAGCCACAACACCCGGGCCATCAAGGACCTGTATCACCAGGTGGTGGCCTCCTATGACTGCAAACGGCTGGCGGGCCTCATCAAGGGGGTGTGCCGCCGGCGCAGCTGGGCCATTCACCACGGGCGGAAGGTCAGTCAGATGGACGAGCGCTATCTCAGGCGGGCGGAGGACGCCCTGTACGGCGAGCTGGGGGCGGTGCTGGGCCTTCCCCGGGAGGACGTCCCGGCCTATATCCGCCAGACCTGGCCCAAGTGGCCGCTGTTTTGAATTATCCCAAAAGGACTTCGTCCCTTTTGGGATAAAAGGCTTGCAGACTGAGAAGAATTTTCGCCCAGGTACACGCCCCGGGCGAAAATGGATTGCATTTGATTTGCCGCCTGCGGGCGGCAAATTCTGCGAGGCTGTTTGTCGACAGAAACCATAAGGCGGAGAACCGGAAGCCGGTTCTCCGCCTGAATGGCAGGAAGATTGATGAAAAAAGCTTTTGTCTCTTGCAAGTATAGGATACCCAAGGGATGTTACAAAAGTTCATGTATAAATATTAAAAAAGTATTAAACATTTTTTCATGCAAAAAAAGCCCGGCAGAGCGATGCTCTGCCGGGCTTTATCAGCTATGCGCCGATGGGGACGTCAATCAGTCGTTGTTGATGGCGATGACGACGCCGGAACCCACGGTACGGCCACCCTCACGGATAGCGAAACGCAGACCGTTCTCGATGGCGATGGGGGTGATCAGCTCCACGTTCATGTCGACGTTATCGCCGGGCATGCACATCTCGGTGCCCTCGGGCAGGGTGATGATGCCGGTAACGTCGGTGGTGCGGAAGTAGAACTGGGGACGATAGTTGTTGAAGAAGGGGGTGTGACGGCCGCCCTCGTCCTTGGTCAGAACGTACACCTGGCCAACGAACTTGGTGTGGGGGTGAATGGAACCGGGCTTGGACAGAACCTGGCCGCGCTCGATCTCGGTCTTGGCAACGCCGCGCAGCAGGGCGCCGATGTTGTCGCCGGCCTCAGCGTAGTCCAGCAGCTTGTGGAACATCTCGATACCGGTGACGACGGTCTCGCGCTTCTCGTCGGACAGACCAACGATCTCAACCTTCTCGTTGAGCTTCAGCTGACCACGCTCCACACGGCCGGTAGCAACGGTACCACGGCCGGAGATGGTGAACACGTCCTCGACGGGCATCAGGAAGGGCATATCCTCCTTGCGGTCGGGGGTGGGGATCCAGGTATCAACGGCTTCCATCAGCTCCTTGATGCAGGCATACTCGGGAGCGTTGGGATCGGTGGACTCGGAAACCAGAGCGTTCAGAGCGGAACCGCGGATGATGGGGGTGTCGTCGCCAGGGAAGCCATAGAAGTCCAGCAGCTCGCGAACTTCCATCTCCACCAGCTCCAGCAGCTCCTCGTCGTCCACCTGGTCGCACTTGTTCAGGAACACCAGCACGGAGGGCACGTTCACCTGACGGGCCAGCAGCAGGTGCTCACGAGTCTGAGCCATGGGGCCGTCGGAGGCAGCGATGACCAGGATAGCGCCGTCCATCTGGGCAGCACCGGTAATCATGTTCTTGATATAGTCGGCGTGGCCCGGGCAGTCGACGTGGGCATAGTGGCGGCCCTGGATCTCGCCGTCCTCGCCGGTCTTGAAGTTGTGGCCGGTACGATTCTCGGTCTCATACTCCACGTGAGCGGTGTTGATGGTGATACCACGCTCGCGCTCTTCGGGAGCCTTATCGATGGAAGAATAGTCGGTGTACTCAGCGCCGCCCTTCATCGCCAGGTACTTGGTGATGGCAGCGGTCAGAGTGGTCTTACCATGGTCGATATGACCGATGGTGCCGATGTTAACATGGGGCTTGTTTCTCTCAAATTTCTGCTTAGCCATTTGAAAAAATCCTCCTTAACAAATTTGCATCATGGTTTTCAACGCAATGTCTTATTCTAACATTGCTATTCTACAGTATTCGCTGGGGAAAAGCAATCGTTTTTTAACGATTTAGAAATTTTCCCGTCCGGTGCGCTTGTTGATGAGCTTCTCCTGCAGGCCCTTGGGCAGCTCGATATAGTGGCTGGGCTCCATGGTGTACTGACCACGGCCCTGGGTGCGGGAGCGCAGATCGGTGGCGTAGCCGAACATTTCCGCCAGGGGAACAAAGGCGTCGATCTGCTGGGCACCAGCGCGCATTTCGTAGCCCTGGATCTGGCCGCGGCGGGCGCTGATATCGCCGATGACGTCGCCCATATATTCCTCGGGGACGATGACGGAAACCTTCATAATGGGCTCCAGCAGCGTGGGATCCGCCTTGCGCATGGCCTCCTTGAAGGCCATGGAGCCGGCGATCTTGAACGCCATCTCGGAGGAGTCCACCTCGTGATAGGAGCCGTCGTACAGGGTGACCTTTACGTCCACCACGGGGTAGCCGGCCACGGTGCCGGAGAGCATAGCGCCCTGGATACCGGCGTCGATGGCAGGGATATACTCCTTGGGGATAGCGCCGCCCACTACCTTGTTGATGAACTCGTAGCCCTTGCCGGACTCGTTGGGCTCCACATGGATCTTCACGTGACCATACTGGCCCTTACCGCCGGACTGGCGGGCATACTTGGTATCCTGGTCCACTGCCTTGCGGATGGTCTCCTTGTAGGCCACCTGGGGCGCGCCCACGTTGGCCTCCACCTTGAACTCGCGCAGCAGGCGGTCCACGATGATCTCCAGATGCAGCTCGCCCATACCGGCGATGATGGTCTGACCCGTCTCCTCGTCGGTGTAGGTGCGGAAGGTGGGGTCCTCCTCGGCAAGCTTCGCCAGGGCAATGGCCATCTTTTCCTGGCCGGCCTTGGTCTTGGGCTCGATGGCCACGCGGATCACGGGCTCGGGGAACTCCATGGACTCCAGCACGATGGGGTGCTTCTCATCACAGAGGGTGTCGCCGGTGGTGGTGTTCTTCAGGCCCACCACGGCGGCGATATCGCCGGAATAGACCGTTTCCAGGTCCTCCCGGTGGTTGGCGTGCATCTGCAGCAGACGGCCCACGCGCTCGCGCTTGCCCTTGGTGGCATTGAGCACGGAGGAGCCGGTGTTCAGCGTGCCGGAATACACGCGGAAGAAGCTCAGACGGCCCACATAGGGGTCGGTCATGATCTTGAAGGCCAGAGCGGAGAACGGCTCGTCATCGGAAGCGTGACGGTCCTCCTCCTCATCAGTCTTGGGGTTGGTGCCAACGATGGCGGGAATATCGGTGGGGGCGGGCATATAGTCCACAATGGCGTCCAGCAGCTTCTGAACACCCTTGTTCCGGTAGGAGGAGCCGCAGGTGACCGGCACCATCTCCACGGCCACGGTGGCCTTGCGGATGGCGGCGCGGATCTTGTCGGTGGGGATCTCCTGACCCTCCAGATACATCTCCATGATCTCGTCGTCGAACATGGAAACGGCATCCAGCAGCTTTTCCCGGTACTCGTTGGCCAGGTCCATCATATCGGCGGGGATGGGCTCCACGCGCATATCCTTGCCCAGCTGATCGTAATAGATATCAGCGTCCATCTCCACCAGGTCGATGATGCCCTTGAAGGACTCCTCTTTCCCGATGGGCAGCTGGATGGGCACGGCGTTGCACTTGAGGCGGTCGTGGATCATGTCCAGCACGTGATAGAAATCCGCGCCCAGCATGTCCATTTTGTTGACATACACCATCCGGGGCACATGATAGTGGTCGGCCTGACGCCACACGGTTTCGGACTGGGGCTCAACGCCGCCCTTGGCGCACATCACGGTGACAGAGCCGTCCAGCACACGCAGAGAACGCTCCACCTCCACAGTGAAGTCCACGTGACCCGGGGTGTCGATGATGTTGATACGCGTCTGGGGGAACTGGTCCTTGGAGCCCTTCCAGTAACAGGTGGTAGCGGCGGAGGTGATGGTGATACCACGCTCCTGCTCCTGTTCCATCCAGTCCATGGTAGCGGTTCCCTCGTGCGTCTCGCCGATCTTGTAGTTGACGCCCGTGTAGTACAGAATACGCTCGGTCGTGGTGGTCTTGCCTGCATCAATGTGGGCCATGATGCCGATATTTCTCGTATTTTCCAGTGTAACCTTTCTCGGCATAACGTTCTCCTTTTAATCAGTTTGCGGGGCTTACCAGCGGAAGTGGGCGAAGGCCTTGTTGGACTCGGCCATCTTGTGGGTATCCTCGCGCTTCTTCACGGCGCTGCCGGTGTTGTTGGCGGCGTCCATGATCTCGCCTGCCAGGCGCTCGGCCATGGTGCGCTCACTGCGGGCGCGGGAATAGTTGGTCAGCCAGCGCAGACCCAGGGTCTGACGGCGGGCAGGACGAACCTCCATGGGGACCTGATAGGTGGCGCCGCCGACACGGCGGGCCTTGACTTCCAGGCTGGGCATAATGTTTTCCATAGCCTGGGTGAACACTTCCAGAGGCTCCTTCTCGGTCTTCTCCTTGATCAGGTCAAAGGCGCCGTAGACAACCTTCTGGGCAACGCCCTTCTTACCGTCCAACATGATGCTGTTGACGAGCTTCGTCACCAGCACGGAGTTGTACATAGGATCGGGCAAAATTTCTCTCTTGGGAACATTACCTCTTCTGGGCACTATGCTTCCCTCCTTCATAAAAATATGATTTCATAGGTACTCAACAGCCGGAGAGGCTGTTGTACGGCCTGCCAAAGAGGTACATACGATATATATAAACCTTTTCGGCAAAGCTCATTTCATGCGGGGATTACTTGCTCTTGGGACGCTTGGCGCCGTACTTGGAGCGCGCCTGCATACGGCCCTGAACGCCCTGGGTATCCAGAGTGCCGCGGATGATGTGGTAACGAACACCGGGCAGGTCCCTGACACGGCCGCCGCGGATCATGACCACAGAGTGCTCCTGCAGAGAATGACCGACACCGGGGATGTAGGCGGTGACCTCGTAGCCGTTGGTCAGGCGGACACGGGCGATCTTACGCAGAGCGGAGTTGGGCTTCTTGGGGGTGGCAGTTCTCACTGCGGTGCAGACGCCGCGCTTCTGAGGGGAGGACAGATCGGTCTCCTTGTTCTTCAGCGTATTCAGGCCCTTCTGCATAGCGGGGGAATTGGACTTGTAGGTAGCCTGTTTCCGGCCCTGCTTGACCAGCTGATTGAAAGTAGGCATGCAATGAACTCCTTTCTAAAGATTTGTGGGATGACTCCCTATATTTTCCACGGAACAAAGGATTTTATTCCGTTGGAAGCGGTTTTTCCTTTGCCAGCAGCGCCGCGGCGGCGGTGCCCACGTCGATGCCGCAGGCCCGGCCCAGCTGGGCCATGGTGTGCGCCCCGGACACGGGAACGCCCCGTTCCCGGCAGCGGCCCTCCAGCGGCCGGGTCAGCCGGGGATCGGCGTCGCAGGCCAGAAACACCCGGCCTGCCCGGCCGGCGCTTACTGCCCGCTGCACCTGTTTCAGGCCCACCACCTTGTCTTTGGATGACAGCTCTTCCAGCACAGGGGGACCTCCTCGGCGCGGTATGTCTGCCGCATGGCAAAATTCGCGGAATCCATATCCGCGCAGTTTGAAATTATAGCACAGTCCCCCGGGATACGTCAAGAGGAATCCGGGTAAAACTTTTCATTTTCCTTTGTGCATTCGTCCATACTTTGTGCACATATCAGCAAAATTTGTGTCAAATCTGTAAATAAAGCTGGAAACCGGTACGGGGGTATGATAGAATAGAAGCACCTGTGGGGCGGGAGAGCCCCGGGGAAAATTAAAGGAGGTAATAACTTGATGAAAACGCCTGTTCGCACCAGACTTCTGTCTGCGCTGCTGTCACTGGTCATGCTGGTTTCCCTGCTGCCGGTGTCGGTATTCGCGGCAGAGCCTGAGGCAGGGACATGGACGAAGGTGGAGCTGGCCGATATCACGGCCGACGACACCGTCGCCATTACCATGACCAAGGGCGACAGCACCTGGGTGCTGCCCAACAACGGCGACGCCAAGGCCGCGGCCAAGGCCATCACCGGTACCGTCAGCGGCAATACGCTGACCACATCGGAGAAGGACCTGTTCGGCTGGAAGGTCGTCAAGGGCGCTGACAGCTTCCAGCTGGTCTCCGCCGCCACCGGCAAGTACCTGTATTCCACCAGCAGCAACAACGGCATCCGCCAGGGTACCGGCGAAAACCGCGACTGGGTGGTGGACACGGAGTCCGGCTATCTGAAGAACGTGGCACTGTCCCGCTATGTGGGCGTGTACAACAACCAGGATTGGCGCAGCTACACTTCTGTCCACGCCAATATCGCCGGGCAGACCCTGGGCTTCTGGAAGCTCAGCACCGCCCCCGCCCGGGAAAGCGGCATCGTCACCGATCTGACCACCCTGCAGAACGGCGACAAGGTGGTGGTGTTCAACCCCGCCAACAAGAAGGCTCTGTCCTCCGTGTACAACGGCTTCTATAACACAGGCGTGGATGTGGAGCTGACCGGAGGCAAGCTCACCGGCTACACGAATGCAGAGCTGTGGACCGTGAACCGCACCGAGAGCGGCGCCTATACCTTCTCCACCGCCGAGGGCAAGAAGCTGTCCATGGACACCAGCTACAGCAGCACCCCCCTGGACAAGGCCAATGTGGATTGGGAGCTCAGCGCTGCCGCCACGGCGGACTGCTTCTACATCAAGAACGTGGGCCGCGGCAGCTATCTGGAGTGGTATGCCGAGAAGAACAACTGGAGCTCCTACGGAACCATCGGCAGCAACGAGGCTCTGTTTGCCCAGCAGCTTTATCTGGTGGCAGACACCCAGGAGCCTGGCCAGCCCGGCCAGCCGGAGGATCCCTCCGCTCCTCTGAAGGACGGCGACCAGGTGGTCATCTACAACCCCGCAAACCTGAAGGCCCTGTCCAGCGAGTACACCGGCTTCTATAACAAGGGCACCGACGTGACCCTCACCGGCGGCAAGCTGGCGGGCTTCACCGAGGCCGACATCTGGACCGTGGGCGTCAACGACGATGGCAGCTATACCTTCTCCACCGCCGAGGGCAAGAAGCTGTCCATGGACGAAAAATACTCCAGCACTCCCCTGGACAAGGCCCACACCGCCTGGACACTGGAGCAGGCTGCCACCGAGGGCTGCTACTATATCAAGAACGTGGGCCGCAGCAGCTATCTGGAGTGGTATGCCGAGAAGAACAACTGGAGTGCCTTCGGCACCATCGGCAGCAACGAAGCTCTGTTTGCCCAGGCATTCTTCAAAATCCAGAAAAGCGGCATCGTTACCTCCGTATCCGACGGCGACCAGGTGGTGGTATTCAACCCCGCCAACGGCAAGGCCCTGTCCACGGAGTACACCGGCTTCTATAACAAGGGCACCGACGTGACCCTGGCCAATGGCAAGCTCTCCGGTTATACCAAGGCCGACATCTGGACCGTGGGCGTCAACGCCGACGGCAGCTACACCTTCTCCACCGCCGACGGCAAGAAGCTGTCTATGGACGAAAAATACTCCAGCACCCCCCTGGATAAGACCCACACCGGCTGGAGCATCCTTCCCGCCGCCACGGAAAATTGCGTCTATATCCAGAACGTGGGCCGCGGCAGCTATCTGGAGTGGTATGCCGAAAAGAACAACTGGAGTGCCTTCGGCACCATCGGCAGCAACGAGGCTCTGTTTGCCCAGCAGCTCTATCTGGTAGGCGACGAGATGGACCAGCCCGCCGGCAGCCTGCCCCAGGAGGGTGCGCAGGTGGTGCTGTTCAACCAGAATGCCCAGGGCGTCCTGGCCCAGCAGAATGACAACACCGACAGCCCCGCCATCAATAGTGTCTCCGCCCAGATCACGGACGGCAAGGCCATCCCCGAAAACGGCGGCGTGGTGTTCACCGTGGAGCGCAGCGGCGAGTATTACCGCTTCCGCAACGAAACCTACGGCTATCTGTGCTCCAACGGCACCGGCAACAACGCCTTCTATTCCCAGACCGCCGGCGAGGACGCCGACTGGACCGTGGAGCCCTGCAGCGGCGGCGTGGGCGGCTATCAGCTGGAAAGCCGCACCGCCAAGTTCAACGGCCGGTACAGCCAGTATCTGGAGTATTACAGCGACAGCTATAAGACCTACAGCATGTACAACGTCACCGACTACACCATCTACTCCTTCTTCTTCTATGGTGTGGCCGACAGCGTGAAGCTGGACGGCGGCGTGGTCAACGATCCCGCCGTGGTGTTCACCTCCGCCGACACCGTGAAGGCCGGTCAGGACTATACCCTGACCTTCACCGTCAACGATGTCAAGGCCGTTTCCAAGCTGGAGATCCTGGTGGACGGCAAGACCGCCGGAGTCATCACCGACTACACCGCCGACGGCAAGAACTACACCGCCAATATCCCCGCCGCCATGCTGGCCGGTGCCGACAAGGTGACCCTCACCGTCCGCGTCACCAATGCCTCCGGCGCGTCCTATTCCGGCAGCCTGGTGCTCACCGTGGTGGACGAGCCCTCCATCGGGGCTGTGACCCCCCTGAAGGGCAGCCAGACCGGCAGCGACAAGCGGCCCGTGATTTCCGCCGAGATCATCAACGCCGGTGAGAATCCCACCCTGGAGATGACCGTCAACGGCCAGAAGGTCAACGCCGTGTACGCCGACGGCAGGCTCACCTATACCCCCGCCGCCGACATGACCGACGGCCGCACCAATGTGTCCGTCACCGTTACCCGCGCCGACGGCAAGACCGCCTCCTTCAACTGGTTCTTCACCGTGGGCCAGGCCCAGTATCAGCTGTACTTCGGCCAGCTCCACAGCCACACCCAGTATTCCGACGGCGCAGGCTCCCTGGATGCCGCCCTGGACTATGTGAAGAACCTGCCCGAAAGCGCCAATGTCCAGTTCGTGGCCTTCACCGACCACTCCAACTACTTTGACACCACCGGCGCCGCCAACCCCGAGGGCGCCCTGTACGACATGAGCCTGGCCAGCGCCTCCAGCCAGGAGACCTGGAACAGCTATCGTTCCTCCGTGGCCGCCTTCAACGAGGCCAACGCCGGTTCCCTGGTGGCTCTGGCGGGCTTCGAGATGACCTGGTCCGGCGGCCCCGGCCACATCAACACCTTCAATACCCCCGGTATCGTCTCCCGCAACAACTCCACCCTGAACAACAAGACCGACTATGCCGGTATGCGCGCCTACTATGCCCTGCTGAGCCAGCAGGAGGGCGCAGACAGCCTCAGCCAGTTCAACCACCCCGGCAACACCTTCGGCACCTTCGGTGACTTCGCCTTCTGGGATCCCGTCATCGACAGCCGTATGTACATGGTGGAGGCCGGCAACGGCGAGGGCCAGATCGGCGCCGGCGGCTATTATCCCAGCTATGAGTATTACACCATGGCGCTGGATAAGGGCTGGCACCTGGCCCCCACCAACAACCAGGATAACCACAAGGGCCGCTGGGGCAACGCCAACGACGCCCGCGACGTGATCCTCACCGACGACTTCAGCGAGCAGGGCATCTATGACGCGCTGCGGGCCATGCGTATGTACGCCACCGAGGACAAGAACCTGGAGATCGGCTACACCGTCAACGGCATGCTCCTGGGCAGCAGCCTCACCGAGGTCCCCGAGAAGCTGGACATCCATGTTACCGTCAACGACCCCGACGCCAGCGATTCCATCTCCAAGGTGGAGGTCATTGTCAACTCCGGCAAGACCGCCTATACCTGGGACGATCCCGCTGTCCTGGCCACCGGCGACCTGTCCGTGACCCTGGACCCCGACTACAGCTACTACTACATCCGCGTCACCCAGGGTGACGGCGACCTGGCGGTCACCGCTCCCGTGTGGGTGGGCGAGACCTTGAAGCTGGGCATCTCCGATGTGACCTGCGGCACCTCCACCCCCGTCACCGGCGAGGCCATGACCGTCACCACCACCCTGTTCAACAGCGAGAGCACCGACGCCAATATCAAGTCCATCACCTACGCCGTGGGCAGTCAGGTCCTGGCCTCCGCCACCGATGTGGGCACCGTTCCCGCCAGCGGCACCCTGGCCCTGAGCTATGACGTCTCCTTCGACACCGCCCGGGTCTATAAGGTCACCGCCACCGTGGTGCTGGAGCAGGACGGCAAGGAGTATGTGTTCACCAAGGACATTACCCTGGACGTGCTGAACGCCGACGACCTGGTGTATATCGGCATCGACGCCTCCCACTACAACGAGTATGTGGCCGGTAACTACAAGGATTCCATGGGCAACTTCGGCAACCTGGCGGGCAAGTACAACGTCCGCACCGTGGAGCTGAAGACCAGCGACGAGCTCATCGCCGCCTGCTCCAATCCCAAGTTCAAGGCCCTGATCCTCACCGCTCCCTCCCGCCGCCTGGCGGACGCCCAGACCGATCCCCGGACCTACAGCGCCCAGGAGCTGGCGGCCATTGCGGCCTTCAACGCCGGCGGCGGCACCGTGATCCTGGCCGGCTGGAGCGACAACTACGAAAACTATGACGTGATCCAGAGCAACCCCGCCATCAAGCACATGGCCGCCACCCAGAACGAGGTGCTCCAGGCCCTGGGCTCCAGCCTGCGCATCAGCGACGACGCCACCTATGACGACGTCCGCAGCGCGGCCGACGGCGTGGACAAGTGGCGTCTGTACTTCAACACCTACGGTCAGAGTTTCCTGACCGATGGCGTGGAGGTGGACCCCGCTCATCCCTATGACCGCCTGTACACCGAGGTATTCAGCCACTACGGCGGCGCCTCCGTGTATGCCGTGGATGCAGACGGCAACCCCACCTCCACCCTGCCCGCCACCGTTTCCCCGGTGGTATACGCCCACAGCACCACCTATTCCGTGGACGTGGATAAGGACGGCCTGGGCGGCGCCAACGTGCCCAAGTACGCCTATGCCGAAAACGACAGCCGCCTGCTGGCCATGGCCAGCGAGCAGCTGGAGGGCAAGGGCCTGATCATCGTGTCCGGCGCGGCCTTCATGTCCAACTTTGAGGTCCAGGCCACCATCAGCGACAACGGCTCCGAGAAGAACTACTCCAACTATAAGATCTGCGAGAACCTGCTGCGGGCCATCAACCCCGTGAAGGTCACCGACATCGCCACTGTCCAGGCCCAGACCGAGGCCGGTCACAAGTACACCATCGAGGGTGTCGTGACCTCCAATGCCTCCGGCTATGACAAGGCCACCGCTTTCTTCGACTGCATCTATGTCCAGGATGAGACCGGCGGCATCAACTGCTTCCCCGTGGCCGGTGAGTTCAAGATCGGCGACGTGGTCCGGGTCACCGGCGTGACGGAGACCTATCAGGGCGAGAACGAGCTGCAGGTTTCCTCCATCGAGAAGATCGGCGAGACCACTCCCGTCACCCCCAAGACCGTCACCTCCACCCAGATCAACGACGGCTCCGTCCTGGGCCAGCTGGTGACCCTGAAGGGCTTCGTGGTGGGCTATGAGATGGCTGACGGCCTGGTGCAGACCATCCTGGTCCGCGACAGCGAGGGTAAGATCGCTCGGGTGTTCATCGACGGCTATATCACCACCTCCTATGACGTGAAGAACCTGTCCATCGGCTGCGAGATCTCCGCCACCGGCCTGGCCTCCTACGACAACACCTTCGTCCTGGCCGACGGCACCGAGATGGCCCCCCGCATCCGCATCCGTGACCGCAATGACGTGGTCTGCACCGCCCATGAGCACACCTTCGGCGAATGGGTGATCACCACCGCCCCCACCTGCACCCAGGACGGCCTGGAGACCCGCACCTGCTCCGCCTGCGGCGAAGTGGAGACCCGGGTCATCCCCGCTGCCGGTCACGATTATAAGGACGGCAAGTGCACCGTCTGCGGCGAGACCGATCCCAACTACAAGCCCGATCAGCCCACCCAGCCCGGCGTCAAGACCGGCGACGAGAGCAACACCACCATGTGGATCATCGTCCTGATCTGCGCCGCGGCCCTGGCCGTGGTCCTGGTGGTCCTGTCCCGCAAAAAGCGCAACAGCTAATACTGATTCTTGATTCAAAAATTGAATCAAGAATCCCGTGCGCTGTGCGCACGCACAGCGTGCGAAAACACGCTGTGACGTCTCATACAAAACCTGACGCACCTTCGGCGCTATAAAAAGCTTTTCAAGCTTTTTAACAGGTTTTGGTATAAGCGGATCACCCCATAGCAAGCCATAGCAAAACAGCAAAGGCCCCCGCCGGATGGCGGGGGCCTTTGAGATTATCAAAAAGTCTCACAGAGTTTGCCGTCCGCAGGCGGCAAATTAAATGCAATCCGTTTTTTGCGGCGGCGTGTACGTCGCAAAAAACACTTCTCAGTCTGCAAGTGTGGAATTGGTTCGCCCTCGGCGAACCAATTATGCGCGCAGCAGACTGCAAGTCTTTTGCGCAAAAAGAGCTTTGCTCTTTTTGCGCAAGTATCAGAATACGCTCAGATCCAGCCGGGCGGACAGCAGCTCCAGCGCTCGGATACCGGCCAGGCTGTTGCCCTTTTCGTCCAGGGCCGGGCTGAACAGGCCCACCCCCATGCGGCCGGGGACCACCGCCATGATGCCGCCGCCTACGCCGCTTTTGGCCGGTACGCCCACCCGGATGGCGAAGTCTCCGGACCCGTCGTACATGCCGCAGGTCATCAGGTTGGCGTTGACGAACCGGCCATAGGCCGCCGGGAACAGCCGCTGGCCGTCCGGCAGCTGACCGTGGCAGGCCAGCACGCAGCCGATGCGGGCCAGGTCCGCCGCACTGACCCGGATGGAGCAGGCCCGGAAATAGCAGTCCAGCAGCTCCTCCACGTCCCCGTGGAGCAGGCCGTGGGCCTTCAGCAGATAGGCCAGGGCCCGGTTTTTGGAGCCGGTGGCCTTTTCGGAGTGGTAGACCTCCTCGTCCAGGTCGATCTTCTCGTTGGCGGCCAGGCGGCGGATAAAGCCCAGCAGCCGGGCAAACCGCTGGTCATAGGTCTCGCCCCCCACCAGCTGGCACATGAGGATGGCCCCGGCGTTGACCATGGGGTTCAGGTGCTTGGCCAGCAGGGCGTTGTCCGCCACGTTGATGGCGTCAAAGGGCTTGCCGGTGGCCTCCACCCCCACATGGGCCCGGACGGTCTCCCGGCCGTTGTCCTGCAGGGCCAGCAGAAGCAAAAGGGGCTTCATCACGCTCTGGATGGTGAAGCAGCGGCGGCTGTCGCCGGCCTCCACCATGTTGCCGTCCTTGTGGAACATGGCAATGCCCAGGCGGTCCGGGTCCTGCCGGGCCAGCTCCGGGATATAGGAGGCCAGGGCCCCCTGCCCGGTGTACGGGCGGCACTCCTGCAGGATCTGCTGCAGCAATTCTTCCATATCGGCTCCTTCACCCGCGCGAAGGCGGGATTTTTTGATACAACAAGTAATTTTTTTGTCGGATATTACGATCAGTAGTCGACTTTCATCAGGCACAGGCCCTCCGGCGGGGCGGTGGGGCCTGCCAGGCGGCGGTCCCGGGCCTCCAGCAGGGCGGGCATATCCTCCGGCTGCCGGGTCCCCCGGCCCACCTCCAGCAGCGTGCCCACCAGGATGCGGACCATATTCTGCAGGAAGCCGGTGCCGTGGAAGGTGAACACGATGCGGTCCCGCTGGCGCACCACGGTGATGCTGTCCACCAGCCGGACGGTGGATTTTTTCATCCGGGGATTGCCGCAGAAGCTGGCGAAGTCGTGCTCTCCCTGCAGCAGGGCCGCCGCCTGCTGCATCCGCTCCACGTCCGGGCGATAGTCCAGCAGGGTGACGTATTTCCGGTCGAACACCGGCTTCACCGGTCCGTCGAAGCACACATAGCGATAGGTTTTGCCCAGGGCCTTATACCGGGCGTGGAACCGGGGGGCGGCCTCCTTCACCTCCCGGACGGCGATGGCGTCGGGGAGATAGCGGTTCATATAGTCCCGGATCTCCTCCGGGGACAGGTCCACGTCCAGCTGGGCGTTGGCCGCCATGGCCCGGGCATGGACCCCGGCGTCGGTGCGTCCGGCGCCGATGATCTCCACGGGACTGCCCTGGAGCCGGGTCAGCACGCTCTCCAGCTTCCCCTGGATGGTGTCCCGCCCCGGCTGGCGCTCCCAGCCGAAAAAGCGGGTGCCGTCATAGGCGATGATGAATTTATAGTTGCGCAGCATATGGAATCACTCCGTCATGATCTTCAGAATCACCCGGTCCGTCTCCTTCATGCCCTGAGAGGCCAGGATGCCCACGTTGCGGATGGTCTCCTCCACGTCCCGGCCCACGATGCCGTCGCCAGGCCGGAAGCTGTTGCCCCGCAGGTACATGTTATAGCCCAGAATGCCGGTTTCCACACCCATAGCGATCTTGCTGGCGCAGCTGGCCTTGGCCCCGTCGCAGATGCAGCCGGAGATCATGGCCGCGGCGTTGGTGATGGTGTGGCAGATGCCCTCATAGTCCGCGCCCCGAAGCCATGCAATGCCGCAGCCTGCCCCCACCCCGGCGGACACCGCCCCGCAGTAGGCGGACAGGCGGCCGATGCCGGTTTTCTGGTGGATGGTGATCAGGTCCGACAGGCACACCGCCCGCAGGATGGTCTCCCGGTCCCGGCCGGTCTGCACGCCATAGCGCCACACGGGAACGGAGGCGGTGATGCCCTGGTTGCCGGAGCCGGAGCAGATGACCACCGGCATCTCGCAGCCGTTCATCCGGGCGTCGGACCCGGCGGCGGCCCAGGCCCGGGCCTCCGTCTCCACGTCGCCGCCGGAGAGCAGCAGGGTGGAGCCGATGTTGGCCCCCCAGTCCCCCCGCAGGCCCTCCCGGGCGATGGCGGTGTTGCAGTCGATCTGGCGGCCCACGGAGTCCTCGATGCGGGAGACGTCTACCGTCTCGGCAAAGGTCAGGATATCCCGGACGTTCAGCACGCTCTTGTCCTGCAAATTGTCCTCGGCGGAGTCGGAGTGGGGCTTTTCCAGCAGGACCTCCCCGTCCCGCTCCACATAGATGATATTGGTGTGGTTGTTGGCCACATGGACCACGGCCCGGTGCCCGTCGCCGGTCCAGCCGGTGAGCCGGATGTCCAGCATCCGGGGGGTGGGCGGGCAGTCGATGCGGATGTCCGTGCTGTCCAGGTAGTCCCCGATGGCGGGGGCGTCTGCCTCCGTCACATGGGCGATGACCTGGAGCCGGGCCTCCGGATCCCCGGCCACCATGCCCACGGCGATGGCCGCCGGAAGGCCCCGGCGGCCCCCGGTGTTGGGCACCACCACGGATTTGACATTTTTCAGGATGTTGCCGCTGACCTCCGCCAGAATGCGGCAGGGCCTCTGCCCCAGCACCTGGCGCAGCCGGGCCGCGCAGTAGGCCACGGCGATGGGCTCCGTGCAGCCGGTGGCCAGCTGAAGCTCCTCACGCAGGATGGTACAGAATGCCTCCTCTTTTCTCTCGTCCAACATGATTGCAATTCCCTTTCGTCCCATATTTTTTCCCGGCAGAGCGCCGGTGTATGGCCCCGCTTACGCCTGGGGCACGTCGTCCTCGCTGTCGATCCAGTCCTGCACGTCCACCACCTGGAACTCCGTGGGCGTATGGCGGATCACCACCCGCTCCAGGCCCGCGTTGATGATGTGGCGGCGGCACATGGGGCAGGACGTGGCGTCCGGCAGCAGCTCCCCGGTCTGGGCGTTGCGGCCCACCAGATACAGCGTGCCGCCCACCATATCCCGGCGGCTGGCGGAAATGATGGCATTGGCCTCGGCGTGGACGCTGCGGCACAGCTCGTACCGCTCCCCCCGGGGCACCCGCAGCTGCTCCCGGGTGCAATAGCCCATATCCACGCAGTTGCGCCGCCCCCGGGGCGCGCCGTTGTATCCGGTGGAGATGATCTCGTCATTCTTCACGATGATGGCCCCGTACACCCGGCGCAGACATGTGGCCCGCTCCAGAACCGTCTGGGCAATGTCCAGGTAATAGTTTTCCTTGCTGATGCGCTGCATGACAGCACCTCCCGGTATGAAAGCTCGTTGTTCCCTATTATAAACGATTTTCCTGCTCAGGGCAACAAATTCTTCCGAAAAAAGCATTGACTTCCCGGCAGGGGCTGTGGTATCATGAACGAACTGAAAACTCTATGAGGGAGTAGCAAGCGGGCGATTGTCCGCAGCACGTCAACATACTGGCCGCTGCGCGGCCTGGCTTGCTTTAATTTGCGAGACTCATGTGCTACCGCCGCGGGATGCATGGGGACTCGTCTATTGATCTGCTTTTGAGCCCAGACATGGCCCAGGCCGTGCCTGGGGTTTTTCATGGATTTTTCACGATAAGAGGAGAAGCAATCATGCAGTGGGATATCCTGTTCTTTTTCAACAGTGTGCTGCTGGGCGTGGGGCTGGCTATGGACGCGTTTTCCGTGTCCCTGGCCAACGGCCTCAACGAGCCCCACATGTCCCGGCGGCGGATGCTGGGCATTGCCGGGGTATTTGCGGGGTTCCAGGCCCTGATGCCTATGACAGGCTGGATCTGTGTCCACACCATTGTTCAGTATTTCCGCGCCTTTGAGCGGCTCATTCCCTGGATCGCCCTGGCTCTGCTGGGCTTCATCGGCGGCAAAATGCTGGTGGAGGGCGGCCGCTGCGGCGAGGATGACCGTGCCGCACCCAGGCTGGGCCTGGGTGCTCTGTTGATGCAGGGGGTAGCCACATCCATCGACGCTCTGTCCGTGGGCTTCACCATCGCCGAATATGACTGGCTCATGGCCCTGGTCTGTTCCCTGATCATCGCGGCGGTAACGCTGTGCATCTGTCTGGGGGGCCTGGTGCTGGGCCGGAGATTCGGCACCCGCCTTGCCGGCCGGGCCCAGATTCTGGGCGGGGCCATCCTCATCTTTATCGGTCTGGAAATATTCATCAGCAGCTTTCTAAGCTAAGGAGGAACTTATCATGCTCGTACCCATTCTTCTGTTCATCGCGGGCCTGGTGCTGCTCATCAAGGGCGGCGACTGGTTCGTGGACGGCGCCACGGGCCTGGCCCACCGTTTCCATGTGCCGGAGATCCTCATCGGCGCCACGGTGGTGTCCATCGGCACCACCCTGCCGGAGGTGATGGTATCCGCCACCTCCGCCGTCAGCGGTCACGGCGAGATCGCCTACGGCAACGCCATCGGCTCGGTGATCTGCAACACCGCCCTGATCGCGGCTCTGACCATCGCCATCCGCCCCTCGGAGGCGGACCGCAAAAGTCTGCGGACCCCGGTGATCTTCTTTTTCGTCGCCGCTGCGTTCTACGCCGCCATCGCCTACACCAACGGCGCCTTCACCCGCCTGGCGGGCATCGTCCTGCTGGCCATGTTCGTTCTGTACATGGTCCTTACCGTGCGACAGAGCTTCCGGGATACCGTCCGGGCCGGCGGTGCGGACGAGGCCATTGACGGCACTCCCTCCATGGGCAAGGATATCCTCCTGCTGGTGGTGGGTGCGGCCTTCATCGCCGTGGGCGCCAACCTGCTGGTGAACAACGGCACCCTCATCGCCCAGGGACTGGGCGTGCCGGAGTCCGTCATCGCCCTGACCTTCGTGGCTCTGGGGACGTCCCTGCCGGAGCTGGTCACCGCCATCACCTCCCTGGTCAAGGGCCACAGCGCCCTGTCCCTGGGCAACATCGTGGGGGCGAACCTGTTTAACCTGGTGCTGGTCAGCGGCCTGTCCACCACCCTGTCCCCCTTCCAGGTGCCCCAGGAAAAAACCATCGCCGGATACAATGCTTCCCTGGTGGTGGATATCCCCCTGATGCTGCTGGTGATGCTGCTGCTGACGGTACCCGCGCTGGCCCGGGGCAAGCTCTCCCGCTGGCAGGGCATCGTGCTGCTGGTCCTGTACGCAGGCTTCTGCGCATTCCAGTTCTGCTTCTGAGACTTGAATAAACCAACGCACCCCCGGCGGGAATCCGCCGGGGGTGCGTCAGTGTATCAAAAAAATGCCTCGCAGCGTTTGCCGCCCGCAGGCGGCAAATGACTTGCAAGCCTCTTATCCCAAAAGGGCTTCGCCCTTTTGGGATATTGTTTAGCCCCACAGGGCGGACAGCATGGGAATGATCTGCTTTTTCCGGCTCATGACCCCGGGCAGGAACAGGGCGTTGTCCTTGGGCTCGGCGGAGAAGGCGTTGCGGATGGCCTCGTCGCTGCCCACATACAGCAGCTGCGTGCCCTCCAGCAGCACGTCGGTGAGCATAAGGATCACCATATTGTAGTGGCGCTCCTCCTGGAGGCGGCGCATCACATCCAGGAACTCGTCCTTGCGCTCCAGCATCTCCATGGAGTCCAGGCAGGTGACCTGGCCCACGCCCAGGTTCTGCTCGCCGATGTGGAACTCCTTGAAGTCGCTGCTCACCAGCTCCTCCACGGATTTGCCTCCGGCGGTGGAGAACAGCTGGCGGCCCAGCTCCTTTATGTTGACGCCGCCGATGCGGGCCATGCGCTCGGCCATGGCAATGTCCCGCTTGGTGCAGGTGGGGGACTTGAACATAACGGTGTCGGCCAGGATGGCCGCCGCCAGCAACCCCGCCATATTGGCCGAGGGCATGACGCCGTGCTCCTGATACATACCGGCGATGATGGTGGCAGTGCTGCCCACGGGCTCGTTGCGCACCCGGATGGGCTGGCTGGTCTGGATATCCGCCAGGCGGTGGTGGTCGATGATCTCCAGAATCTCCGCCTGATCCAGGCCGGGAACGGCCTGGGCCCGCTCGTTGTGGTCCACCAGCACCACGCGCTTGCGCCGGGGACGCAGCAGGTGATACCGGGACAGGGTGCCTACGACTTTTTCATTCTCGTCCAGCACCGGGTAGCAGCGGTAGCGGCTCTTCAGCACCACCTCGCGGACGTCGTCGATATAGTCCGTCAGATGGAAGCACACGATCTTTTCATTGTGGCAGGGCCGGGAGATGGGACTGGCCTGATAGATCAGGCGGGATACCCGGCTGGCCTCATAGGGAGTGGTGATGACGCAGGTACGCCCGGCGTTTTCCAGCAGGTCCGGGTCCACCTCCGCCTGGCACAGGATCAGGCAGCTGACGCCGATATCCAGGGCCCGGCGGATCATATCCGGCTGGTTGCCGCAGATGACGATGTTGTCCGGATCGTTAAACAGCAGGTTCTCGCAGCTCTGAGGCAGGGCGATGACCACGTTGCCGGACACGGTGTCGATCAGGTCGCCGCTGTCGTTGAGCAGGCGGCCCTCGATGACGCTGAGCAGGTTGAACAGGGGCACCGCCTCCACCCGGGGGTTGGCGATGGTGGTCATGCTGTAGGTGGCGATGTCGCCGGCGGACAGAGTGCCGTACAGGGTGCCGTCCTCGTTGATGACGGGGATGGCGGAGATCTTCTGTTCCCGCATGATGTGCCAGGCCCGGTCCATGGTGACCGTGGCGTTCAGGGCCGGGGGCGTATCATAGTCCAGGTCCTCCACCTGGGTGCGGACGTTCTGCACCGTCCGGGGCGGCTGGAAGCCGAAGCGGTCCAGCATCCGCTGAGTCTGGTCGCTGATGTGGTCCATATGGGCGGCCACATAGTTCCGGTCGCCCAGGGCGTTGCGCAGGGCCGCATAGGCCATGGCGGACACGATGGAGTCGGTATCGGGGTTGTGGTGGCCGATGACGTAGATCTCGTTCATAGGATTCAACTCCTTTCGGATGATTCCATTATAAAACGGCCCCAATTTGTTTGTCAATGCGGTGTTGTGCCTAAATTTGCCGAAAATAGAGCACCCTAACTGTTTATTTATCCGTGGAGCAGCATTTTCCCCGGTGGAGTCTCATGTTTCACTGGGGGAAACCGGTTATCCTTTACAGCAGGCCGAAACCGCCGCTTCCAGGGCCGTCACTATCTGCGCCAGGGGCAGGGACGGCCGGTCCGTCCCCTCCGTCTGCTCCGGAATGCAGGGAACGTGGATGAACCCCGCCCGGACGCCGGGTGCGGCGTGGTGGAGCACCTGATACAGCAGGTGATTGCACACATATGTCCCCGCGCTGTTGGACAGCTCCGACGGCACCCCGGCCTCCCGGATGGCCAGGACCATGTCCTTCACCGGTACCGTGGCGAAATACGCTGCCGGTCCACCGGGGACGATGGGTGTATCTACCGGCTGCTGCCCGGCGTTGTCCGGGATCCGGGCGTCGTCCACATTGATGGCCACCCGCTCCGGGGTCACGGCACTGCGGCCCGCCGCCTGGCCCACGCACAGCACCACATCCGGCCGGAACGCGTCCATTTCCGCCGTCACCAGCCGGGCGGAATCGCCGAACACCGTGGGCACCTCCAGAATGCGCAGCTCCGCCTCCGGGCATCGCACCCGCTTCACTGCCTCCAGGGCCGGATTCACGGTTTCCCCGCCGAAGGGGGTAAAGCCCGTCAAAAGTACCCGGGGTTTCCGAATTTTCTCCATGAAATCACTCCAAACTGTAACTTATCGACATTATTATACAATATGTATTTGCATTTGGCAAGAAAAAACCCCTCTTGACATCCGGCCCCCTGCATCATAGAATAAGGGTAAGTTCCTGACGTCAAAATTACGATTGCGACGGAAGCTACGCCACAGATGACACCGCCCGGGAGGAACGCTTCCCGGGTGCTGGGGCCGTGCCGCAGGGCGCGGCTCTTTTTGTTTCGGAGGAGGTGACGGCATATGGAAACAAGAGTGGCATTGATTGGCATCATCGTGGAACAGGAATCTTCGGCGGCGGCGCTGAACGCGCTGCTGCACGAATACGGCGGCTATATCATCGGGCGCATGGGCCTGCCGTACCGGGAACGGGGCGTGAACATCATCTCGGTGGTGCTGGACGCGCCCCAGGACAAGATCGCCGCGCTGTCCGGCAAAATCGGGCGGCTGCCCGGCGTCAGCGCCAAAACACAGTATTCCAACGTCATTTCACGGGAAGGAGAAAACCAATGAAAAGATTTGTATCCCTGCTGCTGGCGGTGCTGATGACCGCCGCGCTGTTTACCGGCTGCGCCAAGCAGCCCCAGACCCCCGAGACTCCCCAGGAGGAGGCCGTCACCATCCGGGTGGGCGGCCTGAAGGGCCCCACGTCTATGGGCCTGGTGAAGCTGCTGGACGACGCGGAAAACCAGAAAACCGCCAACGCCATCGACTTCCAGATGGCCGCCAGCGCCAACGAGCTGACGCCGCTGCTGCTGCAGGGGGAGCTGGACATTCTGGCCGTGCCCGCCAACCTGGGCTCCGTGCTGTATAACAAGACCCAGGGCGGCGTGAAGATGCTGGCCGTCAGCACCCTGGGCGTGCTGTATATGGTGGAAAAAGGCGGCGAGACCGTCACCGATATCAAGAGCCTGGCCGGAAAGACCATCTACGCCACCGGCAAGGGCGCCACCCCCGAGTATGCCCTGACCTATCTGCTGGCCCGGAACGGCCTGGAGCTGGGCAAGGACGTGAATGTGGAGTGGAAAAGCGAGCCCACGGAGATCGTGGCCCAGATGGCGGCCCAGGACAGCGCCGTGGCCATGCTGCCCCAGCCCTTTGTGGTGGTGGCCATGGGCCAGGTAGAGGGCCTGCGGGTGGCCCTGGACCTGACGGAGCAGTGGAACGCCCTGGGCGGCGACAGCCAGCTCATCACCGCGGTGCTGCTGGTGCGCAGCGAGTTCCTGGACCAGCATCCCCAGGCGGTGGCCCGGTTCATGGAGGAGTACGCCTCCTCCGCCGCCTTTGTCAATGACCAGCCCGCCGAGGCCTCCGTGCTGGTGGAGAAATACGGCATCGTCAAGGCCGCCGTGGCCGAAAAGGCCATCCCCGCCTGCAACATCGTCTGCCTGCTGGGAGATGACATGAAAACCGCCGCCTCCGGCTATCTGCAGGTGCTGTTTGACCAGAATCCCGAGTCCGTGGGCGGCAAGCTCCCCGGGGACGACTTCTACTGGATGGGGAACTGAACCTGCCTTCATGCCATAATTGCCCGCCGGTCTGTGGACCGGCGCGGCCATTCTTCGACACCCACCCTGTAGGGCGGGGCCCATGTGCCCCGCCGCAGGGAAATGAACAAATCCAATGGGAGGACGCCATGCAGAGACCGGCCCTTCAAAAGTGCATAGCGGTGGCCCTGGCGCTGCTGGTGTGGCAGGGGGCGGCCATGGCGGTGGGGCTGGACCTGCTGCTGCCGTCGCCGTGGCAGGTGGCCTGCCGCCTGTGGTCGATATGGCGGGAGCCGGGCTTCTTCGCCACCGTGGCCTTCAGTCTGCTGCGCATCAGCGGGGGCTTTGCCCTGGGCCTGGTGCTGGGGGTGCTGCTGGCGGTGGCGGCAGGGCGGCTGCGGGTGCTGGAGCTTTTGCTGTGGCCCTATGTCACGGCCATCAAGTCCGTGCCGGTGGCGTCGTTCATCGTCATCTGCCTGATCTGGATGAGCACCCGGCAGCTGGCGGTGTTCATCTCGTTTCTCATGGTGTTCCCGGTGATCTATTCCAACACCCTCCAGGGCATCAAAAGCGCCGACGGGGCCCTGCTGGAGATGGCCCGGGTCTATCGGGTGCCCTTCTCCCGGCGGCTGGGGTATATCTACGCGCCCCAGGTGAAGCCCTTCCTGCTGTCCGGGTGCAGCGTGGCATTGGGTATGTCGTGGAAGTCCGGCGTGGCCGCCGAGGTCATCGGCGTGGTGGGCGGCTCCATCGGCGAGCGGCTGTACGAGGCCAAGGTGTATTTCCAGATGACGGACCTGCTGGCCTGGACGGTGGTGATCGTGGTGTGCAGCGTGGGCTTTGAGAAGCTGGTGCTGTGGCTGCTGCGGCGGGGCTTCGCCGCGTGGGAGGGACGGTAAAAATGGACCTGGTGATTTCCCATGTTTACAAGGACTTCGGCCGGGGCCCGGTGCTGCGGGACGTGAGCCTGACGGTGCGGCAAGGGGAGACGGTGTGCCTGATGGGCCCCTCGGGCCTGGGCAAAACCACCCTGCTGCGGTGCGTGGCCGGGCTGGAGCGGCCGGAAAGCGGCTCCATCACCGGCGTTCCGGAAAGGCTCGGCTATGTGTTCCAGGAGGACCGGCTGTGCGGCGTTTTTTCCGCCGTGGCCAACGTCCGCCTGGCAACAGGCCGGGCCCTGCCGGAGGCGGAGATCCTCCGGCATCTGGAGGAGCTGGGCCTGGCCGGAAGCGCCCGGCGGCCGGTGTCGCAGCTGTCCGGCGGCATGCGCCGCCGGGTGGCCATCGCCCGGGCCGTGTGCGCCGGGCCGCAGCTTCTGCTGCTGGACGAGGCCTTCAAGGGCCTGGACGAGCAGTGCCGCCGGGACACCGTGGCCTATATCCGCCGCCATACGCCAGGGGCGTCCCTGCTGTGCGTCACCCACGACCCGGAGGAGGCCGCCCTGCTGGGGGGCCGCTGTCTGGACCTGTCCGCCCTATGATTGCGATATGGAACCGAAAAAATGTTTCTCATTCAGAAACTTTTCGTTGACTTCCTACCAAATGTTTGGTACAATTCAGGCAGAAGCGCAAGGAGGTGGACGGCATGGGTTCCTTTTCCTACCATGTTGGTCAGCGAATCAAGAAATACCGCAAAAGCCGGGGCTATACCATCGAGCAGTTTTCGGCCATGATCAACAAAAGCAAGGCCACGGTGTCCAAGTATGAAAACGGCACCATCACCATCGACGTGGAGACCCTGTACGATGTGGCCCGGGCCCTGGACATCGACCTGAAATGCTTCATCGACTATCAGCCCCCGGTGTTCCATGCCCAGTCCGTTCTGCCCAAGAACTTCTATTTCAACCAGCCCCGGGCGTATATGTACTATTACGACGGCCGGGTGCGGCAGCTGGTGCGGTCGCTGCTGTGTTTCTCCCCCTCCGCCTCCGGCGAGGGCATCGACGTGATGATGTATGTGGGGGTGGACAATTTCCGGGAGCCGGACCGCTGCCAGCACCTGTTCACCGGCGAGATGAAGCCCTATGACACCATCACCCACATGGTGCTCACCAACCAGATCAACGAGGCGGAGAAGATGTATATCTGCATGCTCAACCCCATGCACAACCGCACCCCCGCCGTGGGCCTGCTGTCCGGCATCGGCAGCACGCCGTTTTTCGCCCCCATCGCCCTGAAGACCCTGATCTCCAAGGAGCCGCTGGAGGAAAATGACCGGTTGCTCACCAGCATCAAGCTGGACAAGGACGACTATCACCTGCTGCGGTATTACAACATGCTGGTGGTGAATCGCCCGGCCTCCCTGTTTTTGCAGTAATATAGTAAGCAAAAAGGACGGACCCCGAGGCCCGTCCTTTTTGCGCCGCTTGTCCCGGCTTGTCCCGGGCCTGTCCCGGGTTTGTTCACAGGTTTTTCATTTGCATAGCCGGGACGGGTGTGGTATACTATATAGGTATTTGTATATTCTGGTGCTCTGCACCCTCGTATAGCAGAAAGGAATCAAAAACTATGGGACTGATCCAGAAAATCTTCGGCACCTACAGCCAGCGGGAGCTGAAATCCATCTACCCCATCGCCGACAAGATCGAGGCCCTGGAGGAGGAATACCGCGCCCTGACCGACGAACAGCTTCAGGCCAAGACTCCGGAGTTCAAGCAGCGCCTGCAGCAGGGCGAGACCCTGGACGACATCCTGCCGGAGGCCTTTGCCGCCGTCCGGGAGGCGGCGGACCGGGTGCTGGGCCTGCGCCCCTATCGGGTGCAGCTCATCGGCGGCATTGTCCTGCATCAGGGCCGCATCGCCGAGATGAAAACCGGTGAGGGCAAGACCCTGGTGGCCACCCTGCCGGCCTATCTCAACGCCCTGACCGGAAACGGCGTCCATATCGTCACCGTCAACGACTATCTGGCCAAGCGCGACAGCGAGTGGATGGGCAAGGTCCACCGCTTCATGGGCCTGACCGTGGGCCTGATCGTCCACGACCTGACCAAGGAACAGCGCCAGGCCGCCTATGCCGCCGACATTACCTACGGCACCAACAATGAGATGGGCTTTGATTACCTGCGGGACAACATGGCCATCTATAAGGATGAGCAGGTCCAGCGGGGCCACAGCTTCGCCATCGTGGACGAGGTGGACTCCATCCTGATTGATGAGGCCCGGACCCCCCTGATCATCTCCGGCATGGGGGAGAAATCCACCCAGCTGTATGACATGGCCGAGTCCTTCGCCTGCCGCCTGAAAAAATATGTGGTGACGGAGACCGACGACAAGGAGGCCGAGGACGAGACCCTGGACGCCGACTACATCGTGGACGAAAAGGCCCGCACTGCCACCCTGACGGCCCGGGGCATCGCCAAGGCCGAGGAGTTCTTCCACCTGGATAACCTCTCCGACCCGGAGAACAGCACCATCGCCCACCACATCAACCAGGCCATCAAGGCCCACGGCACCATGAAGCGGGACGTGGACTATGTGGTGAAGGACGGCGAGATCATCATCGTGGACGAGTTCACCGGCCGCCTGATGTTCGGCCGCCGGTATTCCGAGGGCCTGCACCAGGCCATCGAGGCCAAGGAGCACGTCTCCGTCCAGCGGGAGAGCAAGACCCTGGCCACCATCACGTTCCAGAACTACTTCCGCCTGTACAGCAAGCTCTCCGGCATGACCGGTACGGCCATGACCGAGGAGGAGGAGTTTGCCACCATCTATAAGCTGGACATTGTGGAAATTCCCACCAACCGCCCGGTGGTCCGTATCGACAATGAGGACGCCGTGTACAAAACCGAGCAGGGGAAGTACCGTGCTGTGATCCGCCAGGTGAAGGAGTGCCACGAAAAGGGCCAGCCGGTGCTGGTGGGCACGGTGTCCATCGAGAAGAACGAGCTTCTCAGCCGGATGCTCACCAAGGAGGGCATCAAACACAACCTCCTCAACGCCAAGAACCACGAGAAGGAGGCCGAGATCGTGGCCCAGGCGGGCCAGTTCGGGGCCGTCACCGTGGCCACCAACATGGCCGGCCGTGGTACCGATATCATGCTGGGCGGCAACGCCGAGTATATGGCCACCAACGACCTGCGCAAGGCCGGTTACACCGACGAGGTCATCGCCGACGCCACCGGCTATGCCGAGACCGACAACAGTGAAATTCTGGAGGCCCGCCAGCTGTTCGCCGACAAACTGCGCCAGCATAAGGCGGAAATTTCCGGCGAGGCGGACCGGGTGCGCCAGGCCGGCGGCCTGTTCATCATCGGCACCGAGCGCCACGACTCCCGCCGGATCGATAACCAGCTCCGCGGCCGTGCCGGCCGTCAGGGCGACCCCGGCGAGACCCGGTTCTACATCTCCCTGGAGGACGATCTGATGCGCCTGTTCGGCGGCGAGCGGGTCCAGGCCGCTATGGAGCGCATGAACATCGACGAGGATATGCCCATCGAGAGCAAGATGCTCACCCGCTCCATCCAGCAGGCCCAGACCACCGTGGAGTCCCGGAACTTCCAGGCCCGAAAGTCCGTGCTGGAATACGACGACGTGATGAACAAACAGCGGGAGATCATCTATGGCCAGCGCCGCCAGGTGCTGGAGGGCATGGACGTGAAGGACGTCATCATGAACATGATGAACACCTCCATCACCCACCTGGTGCAGAATGCCTTCAGCGGCATCCAGCATCTGGATATGACCTCCTGCCAGGAGCTTCTGCGGCAGGTGGAGGGCGTGTACTTCCCCAAGTACGCCGTGCGCTTCTCCCAGGAACAGCTGGATGCCATGGACGCCCAGGCCGTTACCGACGCCTTCACCCAGGCCGCCGCCGGCTACTATCAGCAGAAGGAGGACGAGTTCACCGCCCCGGTGATGCGGGAGGTGGAGCGCGTGGTCCTTCTGCGGGTGGTGGATGAATACTGGATGGAGCACATCGACGCCATGAGCGACCTGCGCCAGGGCATCCGCCTGCGGGCCTATGCCCAGACCGACCCCATCATCGCCTATAAGAAGGAATCCCTGGAGATGTTCGAGGAGATGATCGCCGCCATCCAGGACGAGACGGTCCGGCGGCTGTATTCCGTGCGGCTGAAGAAGAACGAGGAGGTCAAGCGGGAGCGGGTGGCCAACGCCACCTCCGAAAGCGTGGGCGGCGACGGCACCGTGAAAAAACAGCCCCGGAAGGTCAAGAAGATCGGCCGCAACGAGCCCTGCCCCTGCGGCTCCGGCAAGAAGTATAAGAACTGCTGCGGCAGGAACGCGTAACGCGGGGCAGGCGTGGACGGATGCCTTATGGGGCGGACAGAGTCGTCCGCCCCTACGGAGATCGTTCCAGGGTTTACCGGAAATTCTTCGGTGTTCCTGCTGTAGGGGCGGACGTCCCTGTCCGCCCGACAAATATCACGGATTCGGAATGACAAGGAGTATTCTATGTCCTTTCTCACCCATACAAGCGAAAACGTGCTGTGGATGTCCAGCTCCTTGCTGGACGGCTCCGGCGTGCGCCACGGGTTCTCCACCCGCATCGGCGGCGTCAGCCCCGCCCCCTGGGACTCTCTGAACCTGGGCGTGGGCCGGGGGGACGACATGGACCGGGTCCGGGAAAATTACCGCCGGTTCTGCGCCGCCCTGGGGGTGGATGAGCACCGGGCGGTGCTGAGCAAGCAGGTCCACGAGGACAACGTCCGCCATGTGACGGCGGAGGACTGCGGCAAGGGCCTGTTCCGGAACCGGGACTATACCAGCGTGGACGCCATGGTCACGGACACCCCGGGGATCCCCCTGGTGGTGTTCTCCGCCGACTGCGGCATCATCCTGCTCCACGACCCGGTGCACGGGGCCGTGGGCGCGGCCCATGCCGGCTGGCGCGGCGCCGCCGGCGGCATCGTATACAAAACCGTCCGCCGGATGCAGGAGCTGTTCGGCACGGACCCAGGGGACCTGCGGGCCGCCATCGGGGCGGCCATCGGCCCCTGCTGCTTCGAGACGGACGCGGACGTGCCCCAGGCCCTGGAGGCCGCCCTGGGGGCGGAGGCGGAGCCGTATATCACCCGCCGGGGGCCCAAGTGGCACGTGGACCTGAAGGGCGTCAACGCCCGGTGGCTGGAAAAGGCCGGGGTGCGGCAAATCGACGTGTCCCCGGACTGCACCGCCTGCCATCCGGAGCTGTACTGGTCCCACCGGCGGATGGGCCAGGCCCGGGGCGCTCAGATCGCCATGATCTGCCTGTGAAATCGAGGTATCCCATGAAAAAGCGCATATTCGCGGCGCTTCTGGCCCTGTGCCTGACGGCGCTGACCGGGTGCGACTGGTCGACGGCTGACCCGGAAGACATTTTCGGCACCCTGACGGACTATTACAACGTGGAGCAGAAGAAGCAGGACGTGAAGCTCACCTCCTTCGCCCTGCCCTATCTCAAGGGGGAGACGGCGGACCCCATCACCTGCTCCGACGGGGCCATGCAGACCCTGGGGGCCCTGCTGTATGAGGGGCTGTTCGCCCTGGACGGGTCCTTTGACCCCCAGCCCGCTCTGGCGGAGTCCTATACCTACGACGCCGCCCGGTATACCTACACCATCACCCTGCGCAGCGGCGTCACCTTCAGCGACGGCAGTGCCGTTACCGCCCGGGACGTGGTGAACAGCCTGCGCCGGGCCCAGTCCTCCGCCCGCTACAGCGGGCGGCTGGCGGAGGTGTCGGACCTCTGGGCCAGCGGCGGAGCGGTGCGCATCACCCTCACCGGCGACAACCGGAGCTTCGTCTCCCGGCTGGACATCCCCATTGTGAAGTCCGGCACCGAGAGCAGTACCTTCCCCACCGGCACCGGGCCCTACGCCTACAGCGGCGAGGGCGGCGCCCATCTGGCCAAAAACGCCTCCTGGTGGCAGGGGAAGTCCCTGCCCCTGGAGCGCATCGAGCTGACCGCCTGCAAGGATACGGACTCCGTGTCCTACGCCTTCTATGCCCGGGAGGTCCAGCTTCTGTTCTGCGACCTGACCGGGGCGGACGACTCCAGCGTATACGGAAGCGGCGACTATACCGACGCCGCCACCACCATTATGCAGTATCTGTGCCTGAACACCCGCCGGGCCCCCTTTGACGACCCCGCCGTCCGCCGGGCCGTGACCCTGGGCGTGGACCGGGCCAGCTGTGTCAGCGCCTATCTGCTGGGCCACGGTCTGGCGGCCCAGTTCCCGGTGTCCCCGGCCAGCGGCCTGTATCCCAAGGACCTGGAGACCGCCTATTCCCAGGATGGCTATGCCTCCGCCCTGGAGGCGGCGGGGCTGAACACCGGCAAGACCCGGAGCCTGACCCTGCTGGTGAACCAGGAGAGCAGCTTCCGGGTGTCCACCGCCCAGACCATTGCGGCGGGGCTGTCCCGGTACGATCTGCAGGTCACCGTGCGCTCACTGCCCTATGACGAGTATGTCCAGGCCCTGGAGCAGGGGGACTTCGACCTGTGCCTGTGCCAGGTGAAGCTCACCGCCGACTGGGACCTGCGCCCCCTTCTGCAAAGCTATGCCGCCATGAACTACGGCGGCTTCACAGACCCCGAGACGGACGCCCTGCTGGCGGCCCTGTGCGCCGCCGAGGCCGGGGAGCGGTCCGCCGCCATGACGGCCCTGTGCGAAAAGCTCCTGGACCAGGCCCCCATGGTGCCGGTGTGCTTCAAGAGCTATTCCGTGCTCCTGCCCGCCGGTGCGGCGTCCTCCCCCATCACCCCCACTGCCTCCAACCCGTTTTACGGCATTTCCGATTGGAAGCTCAATATGAAATAAGCCCCCGAAAGAAGGAACACCTATGAAACAAACCCGCAATCTGGAGGACCTGCTCCGGCAGTACGATCTGCTGGCGGCCCCGGCGGCCCGGGACGCGGCCGTCACCGGTATCTGCAACGATTCCCGTCAGGCCCGGGACGGCGACCTCTTTATCTGCAAGGGCTACGGCTTCAAGCCGGAGTATCTGGCCATGGCCCGGCGGCAGGGAGCCGTCTGCGCCCTGGCGGAGACGGACTTTCCCGGGGTGGACATCCCCTGCATCCGGGTCACCGACGTCCGCAAGGCCCAGAGCCTGGCGGCCCGGTGGTTTTACGACAATCCCTCCGACAGCCTGACCCTTATCGGCGTCACCGGCACCAAGGGGAAAACCACCACCTCCTATATGATCCAGGCCGTGACCAACGCCCTGGCGGGCCGGACCATGGGCCTCAGCTCCTCCGCCGGACGCTACTGCGGCGGCCCGGACGTGGACACCCATCTGACCACGCCGGAGTCCCTGGACCTGCAGTGGCTGTTTGCCCAGGCCCGGGATCACGGCCTGCCGTATATGACCGCCGAGGTATCCAGCCAGGCATATCAGGTGGAGCGGGTCTACGGCGAGCACTTCGACATCGGGGTGTTCCTGAACTTCAGCGAGGACCACATCTCCCCCAAGGAGCACGCCTCCATGGAGGAGTATCTGCAATGCAAGCTCCAATTGCTGGAAAACAGCGGCCGGGCCGTGATCTGCCGGGAGACGGCCCAGTTTGACCGGGTATATGACACCGCCCGGCGGTGCTGTCGGGCGGTGATGCTGGTGGGCATGGACCGGGACGACTGCGATCTGACCGTCCGGCAGGTGGAGAAGCTGACCCACGGCTTCCGCTTTTTCGTCCAGGAGCGGGGCAGTGAGGCCCTGCACCCCTATCACCTGGCCATGGACGGGGATTTCAACATCGAAAACGCCCTGGCCGCCATCGGCGTGGGGCGTATGCTGGGGGCGGAACATGAGCAGATGGCCGCGGCCCTGGACGCTCTGGAGGTCCCCGGCCGCATGAACCGGTACGAGGGCGGCGGCGTCCACGTGCTGGTGGACTGCATGCACAACCGGGCCAGCTCCCAGGCCCTGCTGACGGACCTGAAGCGGGACTATCCCGGCGCGCCCATCACCGTGGTCACCGGCATCGCCGGAGGCCGCTCCCCCCAGCGGATCCAGGGCATGGGCGAGATGTGCGGCAAATACGCCGACCGGATCTTCTTCACTACCGATAACCCGGATTTCGACGATCCCGCCGACATCGCGGGCCGTCTGGCCCATGCGGCGGCCCAGGGAGGCCCCGCCCGGGTCACCATCCAGTTAGACCGCACCCGGGCGGTGGAGCAGGCCATTCTGGAGGCCCCGGAGGGGGCGGTGATCGTCCTGGCCGGAAAGGGCAACGACGCCATCCAGCGGGTCCGGGGCGGATACGTCCACTATGACTCCGACCCGGTGGTGGCCCGGCGCGCCCTGGCCCTGCGGGAAAAACAGCGGACATGAACCAGTATTATAAAAATGCGCCCCACGGGGGCGCATTTTTCGAGACTGCCCAAAAAGGGCAAAAGGCTTGCAGTCTGCCGCGCGCATAATTTGTCCGCTGATGGCGGACAAATTCCACACTTGCAGACTGAGAAGTATTTTTTGCCAGGTACACGCCCCGGCAAAAAATGGATTAAATTTGATTTGCCGCCTGCGGGCGGCAAACTCTGCGAGGCTTTTTTAGGCTAAAAAATGCGCCCCACGTGGGCGCATTTTTTGTGGGCGGGGTGGTTTCCCGGGAATCGTCCGTAGGGGCCGACGTCCTCGGCGGCCCGAAAGCGCCGTAATAGCGGGCGGGGCAGAGTCGTCGCACCTACGGTGGTGTATCGGGAGGTGCCGGTTATCGCGGCGGGGCACATGGGCCCCGCCCTACGGAATGTTTATTGAAAGGACACCTGTAGGGCAGGGCCCGTGTGCCCTGCCGCACAGGAAGCGCCATATTGGTGGGCCTACGCTCCTACAGGCCCTCTCAGTCACCTTCGGTGACAGCTCTCCTATAGGGAAAGCCAAGTCCGGCACCCCCGCAAAAAAGGACGCGGAACCTGGCGGTTCCGCGCCCCTGGGGTGCGTTATCTCTCAATATTCCGGGTCCTTCAGCTCCTGCCGGATCTGGGGCAAGGCGGCGTCCTCGCCGTGCTCCTTCAGCAGCAGAAGCCACCGGTCCAGCAGGTCGCTGGTCTCCTGGTTGATGAGAATGTGGTCCTTGGACTTCTGATAGTAGTCATAGGGCGAGGCGTCGGTATACTTCTCCCCCTGGTACACCCGGCAGGCGGCGATGCGGTCGCAGAACATCTCCGCCACATACCGCTTGGGCATCTTGCACCCGCCCATGTACACACTGCCGTCGGGCCGCAGGCAATAGTCGATCCAATACTCAAAGTGGTGGCGGTTGCGGCCCTTATGGTGCAGCCACGACAGGCTGACGCCGTTTTCCTTGCGCTCCTGGTCGTTGGGACTGCGGTACCCCTGGTAGTATTTGGCGCTGCGCCAGAACTCCGTGGGACTGTATTTGCTCAGATCATGGGTCAGTCCCTGCCACACCAGCCCCAGCCGCAGGCAGTAGTGCCGCACCAGACGCCGGTGGCGGCCCACCGTGCGCAAATGCTCCCGGACGTGCATCCGCCGTCCCCCCTTTCGCTTTTCCTATGATACCACAAAAACGCCCCCGGTGCAAATGGGGTTCTTTGGCGAAATGACGAAAAAGGGGTGGATTTTTCTACGGCGAATTTTGCAATTTATTCACACACCCGTCATAGACGTATGTTATAATCATAACAATAAGAGAACCAATAACGAGGAGGCGCAGTTTTTTCATGATGATCGAAAAAAGCGGCACCATCCGGCTCAAGGACATCCATATCCCCCAGGGGGGTACGCCGGAACAGCAGGAGCTGGCCCAGGGCATGGTGCGGGTGAACCACCTGTACCGCAGCGCCCTGAAGGTTGCCGTCACCCAGCTGGAGATCCTGGACGAGGAGTTTGCCAGCCTGTATGACCACTCCCCCATCCACCACATCGAGTACCGCATCAAAACCGTGGACAGCATCGTGGAAAAGCTGAAGCGCCGGGGGTTCGAGGTCACCATCGACAACATCTATGCCCATATCCAGGACGTGGCCGGGGTGCGGGTCATCTGCAACTATCTGGACGATATCTGTTACCTGCGCAGTCTGCTGGCCCGGAACGAGAATTTCAAGATCATCCGAGAGGTCAACTATATCAAGGAGCCCAAGGAATCCGGCTATCGGAGCCTGCACCTGATCTGCGACGTGCCCATCGTCATCTCCGAGGGGACGCTGCATCTGCCGGTGGAGATCCAGCTGCGGACCATCGCCATGGATATGTGGGCCAGCCTGGAGCACGAACTGCGCTATAAGTCCCAGCGGGACTTCTCCCCCTCGGACGCCGCCCGCCTGCGGCTGTGCTCCGACGCCATCAGCGAGATCGACCGGGAGATGCAGGACATCTATCAGGGCCGCGGCCCAGAATACCACGCATAACAAAAAGGAAGCCTGACGGCTTCCTTTTTGTTATGCTCTGTCACACTCACATCTTCTCCGGGGCGGTGCAGCCGATGAGGGTCATGGCGTTTTTCAGCACGGACCGGGCGGTATCCGCCAGCTTCAGCCGGGCCAGCAGTACCGGGCGCTCCTCGCCCTTGATGCGGCAGGCGGTATAGAACCGGTGGAAGTCACCGGCCAGCTCCGTCAGGTAGCGGTTGATATGGCTGGGATCATAGTCCCGGGCGGCCAGGCGCACCACCTGGCTGTAGGCGGCGATCTTCTTGATGAGGGCCTGCTCCGCCTCGCCGGACAGCAGGGAGAAGTCCACCTCTCCGGCGGCAGGGACGGTGTAGCCCTCCGCCTCCAGGGCCTTCAGCAGGGTGCAGATCCGGGCGTGGGCATACTGCACATAGTACACCGGGTTCTCGCTGTCCTCCCGGACGGCCAGGCCCAGATCAAACTCCATCTGGGTCTCGGGCTTGGCGTTGAAGAAGTAGCGGCAGGCGTCCACGGGGATCTCGTCCAGCAGGTCCGTCAGGCTGATGGCCTTGCCGGTGCGCTTGGACATACGCACCACCTCGCCGTCCCGGACCAGCTTCACCAGCTGCATCAGCACGATGTCCAGCCGGTGCTCGCCGTCCAGGCCCAGGGCGTCCATGGCGCCCTTCAGCCGGGCCACATGGCCGTGGTGATCTGCGCCCCAGACGTTGATGACCTTGTCGAAGCCCCGGACGGCAAACTTGTTCCGGTGATAGGCGATGTCGGCGGCGAAATAGGTATAGAACCCGTTGGCCCGGCGCAGTACGTCGTCCTTCAGGCCCAGCTTTTCGATGTCCGCGTCGGACTTGCCGGCCTTTTTCAGATTCTCCGCCAGGATGCGGCTGGTGTGCAGCCACAGGGCCCCGTCCTTTTCATAGGTATAGCCCAGGTCCGTCAGGGCCTGGACGGAGTCGGCCACATAGCCGCTTTCGTGGAGGCTGGACTCGAAGAACCACTGGTCATAGGTGATGCCGTAGCGGGCCAGGTCCCGCTGCATCTTGGGAATGTTGTTGTCCAGGCCGAAGCGGGCCAGGGCGTCGTGGCGGGTCTTCTGGTCGCAGTCCAGATACTTCTCGCCCTCCCGGTCATAGAAGGCCCGGGCCAGCTCCCGGATGTCGTCGCCGTGATAGCCGTCCTCGGGGAACTCCACGGCGTCCTCGCCCTTGATAATTTGCAGATACCGGGCCTCCAGGCTCTTGGCAAACTTCTCAATCTGGTTGCCGGCGTCGTTGACATAGAACTCCCGCCACACGTCGGCGCCGGACTTCTGCAGCACCGAGGCCAGGGTGTCGCCCAGGACACCGCCCCGGGCGTTGCCCATGTGCATGGGGCCGGTGGGGTTGGCGGAGACGAACTCCACCATGATCTTCCGACCCTTCAGGGTGTCGTTGCAGCCGTAGGCCGCCCCCTCCTGCTCCACGCAGGCCACGGTGTCCCGGAACCACTTGTTCCCCAGGCGGAAATTCAGGAAGCCCGGCCCGGCCATCTCCACGGAGGTGAAATAGGACCCGGACAGGTCCATGTGGTCCATGAGGATCTGGGCCACCTGGCGGGGGTTCTTCTTCAGGGCCTTGGCGGCGGCCAGGCAGAAGGTGGTGGTATAGTCGCCGTTGGCGGTGTCCTTGGGGATCTCCACCGACGGGGTCACAGCCGCGTCCTGGGGCAGAAGGCCCTCTGCCGCGGCCTTCTGATAGGCGCTGACGGTCAGGTCCAGCACCTGGTCCTTGGCGTTCTGGATCATATTCATGGTGATGCTCTCCTTATATCGTTTCTTTTGTCATGCGTATCTCCAGCTGCATCCGGCTCAGGGGCAGGCCCCGATCCAGCAGCGTATAGGCTAGGTGAATATATCCCCGATCCGGCTCCTTCAGGGAAAACTCCACCGCCCGGGTCCGGACGGCCACGGTCAGGCCCAGGGGAAGCCGGGCCTGGGTCTCGTGCTCCGGGTCCAGGGGCAGGCCATAGCCCTCCGGCCCCAGGGTCCACAGAATGGCCCGCCTGGGCTCCGCCGTCAGGCGGATGCGGGAGGACAGCGCCGCGCCGTTTTCCCGGCAGGCGGCGGTATAGGGCAGGTCCCACCCTGCGGCGGTCCGCCGCAGGGTCCCGCTGCCCGCAAAGTGCAGCGTCTCGGCGCCGCCGTCAAACAGGCTGCGGCTGGTGACGGCGATCCGTACAGGTCCCTCCATGGGTCAGTACCGGTCGATGTCCACCGGCTGCACCGGGCGGGTGAGGCTCTCCCCTAAGAAATAGGACGCCATAACCCCGAACTGCTCGGGCTGGTCGCTGGCGCAGAGGGTGGCCCGGCCGGCCGGCCCCTCCGGGGCCAGCAGGTCCAATCCCCGCAGAGTGCGCTTGAGCTCCCAGGCGGCCTCCTCGCCGGTGTTGATGAGGGTGACGCCGGGGCCCATGATATCGCCGATGATATCCGTCAGCAGGGGGTAGTGGGTGCAGCCCAGGATCAGGGTATCCAGTCCCTCCCGGCGCAGCGGCTCCAGATACTCCCGGGCCACGGTCTCGATGACCACGTCCCCCCGCCGGAAGCGCCCGTTTTCCACCAGGGGCACAAACAGAGGACAGGCCTTGGCCGTTACGGCGATGTCCGGGTCCAGCTGGCGCAGACTGCGCTGGTAAGCGCCGCTGCGGACGGAGGCGGCGGTGGCGATGAGGCCCACCCGCCGGTTCCGGGTCACAGCCGCCGCCCGGCGGCATGCAGGCTCCACCACCCCCAGAATGGGGATGTCGCTCTCCTGCCGCAGCTGGGGCAGGGCCGTGGTGGACACGGTGCCGCAGGCCACTAAAATGGCCTTGATGTCGTGGCTGCGCAGAAAGCGCACGTCCTGCCGGGCGTATTTCAGCAGAATTTCCGCCGACCGCCCGCCGTAGGGCACACGGGCCGTGTCGCCGAAGTATATAATGTTTTCAGAGGGCAGCAGCTGCCGCAGCTCCCGCACCGCCGTCAGGCCTCCCAGGCCCGAATCAAAAACCCCGATGGGGCGAGTGTCCATAGTTCCGCCTCCTGCCTGTGGTTATCATAACTAATCAATTATACTATGGAATCCCCGGATACTCAAGTCAAATTTTGGGGACTTTCCCCGGTATTTTCAGTGGTATTTTCCGCCGGAGTCTGCTATACTGTGCATAATGACGCAGCGCTCCGGCCGGATGGAGGTGTTTTCATGGAGATCAAGCTGACAGAAAAACAATTCAGGCGCCTGCTGGACCTGGTATACATCGGCAACTGGGTGCTCAACTCCACCCGGGGCGACGACCGCATCCGCCAGTATGACCGGGTGGAGAGCCTGATCTTCTCCCACTGCCTGAGCCATGGCATGGCGGGGCTGACGGAGCTGTACCAGGGGGAGATCATCCCCTCCCGGGCCTTTGCCGAGGGCGGCATCCATGAGGCCATCATGGCCTATGAGGACAACACGTTTTTCGAGATCCTGGCCCAGGAGCTGGCCCTGCGGGATATGGACGATCCCCCCATCACCGAGGAGAACTATGACGAGGTCATGAGCCGCATGGACGAGTATCTGGGCGAATTTGAACAGCACGGCACCGACAACATCACCGTGGACATGGAATAAAAAGCGCAAGCCCTCCGGCTACGCCGGAGGGCTTGCTTTATGGCGTCATCATCTCACGGGCAAAGGCGGCGGCGGTGTTCCGGATGCCGGGCAGGCGGATCAGACTGCCCCGCTCGTTGGCGGTCTCCAGCAGGCAGAAGTGGGGCGGCAGGAAAAAGGACTTGTTCATATTCAGCGCCGAGATCAGCTGACGGGCCAGCAGGTCCCCGCCGGAATAGCCGGACACCACCAGGCCGAACAGGCGCTTGTCGTAAAACCGGGTCTGGCGGAACAGGGCCGTCAGCCGGTTGACGCAGGCGGTGAGATTGGCGGACAGGGCGTCGTTATAGTTGGCGCACAGCATCACCAGGGCGTCGCACCGGCGGACGGCGGGGTACACCTCCTCCACCATGGGGCCGCCGTAAAAACAGCTGCCCTGCTCGCCGAAGTGCAGGCAGGCGGTATAGCTGCACCCGTTGCAGTCGGGGACGGCACCGTTGCGCAGGCCCACCTCCTCCACGGATACCTCCGGCGGCAGGGCCGCCTTCACCAGCTCCCACAGGGCCAGGGTGTTGGAGGCGCTGCGCTGGGAGGCGTGAAGAGCCAGCACCCGCCGCACCGGCGGCAGAGGCCGCCAGGCGGCCAGCCGGTCCACCAGCTCCCCCACCGCCAGGCGGAAGGCGGTTTTCTCGTCCACGCCGCCGATCTGGGCCTGGGTGCGGAAATTCCGCAGGGAGCCGGTGGCCTCCACCAGTGGGCGGCCCAGAAAGGCGCAGCCCGCCTGGTTGGCGGCAAACACCATGTCCCGGGCCACGTCCTTGGTATAAAACTCCCCCACGCCGGTGACGATGACCCCGGCCACGCTGCCCCGCAGCAGGGTATCGCAGCCCCGCAGGGCCTGGAGCATCCCATAATAGGCCAGGTTGCAGCCGCTGGGGTCCAGGGCCACGGCGAAAAGCAGGCGGCGGTTTTCCAGGTTTTCCATGCCGTCCTCCGGGCGGCGGATGACGCTGCCCGGAGGCAGCAGCGGCTCCAGCAGGGCCCGCAGCGGGGCGCTGTATAGGTTCTCCGGCAGCAGTACCGTGATGGACATGGCTCACGCCCCCTTTCCGTCAGTCAATGGCCCGCAGGCGGTCCATGGTGATTTGCAGGCGATCTTGCAGCTGCCGGGGCAGAGGCAGACGCTCCAGCTCCGTGCCCGCCGCCGTTACCCGGTTCCGGGCCCCCATGAACACGCCGCCCAGGTATGTGGACGAGCAGTGCCACTGGCCCCGCAGACACAGCAGCAGACTCAGGGCCCCGGAGGACAGGGCTGGGGCTATATAGGGCTTGAAGCCCAGCTCCCGCATCCGGAGATTGGCGCGGACCGCCTGCTCCGTCAGCTGGCGGGACAGAGCGTCGTCATAGTGCCGGATGGAGTTGGCGATCACCAGGTCCTCCCCGTGGGGGCCGAAGCTGCGGCCCTCGGTCAGGAAGGAGGCGAAGCGGGGGTCCTTCCGGGCATAGTACGCCGCCCGGGCGTTCATGACCCCCAGGCCGAAGCCCCGGACCTGGTGGGAAAACAGGCCCTGATAGTCCATTTCCCCCGACGGGGCGCGGTTGCTCTCCGTCAGCACCGCCCGGCACAGGGGGTCCACCGGGTCGCTGACCACGCAGAACATCCCCCGATAGCGGGCCTCCCGGGCCTTGCGGGCATACAGGGCCGCCAGCTCCCGGTTCAGCTGATACTGAGCCATGCGCACGTCGCCGGTTTTCACCGCCGTGTCAGGCACGAACCGGGACGCGCAGAACAGGAACACATCCCCGTCGAACAGCCGCTCCGGAGGCACGATCTCCACCGGCGGCAGAGCGTCATAGGGCCCCGGCAGCTGGATCTGGTTCAGCTCGAACTCCCAGCGCCGGGCCACCCCCTCCCGCAGGTCGCAGATGCCGATGGAGGAGATCACGTCTCCGCCCATAAGCCGCAGGCCCAGCAGCAGGGTGCTGCCCACATCGCCCAGGGCCAGCAGGTTCACCCGGACCTTTTCCGGCCGGGACACAGGAGCCAGCAGCTCCTCAAGCCGGGGGTGGGACCCGTTCACCGCCCGGACCCGCCCCGCCCGGATGGCGGACAGCAGCACCGGGGGCACATCCTCGGGGCACGGGGCGGTACACAGAGACGCCACCCCCTCCTCCTCCGTCAGCTGGGCCGGGTCCGTTACCGGGAAGGTGTCCCGCCCGGCCAGGGGAGGCCGATGAAACACCCAAAGCACCTCTCCCGTCTCCGGCAGGGCGGATATCTCCGGGTACGGCAGGGCCCCGGCGCTGCACAGGGTGCGGCCGTCATAGGTATAGTAGTGATACATAGGGACACCTCCTTATCTCATGCGCCGCAGCTGCTCAATGTCTCCGTCCAGATAGGTGGAGGCGGCGCGGGTCAGGTCATAGGTCATGCACGGCCCCTTGTCCGGGCACAGAGGCAGGATCACCGCCTCGCCCAGCCGGGCCAGGGTCAGGTTCCGGGCGTACAGGCTCCGGTACTCCGTTTCCAGAGCCAGCAGAATGTCCCGGGCATTTTCCAGGCAGCACAGGCTCAGTTGCCACACGGCTCCGCCGTCCACATCCGGCAGCTCCGGGGACGCGTAGGGCAGGATGCGGTTCACCGAGGGCTGGAGCCCACCGGGCAGACGCCCCGGCCGCCGGACGGTGTCGCCGCCGATGAAGGGATACAGGGTGGATTCCACAAACCAACGGCGCAGGTTGGGCAGGTAGTAGATGCTGTCCACGGGATAGCCCAGCTGCTCCATCAGGTCCCGGCCCATGCCGGTAAGATAGCCCACCAGCACCTGATCCACCTGGGTATGGGTCTGCCGCAGCAGCGGGGCCAGACGGCGGATGCGCTTGCCGTCGTGGAGCATGTCGTCCACCAGGATCACGGGCCGGTCAAAGGCCCGGATGGTGCGGACCTGATCCGCCAGCGGCGAGTAGTCCGGATATGCCTCGATGGAATAGGCGGACAGGTCCGGCTCATACACCTTGTCGGTGCGCAGGGTCTTGGTGACGGTGTTGGGCACCGTCACGCCCCGGAGGATCTTGCCATAGGGCACGCAGATGTCCGGCCCCAGCTGCCGGGGAACCAGCGGCTCCGACGGAACGCCGTTGCGGGCGGTGATGCGCTGCAGGAGCCGGTGATAGATGACCCCGGCGCTGAGACTCAGCACCAGATTGCCGGGATACAGCCCCGTCAGGGCCTCCTGCAGCCGGATGCGGGCGGCGGATACCGCCGCCGCCACGGCGGGCCGGGAGGCCAGGGGCTGCTTGATGGCGGTGTCCACGTTGCGGTTGAGCACCAGGGGCCGCCGCATATCCGCGGCCAGGGCGTCCTTTTCCCCGGCCACCGCCACAAAGCCCTGGCGCAGGATCAGCTGCCGGGCAAAGGCCGAGGCCGCCCCCTCCAGGGGGCAGTACAGGCCATAGGCATACTCCCGGCTCAGGGCCAGGGTCAGCACCTCCGTCAGCAGAAGCTGGCCGAACTCCTCCTGCTGCTCCCCCCGGGGCACCAGCACCCCGGAGATCAGCAGGGCGCGGCCGCCGGTGCTCTGGCGCACCAGGCCCGTCAGCCGGGGATTTTTCAGCCGGGCATAGAGCATCTGGGAGTCCAGGCACCGGAAGGTCACGGCTCCCAGCGGCTCGTCCGATCCGCTGCGGTGCAGCAGCACCGCCTGGTCCCCGGAGTCCGCTATGGCCCGGGCCAGGCCCTCCGGCGGCGGGGTCAGCTGGTCCAGCAGGGGCGCAAGCTCCTGCGCCTCCCGGCACAGGGAGAACTCAAGATCCTCCGTGCGCAGCATGGGCTTGTCCTGGGGCTCCCGCAGATACAGGCCCCGGCGATAGATGAAGTCCTGCACCGCCGGGTCCACCAGCCGTGAGATATCCCGGTTGGCGTCCACCGCCTCCCGGATGCGGGTGGAGCTGATCTCCTCCAGCTGGGGCGGCAGGGTCAGCTCCACCACCCGGCCCCGGATGCAGCCGTAATCCACCGGCCCGGCCGCTTCGTCCCGGCGGAAGATCACATGGTCGAAGCTGTGGATGGAGTCCGGCTCCGGGGACTTCTGGTAGGACGAGGCATGGGCCACCACGTCGCTGCCCACCACGATGGACACCGGCCGCCCGGGAAAGGCCTCCCGCAGGCGGCGGAGGTTCTCGGGATTGGCGATGTTCACCGGGAAGTCCTCGGGAAAGATGTGGACATGGAACTCGTCGGCCACGGACATGGCCGCGATGCGGCGGCGGATGCGGTAGGGCTGGGTCCGCTTGGACCAGGAAAATTCGTCGATGGCCAGCAGCACCTCGAACCCCCGGTCCCGGATGGCCCGGACGATGCCCTTGTGGGACAGGGTGAAGGGGTCGAAGGTGCCGGGGAAGAAGGCGATGGGCCGCGGCTCCTCCATGGGGAAGCCCCCGTGGAACAGGCGCTGCTCCGTCATGAAGCGGTATACCCGGCCCAGCATGGCGGCCCGGTAATAGAAGGTCAGGGGGTCCTCGGCCTCCTCATAGCAGGTCTCCAGGAGCTTGCGCCCGGTCAGCAGGAAGGCCCGGCGCTTTTCGTGCTCACCCAGGCTGCCGGAGCCGAACACCCGGCGGCCCAGCACGAACATGGCCTCCTGCCGGGTGCCGCCGTCGCCGCCGGCCAGGCGCTTCATCAGCATGCCCAGCAGACGCTCCCGGCGGCTGCGGTAGGCCTCCGGCTCCTCCGGGAACCGGGTGCGGTAGGTGTCGTACTCCTCATAGATCACGCCCACGGTGTCCAGGGCGGAGGCCGCCATCCGGCCCGAGGCGGCGTTGAGGGTCTGGCTCAGGTCCGCCAGCAGCTCCTCCAGCTGTTCCGGCGGCAGCCACAGGGCGAACCGGCCCAGATAATCGGGGATATACTTGGCAAACTCCTGCTGGCCCAGCTCCAGGCCCCGGGACAGCTCCACCGACACCTCGTTGCGCTGGTCCACCGTCAGCCGGGGGGCCAGGGCCAGCAGGGCGTTTCCGGCGCTGTGGCGCACCGTCACCCGGTCGCTGACCTTCACCAGGTTTGACAGATGGGTGGCGATGTGCAGCACCGGGCCGTCCTCCCGGGCGGCGTAGTCCTCCAGCAGGCGGATGTTCACCTGCTTCAGGATCCAGGGGGTGCCGGTTTTCAGGTTATCCAGGAAAATGTCGGAGATCACCTGCTCCGGCAGGGGGCCGGGTGCGCCGCCCTTGATGATCCGGCGGCGCAGCAGGTCCAGGGACGCGGCGTCCCGGCAGTCGATTTTCTGCAGAATCCGCAGGGGACGGCGGCTGCGGCTGTCCAGCCGGTGCAGCCGGTCCACCAGCAGCACCGCCGCCGCCCGGACGGTGACGTCCTCCCGGTCGCACACCCCCTCGGCAAACCGCAGCAGAAGCTCCTGCCGGGGCCGGGTCAGGGCCGCCGGAGGCAGGGCCGCCGCCGTGTCCAGCAGCTGGAAGGCCACCTCATCCTCCAGCTGCTGGGGATGGCGGTAATAGGCGAAGAAGGGGGCCAGAAACCGCTCCTCCCGGCCCGGGCACCGCTGCAGCAGGGAGTCCACGGCGAATTTCAGGGTATAGCGGATCCAGCGCTGGTGCTGGGGCATCAGCTTGTGGTCGGGATAGATGATCCTTTGCAGGTACAGCTTCCACTGGTCCAGGTCCGTTGGCACACCTGCGTCCGGGCGGCTGTCCGCCGGGCGCTCCTTGGCATAGCCCGCTTGGAACCCGGCGATGATCTCCCCCAGCAGGGCCGCCGCCTGGCGGCGGATGTCCCCCTCCCGGTGCATCAGGAGCTCATACAGAAAGGCCAGGGTCTGGACCTTCTGGGGAATGTGCAGATACAGGGAGTAGGACTCGAACACCCCCAGATAGGCCCGCAGACGCCGCCAGTTGGTTTCGCCCCGGGCCTGCTCCAGCAGGGAGGCAAAGCTCCGCTGGCCCGTCAGCCGGTGCATCAGGCCGATGTTGTGGCCCACGCACTGCAGGGTCAGGGCGTCCAGGGCCTCCTGGTCCGTCATCAGGGCGGTGTGCTTCTCCGGCCGGGGCGGGGTGTCCCGCCCCAGAAGGGTCACGTCCACCCCCCGGGCCAGCATGAACTGCTCGAAATCGTACAGCCGGGCGTACACCAGCTCATAGCGGCGGCGCTTTTCCCAGTCCACGGCGTCCAGCTTGGAGAGGATCACGTTGAAGGCCTCCGCCAGGGAGAAGATTTTCGTGACCTCCCGGCCCTGGCCGTCCCGGGTCTGCTTCACCCGGAAGTCGGCGTAGATCAGCAGCAGGGACTCCACCGACAGATAGTCCAGCTCCAGGTCCCACACGGAGTGATTGGCGGCCACATGGCCGATATCCGTCAGCTTCCGGCGGCGGAACCACTGGTCGGTGTAGTAATAGTGCAGATACGGCACCCGCTCCCCGGGGCGGCAGCCGAACTTGCCGATGTCGTGGCCGATGGCGCTGCCGGAGACCAGGGCCAGGTCCAGCTCCACGCCCCCCCGGCGCAGAGCCCGCCCGGCGGTGACGGCCGCATGGTGGACCCCCACAATGTGCTCTAAGGTCCGGTAGGGCGTCACCTCCAGGCCCAGGCGCATCATCTCGTATACGAACTCCCGCCGCCACAGACGCATCATCTGGCCGAACTGGGGGGCGGCGGGGCAGTCCTCCAGCTCCTCCGGCCCGGGGGGCACAAAGTCCCAGGCGGGGTCATAGTCCAGAAGCTCCCGCTCCACGTCCAGCAGCACCTGCAGCACCGACAGGAAGAACACCGCTCCGGCCCCGTGAGCGGGGCGGGCGTCCTTCTCCGGAAACAGCAGCCGCCGGGCGAAATCGTAGCAGTACGGAAGCCAGCCCTCCTCCGGCTCCGGCCCGTCCAGCCGCTCCAGGTCCTCCCGGCACAGGTCCAGCACCCGGGCGCAGCACAGCCGCCGGTCCATCAGCGGCGCAAAGCGCTGGAAATATCCCTCGCCCACCAGCTGCGCCGCCGTCTTCTCCCGTCCGGCCAGGTATTCCGCCGCCGGGCGGAGGGACAGCCGCCGCAGAAGCGCGGCGTTCATCTGGCGGATGCGTTTTTTCGTCATAGCAAGGCCCCCTTTGCGGGAATAATTGGATTTGTTCCTATTATGCCACGCGGCGGCCCCTATCGCAAGAATAAATCCCGCAAAAATGCGGGATAATATACCTGTCAAAAAAGGGCTTTGCCCTTTTGGAATAAAAGGCTTGCAGGCCCTCTCAGTCGGCTGCGCCGACAGCTCTCCCAAAGGGAGAGCCAAGGCCTTTTGGGCAAGCCATGTTTCCGTATTCTGGGGGTGCAGCAGGTGAAGATCGTGCAGGATGCGTTCCTCCGCCGGACGGAGGAGCTGGACCGGCGGCTGGGGGTGGGCCGGAGCTTTGACATGGTGGGCCGCAGCCTGACCATCGGGGGCCGCCGGGCCCGGCTGTGGGTGGTCAACGGCTACGCCGACGACGCGGTGCTGGAGCGGGCCGTGGCCGGGTGGCTGGCCATCCGGGACCTGGCCGGGGTGAACACGGCGGAGGCCTTCGCGGCCCGGTATGTCACCGTGTCGGACGCGGCGGCGGAGCAGGATATGACCAAGGCCGTCACGGCGGTGCTGGCAGGAAAGACCCTGCTGCTCATCGACGGCCTGTCCGGCGGCGTGCTGATGGACGCCAAGCAGTTCCCCCTGCGGGGCATCGAGGAGCCGGACACCAGCAAGGTCCTGCGGGGCAGTCACGACGGCTTCGTGGAGAGCATCATGAAAAACGCCGCCCTGCTGCGCCGCCGCATCCGGGACCCCCGGCTGACCTTAGAGGGGCTGGAGGTGGGGGGCCGGTCCCACACCAACGTGGCCCTGTGCTATCTGGAGGACAAGGCCGACCCGGAGCTTCTGCGGCAATTGCGGGAGAAGCTCCTGCATATGCAGATCAGCTCCATCTCCATGAGCCAGGAGAGCATCGCCGAGGCCATCGCCCCGTCCCAATGGTGGAACCCCTTCCCCAAGACCCGGTATACCGAGCGGCCCGACGTGGCCACGGCCTCGGTGATGGAGGGGGACGTGGTGCTGATGATCGACAACACCCCGTCGGTGATGCTGTTTCCCTGCACCATTTTCCGGTTTGCCGAGGAGATCAACGACTATTACTTTCCCCCGCTGGTGGGGTCGTATTTGCAGATCGTTCGGATGATCGTCCTGCTTCTGACGCTGTTTGTGACGCCCCTGTGGTTCCTGCTGGTAAAGGACCCGGCGGGGCTTCATGAGAGCCTGCGCTTCCTGCTCATCGAGGACGAATACTATGTGCCGCTGATTCTGCAGCTTCTGCTGGTGGAGCTGATCATCGACGTGCTGAAGCTGGCGTCGCTGAACACGCCGGATGTGCTCAGCAACTCCTTCAGTATGCTGGGGGCGCTGATATTGGGGGATTTTGCGGTGCAGGCCCGGTGGCTGGTGCCGGAGGTGCTGGTGTATATGGCCTTTGTTGCCATCGCCAACTATGCCCAGCACAGCTATGAAATGGGCTACGCCGTGAAGCTGTGCCGCATGGCCCTGCTGATCCTGATTTACTTTTTCGACTGGTGGGGCTTCATCGGCGGCATCATCGGCGTGATAGCCCTGATCGCCTCCACCCGCCCGCTGGTGGGGAAGGGGTATCTCTATCCTCTGATCCCCTTCAACGGCCGGGACCTGCGCTCCCTGCTGCACCGCCGCCCCATCAGCCGGGACAACACATGAGTGTTCAAAAAGGGCAAAGCCCTTTTTGAACAAAAGGCTTGCAGTCTGCCGCAGCTTTTGCAATACAGAACGAAAAAGTATACACGGGAATGCGGACTGGAGCGCGTATGCTTTCGCACACTCCGTCACACGTCAGCAACGCTGATGATTGTCTCCTGTCAGGACGTGAAAACCGCCTCAGGCAGACTCGGCCATGCGCAAGCCTCGACCACTAAAAGAGGCATGAGCGCAAAAAAACCCGCCCCAGCAGCCAAATAGTACTAAATGGCTTTTTGGAGCGGGATTTGGATTTCGGGGAAAAAGAAAAAAGCCTTGAAAATCAAGGCTTTTCACTGTTATCGGACTGCCACCGGGCAGTCCGATAACAGTGATGTGCTGATAGTTCCTTGCATGAGAATTGCCGACCGCTTGCGTCCTATTTCTCAAACAGATACAGGAGGTATCCGTAGCCCTCGGCTTCCATTTTTTCATAGGGGACGAAGCGCAGGGCCGCGCTGTTGATACAGTAGCGCACGCCGTTGGGCGACTCCGGGTCGCCGGTGAACACATGGCCGAGGTGGGAGTCTCCGGCGCGGCTTCTGACCTCCGTGCGGCGCATCCCGTGGCTCAGATCCTCTTTTTCCACCACGGCAGGACCCTCGATAGGCTTTGTAAAGGCAGGCCAGCCGCAGCCGCTTTCGTACTTATCCGTGGAGGAAAAGAGCGGCTCACCGGTGACGACATCCACATAGATGCCCTTTTCAAACTTGTCCCAGAACTCGCCCGTGAAGGCACGCTCCGTGCCGCTCTCCTGCGTGACGCGGTACTGCTCCGCCGTCAGCTTGTCCCGGATGGACTCCGCCGCGGGCTTCTGATAGTCGCCCGGGTCGATGCGCAGCCGGGAGAAAAGCTCCATCTCCGCGCGCGGAATGTGGCAGTAGCCGTTGGGGTTCTTTTCGAGGTAGTTCTGGTGGTATTCCTCGGCGGGATAGTAGTTCTTGAGCGGGCCGATCTCCACGAAGAATTTCTCGCTGCGGCCGCGCTCGATCTCCGCGATGCGCTTCACCGTTTCTCTCGCGCTTTCGTTGGTAAAGTAAACGCCGGTCTGGTACTGGCTGCCCCGGTCGTTGCCCTGCCGGTTTTGTACCGTAGGGTCGATGACGTAGAAGTAGGCCAGCAGCAGCGCGTCAAGACTCACCTGCTCGGGGTCGTATTCCACCCGCACGGTCTCCCGAAAGCCGGTCTCTCCCTTGCAGACGGTCTTGTAATCGGCGTCCGCCTGGCAGGTGCCGTTGGCGTAGCCGCTCTCGGCGTCGATAACGCCGGGGATGGACTGCATCAGCTGTTCCATACCCCAGAAGCATCCGCCCGCCAGATAGATGACATTGTCTGTGGTATCCATATAGGTGATCTCCTCGTCGGACCGGTCAAAAGCCGCTCCGTCCATGTTTGTTTCCTGTCCGCTCTTTTCCTTCGGCACAGTCTGCTGCCCGGCGGCGCAGCCGCCCAGCAGCAGCACTGCTGCGAAAAGCAGGGCCAATACGCTTCGATACATCGCGTTTCCTCCTTTCAGGGGAAGCTGGGCTCACTCCGCCCCTTCGTGCGCCATGGGCAATGCAATGGCGCGCAGCAGGCACTTTTTAAATCTTGGGTCAGCCCATATCGGCGGCAAGAGCCTGGTCGATGAGCTTTTGCAGCGTCGCCGCCTGCGTCTTGTCGGTGATGGCACCCACAATGGGATCGCCCACGATGTTGCCGCTGCGGTCCACCACATAGGTGGTGGGGTAGGCGAACACGTTCTCCACAAACTTGCCGGCCTCGCCCTGGGCGGGGAAGTAGACATTGGGATAGGTGACGCCCTTCTTGGACAGAACGGACTTAGCCTCGGAGATGGCAGCCTCATCGCCGCCCAGGGTGAAGGAATTGATGCCGACGACACCGCCGCCCTTCTTGGTCAGCTCCTGATGCAGGGACTCCAGCTCGGAAAGCTCGCCCACGCAGGGATTGCAGGTGGTGAACCAGAAATTCACCACGGTGACGGCGTTCTTGGAGAACAGGTCATCGCTCTTGACGGGGTTGCCGTTGAGGTCCTTGCCCTCGAAGGCAGGGAACTTCTGCATCTTGTCGCCGTTGCCGGGGGTCGTGGGGCTGTCGGCAGGGATGCTGTCACCATTGCCCGGGGCCTTGGGAGCCGCCTCGGGGAACTTGGCCTCAATGGCGGTCAGGGTGCGCTCGATCTCCCGGATCTTCTCGCCTCCCTGGCGCAGCAGCTTCAGCTCGTCGGCGGTAAACTTGTCCTTGGCGGACTCAATGGTGTCCAGCAGGAAATCGCCGTAGTTCTTGCCGTCCTCCTGCATGGTCATGCCCTTGTCGGCGGACATGAACACCTTCTCCCAAAGGGACTGGTTTTCCATCAGAATGGCATTCTCCTGGTCCATCAGCGCCTTGTACATAGCGGCCGCCTCCTGGGCGTTCTTGGGCTCACCGCCGGGCTTTGTCATGTCGTCGTTGCCCTTTTTACCGCAGGCGGCCAGAGAGAGCACCAGCAGTGCAGTAAGCAGCAGCACCAGAATTCTGCCGGCAGTATTCGTCCTATTCATTTTCATTTGTTTGTTTCCTCCTTGATATTGTTGTTTGTCTGCAGCGTTTCTGCTGCTTTTGTCTTATCTTTACCGTCTCCGAAGCCATAGCGGAAACACACGGCGTTTGTGGGACAGGCGCGTATACACATCCCACAGCGGATGCACTCGGTGTGGTTGGGCGTCTTTGTCACGTCCACATCCATCTTGCAGGCTCTGGCGCATTTCCCGCAGGAGACGCACTTGTTTTTATCCACCTTCATCTGGAAGAGGGATACCCGGTTGAACAGCGCATAGAACGCTCCCAGCGGGCAGAGCCACTTGCAGAAGGGACGGTAGAACAGCACGCTCAGCACGATCACCGACAGCAGAATGCCGAATTTCCATGTAAACAGCTTGCCCAGCGCCGCCCGGATGCCGGCATTGGCAAGGGACA
>OHIX01000024.1_pt1 | contig 98507 bp, 83 predicted proteins | sample 1568391 | NCBI WGS metagenome assembly OHIX01 (sample SAMEA3879541, study PRJEB24766) | human gut metagenome | biome: human-associated habitat; feature: feces | place: USA | collected 1985/1987 | reverse complement strand
GGTTCCTGCGAATGGCCTCGCCATTCGCGGGATGCCGGGAAGCGAGTTCGAGCCTCGGTTTCTCGGCGCTCACCGTCGTGCCGGCCTACAAGCCCTCTCTGTCACCTTCGGTGACAGCTCTCCCAGAGGGAGAGCCAAGTGCGTCCGGCCCGCTGAGGGCAGCGGGCCGCAAAAAAGGCGGACAGAGTCGCCCGCCCTACGGTAGGACAACGGGGAATTGCCGATAAACGGCGGCGGGGCCTGTGTGCCCCGCCGCCGTTTTTATGCGCTTGTCACATCACCGCCGCCAGGGCGTTGGCCAGGGCCGCATAGTCCGCCAGGCTCAGCCGCTCACCCCGGACGTTTTCCGGCAGGCCGCAGCCGGTGACGATGGCCGCCAGCTGGTCCTTGGGCAGGGGGAACCCGGTCTGCAGACTGTTCACCAGGGTCTTGCGCCGCAGGGCGAACCCCGCCCGCACCGTCCGCCACAGCATGGCCTCGCTGCACACCTGCACCGGCGGCTCCCGCCGCGCCGGGCAGTGGATCACGGCGGAGGTCACCTTGGGGGCCGGCAGGAAGCAGGTGTTGGGCACCTCGAACACCAGCTCCGGCGCGGTGTAATACTGCATCAGCAGGGAGAAGGCCCCATAGTCCGCCGTCCCCGGGGCGGCGCAGATCCGCTGGGCCACCTCCTTCTGGATCAGCACCGTCACGGAGTCGAAGCACCGGCTCTCCACCACCCGGGTCAGCAGCGGCGTGGTGATGTTATAGGGCAGGTTGGCGCACAGGATAGGCCGCAGGCCCCCGAAGTGCTCCCCCACCAGGGCCGCCAGGTCCTGCTGCATCACGTCGCCCCGGATCAGGGTGAAATTGGGGAAGTCCGCCATGGTCTCCTCCAGCACCGGGTACAGCCGCCGGTCCAGCTCCACGGACACCACCTTCCCGGCCCGCCGGGCCAGCTCCCGGGTCAGGGGGCCGATGCCCGGGCCGATCTCCAGCACCCCGGTGTGCTCGTCCGCGCCGCTGGCGGCGGCAATGTCCCGGGGCACCCACCCCTCAATGAGAAAGTTCTGGCCCATGGCCTTGGAAAAGTGAAAGCCGTGGCGCTGCAGAAGCGCCTGAATGTCATTGCGATTGCAAAGGTCCATATTGCTCTCCTATCTGACAACAAATCGTAATATTTGCCCGGATTATTCCGGAACGTTATCGTCCTCCGGGCCGGGCCGGTACTCCAGCAGGTCCCCGGGCTGGCAGTCCAGGGCCCGGCAGAGCTTGTTCAGGGTGTCCACCCGCACCGCCCGGGCCTTGCCGGTTTTCAGGATGGACAGGTTGGCCATGGTGATGCCCACCCGGTGGGACAGCTCGGTGAGGCTCATTTTCCGCCGGGCCAGCATCACGTCGATGTTGAATACGATCATGTCCCCACCTCCTTAAATGGTCAGGTCGTTGTCCTCCCGCAGGGCGGCGGCATCCGCCACCAGCCGGGACAGGACATACAGCACGATCCCCGCCGCCAGGCAGCAGAAGGTCACCAGCGGCGTGATCAGGAGGGTCAGAGGTGCACTGCCCGCACCCAGATAGGCCACAATGAGCATTCCCGCCGGGAATATCACCGCGTCGGCAAAGGCCAGGCGGCTGACGGTACGCAGGTCACGGGCATTTTTTCCAGTGAAGGCCATACCCTTTACAGCGATGCTGCCGCAGACTCTCCACGCCGGGACCATGGCCCAGAAGATCGGCACGGCAAACGCCCACGCCCAGACAAGACACGGCCAATAGGCCCAGGCAAACTCCGGCGCGGCCCGGACCGTGTCCGTCCCGTAAAACGGAAGAAACAGGAAGAAGAACACCGCCAGCAGCGCCCCGGCCGCCAGCAGGACGGCCCGCAGCAGGGCCGACATGGTTTTGGTTTTCATATGCGTCTCTCCTTTCGCTTGCTGAGGTCAGGATACCATAGTTTATCTCGCGTGTCAAGTATTATTTATCGAAACTCGAATAATAATTTCTGTTTGTATGAGTTTTGCAATTTCCTGTTGCATTTTGGCGGCGGCGGGTATATACTATCCACAGAGAACAACCGAATAGCTGTCTTCGGGGCGGGGCGAAATTCCCCACCGGCAGTGATAGTCTGCGAGCGGCCGCGGCCGCAGGAACCGGCGCAATTCCGGTACCGACAGTATAGTCTGGATGAGAGAAGGCGTGTACGGCATTGTCACAATGCTCTTTTTTGATGCGTGCACCTTGGAAGGCAAGTCTTTCCGGGTGTTTTACTTTTATCAAAAGGAGCGTTTTTTCTTATGACGCAAGCAAGCAAACGAACCCATCGCCTGGCGGTAGCCGCCATGCTCAGCGCCGTGGCCGCGGTGCTGCAATTCGTGGAGTTTTCCATTCCCCTGATCCCCAGCTTTGTGAAGCTGGACATCTCCGACCTGCCCGCCCTGCTGGGGACCTTCTCCCTGGGCCCGGTATACGGCGTGGTGATCCAGCTGGTGAAGAACCTGCTGCACCTGCCCTTCGGCTCCAGCGCCGGAGTGGGCGAGCTCAGCAACTTCATTCTGGGGGCCGTGTTCGTGCTGTGCGCCGGCCTGGTGTACCGCAAGCACAAGAGCCGTAAGGGCGCCCTGATCGGGGCGATGCTGGGTGCGGTTCTGATGGCTGTGGTCAGCGTCCCCTCCAACTACTTCTTCGTGTATCCGGCATATGTCAAGGTGTACGGGATGCCCCTGGAGGCCATCATCGGTGCGTACCAGGCCATTCTGGGTACCATTGCGGAGGTCCCCTCCTCCAACGCTCTGCTCAACTGCCTGCTGGTGTTCAACGTGCCCTTCACCTTCTGCAAGGGTCTGCTGGACGTGGGCCTGTGCTTCCTGATCTACAAGCCTCTGTCCCCCCTGCTGCATAAATAAACGAAAAACGATGGCTGTGCCCTCTCGGGCACAGCCATCGTTTTTTATCGTATCAGCAGTTCGATGACGTACAGCACCATAAGGTGGATGGGATAGATCAGGTAGTACCCCCACTGGTACCACTTGCTCTTGCGGCCCCGCTGGCCGTTATACAGCAGCAGCAGCTCCAGGTACTTTCTGCGGCTGTGGGTGTGATAATACCCCTCGGCGATGAAAAAGCACATAATGGGCGCGGTGATCATGCCGAAGCAGAACAGAGGATCGTACCAGGGATTGGTGGTGGGGATGAAGAAAATTGTCACATGCTGGCAGATCAGGGCCACCACAGCCAGCAGCTTCAATGTGTTGGAGTTCAGTCCGGCCTTCCGGGTCACGGGGATACCCTCTTTCCTCTTGGATATTTATGCGGGTATCTTAACACATGAACCTGGGTTTAAGTCAAGAGGAGAATTACAAAAAAATACAAAAAATTACAATCCGGTTACAATTTTGTAAAAATGTAAAAAAACCAGAGGGAGACAGCCGGTTTGGCTGTCTCCCCTGCGAATTAAATTGGCTTTATTGTCCGGCGGCCTTCTGCGCGAAGCGGTTATCCACCAGCCGGTCGAAGTCCACCCACTGGTCCGGGGTCAGCTCCCCGGCCTGGGTCATGACCGTCTCCAGCCGCTCCAGGGCCTGCTGCTCCATCACCGGGGTGCGGTTCCAGGCGTCGATCTCCCGGTGCCGGGCGCATACCCGCTCCAGAATATCCAGGTCCGTGTCCGGGAACTGGTCACAGATGGCCTCCGCCACCTGGCGGTCCGTGTGCTCCGCCACCCACTGCTGGGCCAGGGCCATGGCGTTGACGAAGCCCTGGACCGTCTCCGGATTCGCCTCCACATAGCTGCGGTTGGCAAAATACGCGGTATACGGGATCTCGCCGCTTTCCTGGCCGATGGAGCACAGGATATACCCCTTCCCCGCCTGCTCCACCTCGGTGGCGGTGGGCTCAAACAGGGTCACGTAGTCCCCGTTGCCGCCGGTGAAGGCCCCGGCCATCATGTTGAACTGCACCGAGGTGTCCACCACCGCGTCCCGCTGGGGCTCGATGCCCCGCTGCCGCAGCACATATTCCAGGGTCATCTCCGGCACGCCGCCGGCCCGGCCCCCGATGATGGTCCGGCCCCGGACGTCCTCCCAGGAGAAGGGCCCCGGCTCCCGGCCCACCAGGAAGGAGCCGTCCCGCTTGGTCAGCTGGGCAAAGATCACGGGATGGTCCTCCTTGCCCTGGTTCATCACATAGATGGCGGCCTCCGGCCCCGCCAGGCCCATATCCGCCTGACCGGACACCACGGCGGTCATGACCTTGTCGGCGCCGCCGCCGTTGGTCAGCTCCACCTCCAGCCCCTCCTGGCGGAAGAAGCCCTGGCTCATGGCCACATACTGCGGCGCGTAGAACACCGAGTGGGTGACCTCGCTCAGGCGCACCCGGGTCAGCTGTTTTTCCCCGGCGCAGCCCGGCAGAACCAGCAGCGCCGCCAGACAAAGACACAGTACGATACAGATTTTTTTCATGCTTTGACCCCCCAATAATGCTGCAGCAGCTTCTCGGCCCACAGCACCAGCCGGTACATCACCACCGCCGCGGCCGCCAGGATCACCACGCTGGCCATGACCAGGTCCATGTTGAACACCTGGGACCCGTAGACGATGAGATAGCCCAGGCCCGCCCGGGACACGAGAAATTCCCCCATGATCACCCCCACCCACGACAGGCCCACGTTGACCTTCAGGGTGTTGAACAGGGTGGGAAAGCTGGCGGGAAACACCAGCATCCACAGAATCTGACCTCTTGTGGCCCCCAGGGACCGCATCAGCCGCAGCTTTTCGCTGTCGGTCCCCAGGAAGCCCTGATACATGCTGAGGATGGTGACGATCAGGGAGATGGCCAGGGTCATCACGATGATGGACCCCATCCCCGCCCCCATCCAGACGATAAAGATCGGCCCCAGGGCCGTTTTCGGCAGGGCGTTCAGCACCACCAGATAGGGGCTGAGCACCCGGGCCACCCCCTCCCGCCACCACATACAGATGGCGATGGCGGTGCCCAGCAGGGTCCCGGCCAGGAAGCCCACCACGGTCTCCAGGCACGACACGCCTATATGCCGCAGCAGCTCCCCGCCCCGGCACAGGCCCACCAGCGTCCCCCACATACGGCTGGGACTGCTGATGAGAAAGCCGTCGCTGAGCCCCACCGCCGTGGTCAGCTGCCACAGGCCCAGCAGGGCCGCCAGCAGTCCCGCCTGCCACAGCCGCACCCGGCGGCGGCTTCTCTGCCGCTGCCGCAGCCACTCCTGCCGCCGGGGGGATGGTTTATCCGTCATGCAGCTCCAGCTCCTTCCAGATGGCATTGAAAAACGTGTGAAATTCCGGGGTGTCCCGCCGCTCCATAGGCGGCAGGCCCCGCAGCGGTCCCATGTCGTGAACGGCCTTTATCCCGGCGGGCCGCCGGGTCAGCACCGCCACCCGGTCTGACATGCTGATGGCCTCGCTGATGTCGTGGGTCACCAGCAGGGCGGTTTTCCCCTCCTGCCGGATGATGCGGTAAATATCCGCCGAAACCGACAGCCGGGTCTGATAGTCCAGGGCGGAAAACGGCTCATCCAGCAGCAGGATCCGGGGATCCGCCGCCAGGGTGCGGATCAGGGCGCAGCGCTGGCGCATACCGCCGGACAGCTGCCCCGGCCGCTTATCCCGGAAGGCCCACAGGCCGTAGCGCTCCAGCAGGCTCCGGACCCGGGCCTGATTTTCCGGCGTATTCTCCCCCCGGACGGCCAGAGCCAGGGTCACATTGTCCCAGATGCTCCGCCAGGGGAACAGCTGGTCCTGCTGGGGCATGAAGCCCACCTTGGGCGAGGGGCCCCGCAGGGTCTCGCCGTCCACGGTGACCTCCCCGCCGGTCAGGGTCTCCAGCCCCGCCAGGACGGACAGCAGCGTGGATTTGCCGCAGCCGGAGGGGCCCACGATGCTGCAGAACTCCCCCTCCTCCACGTCCAGGGACACGTCCCGCAGGGCCTCCACCTCCCCGTCCGGTGCCTGGTACACAAAGGCGGCGTGCAGGAGATGTATCATCATTTCCGTGTGTTCCTCCTCTGATACTGATTCCTGATTCAAAAATGGAATCAGGAGTCCCGTGCGCTGGGCGCACACTGTGACGTCTCATACTGATTCTTGATTAAAAAATTTAATCAAGAATCCCGTGCGCTGTGCGCACGCACAGCGTGTGAAAACACGCTGTGACGTCTCATACAAAACCTGACGCACCTTCGGTGCTATAAAAAGCTTTTCAAGCTTTTTAACAGGTTTTGGTATCATACTTCGGCGCTGTTAAAAACTTTTTAACAGGTTCCGGTATGATACGATGCGGAGAGCGGAAAACTCCCTCTCCGCCATCATCCTATGCACTCCCCCGCCCCGTGGTTCCCGGCAGACGCAGCGGGGTAGGGCGCGTAATACGGCATTTTTTCATGGGCGGTTGTCCGCAGACGGGCAACGGACGGCGGTTTTTCCGGGGGAATGCAGGAGGTGGTTCATTATGGCCAAGAAAAAACACATTCCCCTGTTCGATGACCAGCTGGAAATGCTGGAGCTGCTGACGGACCAGGAGGTGGGCCAGGCAGTGCTGGCCGACATGCGCTTTATGCGCAGCGGCACGGAAACCGATCTCACCGGCGGCGCCGGGGTGGTCTATCAGGTGCTGCGGGCCCAGTTCATCCGGAACCAGAACGACGCCGCCGTCGGGAAAAAGGGCGGGCGTCCCCGGAAAAGCCCCGCCGAAACCCCGGTTTCGGAAGCCGAAACCACTGAACGGAACGAAACGGAACCGGACGGAACCGGACAGGACGGAACAGAACCGGACGAGACGGAATCGGACCGGACGGGAGGTGGAGACGGCAGCGCCGGAGGGCGCTTTGTCCCACCCACCCTGGATGAAGTGCGGGCTTATGTTTTGCAGAGACGCTCGCCGGTGGAGCCCCAGGCCTTCATCGACTTTTACCAGGCCCGGGGCTGGATGGTGGGAAAGGCCCCCATGCGGGACTGGAAGGCCGCCTGTCGCAGTGCGGAGTCCTGGGAGCGCTGGAGCAGGCCCCCGGCCCAGACCCAGGTCACCAACCCCGACCGCATAGCCAAATACGTGGATTGGTGATGGGCGGGCCGCAAGAATGGGGTGTTTTCCCGGCAACCGTCCGTAGGGGCCGGGAATCGCCCCATTTCCGCCACCGTTGCCCCGATTCCGGCAACCGGATGGGCACCACTCCCCTTTTGTCCCGGTACAGGTGAAAGGAGGAGATCAACATGCGATTTCCCAGAATTTATGAGGAGGACGGCTGCTGCACCGCGGCCGTCTGCGACCTGTGCGGCGGCGAGATTTATCAGGGCCAGGCCTACTACCGCGTCAACGGCCGCACCGTCTGCCGGGACTGCCTGGCGGACTACGCCGAGAGCTACTTCGCCGACTGCCTGTGCGGAGAGGAGGCGGCCCCATGGTGAGACGGGAGGACATCCCCTGGGAGGAGCTGCAGAGGCTCAACGCCCAGGGCTGGAGCTATCGCCGCCTGGCGGAAAAATACGGCGTCTCCTCCTCGGCCATCGGCCGCCGGGCGGTTCTGGAGGGCTGGCACGGCACCAACGACCAGCGGGCCAATGCCCGGCTGCGGAATCTGGCGGCCCGGCTGCGCCGCCAGGCGGAGCAGCGGCTGGCGGAGGACCTGGACACCCGGGAGATCAAGGAGCTCACCGCCGTTCTGCGGGAGCTGATGAACCTTCAGCAGACCCTGGAGGGGCAGCAGCCCGGCGGCGGCGTGGTCCGGGTGGAGCTGGCGGAGGAAACGGAGGACTGGAGCCTGTGACGGAAAAAATTCTCACCATGGACCGGCCCAACCCCCGGCAGCAGGAGTTTCTGCGGTGCCGGAAGAAGTATGTGGCCTTCGGCGGGGCCAGGGGCGGCGGCAAAAGCTGGGCCGTGCGCACCAAGGCCAAACTGCTGGCCCTGCACTATCCGGGGATCCGTCTGCTGCTGGTGCGCCGGACCTATCAGGAGCTGGAAGCCAACCACATCCGCTTTCTGCGGCAGGAGCTGGCCGGTCTCGCGGAATACCGGGCCACCGCCCGGCAGTTCGTTTTCCCCAACGGCAGCGTCCTGGACTTCGGCTACTGCGCCGCCGACGGCGATATGGACCGCTATCAGGGGGCGGAATACGACGTGATCTTCCTGGACGAGGCCACCCAGCTGAAGGAGGAGTGGCTGCGGCAGTTTGCCGCCTGCCTGCGGGGCGTCAACGAATTTCCCAAGCGGCTGTACTACACCTGCAACCCCGGCGGGCCGGGGCACAGCTATATCAAGCGCCTGTTCATCGACCGGCGGTTCCAGGCGGGGGAAAACCCCGATGACTATGTGTTCATCCCCGCCAAGGTCACCGACAACCGGGCCCTGCTGAAAAAGCAGCCGGACTATCTGCGCCAGCTGGAGGCCCTGCCCCGGCGGCTGCGGGACGCCTGGCTGGAGGGTAAGTGGGACGTGTTCCAGGGGCAGGTGTTCCAGGAATTTACCAACGACCCCGCCCACTATCAGGACCGGCGGTTCACCCATGTCATCGCCCCCTTCGACATCCCCCGGGAGTGGCCCGTCTACCGCAGCTATGACTTCGGCTATGCCAAGCCCTTCTCCTGCGGCTGGTGGGCTGTGGATTATGACGGGGTGATCTATCGGATTTTAGAGCTGTACGGCTGCACCGGGGAGCCGGATGTGGGCGTCCGGTGGACGCCTGAGAAGCAGTTCGCGGAGATCCGCCGGATAGAGGACACCCACCCCTGGCTGAAGGGCCGGGAGATCCAGGGGGTGGCGGACCCGGCCATCTGGGACACCAGCCGGGGCGAGAGCATCTATGAGACGGCCCTGCGGCACCGGGTGTTCTTCACCCGGGGGGACAACCGCCGGATCCCCGGGTGGATGCAGCTGCACTACCGCATGAGCTTCGATGAGCAGGGGTACCCCATGCTGTATGTGTTCTCCGGGTGCCGGGCGTTTGTCCGGACAATTCCGGAGCTTCTGTTCGACCAAACGGACGCGGAGGACGTGGACACCCGGCAGGAGGACCATGTGGCCGACGAGAGCCGGTATTTCTGCATGTCCCGGCCGATCCCGCCCCAGAAGCGGGACACCGGGCTTCCTCTGCGGGATGACCCGCTGAATATGCGGACGGGGACATGAGAAGGCCCGTGGACGGCAGCCAAAGCTGCCGTCCACGGGCTATTTTTGTGCAGTATCCAGCCCGGCAAGCGCCTCGCAGCGTTTGCCGCCCGCAGGCGGCAAATCAAATGAGATCCGTTTTTTGCGGCGGCGTGTACGTCGCAAAAATAGCCAGCCCCCGGCGGGAATCCGCCGGGGGCTGGCTCTATAGGGGGTGGGGCATCTCAGCTCGTGGGATGGAGATCATCCCAGGCTGTTTTTCCGTTTAGCGGGAGTGCTTCTTGCGGGGCAGAACCACAACAGCGGCAGCCAGCATAGCAGCGGAAGCCATCACCAGGACCCACAGGGCGGTGTTGCTCTCGTCGCCAGTCTTGACAGCGGGCTTGTAGTTGGGATCAGCGGCGCCGCAAACGGTGCACTTGCCATCCTTATACTGATGGCCGGTGGCCTTGATGACCTCGCCCTTCTTCACAATCTCGCCGCAGACGGTGCAGACTTCGTCGCCGGTGTAGCCGTCCTCGGTGCAGGTGGCGGCCTTAGCACCCACCAGCTTGATCTTGTGACCCAGAGCGGGGATGACCTCGCCCTTCTTCACGGTGACGCCGCAGGTCTTGCAGACCTCATCGCCGGTGTAGCCGTCCTCGGTGCAGGTAGGCTCCTTGGCACCAACGATCTCGGTGTCGTGGCCGGTGGCGGGGATGACCTCGCCCTTGGTGATGACCTTGCCGCAGGCCTTGCAGACCACGTCGCCGGTGTAGCCATCCTCGGTGCAGGTGGCGGCCTTGGCGTTCACGGTCTCGGTCTCGGTGTGCAGGTCAGCAGCCAGAGTCTCGGCGTTGTTCACGGTCTGATCGTTGCGCTCGGTCTCGGTAACGGTGACGTTGATCTTGTCCAGAGCGGTGGGATCATTGACGGTGAAGGTCAGGGTGGCCACGGTGGAACCGGCGGTCACGCCGTTGAGGTCCACATAGCCCAGGGTGACCTTGCCGGAAGCATCCTTGTAGGAGCTGTACTGGGTGTTGAAGGCCACGTTGGTCAGGGTCAGGTTGGCGGCATCGTAATCCACGGTGAACAGGCCGTTGGTGGCAGCATCCTTGGCGATGACATCCACGGTGACGGTCTTTTCATCGGCGGAGACGGTGACGTTGGAGGCGGTGGCAGCCTCGGCAGCCTCACCCATAGGCAGGTTCACCAGGGTAGCCACGGGGGCAGCGGCGTTCAGGGAGCCGTTGGCAGCCTGGGTCTCGGCACCGTTGTAGCGCTGGACCTGGGCGGGATTCAGCTTGACGGACTCAGCGGTATAGACGGTGCCGTTGTTCATAGCCTCCACCAGAGCATCGGTGGCCTGCTGGTTGTGGTCGATGGTGCCCAGCAGGGTGGCGGGCCACACGCCGTCGCCGAAGTTGCCGATGTCGGCAGCTTCCCACTTACCAGTGTCCTCATTCAGGAGGATGCGGTAGACATGGCTGGCGTCGCCGGTGCAGTTGGCCAGGTACAGAACCAGCTCCTCATTCTCAACGGTGGCATACAGGGAGTCATACAAATCGCCCTCGTCGGTGGGATTGGCGGCATAGCCGATGTCAGCCAGGTTGGATTTCATGATCTTCAGGAAAGCGCTCCAGCTCTCCTCGCCGGTATCAGGATCCACCTCGGGGAAGGCTTCGATGGCCCAGATGTTGCCGACGTCATCCGTCAGCAGGAACATTTCAGCCAGGGTCTCCTCAACATCGTCCTCATCGGCATCCACCATGACGGAGCCAACGGAGGTGATGGAGGTGAAGTAGGAAGCGTCAGCCACGAACAGCAGATAAATCTGGAAGTTAAAGGCAGACAGATCCATGTTGGTGGGAGACTTGGGAGGCAGGAAGTAGGTGTAGTACGCGCTGGCCAGCATGGGCTTGGCCTCGGTGGAGAAGACCATGCTGTACTCCATATCCCACATGGGGATGTCGCCCTCGAAGCCGTTGTAGTCGGCCAGGGTCTTGCCGATATCCAGGTCCAGTACGTGCAGGTCGAAGCCCTCGCCGTCCTCCACGTAGACTACGCCGTTGCGATAGTCGAAGGTGGTGGAGGAAACGGTCTTCAGGGATTCAAAGGCAACCAGCTTCTTCCAGGTGGTGTCGTGCTCCATATCCCAGGTGTAGAACTGGGCATCGCCGTTGGTATCCATCAGAGCGCCCACCAGGGTGGTGTCCACGGTCTGGACGGTGACAACGCAGGAGGCGGTGGCGGTGGGATCCTTGATGGAGGCCGCCGTGATGGTGGCAGTACCCTTGTTGACGCCGGTGATGATGCCGCGCTCGTTGACGGTGGCGACAGTCTCATCGGAGGACTTCCAGGTCACGCCATCGGGCTTCACGCCGAAGGGGCTGACCTCAGCGTTCAGAGCAGCAGTGCCGCCCTTGTACATCTTGATGGACTGCTTATCCAGAGTCACGGACACGGGGCCGCTGAGTTCTTCCTTGTTGAGGTTGATCTTGTAGGTGGCGGCGTTGTTGGCGTAGTCGCAGACCTGAATGTACAGGTGATCCACGCCCTCGGCCTTGCTCAGATCCAGGGAGATATCCGTGGCAGCGCCCTCGGCAGCACCCTCGGGGGAGCCGGCGGTGCCGTCCAGAATGGACATCTTGTCATAGTCGATCAGGAAGGCGGCCGCCACATAGCGGTTGTCCTGAGCGGTCAGGACCAGGCTGCGGGTGCCGGTCTCAACGTCTTCCTTGAAGTACACGTTGGACAGGACAGGCTCGGTCCGGTCGATGAAAGCGGTGTAGGTCCGGCTGGCGCCATCGCCCAGGGCATCCCAGTTGGTGGTGGCATTGCCCTCGGCATCGTAGGTCACGTAGTACTCGGGAGCCTCGGTGACCTTGACGGTGATCTTCTCACCCTCAGCAGCCTTGGTGGGGGCATTGTTGATACCGATGTAGCCCTGAGCATTGCGCCAGCTGCCGCCGTTGCTGTAGTAGTAAGCGCCAGCGGTGGGAGAACCGGACGCCTTATCATAGTAGACATTGCCGTTCTCGCCGGTGATGGTCACCCGGGCATCCGCAGAGTTGCGGATCAGGGAGAAGGTAGCACGGGCAAAGACGGTGGTGTCGGGGTTGATGGCGGCGCGGTTGGGATCATAGGTCTCATCCATGTAAGGATTGCCGCCGAAGTAGTACATGCCGGAATCGCCAGCGTACTGGACGGTCAGGGCCTGATACTTGGTGGCGTTCTTGTTGTAGACGTACATGTAAGGCACACGGGACTCGGTCTTGGCCTCATGATACTCCAGATAGCTGCCGATATCGAACATGGAGGGATCGGTCCAGCTGCCGTAGTAGCCCAGAACGGGGATGGAGTGGCTGTCGCCCTTGACACCCTCGGCGGAGGCAACCTCGTCGGCGTACACATAACCCTCGACATAGGTACCGGTGTTGTCGCTGGCCTTGTCATAGGCATCCAGGCCCAGGACCTTGGCATTGACTTCCACATGGACGCTGCCGTTTGCGGGGATCTCCACGGTGCTCTTGTTCAGCTGCTGGAAGAACAGGTAAGCATCGTAGGTGTCGATGTTGTTGTCGTTGTCGAAGTCGGCGTTGTCCTTATTGGAGATGGAATCCAGGACGCCGGTGACGTAGTCCAGCAGAGCCTGGCCGTCAGCCTTGGTGACCTTGCCGTCGCCATTGAAGTCGCAGTTGGCAAGACCGGCAGGAGCGGCCATCTCCACCACCTGGCCGTCCACGGTCCAGGTGACGTTGGAGGTCAGGTCGGTGGTCCAGGTGTCCTCGAAGTTCACCACGGAGCCGTCCTCGAACTGATTGGCGAAGACATTCTGGGTGAAGAAGTCGGCGCTGAGGTTGAAGGAGGTCGCAGCATCCTTCAGGTTGTAGATGGTGAAGCCGAAGCTGTAGTCGCCGGTGCGGGCGGGATCATCGCCCAGCTCCACCTTGACCTTACCGTCGGCAGCGCCGGCGTTGGCGTTCTTATCCATCATGATGTAGGTGCCGGCGGAAACGGCAGCGCCCACATTGGCAAGGCCGGCGCCCTGCTGCATAACGGAATAGTAGCCATACTTGCCCTCGCCGTAATCCTCATACATGGGGACAGCGGTGGACATCAGCAGGGACTGAGCCAGAGCACGGGCGGTGAGGCCGGTCTTCTCCGTCAGCTTGTTGGCGCGGATGTACTGGGCCACCACAGCGGCCATACCGGCAACCTGGGGAGAGGCCATGGAGGTACCGGACATATTCTGGTAGCCGCCGCCATTCTGCAGGGAGTAGATATTGCCGCCAGGAGCGGTGATCTCGGGCTTCAGCTCCAGGGAGCCGGGAATGCCCCAGGAGGAGAAGTCGCTCATGGTGTAATAGTCGGCGGTCTGAACGTTCACGCCGGGCTTGGCGCCCACGGTGAGCTTGCCCACATAGTAGGTCACGCCGTTGGCTTCCTTCTTCTCGGCGTTGGCCTTGATGATCTGGCCGTCAGACATCAGCAGGGAGACGTAAGGAGCGGTGCCGGTGTAGCCGTCGGTGGACATATTGATGGTGCCCACATCGTTGTTGACCACGACGGTGCCGATAGCGCCGGCGGCAACGGCGTTGTTGCCCTTGGCGGTGAAGTTGATTTCACCGCGGTTGCACATGGCAATGGCGCCCTTGAGCTCATCGCCCGCAGCGGCGAAGTCCTCGGGGTTACCGACAGCGTCCACATACACGAAGCGCTGCTCACCGGCCAGAGCGGTCATGGGCTGGATGGGAGCCTCGGAGGTGTCGTTGTAGAACATCTTGACGCCGGCGAACTCAATATAGTTGCCGGTGGAGCCCACGTTATCCACGGAGGCGACGCCCAGAGAGTTGGTGTAGGAGCCGGGGCTGCCGTTGGTGGCCCAGCTGACGCTCTCGGCGTAGGGATAGGCATAGGGGGTGTTCTCGAACCAGTGGCCGGAGTTACCGGCGGACATGGCAACGACCATACCGCTGTTGACAACAGCCTCCAGGATGGCCTGGTACTTGGCGTCAGACTGGCGGGAATAGCCGGGGTTGCCGCTGCCCAGAGACAGGTTGGCGGAATCGCAGCCCAGGATCATGGCATCCTCGATGGCGGCCATGTAGTCGGAGTCGTAAGCGCCGCCGCCCTTACCGAAGACCTTCATGGTGTACACCTGGGCATCAGGGGCAACACCCTGGGTCAGGGCGGTATCCAGAGCGGGAGCGAAGGACCCGTCGGCCTGCTCAATGTAGCGGTTGCCGGCGGCAATACCGGTGACGTGGGAGCCGTGGTCACCCTGCTTGTCGTTGTCGTGGGTGACATCCAGATCGGCGTCAATGTAGTTGAAGCCGAAGGGGATCTTGGCGCTGACATACAGGTCGGAGGCCTTCAGGTCGCCGTTCTTCTTGAGGGCGTTGAGCTTCTCCAGCTTGTCAGCGTAATCCGCAGCGGTGACGGGGGTGATGCCCAGGCCCTTGACAGCGTAGCTGTAGGCAGCGCCGCTGAGGGAGGGGTGATCGGTGTCAGCGCCGGTATCAATGATGGCCACCTTGGAGCCTGCGCCGGTGTAACCGTCAGCCCAGGCAACGCTGGAGCCGATCATGGAAGAGGAGGTAGCCATGTTGGGGTCGGTGGTCTCCGACTCCTTGACCACGCAAGGCTCATACTGCGTCTCGATCAGGACGGAATCAACACCCTTGATCTTCTCGATCTTCTCGATCTGGCCATACTGAACGTTGGCGGAGATGATGTTGGTGGCCAGTGTCAGATTCCAAACCACATCCAGAGACTGGCCGTCCAGGGCCTTCTTGGAGATGGTCTTGGCCATCTTATCCTGCTTGGATTCCAGCTTGTCGCGATACTTCATCGCCTTTTTGCTGCCAGAGGCGATGTCGGACGCGGAAAAGCCCTTGTCCAAGGTGGAGGGGTCGCTCAGCACGATGGAGACGCGGACCACGTCCGTGTCGGCATACTGCTGCTGGGCGTCTTCCTCAACAGCCGCGTTTTCCTTGATGGGCAGCTTGATGTTGTCCACTTTTTCCCAGGTGATACCGTTGTTCTCGCCCTTGGTCGCAACGGAGCTGCTGCTCATGGCCCAGGTGGGGGTCACGAGGCTCAGCGTCAGTACGAGGGCAAGCACCACGGCCATCGCCCGTTTCAGGGTATGCGCGTGTTTCATATGCGTACTCTCTCTTTCTCCGGTTTGTACCGGTAAAGTTGGATACCGGATCGGTGCGGGCCGCCGTGATGCCCTATCAGCCGGCCCGTCCGATACAGCTATGGTTACTATACCATGTTTCCTTGTCCAGCGCAATGAAAAAGTCGTGTAATTTGCCACAAAATTTATAGAAATTTCGACAAAAACAAAAATCAGCACTTTGTTCGCGCTATAACGACACATTGTAAGTTTTTACACAAAACAGGAATCATGAACCATTTGGTTTGGTTATTTCAACACTTTCATGCGATAAAGTTCAGCGAATTACTCAGCTAAATTCTGGACCATTCTCCGTGTATGGCGGTTTGGCGTCGTTTTATCTCGCTTATTTCGACAGAGTGTTCATTAACGTGTGTCGAGATTTGAATCATGTGGATTTTTATGCATGCCTGGTTGAACGGGGATTGTGAACAATTTTTGTACAAAACGCCGGAGACCCGGAGGCCGTTTCCGGTCTCCGGGTCTCGCGGGTCACTCTGTCTCCGGATCAGAGACAGGTGTCATATTCAGCGGGTGTGCTTCTTGCGGGGCAGGACCACCACAGCGGCAGCCAGCAGAGCGGAGACGGTCAGCAGCATGACCCACAGGGTGGTGTTGCTGTCGTCGCCGGTCTTGACGGCGGGCTTGTAGTTGGGGTCGGTCTCGCCGCAGTCGGTGCACTTGCCATCCTTATAATGGTGGCCGGTGGCGGGGATAACCTCGCCCTTCTTCACGGTCTCCCGGCACACGGTGCAGACCTCATCGCCGGTGTAGCCGTCCTCGGTGCAGGTGGCGGGCTTGGCACCCACCAGCTCGGTGTCGTGGCCGGTGGCGGGGACGGTCTCGCCCTTCTTCACGGTCTCGCCGCAGACGGTGCAGACCTGGTCGCCGGTGTAGCCGTCCTCGGTGCAGGTGGCTTCCTTAGCGCCCACCAGCTGGGTCTTGTGACCCAGAGCGGGGATAACCTCGCCCTTCTTCACGGTCTCGCCGCAGACGGTGCAGACCTCATCGCCGGTGTAGCCATCCTCGGTGCAGGTGGCAGCCATAGCGCCTACCAGCTGGGTCTTGTGACCCAGAGCGGGGATGACCTCACCCTTCTTCACGGTCTCGTTGCACACGGTGCAGACCTCGTCGCCGGTGTAGCCATCTTCCGTGCAGGTGGCGGCCTTAGCGCCCACCAGCTGGGTCTTGTGGCCCAGAGCGGGGATAACCTCGCCCTTCTTCACGACCTCCTGGCAGACGGTGCAGACCTCATCGCCGGTGTAGCCATCTTCCGTGCAGGTGGCGGCCTTAGCGCCCACCAGTTCGGTCTTGTGACCGGTGGCGGGGATGACCTGGCCCTTGGTGATGACTTCGCCGCAGACTTTGCAGACCTCATCGCCAGTGTAGCCGTCCTCGGTGCAGGTGGCGGGCTTGGCGTTCTTCAGCTCGGGGTTGTGGCCGGCCTTCTCCAGGGCGGCCAGCAGGGTGGCGTAGTTATACACCAGCTCCTTCTGGGCGTCGGTGAGGGCGTTGTACTCGGCCAGCAGCTGGCGCAGGTAAGCCTCGTCCTCGTTGGTCAGATTCTCGATGGGCTTGAGGGCCTCGATCTTCTTGATCAGCTCCAGCACCGCCATTTCATCGGCGTTGTTGGGGTCGGCATCAATATACAGATAACCGATGGCTGCGGGGCCGGTCTCGCCGGTGAGGCTGTAAGCCGTGACCCGGTAAGCATAGCTGCGGCCGAAGGGCAGCGTGGTGGTATCGGTATAGGTGCAGGCGGTGAGGCCCTCAGCCAGGGTCTCAAAGCCCTCGAAGGTCCAGGTATCCTGGGTATCATCCTGGAAGTGGGCAGCCACGCTGCGCTCCACCTTATAGACGATATCCTCGGCGTTGGACTGCTTGGCAGCGGTCCAGGTCAGCAGGGCGTTGCGGACGCCGGTCTCCGTGACGGTCAGGTCCGTGGGCGTGAAGTAGCTCTCGTCCATGATGTTGACGCTGCCCTTTTCGGTGTTGAAGTACTTGTCCCAGACATAGGCGGTGTAGCCCACAGCGCCCTGGGGATAGTACAGGTTCAGGCCCCAGTCGTTGTACACGAAGCCGCCGGTGCCGGTGGTGCCCCACAGGCCCACGAAGTTGGCGTACAGGGCCACGTTGGCATAGGCTCCGGTCAGGGAAACGGTGGTCTCCAGCAGAGGAGCGGTCATGCCGTTGAAGTAGTAATCCTTCAGGTTCTCGCAGCCGAAGAAGGCCTTGGTGCCGATGCGCTCCAGGGTGGTGGGATAGCTGACGCTCTTGAGGAACAGGTTGCCGGCAAAGGCGTTGCCGCCCACGCGGATGGTGCCCTCGGGGATGCGATAGCTCTCGGCGGTGCGGCCCTCGGGATAGTAGCGCAGGTTCGCGCCGTTCTTATCGAACAGGACGCCGTCCACGCTCTTGAAGTACAGGGAGCCGTCGGCCACATAAATGTTCTGCAGGCTGGTGCAGTCGTTGAAGGCCACGGAGGTGTCAGTGACGCCGCAATCCTGGATGGAGGCGGGCAGAGTCAGCTCCGTCAGGGACTCGCAGCCCACGAAGCCCCGGCTGGGGACGGCGGTCATGCTCTTGGACAGGGTGACATTCTTCAGATTGTCGTTGTAAGCCAGTGCGCTGCCGCCCATCTCGGTGACGGTGTCGGGAATGACAATGGTCTCCAGGCCGGTCTTGGAAATGGCGTTGGCGCCGATGCTGGTCAGGCCGTAGGGCAGACGCAGGCTGGTCAGATTGGGACAATTGTAGAAGGCGAAGGTGCCGACGGTCAGGCCGTTGGCGGAATCCTCGAAGTAGATCTCCTCGATCTTGGAGCTGGAGAAGGCGTAGCTGCCCACCTTGGTGACGCTGGCGGGAACGATGACCTTCTTCAGACTGGTGTTGTTCTGGAACATCTTATCGGGGATCTCCGTCATGGTGGCGGGCAGGGTGAACTCGGTGGTCTCGTTGCCCTGGGGCCAGATGTAGATATCGCCGGTATCCTTCAGCATGACAACGCCGTTGGAGGACGCATACACGGGGTTGTTGGCGTCCACCACGATGTTCTTCAGGCCGCTGGCCAGATAGAAGGCATCCTTGGCCAGGCTGGTGACGGAGGCGGGGATATTGACCTCGGTGACATAGGCGGTCTTGTTGTAGTTCAGATAAGCGAACGCCTTGCTATCAATGGATTGCAGGGTGCCGGGGAAGGCCAGCGTCCGGGCCTCATAGGGCTGATAGAAGGCGCTGTTGCCGATGGACTCCAGCTGGGTGCCGGAGAAGTCCAGATTCTGGAGCTTCCGGGCATAGTAGAAGGCCTGCCTGCCGATGGTCTTCAGCTGAGAGGGCCAGTTGATGGTCTCCAGCAGGGAGCAGGAGTAGAAGGCGCGCTCACCGATGGAGGTGACGTTGTCGCTGAGCTTCACGGTCTTGACGGCCTTGGCGTTGTAGAACGCGCGGTCGGGGATGACGGTGAGGCTGCCGCAGTCGATGGAAGCGGCGGCGTTGCAGTCATAGAACGCGGAGCCGCCCAGGGAGGTGACGGACTGGGGAATGGTGATGGCCTTCAGAGCCTTCCAGCCGTAGAAGGCGTTGGCGCCGATGGAGGTCAGGCCCTCCTTCAGGGACAGGGCGGTGGCCTTGGCGCAGCCGCGGAAGGCGTAATCGCCCACGGTCTCCACGGTGGCGGGCAGGTCCACAGCCGTCAGGGCGGAGCAGTTGCTGAAGGCGTAGGCGGGAACAGCGGTCAGGCTCTGGCCGAAGGTCACGGTTTTCAGGCCGGAGCAGCCGTCGAAGGCGTGCTCACCCAGGGTGGTGAAGCCATCGGGCAGGGCGATGGACGTCAGCTTGGTGCAGCCCTGGAAGGCGGCGGTGCCGATCTTCTTGAGGCTGGCGGGCAGAGTGACGGACGTGATGGTGGTGTTCTTATAGAACAGGTAGTCGCTGATGGTCTCCACGCCGTCGGGAACGGTGTAGGAGGTGCCCTTGAAGTCCCGGGGCAGGCTCACCAGAACCTTGCCGCCGCCGGCCAGCAGGGTGCCGTCCTCGGTCCGGACGATGCTGGCGCCGTCCTCGATGACATAGCCCTCAAAGGCGGGGCAGCTGACAAACGGGGTCAGACCGAAGGACAGGGTCTCGGCCTTGTAGGAGGCGGGGAAGGTCAGGGTCTTGAGATTGGTGCAGCCCTGGAAGGCCCTCTCGCCGATGAGGGTGACGTTGTCGGGAACGATGAAGTTCACCAGCGCGGTGCAGCCCTGGAACATCTGCTTGCCGATGGTGGTCAGCTTGGGGGCCACGAAGGTGGTCAGGTTCAGGCTGTTGTAGAACGCGGAGTCAAGGCCGGTGGGATCGCCCAGCACGGTGATCTCGGTGAGGCTGCTGCGGGCGAAAGCGTTGGCGCCGACGAAGGTCAGGCTCTCGGGGATCACCATCTCCTCCAGGGCGGCGCAGCCGGCGAAGCAGCTGGTGCCAACGGAGGTGACGTTGGACAGGTCGGGCAGGTGCTTCAGGCTCTTGCAGGTGAAGAACGCCGTCTTGGGCAGCTCGGTCAGGTTCTTGGACAGAGTCACGGAGGTTACAGCCGTGCAGTTGGCGAACTGGTCGCCGTTTGCGTCCATAGAGGTGACGGTGTCGGGAATGGTGATGCTGGTCAGGGCGTAGGCATTATAGAAAATACCGGCGCTGAGGCTGGTGACGCCCTCGGGGATCACCAGGTCGCCCTCCAGGGCCTCGCAGAAGTAGAACGCCTTGACGCCGATGGAGGTCAGGCCCTTGGGCAGGACGCCGTCGTCGGTGTGGCCCAGGGTCTTCAGGTTCTTGCAGTAGTAGAACGCGCCCTCGTTGATGACCTTCATGGTCTCAGGCAGGCTGACGCTCTGCAGGTTGTCGCAGTCGTAGAAGGCCCGATAGCCGATCTCCTCCAGGGAGTCGGGGCAGATGACGTTGAGAACGTAGTCGTTGTTCTTGAAGGCGTTCTCCCCGATGACCCGGACGCCGTCGGGAATGGTGACGGTGCTCTCGGTGCCGCTGTAGCTGACCAGAGTGTCGCCCACGATGTTGAAGCTGCCGGAGCCGGTGGCCTCGGTGACGGTGACGGCCAGGTCACAGGTGGCGGTGCCGTTCTTGGCCTTGGCGGTAACGGTGGCCGTGCCGGGCTTCAGAGCGGTGAGCTTGGCATACTGGGTCAGCTGGTCGCCCTCGCCGTTGGGCTCAACGGTGACCACGGACTCGTCGGAGGAGGTCCACTCCAGGTTCAGGTCGGTGGCATAGAAGGGCGCGTAGCCATACAGCCGGACATTGGTATAGGTGGTACCGGCCAGCATGGTCACGGAGGAGGTGTTCAGCAGGAACTCGCTCATAGGCACGTCCGCGCCCACCTCGTCGGTGACGGTGACCTGGCACTGGGCCTTCACGTCGGTCCAGACGGAGGACTTGACGGTGATGGTGGCGGTGCCGGGAGCCTTGGCGGCCACGATGCCGTTCTTCACCTCGGCCACGCTGGAATCGGAGGAGCTCCAAACCAGGTTCTGGTCGGTGGCATCGTCGGGAGTCACAGTGGCGTTCAGCTGGACATAACCCTTCTGGGGCAGGGTCACAGCGGTCTGATCCAGAGTGATCTTGGTGACGGCGTTTTCAGGCAGGGTCACGCGATAGGCACACTGGTTCATGGCGTAGTCGTAGGCCACCACATAGAAGGTGCCCTGCAGGAGCTTCTGATAGAAGTCCGTAACGTCGAAGGTGTAGGTATACTCCTCGTAAGCCCGGGGAGAGGTGCCGTCGGCCTTCAGGGCGGGGATGATGCCGTCATAGTAGTTGGAGCCGATGCTCATTTCCTTCTTGCCGTTGTTGACGTTGGTCTTCCACTGGGTGGAGTACAGGGTGGCGCCGGCCAGGCAGAAGTTATCGGCCAGGGTCACGTCCAGGTACTTCCGGCCGTCGTCGCCGGTGCGGAACTGCAGGTTCTCGCGGTCGACGATATAGGGCATTTCACCGTCGGAGGTGAAGTTGAAGGAATAGGTGTTCTTCAGGTTGTCCTGCACATCGAAGCCGTCCACATAGGCGGCGGCGGTGTAGGTCATGCGGGTGTTGTTGGGGATCAGGTGGATGCCGGTCAGCGGGGGGAAGATCTCGCCCACATAGCCGGGCCGCACAGCGGCGGAGCTGGAGTTGTACATGGCCTTGCGGACATTGAGGCCGTCGCTGTTGAGGTACACCTCACCGGTGTCGCTGTCGGTGATGGTGACGTTGGTGGTCTTGGCCGCCCGCAGCAGACCGGCCTGCAGGTAATACAGGTTGCTGACGCCGTTGCCGCCGCCCAGGTCCACGCAGATCTTATCGGCGGAGGTGGAGGGGGTGTCGTAGCCCTCGGGGACCACGAAGGGATACATGCCCAGCTTCACCACGTACATCATGGCGTAAACACCGGCCACGTTGGTGGCGTACATCTTCTCGTCCAGGCCGTTGTAGATATCGGCGTCCTCGAAGATGGGGGCCTTGGTCCAGTCGCCGTAGAAGCCCAGGAAGGGCACGGACAGCGCAGGATCGTCGTTGTTGGTCAGCTCCACAAAGCCCTCCACATAGATGCCGTTGGGGAACTTGGCCAGATACGCCCGGTCCGCGTCAGACAGGCGGACGGTGACGGTGACGGTGGCCTCGCCGTTAGCGGGCACGGTGACGGTGGAGCCGCTGAGGGCGCCGCCGGAGACCTTGATGGCGCTGGTGTCGGCGGAGAGGACATAGCCCTTCTGGGCGATGTACAGCCCGTCGGTGGTGGTGCTCTCGGTCTGGACGGTGGTATTGACGTCATAGGACAGGGCGGAGCCGGTGAGGTTCTTCACCACGAAACTCAGCTTGTACACGCCCAGCTGGTCGGCGTCGTCGCCCAGCTCGATCTTAGTCTTGTCCTGACCCCGGACATACAGGTAGGCGGGGGTGGTGACGGCCTCGGCCAGGTTCACCATACCGGAGCCCTGCTTGCGGGGGGAGTAAGCCACGCCGTTTTCATCATACAGGATGTCGGCGGTGCTCATCAGCAGGCGGTTCACCAGCAGCTGCTTGTCGGTATCGGAGGCGCCGGGCATCAGGGTGTTGACATACTGCAAAGCAGCGGCGGCCACACCGGCCAGATACGGAGACGCCATGGAGGTACCGCTCATGTAGCCGTACTGGGCGAAGGGCAGAGAGGAATAGATGCTGCCGCCGGGGGCGGTGATCTCCGGCTTCAGGGACAGGGACGGCAGGGGGCCCCAGGAGGAGAAGTCGCTCATGGCCACGGAGCCCTTTTCGGTCTTGGAGACGGTGAGGGTCTTTTCCTGGGCGGCTTCCATCATCTGGCCGTTGGCCAGGCTGATGCACACGGTGGGGATCTTGTAGTTATCCACGGACATGTTCAGCAGATAGCCGTCGCGGTTGTTATAGATGATGCAGCCCGCAGCGCCGGCAGAGGCGGCATTGAGCTGCTTCTGCTCGAAGGACAGGCCGCCGCGCATGACCACGGCGATCTTGCCGGTGACATCCAGGCCCTGGTAATCGGCGGTGTCGCCGGTGTTGGGCACCATGACGTACTCATAGGTCTTAGAGCTGTCATTGCCCAGCAGCAGGGCGGTGAAGTCGTGGCCGGACACGTCCTGATAGGGGACGCGGCCCTGGGCGGTGACAAAGGCCGCCGTCTCGTTGGCGTTGACGGAGGCAACGGACAGCGCCGCGTCATAGGAGGACGAGGAGCTGATGATGCCGGTGTCGGGGTCGGACACGGAGGTGAAGTCACCCTTTGCGCCGCCCTGGGAGGAGGAATAGGAGTTACCGGCGGAGCAGTTCAGCAGGATACCGGCGGACTTGACCAGGTCGTAATACTTGGTGGTCAGGTCGCCCTCGGCCTCCCGGCCGAAGCCGCCGTTGGAGCCCAGGGACATGTTGATCACGTCCACGTCCAGCAGCAGGGCATCGTTCAGGGCCGCCAGGATGGTATCCGTGGAGGCACCGTTGGTGGAGTCGGAGAATACCTTGAAGATGGCCAGCTGGGCCTCGGGAGACTGACCGGCGAAGGTGACGCTGCCGTCGGCGTCCACGGTCTTGCCGGCGGTGATACCGGCCACGTGGGTGCCGTGGTCATTGCCGTACTTCTCCACAGCGTCGGCGGAGGGGATCACGTCGGCGTCCGCGTCGGCATAGTCGAAGGCGAAGGGCACCTTGCCGCTCTTATACAGGTCGTCCTCGGTCAGCAGCACCAGGGAGCTGGAGCTGTGCTTCTGGGCATACCACAGAGCGGCATAGCTGTAGGCGGTGACGTTGGTCTTGCCGTCCTCCCCCTGGCTGATCTGATAGAGCAGCTTGCTGAGGCTGGACTTCTGCAGCTTCTGCACGGCAGGAGCGTTGGCAAAGGCCTCGTGGTTCACATCCAGGCCGGTGTCCAGGATGCCGATGAGCATCCCCTCGCCCTGATACTGGGTGTTGTTGGAGTAGGCCGCCACTTCCGCGGCGGTCAGGGCCTGGCCCAGAGTGGCGGAGCCCATGGAATCGGTGTAGTAGGTCTGGCACAGCACCACGTCCTCTACGCCGTTGATGTTCTTGATGTCCTGGATCTTGCCGTAAGGCACCTGGGCGGCAAAGCCGCTGACCACGGAGGTGTAGCTGAAGGTGAAGGAGCTGGGAATGCCCTTGCTTTCCATGGCGTTCATCACGGAGAGCTGCAGGTTGGCGATGTCCTTCAGCTGGGCCTTGGCTGCGTCCGTCTGCTGGAAGTCCAGCATGGACATACTGGCATTGGTGCGGTTGCGGACATCCAGCAGGCTGTCTGCATCCAGCTGCACAATGACCTTGACCATTTCGTCGTCTGCCGGGATCTCGGACCTGGACACCTTGCTGGAGTCCATGTTATCCTCGAAGATCGCCAGACGGTCGCTGTCTGTGAGCTCATTGGTCACATCGGTGGCCGTCAGCCCGGTCTCGGGGTCAGACGGCGTCAGTTCCGCCGCCATGGCGCTGACCGGCAGGACGCTGATGAGCATCATCAGCACCAGGACCAGGGACAGCAGCCGCTGCGGCATTCTCGTCTTTTTCATCGATCGACTTCCTTCCTGAATTTTTTCGTTCCACTCCCCTGCTGTGTTGAGGAATTTCCTGATTGCATAATTATACTTCCTTTCTCCTGCAAAAGCAAGGAATTTCTTCCAAAAACAAGGATTTTTTCAGGAAACGTTTCCGGTGTTTCCGCCGGGTGGACGGCCGGTTGGTGCTTTTTTCCGATGCTTCGGTATCACGTCACCGTGATAAACGACCCATTGTTTTTTGTACTTATCTCACGAACAGTTTCCTGGCTCGGCGTCCGTGTTGGACAAATCCGCCAAAATGTCAGCCTCCCCTTTTCCGCCCCGCTGATTCCGTCCACAATACACGCACATTTGTGTTTGTTTGCGCCGGGTGGACGGCAGCGGAAAAAGCCTGGAAATATCTTCCATGAATATTCTGTATATTTTTCAGCATTCTTCCAATATCTCCACTTTACAGAGCCGTTTTGATCAAATGCTTCGGCGCGGCGTATCCACAAAAGGGGGCAAAAAAGCCGCCGCTCCCGCGGGAGCGGCGGCAGATATTCACTTCACCTGGCGGCCATGGGACCAGACGGCGGTGATGTTGTGACGGTGGAGCATATAGAGGGACCGCTCGAAGCGCTCCCGGACCGTCAGGGGGCGGACGGACTCCGGGAAGTCCCCGTCGTCCACCACGATGGCGTGGAGGGGCTGGCCCACGGCGAAGCCCTCTCCCCCGCCGAAATACCGGTGCCCGGCGGTGGTGCCCAGATAGTACCCCTCCGGCACGGTCAGGAAGTCCTCGGACCAGTCGGTTTCCATGCGCTTGATCTTGGAGGCCCGGATGCTCATGGTGATGACCTTGTACATGGGGAGCTGTGCCCCGCCGGCGATGTCGGACCCCAGGGTCACCCAGATGCCCTGCTGCAGCATCTCCCGCACCGGGGACACGCCGCTGCACAGGTTGATGTTGGACCCGGCGCAGTGGGCCACCACCACCCCGGCCCGGCGGATGGCGGCGCACTCCCGGGCGTCGGAGTGGACGCAGTGGGCCATCACCGTGTGGTCCTTCCAAAGGCCGTATTTGTCATAGGTCTCCCAATACTGGGCGCAGTCCGGGTGCAGCTCCTTCACCCAGGCGATCTCCCCCCTGTTTTCCGACAGATGGGACTGGACATACAGCCCCCGGTCCCGGGCGATCTCCCCCAGGGCGGCCATCAGCTCATTGGAACAGCTGGGGGTGAAGCGGGGGGTGATAATGGGCCTGACGTGCTCAAAATGGCAGCCGTCCAGCCAGCGCAGGGTCTCGGAGACGGACTCCTCCGTGGTCTCCTGGAGAATGCCGGGCAGGGCGTTGCGGTCCATATTCACCTTGCCCACATAGCCCGTGACCCCGGCCCGCTCCAGCTCCTCCATGAGGATCCAGGTGGCCTCGGTGTGCAGGGAGGAGAACATGCACACCCGGGTGGTGCCGTTGGTGATCAGGTCGGAGGCCAGGCGGCGATAGGTCCGGCGGGCAAAGTCCGGGTCTGCGAACCGGGCCTCGGTGCGGAAGGTGTAGGTATTCAGCCAGTCCAGCAGGGGCAGGTCCATGCCCATGCCCAGCATGGGATACTGGGGGGCGTGGAGGTGCATATCCACAAAGGACTGCATGATGAGCCGGTCGCCGTAGTCCGTTATGGGGGCGGAGGCCAGGGCCTGGGGCAGCGCGTCATAGACCCCCTGCACCACGCCGTCCTCCAGCACCAGATAGCCGTGCTCCCGGATGTCCAGCTCCCCCAGCCGGGGGGCCTGGATGATGTTGCCGCGTAAAACCTGTGTCATACCGCATCGCTCCTTCAGGAAAAAATAGATGGGCGCCCCGCCGGTCCACCGGCAGAGCACCCATAGCAGGGCCGTGGGCGGCCCCGTAGAAACGCCTTGCACCATATCCGCAAGGCTATATGAGCTTCCGTATGCTATGCCCTGAGTATAGCACACTCAGGGGCGATTGGCAAGACTTTCATTCCCGATGATGTCCACCACCTCGCCGATGTACATCCGGTGGACCGGCTCGTCCCGATAGAAAATGTCCTGAACGTCCTGGGGGATCTGGTCCAGGGCGAAGTCCTGGCAATAGAGCTTGCGGCAGACCAGGGTGGTCTCCGCCTGGCGGAAGGTGATGCCCTGGGGCAGGAACTCCGGCGTCAGGCCCGCCGCCGCCACCTTGTCGCCGTCCCGGCCGGAGGTGCTGCCCAGCAGGGACAGGGCCCGGCGCTGCGCCTCAGGGTAAAAGCTGACGGTGAAATAGTCGTTTTGCTCCATAAATTCAAAGGTATAGCGGTTCTTTTTCACATACACGGTGGCCACCGGCCGTCTCCACAGGGTGCCCAGGCCGCCCCAGCTGATGGTCATGGTGTTGTAATGCTCCGGGGTCCCCGCCGTGACCAGGGCCCACTGCTTGTCGAATTTCCGGAATACGTCCGCTTCCAGGTGCATCATACCGGCACGCTCCTTATTATAAAGTAAGGCCATTGTACCACACCCCGCCCCCCGGGGCAAGATGGAGATTTTTTCAGCAAGACGATGAGAGCATCACCAGTAGAGCACCTGTAGGGGCCGGGTTCTACCCGGCCCAGAAGCAGCGGAATGGCGGGCAATGCCAAAAGACGCCGGAGGAGCCCTCCGGCGTCTTTTTTGCGCAAACGGCACAATATATTATTCAATTGAGATAATATAGTAATACACGGGCTGGCCGCCGGGGAGCAGGGACACCTCCGCCTCCGGGCAGGCATCCGCAAAGCGCTGCTCGGCCCGCTGGGCGTCCTCCTGGGTGACGCCGTCGCCATAGAACACGGTGATGAACTCCGCGCCCTTGTCCGCCGCCAGAGCCGCCAGCTGATCCAGCAGAGTCTCCAGCTTCTGGTCCGTGCCGAACAGCTTCCCGTCCGTCAGGGCCAGATAGTCCCCGGCGCTGATGGCGAAGCCGTCGAAATCGGAGTTCCGGGCGGCATAGGTCACCTGGGCGGTGACCACATTCTCCGCCGCCTCCGTCATGGCCGCCAGGATCACCTGGGGATCGGCCTCCTCCGGGTCCACCGCCATCATGGCGGAGATCCCCTGGGGCACGGTGTTGGTGGGCACCACGATGACCTCTTTTTCCGTCAGGCCCACGCACTGCTGGGCGGCCATGATGATGTTCTTGTTGTTGGGCAGCACGAACACCACCTGGCTGGGGGTGCGGTTCACCTCCTGCAGAATGGCCTGGGTGGAGGGGTTCATGGTCTGGCCGCCGGACACGATGCGGTCCACGCCCAGATCCCGGAAGGTGGCGGCCAGGCCGTCACCGGCGCACACCGCCAGGAAGCCGTAGCGCTTCTCCGGGGCGGCCACGCCGCCCTCCATGGCCTCCAGCTCCTCCTCCACGGCGTCCAGATCGTCGGTGCTTTGGGCCTGCTTGCCGGCCGCCAGCTCCTCCGCCTGGGTGCGCATGTTCTCGATCTTGGCCAGCTCCAGGGTGCCGTATTTGGCGGCCTCCGTCAGGGCCTGGCCGGGGATATCCGTGTGCACATGGACCTTGAAGGCCTCGTCGTCCTCGCCGATGACCAGGCTGTCGCCGATGCCGTCCAGATACGCCCGGAAGGGCTCGATGGACACGCCCTCCTTCTTGCGCACGATGAACACCGTGTCATAGGTAAAGGTGATGTCCTCCAGGCTCAGGGCGCCGAAATCCGCCTTATCCTGGGCCTTTTCGTCCTCCTCCACCTGGGGCTGTTCCTCGCCCCGCAGGGCCCGCAGCATACCGTCCAGAATGATGAGGTAGCCCTTGCCTCCGGCGTCCACCACCCCGGCCTTTTTCAGCACCGGGTTCATGTCGATGGTCTGGGCCAGGGTCTCCTGCCCGGCCAGAATGGCCTGCTCCAGCACGTATTCGGCGCTGGGATTCTCCTGGGCGGCCTGGGCGGCCCGGGCGGCGGCCAGCCGGGACACGGTCAGCACCGTTCCCTCGGCGGGCTTCATCACCGCACCATAGGCAGTGGCCACACCCTCGCCCATGGCGGCGGCCAGGGCCGGGCCGTCCATCTCCACCAGGCCCTTGGCGGACTTGGAAATGCCCCGGAACAGCAGGGACAAAATCACACCGGAGTTCCCCCGGGCGCCCCGCAGCAGAGCCCCTGCGGTGATCTTTGCCGCCTCGCCGACGGTGGCGGGCTCGGACTTTTTCAGCTCGTTGACGGCGGTCTGGATGGTCAGGCTCATGTTGGTGCCGGTGTCGCCGTCGGGCACCGGGAACACGTTCAGATCGTTGATGGCCTGCTTCTGCTGGGCGACACAGGCAGCGCCGAAGGCGATCATCTGCTTGAAGGCGCTGCCGCTGATTCTATCTGTCATCTCTTTGTTACTCCTTTGGCCGGGTGCTTACACGGTAACGGAGTCCACGCACACGTTGACCTCGCGGACCTCCACCCCGGTGTTTTTGGTGACCACATACTTGACCTCGCTCATGATGGAGCGGCAGACCGTGGCAATATTGACGCCGTTTTCCACAACGATGTGCAGCTCGATGGAAACGGTGCCGTCCTCGTTATAAGTGACCTTCACGCCCTTGCTCATGGCTTCCCGCCGCAGCAGGTGCACCAGGCCGTCGGTCATGCTGCGGTAGGCCATGCCCTTGACGCCGAAGCAGTTGGTGGCTGCCGCGCCGGTGATGGTGGTGAATACCGCGCTGCTGATGGTGATCTCGCCCTGACCGGTTTGAACCTTAATCATAGCTAACTTCCTTTCTATAGACTGCCGCCGGAGGGCGGCATAAGCACAATAATATAGGGTATTATATACTATTTGTCCGGCAATAACAAGCAGAATATTTTAAACAAATCTGCCGATTTCCGTAACATTTTCTTAACATTTGACCAAACAAAGACCATTCCGCCCTGAAAATACGCCCTCTGTGCTATTTCCCGACACTTTTTCGTCCGCCGCCCGGCTACAATATGGGGCAAAGGAGGGCTTGTCCATGAAACTTCTGCCACTGCCCCGGGAGAAACGGCGGCTGCTTGAACCCCTGGGCCGGGCGGCCCTGACCTGCCTGCTGACGGCCGGCTCCTTCGGGGGCCTGTGCGCCCCGCTGCCCCTGGCCATCACGGCGGCGGCCGGGCCGGGACTGCCGGGCCTGTGCTGCGTCCTGGGCTGCGGACTGGGGGCGTTTCTGTTTCTGCCGTTTCAGGCGGGCCTGCGGCAACTGGCGGCGGCCATTCTGATCTTTTCCGGCAGCATCGCCTTTTTCGACACGAAATTTTTCCCCCGGCGGTTTTTCCGGCCGGGTCTTGCGGCGGCGCTGCTGCTTCTGGTGCAGTCGGCGTATCTCATCGCCCGGCCCATCCGGCTGTGGGCCCTGTGCGTGTTCTGCATGGGCCTCACCGCCGCGGCCACGGACCTGCTGCTGCGCCGCCGGGACCGGCTGCCCCTGCTGCTGGCGGCGGGGCTGTGCCTTTCGGCGGGGGCTTTCCGAATCGTCGGAATATCGGTTGGAATGTGTCTGACGTGCGCTTTTCTGATGCGCAGCGTCCGGCAGATGGAACCGGCCCGGGGGGCTGCCTGGGGGGCCGCCATGGGGCTGTGCCTGGGTCTGCTGGGGGATGAGCCGGACCTGGCGCCTATGGCGGTGCTGGGCCTTTCCTGCGCCGCTTTGTCCCGGGTGCGTCTCGCCCCTGCCCCGGTGTGTATCGGGACATTCTGGGCCGTTGGTGGGGGCTGTACCCTGCTGTTCGGGACAGAGGAGCCGCTTTATCGGATGATTGAGCTGTTTTCGGGCGGAATTCTGTCCCTGCTGCCGCTGCCCCGGCTGAGTCTGCCGCCGGAGAAAAAACGGGCCCAGCCGGAAAAGCCGCCCCGGCCGGACCGCCTGGCCAAGCCCGCCGCCGCCCTGCGGGACCTGTACGACAGCTTCTTCCGGGGCACCGCTCCGGAGAAGCCGGAGAATCCATCGGTGGTATTTGACCGGGCGGCGGAGCAGGTGTGCCGCCGGTGCATCCTGCGGGATACCTGCTGGCGGCAGAATTACAGCGCCACCTACAACGCCTTCAACGACGCCTGCCCCCGGCTTTTGCAGCGGGGAGAGGCCCAGGCCGGGGATTTTCCCCTGTATTTCACCTCCCGGTGCGTCCATTTGTCGGATTTTGTGGGGGCGGTGAATGTGGAGCTGCGGTCCTATCTGCTGCGGCAGCAGTACCACCGGCGGCTGTCGGAGGTCCGGGACCAGGCCCGGGAGCAATATGCCCAGCTGGGGGATATGCTGGCCTCCGCCGGTCCGGCGGTGCCTGCCGGAGCCCAGGCCATGGGCTATGGGGTGGCCTCCTCCCTGCGGCCCCGGCAGGGCCAGAGCGTCTGCGGCGACCAGCTGGATACCTTCGAGGTGGGAGACACCGTGTATCTGCTGCTGTCCGACGGCATGGGCAGCGGCGAGGCCGCCCACCGGGAGGCAGCCATGACCGTCCGGCTGCTGCGGCAGTTCCTGGAGGCGGGGATCGAGCCGGGCCCGGCTCTGAAAACCCTGAACACCGCCCTGTCCCTGCGGGGAGAGAGCGGCGGAGGCTTCACCACCATCGACCTGCTGGCCCTGCAGCGGGCCAGCGGACAGGCCGCCCTCTATAAGTACGGGGCCGCTCCGTCCTATCTCAAGCGCAGCGGCAGCGTCAGCCGCTATACCGGCCAGTCCCTGCCCGCCGGGCTGCAGGCCGTTCGGGAGGCCCCGGAGTGCACCCGTTTGCAGCTGACCGCCGGGAGCTTTTTCGTGATGGTCTCCGACGGCATCGCCGACGCCGGAAATGATGAGTGGCTGCAAAATCTGCTGGCCGGGTGGAGCGGCCGGGACGCCAACGCCCTGGTGTCGCTGATCCTGGCGGAGTCCCGGGGCCGCAAGGGGCTGGAGGACGACTGCGCCGTGCTGGTGCTGCACCTGTCCTCCGGCGAAAAAAAGCCGGTGTAAGGGGGTATATTCCCCTATGTGGCGGGCATACTGAACCTGTCAAACGAAATCGCAACAGAGGAGGGCATAACTCTTGGTAAAAGGACTTTCCCGCCGGGTCATCGTGGTGGATTCCCCGGACCCGCATATTTTTGAACAGGCCATTTTCATTGTGCGCAACGACGCAGCCGTGGGCAGCGGAGGGGTCACCTCCCAGCAGGTGGTGGACCAGGCCATCCGCATTGCCAAGGATTATGCCCGGACCCACGGCGCACCGCCCCGGCGGCGGCTGCGTATGTCCCCGTGGCTGGCGGCCCTGTTGGGGGGCGCGGCCATCGGCGCGGTGTGGCTGCTGGCCATGCTGCTGTAATATTGCTTTTTTCTTACCATTTTTCTCCTCACTTGAGGGCGGACAGGCCATCTGTCCGCCCTCCCTTTTTGCGCGGGTGGCTGGCGGCGGGACAGTGGGCAGACATGGGCCCCGCCCTACGAGTGTTCTATCGGTAGACATTTCGTAGGGCCCGCTGCCCTCAGCGGGCCGCGTCAACCCGGCAGGTTTGGGCGGACAGGGTCGTCCGCCCCTACAGGCTGCGCCGACAGCTCTCCCAGAGGGAGAGCCAAGGCGTGGGGGAACGGATTGCAGCCGAACGCATAAGGAGCGTGCGTTCGGCAGACCCGACGGTTGATGTCGGGCCCACAACCAGCCTGCGGACTGGTTGCGCAATGACACGGCAAGAAGATTGCCGATAATCGGGCGGCGGGACATAAAACTTCATGCACTGTGCGGCGCACCGCGAAAACAGGCAAACTCTTCTGTGCATGAAGTTTTGTGCATCATTCCCGGTTGCCCCGAAGGGGCGAGGGAATGGCACATTCTATTTTTTGCTATGCTTTTGCATAGCCAAAAGGCCGTCCGGCAGGTGCCGGACGGCCTTTTGGCGTGTTCAATTATTCTCCGTAATGGACGTGCAGCAGCTCATGGCAGCGGTCGGGACCGTAGTCCTCCAGCAGGCGGGTGACGATGGGGTTCTTCTCCGCCCGCTTGAACATGGCGGAGGAGTCCGCCTCGTACAGGCCCGCGCCCCGGCGCTTCTTGGCCGCCGTCAGGCCATAGGGCTGACCGGCGCCGCCTACGCAGCCGCCCTGGCAGGTCATGACCTCCACCAGGTGGTAAAAGCGCTTTCCGGCCTCCACGTCGGCGATCAGCTCCTTGGCGTGGGACAGGCCGTTGACGATGGCCAGGTGCAGCTCCTGCCCCTCCACGGTGAGGTTCACCTCCCGGATGGCCCCGTCGCCCCGCAGGTCCGTGACCCGGATGGCCTGGAGGGCGTTGTTGCTCTTGTCCGGCAGACAGTAGCGCACCACGGCCTCGGCCACGCCGCCGGTGACGCCGTAGATCACGGCAGCGCCGGAGCCCAGGCCGAAGGGCAGGTCCGGGGCCTCCGGCTCCAGCTCCGTCAGCTGGATACCGGCCTCCCGGATCATGTCCACCAGCTCCCGGGTGGTGATGACCAGGTCCACGTCCGGGCGGCCCTCCTGGGTAAACTCGGGCCGGGCGGCCTCCATCTTCTTGGCGGTGCAGGGCATGATGGCCACATGATAGGTGCGCCGTCCGTCGGCGGCGTCCTTTTCCCGGTACTTATCCCGCAGCACGGCGGCGAACATCTCCATGGGGGACTTGCAGGAGGAGATGTTGTGCAGATACTTGGGGTCGTTGAGCTCCAGATACTTCACCCAGGCCGGGCAGCAGCTGGTGAACATGGGGAAGGGACCGCCGTTTTTCAGCCGGGCCAGGAACTCCTGGGCCTCGCTGATGGTGGTCATATCGGCGGCGAAGTTGGTGTCGTACACCTCCTCCACACCCATGAGCTTCAGGGCCTTCACCAGCTTATCCATAACGTTGGCGCCGGCGGGCAGGCCGAACTCCTCGCCCAGGGCCACCCGGACCGCCGGGGCAATCTGCACCACCACCCGGTTCTTGGGGTCGTGGAGGGCCTGCCAGGCCTGGCCGATCTGGTTTTTCACGGTGATGGCGCCGGTGGTGCACACGGCGGCGCACTGGCCGCAGCCCACGCACTTGGTCTGGTCCAGCTTCTTGTCAAAGGCGGGCATCACCTGCAGCTCGCTGCCGCGGTGGGCATAGTTCAGGATGCCCTGGCCCTGGAGCTCCTCGCACACCCGGACGCAGTCGCCGCAGAGAATGCACTTGTTGGGGTCCCGGAAAATGGCCAGACTGGTGTTGTCCTGCTCATAGCGCTCCCGGGTGTCCGGGAAGCGGACCCGGCTGACGCCGAAGCGCTGGGCCAGGGCCTGCAGGCGGCAGTTGCCGCTTTTGGCGCAGGTGGTGCAGCTGCAGTCGTGGGAGGCCAGCATCAGCTCCAGGATCATCCGCCGGTGCCGCAGCAGCCGGGCGGTGTTGGTGCGGATCTCCAGCCCGTCCCGAGGCTCCATGGAGCAGGATGCATCGATCTTGCCGGTTTTTACATTCTCCACGATGCACATCCGGCAGGCGCCGTGGACCGACAGCTCGGAATAGTAGCAGAAGGTGGGCATGTCGATGCCCGCCTTGCGGATCACGGAGAGGACGTTCTTCTCCCCGTCGAACGGCACCCGCTGGCCGTCTACGATCATGATTCCCTTGGCCATGGTCATACCTCCTCCTCAATGGCGTCGATAGCGCCGAAGGGGCAGGCTCCCCAGCAAGCGCCGCAGTGGATACACTTGGTGGTGTCGATGACGTGGGGCATGCGGATCTGGCCGGAGATGGCGTCCATGGGACAGTTCCGGGCGCACTTGCCGCAGCCCTTGCACAGCTCGGGAATGATCTCCAGATGGCGCTTGCGGCCATTGCAGATGGGACAGTGGTGGTCCACCACATGGGCCAGATACTCGTCCCGGAAATAGCGCAGGGTGCTCTGCACAGGCTTGCAGGCGCTCTGGCCCAGACCGCACAGAGCCGTCTCGGTAATGGTGTTGGACAGATTCTCCAGCAGCTCCAGGTCCTCCATGGTGCCCTCGTTGCTGACGATGCGGTCCAGGATCTCCAGCATGCGCTTGGTGCCCTCCCGGCAGGGAACGCATTTGCCGCAGCTTTCGTTCTGGGTGAAGCTCATGAAGAAGCGGGCAGTCTCCACCATGCAGGTATCCTCGTCCATGACCACCAGGCCGCCGGAGCCGATCATGGCCCCGATCTTCTTCAGAGAGTCGAAGTCCAGGGGCAGGTCCAGATGCTCACTGCTGGCGCAGCAGCAGCCGCCGGAGGGGCCGCCGATCTGCACGGCCTTGAACTTCTTCCCGTCGGGGATGCCGCCGCCGATGTCGAAGATGACCTCTCGGACGGTGGTGCCCATGGGGACCTCAATGAGGCCGGTGTTCACCACGTTGCCGGTCAGGGCGAAGGCCTTGGTGCCGGGGCTCTTCTCGGTGCCGATGTGCCGGTACCAGTCCACGCCGTTGCGGATGATCAGGGGAACGTTGGCGAAGGTCTCCACATTGTTGAGGACGGTGGGCTTGCCCCACAGGCCCTGCTCAATGGTGCGGGGAGGCTTCACCCGGGGCATGCCGCGCTTGCCCTCGATGGAGGAGGTCAGGGCGCTGCCCTCGCCGCAGACGAAAGCGCCTGCGCCGCGGTTTACATGGAGGTGGAAGTTAAAGCCGCTGCCCAGGATGTCATCCCCCAGCAGGCCCAGCTCCTGGGCCTTGGCAATGGCGGCTTTCAGCCGGGACACGGCCAGGGGATACTCGGCCCGGACGTAGATATAGCCCTCGTCGCTGCCGGCGGCCAGGCCCGCGATCATCATGCCCTCCAGCACGGAATGGGGGTTGCCCTCCATAATGGAGCGGTCCATGAAGGCGCCGGGGTCGCCCTCGTCGCCGTTGCAGACGATGTACTTCTTGTCGGCCTTCTGCCGGCGGGCGCCGTCCCACTTCTGTCCGGCAGGGAAGCCGCCGCCGCCCCGGCCCCGCAGGCCGGAGTCGATGATGTCCTGACAGATCTGCTGGTCCGTCATCTCGAACAGGGCACGCTCGAAGCCGGAGTAGCCGCCCTTGGCGATGTACTCCTCGATGTCCTCGGCGTCGCTGGTGCCGCAGTTCTCCAGCACCACCCGGTGCTGCTTCTTATAGAAAGGAATGTCCTCCTGCCGGGGATAGGCCACGCCGTTCAGACGGTACACCAGGCGGTCGATGATCTCGCCGCCCAGAACGGTCTTTTCCAGGATCTCGTGGCAGTCCTCGGGCTTGACGTGGATGTACATAATGCCCATGGGCTCGATGTGGACCAGGGGGCCCATCTCGCAGAAGCCGTGGCAGCCGCTCATCTTGACGTGCAGGCTCTTTTCCTCGTCGGTGTCGTGCTTGAGGCCGATGTACACCGGCAGATTCCGGCTTTCGCACTCGGCCCGGAGGTTTTCATAGATCTTCATGGCGCCGCCGGCGATGCAGCCGGTACCGGCGCAGATCAGCACGGAGGGGGTCTCCTTGCTGCGGCGCAGGGCCCGCTGGGCCTCATTGCGCAGGTCGCAGAACGCGTCGCGGGTGAGCTTCATTGGGCGGCCTCCTCCTTCCGGATCTTCTCCAGCAGCTCCAGGGCGCTGGTGGGGGACATTTTGGCGTGGACCTCGCCGTCCACGGTCATCACCGGGGCCAGGCCGCAGGCGCCGAGACAGGCCACCGTCTCCAGGGTGAACATGCCGTCGTCGCTGGTCCTGCGCTTGCCGGACAGGCCCAGATACTCGTAAATGGCGTCGTAAATGGGGCCGGACTTGCGGACGTGGCAGGCGGTTCCGGCGCAGACCTTGATGATGTGCCTGCCCTTGGCCTCCAGGGAGAAGTTTTCATAGAAGGTGGCCACGCTGTATACCTTGGACACGCTGATGCCCAGGCGGTCGGCCACCAACGTCAGGTTGGCCTCGCTGAGATAGTTGTATGCCGCCTGGATGTCCTGCAAAATGGCGATGAGGTTCTCCGTCTTGCAGCCATACTGCTCCACAATGGCGGCAGCACGATCAGTTTGGGGGTTCATTCCTTTCCTCCTCTATGTTTCGTTGGAGATTTCCGTTCCAAATCGTTTTTCATTAAACGATTCGTCTAATATTTTATCATATGGGGAAAATTTTCGCAACATGATTTTGTGAAATTTTTCATAATCATGGTAGTTCTTCACAAATAACGAACACAGTGTGCAAAATCCGGCAGAGTGTGCGTTTTATATCCCGGCCAGGCTGGCAGGTCGACTGCGCCGCGCTTTCAAAATGACAGATTTTTTTCGAAGTATTAACATACGCCGACAAAAAAATCTTTTTTACCATTTTCTTGCTGGAAGTATTTGCATTCCCATTTGCAGTATGCTATAATACGCAAAATGAATTGTGCTTTTTGTTTGTTCGCGGGGGGGGGGGTGCTCTCGCGATATATCAAATATTAACGGCAAATCGCACGCAGTGACGAAGCTATAGAAGATCAAATCAATGTTGGGATGTGGATATATGGCAACAACAGCCAGCTGCCTGGCGGAGGAGCTTCCTGCCGGAACAGTTATTCAGATTGAGAGGCCCGATGTGCGGCAGAAGCGGCTGTATCACCTGGCCAAGCGGGTTTTCGACGCGGTGTGCGCCCTTCTGGGGCTGCTGATCCTGGCGCTTCCCATGCTGCTCATTGCCCTGATCGTGGCGTTGGACTCTCCCGGTCCCGCCATTTTCAGGCAGGAGCGCCTGGGCCTCAACGGAAAGCCCTTCATGATCTATAAGTTCCGGACCATGCGCCTGGACGCGGAGGCCAACGGCCCGCGCTGGGCGGCGGTCTGCGACACGCGCTGCACCCGTTTCGGCCATTTCCTCCGGCGCACCCGGCTGGATGAGCTGCCCCAGCTGTGGAACATCCTGCGGGGCGACATGAGCCTTGTGGGGCCCAGGCCGGAGCGTGCCTATTTCTATCGGGAGTTTGAGACGTATATCCCCGGCTTTTCCAACCGCATGATGGTGACCCCCGGGCTGACCGGATGGGCCCAGGTCAACGGCGGGTATGATCTGAGGCCGGAGGAGAAGATCGTGTATGACATGGAGTATATCGAGCATCAGTCCGTCCTGCTGGACATGCAGTGCCTGCTGAAAACGGCTGCTCTCGTATTCACCCACAGGGGAGCCAGATAGATACCGTGAAAATTGCTGCGGCCGTGTACTGCCCGGCCCTTTTTTGTCGCCGGGCAGGCAAGCGTATCATTATATGTAGGAGGGCCTGCTGATGGCGTATTCCGTTCTGATGTCCGTGTATGCAAAGGAAAATGCGGCATATTTTTCCGACGCCGTGGAGAGCATGCTGCACCAGTCCTGCCCTCCGGATCAGTTTGTTCTGGTGTGCGACGGGCCGCTGACGCCCGGGCTGGATGAGGCAATCCAGCGCTTTACGGCATCGCGGGACGGCGGCCTGTTCCGCGTTTTGCGTCTGCCGGAAAATGTGGGGCTGGGCCGCGCCCTTCAGGCGGGGCTTCCTCTTTGCGATCACGACCTGGTGGCCAGAATGGATTCGGACGACCTGGCGCTTCCCCTGCGGATGGAGCATCAGCTGGCGCTGATGGCTGCCGATCCGGAGCTGGCGGCTGTGGGCGGGCAGATCGCGGAGTTTACCGGCGCTCCCGACAACATCCAGGGATACCGCATTGTGCCCACATCCCCGGAGGAGGTCCGCCGGGGCGCGGCGGGACGCAACCCCATGAACCATATGACGGTGCTGTTTCGCCGGGAGGCCGTGCTGGCCGCAGGCGGCTATCAGGATCTGAAGGGCTTTGAGGACTATTTCCTGTGGGGGCGCATGCTGGCCGCAGGCTTTCGTTTGGCCAACCTTCCGGAGGTATGCGTGCTGGCCCGGGTGGCAGGGCTTCAGGCCCGCCGGGGCGGCCGGGAATACTTCCGGCAGACCGTGCAGCTGGAGCGCGCCCTGCGGGACTGCGGTCTGATCGGCACAGGCGCCTATTGCAAAAATCTGGCGGTCCGCTTCTGCGGCACGGTGCTGCTGCCCGATTCGCTGCGCCAGCGGGTCTATCAGCGGCATCTGCGCCAGACGGAGCCGAAGGGACTGGCGTGGGCCGGTAAGCCCTGCGCACAGGCCGGGCATTCTGTCCGATAGACGCGGAGAGGAGTCGCTATGTATCGTGTTCTGCATTTTATGGCGGATATTCAGGTTGGCTCCGGCATGGCGGCTGTGGTTATGAACTATTACCGGCATGTGGACCGCAGCCGCGTTCAGTTTGATTTTCTCTATTTCCGGGACGGCCCCCAGTCCTATGAGCAGGAGATCCGGTCATTGGGGGGCAGGGTGTTCCGCATCCCCCGGCCCTCTCCCCTTTCCATGGGGGCCATCCACGACTTTTTCCGGCAGCACCGGGGAGAATTCCGGGTTCTGCACTGCCATCCCATCTGGTCCGCGGCCGTGCTGGGGCCGGTGGCCAAGCGGTATGGCGTCCGGGCCGTTGTGCTGCACAGTCACAGCGAAAAGCCCGGCGAATCCGCCGCCAGCATCCTGCGCAACCGGGTGCTTCTGCGGCTGTCCGCCGGACGCGCCGATGTCTGCCTGGCCTGCTCCCATGCGGCGGAGACCGCGCTGATGGGCATTCCGCCTGCGGTGCATATTCTGCCCAACGCCATCGACACCGAAAAATTTCTCTTTCGCCCGGCGGAGCGCGCGGCCTGCCGCAGGCAGCTGGGCATTGCGCCGGGCGCGCCGGTCATCGGCCATGTGGGGCGCATGGTGGAGGTGAAAAACCACCGCTTCCTGCTCAGGGCGTTTGCCGCGTGCCTGGCAGAAGCGCCTGCGGCGCAGCTGCTTCTGGTGGGCGACGGTCCCCTGGAGCCGGAGCTTCGCGCCCTGGCGGCGGAGCTGGGCATACAGGACAGCGTGCATTTTCCGGGGGCCCGGCGCGACACCCCGGCCCTTTACGGGGCCATGGACGTGTTCGCCATGCCCTCCCGGTACGAAGGGCTCAGCATGGCCCTGCTGGAGGCCCAGGCCGCAGGCCTGCCCTGCGTGGTGTCGGACACCGTGTCAAGGGAGTCGGACGTGACAGGCCGGATGGACTTCCTGCCGGCGGATCACACCGGACCCTGGGCGGAGTGTCTGCTCCGCCGCTGCGCTCCGGCGGACCGCGTCCAGGGAATCGGCGAGGCCTTCCGCCGCCGCCGGCTGGACATCCATACCGCCGTCAGGGACCTGACGGAGATTTACGAAGGAATCTGACAAATGGGACTTTTTTTCTTCAATGTGACCGCCCTGGCCCTGCTGTGCGGCCTGGAGGCTGTTCCCGCGGCGCTTTATCCCCGGCGGCGTTATCTGAACCGAAAGGCCCTTCTGGCCCTGGGCTTTTCCTATCTGTGCTTTCTTGCCATGTTCCGGGGCGCTGCCTGCGGCAACGACACGGAAAACTATCGCGAATTTTTCCAGAAGGTGGTCACCCAGCGCGGCCTGTGGTACGCCGTTCAGCACACCAGCTTCGAGCCGCTTTTCACGGCGCTGACCTTTCTTCTCAGCCGCCTGACCCGGGATCCGCAGATCCTGTTTGTGGTCACCGCGCTGTTCTCCTTTGCGGTATCCGGCCGGTTCTTTGCCCGGTATTCCCAGGCGCCGTGCTTCAGCCTGTATCTGTTTTTCACCCTGCAGATTTTCGATTTCTACATTTCCGGCATCCGTCAGGCCATAGCCATTGCCGTGCTGCTGCTGGCCTATGAGGCGCTGGACAAGGGGCACAACGTGCGGTCGCTGCTGCTGATCCTGCTGGCCGGTCTGTTTCACCGCACCGCGTGGCTGTGGTTCCCGGTGTTCTTCCTGCTGCGGATCAGGCGGCGGCGGACGTTCGTATGGGTCACGGGTCTGTCGGGCATGGTATGCCTGGTGGGCGCACGCTATCTGGTGCGGGTGATCGCCGCCATCGTCCCCCGGTATCAGCTGTATTTCGGCAGCAGCTATCTGCAGTCCGGGGCCAAGCTCTCCCTGATGCTGTATTTCCTGGTGTTTGGTCTGATGCTGCTGGTGGGAGAGCTGCTTCGGGGCCAGGGGGATGTTTCCGTTCAGGGCGAGCGGGACTTCCGGCTGTCGTCCCTTTTGCTGCTGGTATGCATTCTGGGCTATACGGCCCCGATTTTCAGCCGGTTCCTCCAGTATTTTCAGCTGAACCTGTGCGTTTATTTTGCCAATCGCCTGCATCGCATGCCGGACCGCACCCGGCGGCTGCTGCTGCCGGTCTGTCTGCTGGCCTTTGCGGTTTACGACTGCACCATCCATCTGCTCCGCACCCCGGAGTGGTATACCACCTATCCCTTTGTGTTCTGCTGGTCTCCCTGACCAGACAGGGAAAGCGCTTTATATGAAACAAAGCTCCGGCATTGCCAAAAACTCGCTTATGCTTATGGCGATGAACATCGCCAAAATGCTGTTCCCCCTTCTGACGCTGCCATACCTGACCCGTGTGCTGTCCACGGATTGCTATGGAAGCGTTGTCTATGTCAAGTCCGTCACGACCTATCTGCAGCTGCTGGTGGACTTCGGCTTTGTGCTCTCGGCCACCAAAAGCATCGTCCAGGCCCGGGAGGACAGGGCCCGCCAGGAAAGGATCCTGGGGGATGTGCTGCTGGCCCGTCTGTGGCTTGCAGGGGCCGCCCTGGTGCTGCTGGTAATCCTGACGGCGGCGCTGCCCATTCTGCGGGAGCGGCCTCTGCTGTCGCTTTTGTCCTTTTTCCCGGTATTCCTGACGCTGTTTCTGTTCGACTTTCTGTTTCGCGGCCTGGAGAAAATGGAGGCCATCGCCCTGCGGTTTGTGGTCATGCGGGGCGTTGCCACGGCGCTGACCTTTGTGCTGATCCATTCCGACCGGGACGTGCTGCTGATCCCGCTGCTGGACACCCTGGGCACCCTGATCGCCGCGCTTATGGTTCTGCCGCAGCTGCGCCGCCTGGGGCTGCATGTGCGCCTGTCTCATGACAGAAGGGCCGCCTGGTCCATGCTGAAGGATTCGGCGGTCTATTTTGCCTCCAATGTGGCCTCCACCTCCTTCAGCGCCCTGAACACGCTGCTTCTGGGTATCATCCTGACCACCCAGGAGGTGGCCTATTGGGGGGTCTGCATCCAGGCGGTGGCCGCCGTTCAGGCGCTGTATACCCCCATCACCGACAGTCTTTACCCCGTTATGGTGCGGGAGCGCAGATTCTCCCGCATTGTGAAAGCCGTGAGGCTCTTTCTGCCGCTGGTTCTGGCCGGGTGCGCAGCGGCCTATTTTCTGGCAGACTTCGGCATCGTCCTCATGGGCGGACAGGCCTATGCCCCGGCAGCCCGCATTTTCCGCTATCTGATACCCGTTCTGTTTTTCAGCTTCTTCGCCCTGCTGTTCGGGTGGCCCACCCTGGGCGCCATCGACTGCAACGCGGAGACCAGCCGCAGCACCGTTTATGCCCTGAGCTTCCAGGTGCTGGGGCTGCTGGCGCTGCTGTGGACCGGGTGCTACTCGCTGGTGGCCGTGGCCCTTCTGCGCAGCGCCACGGAGGTTGTTCTGTGCGGCATCCGGATGCTCTATATCCGGAAAAATATACACGCCTTTGCGGACAGAGGAGGGAGCGCAGAATGAACGAGATCACCGACCTTCGCGAAATCCAGCAGGTGGAGCTGGGCGTTCTGCGCCATCTGGACCAGGTGTGCCGGGAAAACGGTCTGCACTTCTTCCTCTCCAACGGCACCCTTCTGGGCGCCGTGAAATACGAAGGGTTCATTCCCTGGGACGACGACATCGACGTGTTCATGCCCCGCTGCGACTATGACCGGCTGATGCGGCTTTCCGGGGCGGATTCCGGGCCGTATCGCCTGCTGTCGCAGGAGCGCACCCCCGGGTGGCGTCTGCCCTTTGCCAAGCTGTGTGACCTGTCCACCTGCAAGCAGGAGACCTGCGCCGATTTCGGCGCGGACATCGGCCTGGACGTGGACATATTTCCGCTGGACGCCTGGTCCGGCGGCGCGGCCCAGGCCCGGCGGTGCGGCCTGTGGCGCCGGGGCGTTTCCGCCTCCATCGAGTCCCGTTTTCTCTCCCCCCGCACCGGCTGGCGGCGGGCGGCGCTGTATCTGTTCTGGCGGCTCAGCCGCCTTCTGGGCTGCGGCTTCTTCTGCCGCCGCATCCGGCGCGAGGCGGAGCGCGGGCGCGCCCTTGCCGCACCGGCCTATCTGGGCTGCGTGGTCTGGAGCCTGTACGGCGGCAGAGAGCTGATCCCGGCGGAGGTTTTCGGCTCCTCCGTGCCTGTGCGGTTTGAGGGGCATACCTATTGTGCCCCCGGGGGGTACGACACCTATCTGCGCCGGCTGTACGGCGACTATGCTCCGGATCCCCCTCCGGACAAGCAGGTCTCCCACCACCATTTCCGGGCCTGGTATCGTTGAAGCGGTATTTATTTGCCTTGGCAGGCAATGAATAAATAAAAAAAGAAGGAGAAAGTACCAATGAATGGCAGGACAAAACGCATTCTGTCGATTGTTCTGACGCTGTGCATGCTTGTATCCCTGTTCCCGGCAACGGCTCTGGGACTGGACGCAGCGGCGCAGACACAGTCGCAGGGCACAGAGGTCGTCAAGGGCAGCAGCATCCCCGGCACCGGCTACCATGTCACCTCAGTGAAGAACTACTCCATCGCACCCGACATTTCCGAGCGTGTCATCATCACCAACAATGACGCGGGCAATTCCCAGACGGTTGCAAACGTCATGGAGGTCAACACCTCCGGCGGCCGGGCCAAAATCGTGGCCGGTTACGGCAACCGCAACCCCAAGGAGCAGGGCTGGACCCTGAAAACCACCACGGACCAGGCCCATGTCTATGAAAAAGAGTCCGGTCTGAACGTGGTGGGCGGCGTCAACGCCTCCTGGTTCAACATCAACACCGGCGAGCCCTCTGGCTATCTGGTGATGAACGGCGTGGTGCATCACGACAACTCCAGCCGCGCGTTCATCGCCGCCTTTGACGACGGCTCCGTGAACGTGTTCCGGGAGGGCACCACCCTGGCCCAGGCCGAGGCGGATCAGAGCGCCAAGCAGGGCAAGACCGTGAAGATCCTGGAGGCCGTGGACGCCCTGGTGGCCATGGTCTGGGACGGTAAGGTGGTCATCACCGAGTCCGGCAACAGCGGCTACTATCCCCGCACCTGCGTGGGCATCAAGGCCGACGGCACCGTGGTGCTGTTCCAGGCCGACGGCACCATGGCCCCCCGTTCCGTGGGCTATACCGCGGCCGAGGAGGCCCGGATGATGGTGGCCCTGGGCTGCGTGGCGGCCATCCAGCTGGACGAGGGCGGCTCCTCCACCTACATCTCCCAGCGGGAGGGTGAGCAGGATGTGACCATGCGCAACACCCCTGCCGGCGGCAGCGAGCGCGTGGTGTCCGGCACCATCCTGGTGGTGTCCACCGTGGCGGCCTCCGGCGAGTTTGACCACGCCGCCGTCACCCCCGACGACGAGTACTATACCCCCGGCTCCTCCGTCACCCTGACGGCGGAGGCCATGGACTTCTCCGGCGCTGCCGCCAAGGCCCTGCCGGAGGACGCGGTTTTCACCGTCAGCGACGCGTCCATGGGCACGGTGACCGCCACCGACCTGTCCGGCAGCAGCGCCAGCGCCGTGTTCACCTCCTCCGGCAAGACCGGGGATGTGACGGTGAACCTGGTCAGCGGCGGTCAGACGGTGGGCTCCGCCGTGCTGCATGTGCAGAACCCCGACCGGCTGGCCTTTGCCTCTGACGAGGTGAACCTGAACTATAAGGACGTCAGCGATCTGGGCTTCAAGGCCACCTATCAGACGGAGACGGTCCATCTGCAGGATAACGATATCCAGTGGAGCATCTCCGACCCCGGCGCCGGAAGCTTCAGCGGCAACCGGTTCACCGTTACCGACAATGTGAAGTATTCCGGCAGTCCCACCGTCACCGCCGTGCGGGGCGACCTGACGGCCTCCGTCACCGTGAACATCGGCATGGAGCCCACCATGATTATTGACGGCGGCGACGCGGATCCCTGGGATTACTCCACCATCGGCACCACCGTGGATGAGACATTCAGCGGCATAGCGTCCAACGCTGTGGCCGTTGGCCATTATGCAAATGCCGGACGCGGCGGCGTGGTAAAGGGCTCCGTGGTGTCCGACACCGACGAGGCCTATGCCGATATCGTCCGCTTCGGCCACAAAGCCGTGAAGCTGGAGTATGACTGGACGAATATCAACGGAACCGACGGCGCCTGCCTGGGCCTGGGCGACAATCTGGCCATCGACGGCAGCCCCACCGCTCTGGGCGTGTGGGTCTACATCCCCGAGGGCGTTCCCGTCCCCTGGCTCCGGGCCCAGATTGCCACCAGTACTGATGGCGGCAACAGCTGGACCAACGCCTATATCAACTTCAGCAACGGCAGCGCCGGCGCCGGTGAGGGGCTGAAGTCCGGCTGGCAGTATCTGGAGGCTGACCTGACCTCCTATGCCGGCGCAAAGATCCGGGTCAACAGCGGCATGCTGTTCCGGGCCATGGTCACCACCGGCGGCATCGGCTGGTATACCACCGACGGGGTGAAGCTGGACAAGAGCGAGCTGAAGGGCTATATCCTGCTGGACAACCTGTGCGTGGTGTACGGCGCCAACAACCAGGATGTCACCGCCCCGGTGGTGAGCTCCATCCAGCTGGTCAACGATGACGGCACCAAGACGGAGCTGGAGGACGGCGCGGTCCTGAATTCCGGCAATCTCCGCTTCTTCGTCACCTATGACGACAGTGAGGAGACCGACCCCTACGCCACCGGCGTGGAGTCCGCCTATTTCTATTTCGACGGCACCTACCGGGGCACGTATGACCGGGACAACCTGGGCAGCACCTCCGGTCTGATGCACTTCGGCAACGGCCTGCACTCCATCACCTTCTATCTGAAGGACGGCTACGGCAACGTCACCCGGGAGACCCGGTACTTTACCGTGGACGCGGAGCAGACGGACGTGCCCAGCGTGTCCCTGGAGCTTCAGGGCCAGCCCACTGTGGGCAAGACCTGGGAGCTGGCGCTGAGCAGCAGCGACCCGGCGTCCATCACCTCCCTGACGGCAGCCATCTCCGTCACGCGCAGCTATCCCGTTACCAATGTTGCCTTCCCCGAGGGCGTAACGGGTACATGGAGCTACGATGCCGGCCTCGCATCCGTAAGCATCACTGCCATTGACCACGAGAAATATACCGGTGGTGCGCTGGCCACGATCGACATCCCCATCCCCACCTCCGTCACCGAGGGCAGCAGCGTCAACGTGCAGGTCACCAAGGGGTCTTACGGCTGCAAGCAGACGGAGGGCCTGGGCATCAGCGACCTGAACCAGTATGCCACCGGCTTCACCACTCCCGTGACGAACCGCCCCATTGAGGCCATGTACCGCATCCAGGCGGATACCGCCGTGGTGGGCAGCGCAGCCGCCGCCTCCGTCACCGTGATCCGGGACGGCAAAGCCGCCGCCGGCGTCAGCGTGTACGCCGACGATGTGCTGCTGGGCGTTACCGATGAAAACGGCCGGATCGACATCTCCAGCCTGACGGCCGCCCAGGGCAGCGTGAACCTGCGGGCCGCCGACGCGGAGGGCAACTGCTCCTATCAGATCACCCTGTACAGCTATGACGCTGTGGGGGATGAAACCGGCGCTCCCTATTATGTGATCTATAACCTGTCCCAGAGCGCCGACGGCAAGACCGTCACCTGGATGAGCAATCCCGTCCACAGCGCCGCCCGGGCCGTGGCCCGGATCTCGGCCAACGCCGACATGACCGGCGCTGCGGAGGTGGAGGGCGAAAGCCGCCTGATCTCCTATTCCTCCAGCAAGCAGATCAACCGCGTCAACGCGGTGTCCCTGACGGGCCTTGAGGCCGGGGCCACCTACTATTACCAGGTGGGCGACGGCTCCGTCTGGTCGGAGGTCCGCAGCTTCACCGTGCCCGCCGCCGAAAAGCAGACCCGGTTCTTCCTGCTGGCCGATATCCAGGAGGAGGCCGCCCTGGAGGGCATGGGACGCATTGCCAATCATCTGGCCGGGCAGTATCCCTTCGGCGTCCAACTGGGCGACGCGGTGGACAACGTCCGCTACTATAACCAGTGGGAGGACGCCCTGTCCCTGTTCACTCTGGACGGCATCCGCAACACGGATATGATCCACGTGATCGGCAACCACGAGGCCGATGACGGCGGCAATAACGCCATCGCCGCCAAGAGCGTGTTCGGCGTGCCCGCCGCCTGGTACTCCGTGGAGCGCGGCGACGTGTATATTGCCGTGCTGAACCACACCTCCGACAAGGATACCCTTCAGCAGTTCACCCAGTGGCTGGTGGAGGACGCGGCCAGGACCGCCTGCACCTGGAAGGTGCTGGTGACCCACGTGCCCGCCTACTACACCAATCCCACCGGCGGCGGCGAAACCTATGTGCAGTATCTGCCCGCTGCCTGCGATGCGGCGGGGATCGACTTCTACTTCTCCGGCAACGACCACAGCTATGCCCGCACCGCCCCCATGACCGGCGGTCAGGTGGACGAAAACGGCACGGTGTACTACATCTGCGGCTCCACCGGCGGCAAGTCCTATTCCATCGTGAACAATCCCGACTTCCACTTTGACGTGGCCACCCTGGACTTCGACAGCGTCTATGTGGACGTCACCGCCGACCGCTTCCAGGCCACCGTCACCGCCTATAACGTGGCCACCGACGGCACCCGGACGGTGCTGGATCAGTTCACCCGCCGCACCGCCCCCATCTGCCAGAACGATGAGCACACCTATGTGTATGACCGTTCCACCGGCCAGTTGGAGTGCTCCGTCTGCGGCCACACCGAAAACGCGGCCCAGGTGCAGTACAACGGCTGGGCGACGGACAGCGAGTCCGGACGCAGAATGTACTTCACCGCCGGACGGTATGTCACCGGCTATCTGTTCCTGGACGAGGTCAACTATAACTTCGATGCAGACGGCCTGGCCTATACGGGCGAATACATCATGGATGGTCAGCGCTGCACCTTCCTGGACGGACAGTTCGTCCCCACGGAGAATATCCTGCTGGCCGGTATCTGCGGTGAGAACGCGTGCTTTGTGCTGTACCGCGACGGCCGGATGGTGATCACCGGCTCCGGTCCCCTGTCCACCACAAGCCGCGCCACCGTTCCCTGGCAGACGGCCAAGGACGGCATCCGCAAGGTCTATGTGTCCGCCGGTATCACCACCCTGTCCACCCAGTGCTTCTACTACTGCTCCATGATGACGGACCTCATCTTCGAAAGCGGCAGCCAGCTGACCACCATTTCCGGCTCCGCCTTCAATGGATGCTCCCGCCTGGTCCGCATCAATCTGGAGGAATGCACGAAGCTGAATCTGATCAGCGGCTCGGCCTTCTATGACTGCCGCTCCCTGACGTCCATCGTGCTGCCCGAGGGCCTGCAGACCATCAACGGCCGCGCCTTTGCCCGCTGCACGTCTCTTAACAGCGTGTATCTGCCGGATGGGATCAGCTTCATCTCCTCCACGGCGTTCCAGGGCTGCGGCGGCGTGGTCCTCAGCGTGGCCTACAACAGCTATGCCAAGCAGTATGCCATCCGCAACGGCATTGCCTATGTGGAGCGTGCCGCCACGGTCATCGCCTCCGGCAGCTGCGGCGCAGGCGCTTCCTGGGAGCTGTATGGCGATGGCGTCCTGAATATCAAGGGCAGCGGCGCTCTCACCAGCCCCAAGGCAGCCTCCGGCATCGCCTGGTATACCTATCGCCACATGATCCGCGCGGTCCATGTGGACGCCGGTATCACCAGCCTGCCTGACTTCGCCTTCTATGGCTCCTCCGCTCTGGAGACGGTAAGCTTTGCCGAGGGCAGCCAGCTGACCACCATCGGCGGCTCCGCCCTGCGCGGCTGCTCCGCCCTGACGGAGGTCACCCTGCCCCGGCATGTGCAGACCATCTACGGCAACGCCTTCCGCAACTGCTCCAACCTCACCTCCGTCTATCTGCCGGACAGCGTGTCCTATCTGGCTGCATCCACGTTCCGGGGCTGCGGCCAGGTGGTCCTCAGCGTGGGCTACAACAGCTATGCCAAGGACTTTGCCGCGCGCAACGGCATCCGGTATGTGGAGCGTCAGCCTGAGATCATCGCCTCCGGCTCCTGCGGCGCTGACGCTTCCTGGGAGCTGTACAGCGACGGCGTCCTGCATATCAAGGGCAGCGGCGCTCTCAGCAATCCCAAGGTTTCCAGCGCCACCGCCTGGTATGCCTATCGCCACATGATCCGCGTGGTCCATGTGGACGCCGGCATCACCAGCCTGCCTGACTTCGCCTTCTTCGGCTGCTCCGCTCTGGAGACGGTAAGCTTTGCTGAGGGCAGCCAGCTGACCACCATCGGCGGCTCCGCCTTCAACGGCTGCACCAGTCTGAAGGAGCTGACCCTGCCCCAGGGCGTCAAGACCATCTACGGCAACGCCTTCCGAGGCTGCTCCAACCTCGTCTCTGTCTATCTGCCGGATACGGTGTCCTACATCACCGGCGGCGCGTTCCGGGGCTGCGGCCAGGTGGTCCTCAGCGTGGCCTATAACAGCTATGCCAAGCAGTACGCCATCCGCAACGGCATCGCCTATGTGGAGCGTGAACGCGCGGTTACTGCCTCCGGCTCCTGCGGCGCTGACGCCACCTGGGAGCTGTACAGCGACGGTGCGCTGAGCATCCGGGGCACCGGCAGCCTGACCAATCCCGCCTATGCCGGGGCCGTGGCCTGGAGCGCCTATCGCGAGTCCATCCGCACGGTGGAGGTCGCTTCCGGCATCACCAACCTGCCTGACTTCGCCTTCTATGGCTGCTCCGCTCTGGAGACGGTAAGCTTTGCCGAAGGCAGCCGCCTGACCACCATCGGCGGCTCCGCCTTCAACGGCTGCACCAGTCTGAAGGAGCTGACCCTGCCCCAGGGCGTCAAGACCATCTACGGCAACGCCTTCCGAGGCTGCTCCAACCTCGTCTCTGTCTATCTGCCGGATACGGTGTCCTACATCACCGGCGGCGCGTTCCGGGACTGCGGCAAGGTGGTCCTCAGCGTGGCCTACAACAGCTATGCCAAGCAGTACGCCATCAGCAACGGCATTGCCTATGTGGAGCGCGAACGCGCGGTTACCGCCTCCGGCTCCTGCGGCGCTGACGCCACCTGGGAGCTGTACAGCGACGGCGCGCTGAGCATCCGGGGCACCGGCAGCCTGACGAACCCCACCTACGCTGGTGCGGTGGCTTGGGCCGCTTACCGGGAGTCCATCCGCACGGTGGAGATCGCGGCGGGCATCACCAATCTGTCTGACTTTGCGTTCTTCGGCTGCACCAGCCTGACGTCGGTGATCTTTGAGGATGGCAGCAAATTGACCACCGTCGGCGGCTCTGCCTTCAACGGCTGCACCAGTCTGAAGGAGCTGACCCTGCCCCAGGGCGTCAAGACCATCTACGGCAACGCCTTCCGAGGCTGCTCCAACCTCGTCTCTGTCTATCTGCCGGATACGGTGTCCTACATCACCGGCGGCGCGTTCCGGGACTGCGGCAAGGTGGTCCTCAGCGTGGCCCGGGACAGCTATGCCAAGCAGTACGCCATCAGCAACGGCATTGCCTATGTGGAGCGCTGAAATCATTCCCCGCATCATCCCCAGCTTAACGTAAACAACGGGAAGGAGTCCACAGAAGTCTCTATGGACTCCTTCCCGGGACTCCCACAGCGGGAGGCAGAAAAGGAAACAGGTGAACCCGTGACATTTGCAGATATTCACACACACCTTTTGTTTGGGGTAGACGACGGCGCGAAGGACGAGGATGAGATGCTCGCCATTCTGGATGCGGCATATCAGTCCGGAACCCGGCTTCTGTGCTGCACACCCCACTTCCACCCGGGCTATTGGGGCCATAACCGGGAGCGCTCCGCCGCGGCCTATGACAGGCTGACAGCCGCCGCCCGGAACAGGTATCCGGACCTGCGGCTGCATCTGGGCAACGAGCTGCGCTACAGCCCGGAGTGCGTCTCCTGGCTGCGGGAGGGTGACTGCCGCACCCTGGGCCAGACCCGCTGCGTTCTGGTGGATTTTTCATCCGACGCACCGGCCCGGCTCATCGAAAGCGGCCTGGGAAGCCTGATAAACGCCGGATATACCCCGGTTCTGGCCCACGCGGAGCGGTACGAGGCCCTGCACGGAAAGCTGGCCCCCCTGCGGGATTTCCGGCGCAACGGCGTCCTTCTGCAGGCTGACACCCAGTCGCTGTTCCGGGGCTTCGGCTTCGCGGTCCGGCGGCAGTGCAGGAAGCTGCTGGCGGAGGGGCTGATCGACCTGTTCTCCTCGGACGCCCACGACTGCGCCGCCCGCCCCCCCGAGATGGACGCTTGTTTTGACTATATCACGAAAAAATACGGCAGAGCCTGTGCAGAGTCCTTGTGCCGGGACACCGCGCAGCAGCTGCTGTGCGGCAGCGCCGCAGGAAAGGACTTTTTTTGAGATGGAACAGAATTCTGCAAGCAAAATCGTCACGCTGAAGGATCTGTGGGAGGTGTTCGTTCACCGGCTCTGGATCATCCTGCTGGCGGCGGTTGTCGCCGGCGGCGGATTCCTTGCCGTTGACCGCATCAGCTTCACGCCGCAGTACGCCTCAACGGCCACCCTGTACATTCTGCGCCAGGCAGACAGCGCAACCGCCAGCGATGCCAGCTCCGACTTCTCCCTGGCCCTGAAGGTGGTCAACGACTGCACCTATCTTCTGAAAAGCCACACGGTGCTGGACGAGGTCATCGGCCGGCTGCACCTGGATGTCTCCTACGAGGACCTGTACGACTGTGTCTCCACCTCCAACCCGGAGGACACCCGGATCCTGGAGGTGACCGTGCGGTCGGATTCCCCCGAAAACGCCAAGCGCATCGTGGACCAGGTCTGCACCATCGGGGCCCAGCGGATCGAGGACGCCATGGGCTTTCAGCAGGTGAACCTCTACGAGTTCGGCACCACCGATCCCGAGCCCTGCAACCGCACCGGCCTGACGACCTTCCTGCTGGCGGCCATTGCCGCGGCTCTGGCGGCGTATATTGTGCTGCTGGTGATCTTCCTGATGGACGACCGCATCAAGACCGACGAGGATATCCAGCAGATGCTGGGCCTCAGCGTTCTGGCCAGCATCCCCTGCGCCGACGGGAAAAAGACGGGGAAATACGGCTACTACCGGGCCTATGGCGCCAAGGAGCGCAGGCCCTATCAAGAGAAGAAGCGGGGGGCAAAGGCGAAGTGAACAAGACTGTTTTAAAGCTGCCGGGTGCTGACGATTTCTTCACCCAGGAGGCCTTCAAGACGCTGCGCACCAATCTGCAGTTCTGCGGGCAGGATATCCGCACGGTGGTGATCACCAGCTGCAACGAAAACGAGGGCAAGACCACGGTGACCCTCCAGCTGGGCAAAAGCCTGGCGGAGCTGGGCAAGCGGGTGCTGGTCATCGACGCCGATATGCGCAAATCGGTGATGGCCGGGCGGAATACCACCGCCGCCAGTCCCGCCGGACTCAGCGAGGTCCTCACCGGCCAGCGGGCCATGGCGGACTGCCTGTATGAGACCCAGTACAAAAACCTGGAGCTGATGTTTGCCGGGAAGTATCCCCCCAACCCGGTGGAGCTGCTGGGAGGAAAGAGCTTTGACAAACTGCTGGGCACGGTCCGGGAATCGTATGACTATGTGCTCATCGACCTTCCGCCGCTGGGCAGCGTCATCGACGCGGCAGTGGTGGCCGCCAAGTGCGACGGAGCGATTCTGGTGATCTCCGACCATCAGGTGCGCTGCCACCAGGCGGTGGAGGTCGTGGACCAGCTGAAAAAATGCGGCAGCCGGATCCTGGGTGTCGTGCGCAACAACATCCACGCAAACGGCAGCGGCTATTATAAGAAGTACTATAAGAACCGCTATCAATAACGTTGGCTTATAGAGCCGCAAAAGCCCTCCCTCTGCCGAACGGCAGAGGGAGGGCTTTCGTGCTTCCCTTCCGCTTGTCTGCTGCAGAAGGGCAAAATTCTGCAAAGCTATACAGTAAATGGCAGGTTTATTCGGAGGAAAATGTGGAGTTTACAACTTGACAGACGGCCCTGAACGTGATAAAGTACACGATACTGGGGTACCAGGCCGCTGCTTGCAGCGAATGGGCCCAAAAGTTTACAAATCCTTCAAACTTTTTATGATATAATGTCCCGAGAGTAAGATTTTTCGGCCCCGCACCTGACAGGAAGGGATGCGCCGGGCTTGGATGATGAAAAAAGATTTTCTAAGTATCTAAAAAGGTAGTTTCTGCGGTAAAGGAGCGCAGTGTGCTATGTGGATGCCGTCCCTTGATCTGGCGACAGGCCTGTGGGCCCGGATGCGCCGGACTTTGTATACACTTTTTTCCCGGCTCAGCCGGGCTGCCCAGCGCTTTTGGATGAGCCGGGCCTATTTCCCCGTTCTTCTGACCGTGTCTGCGGCGTTTATGGCCGCCGGTGAGCCGGTCTATGGCGTGGCGGCCCTGGGGTGCATCGTCATCTGGCTGCTGGCCGCCTGCCCGGACCTGCTGGCCCCGGTTTGCCCGTTTTTCATGGCCTTTCTCATGTCCTCCCAGTGCTATGGGCAGCTGACGGATTTTCTGCCCTGCGCGGCGCTGGTGCCGCCGCTGCTGGTGGCCCTTCTGTGGCACTTCGCCGTCTGGCCGGTGACCCTGCGGATCGGCCGCAGCGGCCTGGGCCTGGCGCTGGTGTCCATCGCCACTCTGCTGGGGGGCTGCGACGTGATCTCCCGGAAGCAGGCCATGGAGCCTCTGTCCCTGTACTATACCCTGGGCCTGGGCGTGGGGATGCTGGTGCTGTATGTGCTGTTCCGCTCCCACCTGACGGAAAAGCGGTCCTATGATCTGCACCGCCGGTTTGCGGAGATTTTCTGCGCCCTGGGCCTGTGCATGGCCCTGGCGGTGCTGCTGGCCTATGGCAAGGCCTGGCTGGCTGAGGGACACATCGGCGGCGTGCTGTACCTGTCCTACCGCAACTTTGCCACCTCCGTGCTGCTGACGGCCCTGCCCATGCCCTTTTACCTGAGCCTGCGGCACCGGGGCCACCTGGCCACCGCCGCCGTGCTGGCCCTGGCCCTGGCCCTGACGGGCAGCCGCAGCGCCCTGCTGTTCGGCGGCATTCTCCTGACCCTGTGCTGCGTGTACCTGATGCGCAGCGGCGTCATCAGCCGGCGCTGCCTGGTGCTGCTGGCGGCGGCCGCCGGCATCGGCATCCTGGCCCTGGGCCCGGCCCTGCTGGAGTGCGTGCTCCACAGCCGCGTAGGCGAGGACATTCAGGACAGCAACTCCGACCGGCTGCAATTCCTGGCCCGGGCGGCGGACGATTTCCTGCGGCACCCGGTGTTCGGCATCGGCCTGTGCAGCACCCGCAACGCCGACGTGTTCACCGGCGTGGAGGGCAGCATGGTGTTCTATCACAACAGCCTGGCCCAGGTCATGGGCAGCATGGGCCTGGTGGGCATCGTGGCCTATGGCCGCCTGCTCCACGACCGCATCGCCCTGCTGCGCCAGGGGAGCCGGGACCCCTTCGTCCGGATCCTGACCCTGTCCTATCTGGGCATGTTCCTGATCTCCCTGTGTAACCCCGGAGAGTTCTGCCCCTTCCCCAACGCCGCCCTGATGGTGATGGTGTTCGCCCAGGCGGAGGAGGCCGTGGGGGATGTGGCCGTTCCGGTGCGGCAGCTGCTGGCCCGCCATCTGGGTGCCCCGGCAGGCTTCCTGCAATTCTGAATCCGATCACCAAAAGGCCGTCCGTTTTTTTCGGTATGTGGGGGCAATTGTCCCGGCAAAGCAGCTGACGGAGGCGGTCCAGCAAAAAAAGCGGTGCAGAACAGAGTTCTGCACCGCTTTAGCTTGTCAAAAAAGGACGGCTTGCTCCGTTATTTTTTCAGCTTCAGGCCGTCCTTGAAGGCCTCGCCCACGCGCTCCGTGACCCGGTAATAGCCGTGGGTATAGGGGTCAAAGGCAATGGCGTCCACCCGGGAGATATCCACCTTGCCGTCCGCCATGACCCGCTCGTCGGCGGTAACGTTCACCACCCGGCCGACGCAGAGGCGGACCGCTGCCGCCCCCTTACTCCCCTGCCAGATAAGCCGTGGCGTGGTTCTTGTCCATTCTGTAATCACATAACCAGAAAGCCGTGAGGCTTCGGAGGATGTCCGGAGTCTCACGGCTTTTGCTGCGGGGTCAGTCCCGGCAGAAAACGTGGATATCGAAGCTGATGGTCACGTCCAGCGCCGTCAGCGCCGCCAGACGCTCCGCCCCGGACCGGGGCGTTTTCCAATAGTACGGCGTCATCTGGAACAGGGCGTGGATGTCCTCCTGACAGGGCAGATGGATCACCGACTCCACATGGCGGATCTCCCGGTACGAAAACCCGGGATAGGGGGTCTGCTTCACCTCATTGGGATAGGGGCGGTCATACAGCACCTGCTTCAGCTCCCACAGGTGCTTCTCCGACGGCACCACATACACGAAAGCGCCTCCCGGCGACAGCACCCGGCGGAACTCCTCGATGGCCAGGGGGGAAAAGCAGTTCACCAGCAGGTCCACCGCCCCGTCCGCCACCGGCAGATGATACGACGACGCCACGGCGAACTCCACGTCCTTCTCCCGCTTGGCGGCCCGGCGGAGGATGGCCTTGGAGATGTCCGTTCCCGCCATGGTCACAGACCGCCCCGCCCGGACCAGGGCCCGGTACACCCCGCTGGTGTAGTACCCCTCGCCGCAGCCGGTGTCCAGCACCCGGGGAGCCGGGCCGGTGCGCTCCAGGGCGATGCTGCACAGGGCGTCCCGCAGGGGGGCGTAGTAACCCTTGCTCAAAAAGGCCGCCCGGGCGGCGGCCATGCCCTTGTCGTCGCCGGGCATTTTCGAGTGCATCCGGTTGGCAGGCAGCAGGTGGACATAGCCCTCCCGGGCCAGGTCAAAGCTGTGCCCCGCCGGGCAGGAATAGGCGGAAGGCCCCCGCTCCAGGGGGCCGCCGCAGATGGGACAGCAGAATAAGCTCATGGTCGATTCTCCGTTAGGTGATATAGTCTGGTCAGTCGGACCAAAGCGGTTCCGGGTATTCCACAATGCTGCACGCGTGGCCAAACTGCTTGTACAGATCGCCCACCACCAGGTCCTGGTCGCTGTCTGCCTGGGGGAAGGTGGTAATGGTGTGGGGGATCACGAAGATGGAGCACTCCACCATCCAGTTTTCCGAAAGGTATTCCACGCGGATGCACTCATCCACCGGTATCTGGGTGGCGGCGTCGCCGTCGATCCGGCGGAACTGGCCCAGGTTCACAGCCCGGGACTCCGCCCGGTAAACCCGGAGGATCTCCGGGCGGTCCTTGAGCAGGGCCTGGGCAAAATCAAAGGCATCCGACCGCAGAGCGCCGATGCAGAACTCGGGATTCCCGTCCACATAGCCTCCATCCAGGGCATTGGCCCGCAAGGAAAAGTAGCTGCGGATAGGCTCGGCGCAAAAGGCGTCGTCCCGGTGGTTGGTGGCGTAGCCGCTTTCCATGCGTCCGAAGTCGCTGGAAAATGCGTCCCAGGCGACGGTCCAGTTCTCACCGGCCCCGGACAGAGTCAGCCGGTGCTCCTCGGAAAAGTCGATGGACTCCAGATTGGCGTCGCTGGTAAAGGACGTCCGGGAGATGTCCCGGCAGGATTTCAGCGCCGTTTTCAGGCCCGCCGTCACCCGGACCGTTCCGTCCGGATATGTCTCCGGCCGGCTGAGGGTGACTTGTATACTGATCCGGGGATACAGGTTGGTGGAGGCCATCCAGCCATAGAGGGTCAGCTCCTGTAGGACCTCCTCCGAACAGCAGACGCTTTCATAGGAGGCCTCCGGGGCGGCGAGGATCGTCCCCATCAGGGTGAAATACTCTGCGGCCAGCGTCCGGATGGCTTCCTGGCCCTCCGCCTCCTCCGCCCACCGGACGGAAACGGTGATGTCCGGATGCTCCACGGCGGCCCGCGCCGTTTCAGGCGGGTCAAATCGCTCCGCCTTTGCCCCGGCAGGGGATTCCAAAGGGTTCTGCCGGGTGGACTGCGCCTTCGTCCCGCATCCGGCCAGCAGCAGGACGCACAGCAGGGCGGCAAAAACGCGGCATAGCATTGCTTTCATACAAACCTCCTTGTCGAATGCGTGGCGCGGTCAGTTGATGGAATCCAGGATGTTGCAGTTATGGCCGCCGTACTCATAGGTATCGCCCACCACCATATACCGGCCGTCGGTGGTCCGGGTCAGGGTCAGGAGGTGATCCACAACGGCGAAGGAGGTACACATAAGGGGCTGGCGCTTGACGAACTGCAGCCCATCTATGCGCATGACCTCCGTTACAGGCAGGCGGACCTCGCTGGAGAGCAGCTCCTGGGGAGAGCCGAACTGACAGGCCCGGCCCTGGGCCCCATAGACCCGGGACCAGTCCACCTCGCTGGCAAACAGCTTGGCCTCTGCCAGCAGGGTGCTGGTGGTGCAGGCGGAATCGCCCATTTGTCCGGCCATTTCGTCGGCCCGCAGCCGGAAATAGGCCTCCACCGCCTGGCGCAGCTCCCGGGAGGGCTGCACCTCATCCCGGACGCCGCCCGGAATGAAGGCGGATATATCCGCACCGCCGTCCTCCGTGACGACCCATCGGTCATCGGCCCGGGTGAGCGTCAGCTCCTGGGCCATGGACCAGGAGTCCTCCTGGCGATAGCCTGCGTCGGTGATGGCTCCCGCCGCCTCCCGGGCATCAATGGACGCGCGAACGCTGGCGCAGTCTGATGCGGATGGGGTCAGGCTTTCCAGGGTTATATCGGCCTGCAGCCGGAAGCTCAGAATGCAGGAGTGCATGAACGCGCTGAAGCGCGCTTTTTCCAGCATTTCATCGGTGCAGCAGGGATGCTCCTGCACGTCCATATCCGGGTTGGCCCGAAGGGAATACACCAGGGTCATATAGTCCCGCACAGCGTCCGAGATGCCGTCCTGCCCCTGCTGTCCCTCCACCCATTGAGTCGTAACGGTCACGTCCGGCTCTACAGCGGTCCGCTGCGTCACCTCCGGGTCCACCGGGTCCACCCACGCAACGCCGTCCCAGACCTTGTCCTCCCGCCTGGGAGGCGTTTCCAGGGGGCTGATTCCAATGCCGAATATGGTGGTCCGGTAAACCGGTTCATCGAAGCCGTCCTGGGCCGGAGGCCCCCACTGCTGCCCATCATCATCCGCCTTGGCGGGATCCCCCGCCTTCGCCCCGCATCCGGCCAGCAGCAGGACGCACAGCAGGGCGGCAAAAACGCGGCATAGCATTGCTTTCATATGAACCTCCTTGTTCAGCGCCTGGTTTCTGACGGGAACATCAGAACGGATTCATGGTTGATTCTCTGTCAGGAGTTGCTGTTGAAAAAATACTTGTCTCCCGTCACAATGTATTGATCGTTCATACGAGACAGCGTCAGCGTGTGAGAAATGCGGCTGATCATGCAGCAGGAGGCTCCGTCTACCCGAAAGGCTTCCATCACTTGCAGAGTGACCTGATCGCCCGCCCGGGTTTCCACACCGAAGCGGTAGGGTACGGAACGGCTCCCTGTGACCGGGCCGCTTCTGTCGCACTGCGCAAAGACCTTGGATTCCGTCAGCAGGGTATCCGTGGTGCAGGAGCCATCTGCGTCCCGGCCTGCAATCAAATCGGCACGCATCTGAAAATACTTCTCTATTGCCTGGAGAACGTCACCCTCCGGCAGGTTCTCGGTGGCATATCCGCTGGTATAGCCGCAAATCTCCATTTCATCGGTATCGTCACCGGTGACGATCCATCCGCTGTCCGTCCGGGTTAGGGTCAGGAGTCTTGGATTGCCATAGGCTGTATGGTCCCATTGCTTTTGTCCATCGTCGATGCTGCTGTAGCGCAAGTTATATGTGCCGTCCACCCATACCTGGACGGAATCCGCTGTAAGCTGGGTCAAATCACGCAGTGCTCCTTCAACCTTGATTTTGGGGTAGATGTAGTCAGAGCCTAAAAAGCCGCGCAGGTATGCTTCTCTTACCAGCGCATCGGTGCAGCTGGGGTCGCTTTGAACCGGATTTTCCGGCATAGCCTGCGCCTTGGCCACCAGGAGAAGATAGGCCTGCGCCGCACTCAGAATTTCAGGATCACCGGACTGTCCGTCTGCCCAACGGATACTGGCTGTGACCTGGGCATCCGTCAGAATCTGCCGTGGCTCGGCAGGATCGTCTGTTTTCGTTTGACCCTGTCCGCCCGTTTTGGTGTTCTTCGTCCCGCATCCGGCCAGCAGCAGGACGCACAGCAGGGCAGTGATGATCTGCAAACAGCGCTTTGACATAACCTTCATTCCTTCCGTTTCGGATTTGGATCGGGAGTCTTATGAGCTTTTACAAATCAAGTATACCGCCGCGTGCGCCGCAATTCAATTACAAACCGGTTACAGATGCCGAGAATTTGGTTACAACTTGATGACAGAATTATATAAAAGTTACAGCTCCCCCTGGGGCAGGGTGACGTCGTGGATCCATTTCCCGGTGCGGATGCGCAGGGCGCACAGAGGCACCTTCAGCAGGCTCTCGGCCTGGATGGCCGCGGCCACCAGCCAGTAATTGCTCTTGAACACCAGGGCAAACAGCGCCGTCAGCGGCAGGGCCACCAGCCACTGGGGGGCGATATCCAGGGCCGCCGACCAGGCCACGTCGCCGCCTGCCCGCAGCACGCCGGTGACGGCGGAGATGGAGTAGGCGTGCAGGGGGATCATCACGAAGGACGTCACCGCCAGGGCGGCGGCAATGGCGGCGGACTGCCCCGCCAGCTTGAACAGCGGGAACACCACCGGCACAAACACCGTGGGCACCAGCGCCAGGGACACCGCCGCCAGCCCGGTCCCCACCAGCAGGGTGAACACCAGCAGCGTCCGGCTCAGGTCCATGACCTCCCGGTGGCTCCGGCCTTCGCCGATGGCCTTGCCGATTATCACCGCCGTGGCAGCGCCCAGGCCGAAGCACACCACCAGGAACAGCCGGTTCAGGTTGCCCATCACGGCGTTGGCCGCCAGCATCTCCACGGAGTTGTCCGTATAGCCCAGGATCACCGTCAGCAGGCTGTTGCCCAGGCCCCAGGCGGTCTCGTTGAGGATCACCGGAGTGGAGTATTTCACGAACCGCCGCAGCATCTCCCACCCCGGCCGGAGGAAGGCCCCCAGGTCCAGGGGCAGAATGCGGCTGCGCAGGGCGCACACCAGGCAGATGAGAAACTCCGCCACCCGGGACAGCAGCGTGGCAATGGCCGCTCCCTGGATGCCCAGGGCCGGCAGGCCACATTTGCCGAAGATCAGCAGATAGTTCATCCCCGTGTTCAGCAGGGTGGACACCCCGAACAGCTTCATGCCGAAGCCTGAATTCTCGGCGCTGCGCATGGCGCTGACATAGATGGACGAGAGCATGTTGAACACATAGGAAAACCCGATGAGCTTCAGATACGGCGCGCCCAGCACCGACAGCTCATGCTTGTTGGACAGCAGGTCCATGATCTGCACCGGCCACAGGAACAGCACCAGCGCCAGCACCAGGGTGATCCCCGTGCCCAGCATGGCCGCCACGCCGATGGCCCGGCTGATGCTCTCCATGTCCTTTTTGCCCCAGTATTGGCTTACCAGGATGCCCAGGCCGCTCTGGACCCCGAACACGATGGAGATCAGCAGAAACACCGGCACGTTGGCGGTGGTCACGGCGGCCATCTGGGTGTTGCCCAGCCAGCTGACCATCAGCGTGTCGATGAGGCCCAGGGAAAACGTGATCAGATTTTGCAGCGCAATGGGACCCGTCAGCCGCCACAGATACCCGTAGAAGCCCGGTCCCCGCTTGAGACAACGAAACATATGACACCTCACAGCATAGGAAAACGTTGATTTTTGTGGTTCAGAAGGGCCTGATACAGCCCGTCGATGTCCGCCCGGGTGGTCTCCGGGCCGAAGCTGACCCGGATGACCCCGGCGGCGGTTTTCTTGTCCAGGTGCAGGGCCGACACCACATGGCTGGCCTTGCCCCGGTGGCAGGCGGACCCGGCGGAGATGCAGATGCCCTTGGCCCCCAGGTCCGTGACGATGTTGGCGCTGGGGTACCCCACCAGGGACACCGCCAGGATGTGGGGGGCCTCCCCCTGCCCCACCGGCACAACCCCGGGGATGGACAGCAGCCGCTCCCGGCAATAGGCTTTGATGTCCGCCATGTGCCGGAGCTTCTCCGCCAGATTCTCCTGCCGCAGGGCCACGGCCCGTGCAAAGCCCGCGATCTGGGCGGTGGCCTCGGTGCCGGACCGCAGGCCCCCCTCCTGACCGCCGCCGGGCAGCAGGGGCCGCAGATTCCGCAGGGCCGGTGCGGTATACAGAGCGCCGGCGCCTTTTGGCCCGCCGATCTTGTGGGCGGACAGGCTCATCAGGTCCACCCCCCAGCCCACCGGGTCGCAGGGGACCTTCAGAAAGCCCTGCACCGCATCGCAGTGCAGCAGGGCCCGGCTGTTTTTCTCCCGCAGCAGGCGGGCCACCTCCTGCACCGGGAAGATGCAGCCGGTTTCGTTGTTCACCAGCATCATGCTCACCAGCACCGTGTCCTCCCGCAGGGCTTGGGCCACCTGCTCCGCCGTCACATGACCGGTTTTGTCCGGGGCCAGGTACGTCACCTCGTACCCCTGCTGCTGCAGCAGCTTACACGGTTCCAGCACGGCGCTGTGCTCCACGGCGGTGGTGATGATGTGCCGCCCGGTGTGGCGGCCCTGCCACACGGCGGCGGAGATGGCCCAGTTGTCGGACTCGGTGCCGCAGGAGGTGAAATGCAGGTTCTCCGGCCGGCACCCCAGGGCCCCGGCCACCGTGGCCCGGCATCCCTCCACCAGCTGCTTTGCCTCCCGGCCCAGGGGATACTGGGAGGAGGGGTTGCCGAACTGCTCCGTCAGCACCTGATACATGGCGTCCGCCACGGGCCGGGGCACCGGCGTGGTGGCTGCGTGATCCAGATAAATCATATGCGTTTCCTCACAAATCCTCCGCCGCCGCTTGCCACCGGCGGCAGAATGCTATATAATAAGACACAAGTCTTTTTATTATACCGAATTTACCCGAAAAGTGCAAGGAGAATCCCCATGCGAGCTGCCATTTACACGTTGGGCTGCAAGGTGAATCAGTACGAGACCCAGGCCATGGAGCAGGAGCTGCGCCGCCGGGGCCACGAGCTGGTGGACTTTGAGGACAGTGCCGACGCTTACATCATCAATACCTGTTCCGTCACCGCCGTCAGCGACAAAAAATCCCGCCAGATGATCCGCCGGGCCAGGCGGCGCAGTCCCGGCGCCGTGGTGGCCGCCTGCGGCTGCTATGTCCAGACCCACACCGACGAGGCAAAGACCCTGGGCATCGACCTGATCGGCGGCACCGGGGACCGGATGGCCTTTCTGGACCTGCTGGAGCAGGAGGTCCGGGACCGCACCCCCCGGGTGGCGGTGGATGACTCCCTGCGGCGGCGGAGCTTCGAGGTGCTGCCTGCCGGGGGCCTGGCCGCCCGGACCCGGGCCATGCTGAAGGTGGAGGACGGCTGCGTGAACTTCTGCACCTACTGCATCATCCCCTTTGCCCGGGGTCCGGTGCGCTCCCTGCCCCTGGACCAGGCCGTGGCCCAGACCCGCCAGCTTCAGGCCGAGGGCTATCGGGAGCTGGTGTTCACCGGCATCGAGATCTCCTCCTGGGGCCAGGATCTCCACAACGGTAGCAGCCTCATCGACCTGGTGGAAGCTGTAGCGGCGGCCGCACCCCGGCTGCGGCTGCGGCTGGGCAGTCTGGAACCCCGGACCATCACCGAGGACTTCTGCCGCCGGGCGGCGGCTCTGCCCAATCTGTGCCCCCATTTCCACCTGTCCCTGCAATCCGGCTGCGACGCCACCCTGCATCGGATGAACCGCCGGTACGACACCGCCCGGTTCCGGCAGTCCGTGGACCTGCTGCGGCGGTACTTTGACCACCCCGCCATCACCACCGACGTGATCTGCGGCTTCCCCCAGGAGACGGAGGAGGAGTTCTCCGCCACCCTGGCGTTTCTGGAGGAGTGCCGCTTTGCGGCCATGCATGTGTTCCCCTACTCCATCCGCCCGGGCACCAAGGCGGCGGATATGCCCCAGGTACCGGGGCCGGTGAAGGAGGAGCGTGCCGCCCGGGCCGGGGCCCTGGCCGCCCGGCTGCACCGGGCCTATCTGGAGGAATGCGTGGGCCGGACCTATCCCGTGCTCTTTGAGCAGCCGGTGGCGGGCCGCTACGGCGGCCATGCGCCCAACTATATGGAGGTGGCCGTGTCCGGCGGCCAGGACCTTCACAACCGGGTGCTGCCGGTGCGCATCACCGGCACCGACGGAGAAATTCTATGGGGGGAGCTGGAATAATGCACCACTTTTTCGCCTATATGGCCCGTATGCGGTACATCGACCGCTGGGCCCTGATGCGCAACAGCTACACCGAGAACATCCAGGAGCACAGCCACCAGGTGGCCATTCTGGCCCACGCCCTGGCGGTGCTGCGCAATGCGTATTTCGGCGGCCAGGTGGACACCGGAGCCGTGGCCGTGGCGGCCCTCTACCACGATGCCAGCGAGATCCTCACCGGCGACCTGCCCACGCCCATCAAGTATTATAACCCCGACATCCGGGACGCCTATAAGCAGGTGGAGGCCATCGCCTGCCGCAAGCTCACAGGGATGCTGCCGGAGAAGCTCCGGGGCCTGTACGCGGACCTGCTGACCCCGGCGGACCCCCAGGTGGAGGAGCTTGTAAAGGCGGCGGACAAGCTGTCGGCCCACATCAAGTGCCTGGAGGAGGAGAAGGCCGGCAACCACGAGTTCTGCGCCGCCGCCCGCCAGACCCGCCAGGCCCTGGCGGATATGCACCTGCCGGAGGTGGACCTGTTTTTAGAGGAATTTCTGCCCAGCTTCCGCCTGACCCTGGACGAGCTGGAATAATGAGAGGGGAATGCTTATGACGCCCCTTTTCTGCGTGGACATCACCGAAAACAGGAACAATGACCGGATCAATGGCTGCGATACGGAGCTGCTGGAGCAGCGGCGGGAGGATTTCCGGGAACAGTTCCTGTGGCAGCAGCTGACGGATCTGCTGCGCCAGGCGGAGCTGGACTGCGAAGATCTGTATATGCAGGATTGATATAGAGCCAAAAAATCCCCGGCTGCCAGGCAGCCGGGGATTTGTTATGCGATTTGCGGGGTCAAGGCTTTACCGGGCGGCTTCCATGCCGGCGATCAAGGCCTTCTTGTTGCCCTCCAGGAAGCGGGCCTTGCGCTCGCCCAGCTCGATGCGGATGGCCTCGGTCATCTGCTCCACGGTGGTGACGGGGACCTTCTCCAGGACAGCGCCCAGAATGGCCACGTTGGCGCCCTTGGGATTGCCGATGGACTCGGCAATGGCGTTGGCGTCGCAGTACACCACCTGGATGTCGTCGCGGACGGCCTTGCGGTCGATGATGCTGCTGTTGATGACCAGCACACCGCCGGGCTTGACGTGATCCTCGAACTTATCCAGGGAGGGACGGTTCATGGCCACGATGACGTCGGCCTTGTCCACCAGGGGGGAGGCCACGGGCTCGTCGGACACGATGACGGAGCAGTTGGCGGTACCGCCGCGCATCTCGGGGCCGTAGGAAGGCAGCCAGGAAACGTGCTTGCCGTCCAGCATGCAGGCCATCGCCATGAACTTACCGATCAGGAGCATGCCCTGACCGCCGAAACCGGCGAAAATAAAGGTCTTTTCCATGTTACTTGGCCTCCTTGTCTTTGTAAACACCCAGAGGATAGTAAGGAATCATGTTCTCCTCCAACCAGGTCATAGCCTCCACGGGAGACATACCCCAGTTGGTGGGGCAGGTGGACAGAACCTCCACCATGCAGAAGCCCTTGCCTTCCTTCTGATAACGGAAAGCCTTGGCAATGGCCTTCTTGGCCTTGACAATGTTGGCGGTGTTGTTGACGGCCACGCGCTCGATGTAGTAGGAGCTGGGCACGGCGGCCAGCATCTCGCTCATCTTGATGGGGGCGCCGCACCAGGCCTCGTCACGGCCATAGGGGGAGGTGGTGGTCTTCTGGCCGATTAGGGTGGTGGGGGCCATCTGGCCGCCGGTCATGCCGTAAATGGCGTTGTTGACGAAGATGGTGACGATCTTCTCGCCGCGGTGGGCGGCGTGAACGATCTCGGCGGTGCCGATGGAGGCCAGGTCGCCGTCGCCCTGATAGGTGAACACCATGGTGTCGGGCCCCACGGCGCGCTTGACACCGGTAGCCACGGCGGGGGCACGGCCGTGTGCGGCCTCGTACATGTCGCAGTTGAAGTAGTCATAGGCAAACACGGAACAGCCCACGGGGGCCACGCCGATGACCTTGCCGTCCAGGTTCATCTCGTCGATGACCTCGGCCACCAGGCGGTGAATGATGCCGTGGTTGCAGCCGGGGCAGTAATGGAACTGCTTATCGGTGAGCAGCTTCGTCTTTTCAAATAATACGGCCATGTTACTTGCCCTCCTTCATGCTGAGAATCTTCTCGACGATCTCATCGGTGGTGGGCATCTGGCTGCCGCAGTGGCCGGTGAAATCAATGGGCTTGGCGCCGTTGATGGCCAGCTTGACATCCTCCAGCATCTGGCCCTCGTTCAGCTCCACGTCCAGAACCGCCTTGACGGAATCCTGGCAGGCAGCCTCGCGGACGGCGTCGTAGGGGAAGGGCCACACGGTGATGGGACGAACCAGACCCACGTTGATGCCCTTGGCCTTCAGCTCGGCAATGGCGCTCTTGGCGATGCGGGCCACGGTGCCGAAGGCGGTGATGATGTACTCGGCGCCCTCGCAGTTATAGCTCTCCACCATCTGCTCGTTGGCCACGACTTCCTTATACACGGCCTGCAGCTCGTCGTTGTGAACGGCCAGGCTCTCGGTGTCGATATAGATGGAGTTGATAACGCCGCGCTTGGCGGGATCGTCGCCGGGCTTCCAGCCGGTGCAGGCCCAGGGCTTCTCCTCGGGGTCGACCTTGTAGTCCACCATCTCGGGCAGCTCCACGGGCTCCATCATCTGGGCGATGATGCCGTCGGCCAGGAACAGAACGGGAATACGATATTTTTCAGCCTTCTCATAGGCGAACATCATGATGTCGATGAACTCCTGGATGGAGGAGGGAGCGTAGGTCAGCAGGTGATAGTCACCGTTGCCGCCGCCCTTGACGCCCTGGAAATAGTCGCCCTGGGAGGCCTGGATGTTGCCCAGACCGGGGCCGCCGCGCATGACGTTGACGATCACGGCGGGGACGCGGGCGCCTGCGCAGTAGGAGATGCCCTCCTGCTTCAGGGACACACCGGGGCTGGAAGAAGAGGTGATGACGCGGGCGCCGGTACCGGCAGCGCCGTACACCATGTTGATCGCCGCCACTTCGCTCTCGGCCTGCAGGAAGCAGCCGCCGATCTCGGGCATACGGGCGGACATGTACTCAGGGATCTCCGTCTGCGGAGTGATGGGGTAGCCGAAGAAGAAACGGGCGCCTGCGCGAATGGCGGCCTCCGCGATAGCTTCGCTACCCTTCATAAGAGTCAAAGCCATTATAAATCCTCCTTAGTCTTTTTCGATGCGGATGACCACATCAGGGCAGGTACGCGCGCAGGATGTGCAGCCGATGCAGGCCTCCATATCAGTGACCTCAGCCGGGTGATAGCCCTTCGCGTTGATCTTCGTCTTGGACAGGGCGATGATGTGCTTGGGACAGGCCCGAACGCACAGGCCGCAGCCCTTGCAAAGATTCTCGTTGATAGTAACTCTTACCACACTTTACACCTCTTTTCTGGATTTTTGCCTTTCCAATGGGTATCTATAAAAATCCCGCTTACCGGGGGTCGCGCGTTAATAGATCTCCTTCCGGGGATCGGTGGTGTTCAGACCGTGCTGGATGTAGGAATCCCAGTCGCGGTGCATGTACACGTCGATGGGGACAGGCGTTCCCACATAAGCGGGGTCCGGGTTCCGGGCCAGGAAATCGTCCAGGAACTCCTTTTTGCCGGTGGTGTACGCCACGGGGATACCGGTGCGGTCCGCCACCTCCCGCAGCACCAGATAGCCGTCCCACAGGTCGTCGGCGCTGGTCATGGTGGAGAGGTTGGTGTTGTTGATCATGCCGGTGATGGTCAGCCGGGAGTGCAGCTGCATGGCGTCCTGCAGGTGGTGGATTTTCTCCGGGGTGCTGGCCAGAGGCCGCCGGATATTCACCACGTTCAGCACCTCCAGAGCGCCGGGCTCCAGGCTGACAAAGTCCTGGTGATAGCGGCCCAGGGCCGTGGCGCCCACGTCGTCGCCGCCTACGTCAAAGATGACGCTGTCCCAGTCCAGCACGAAGGCGGACGACACCTCCGCCGGCAGGGACAGAGTCTCGATGCCGGAGCAGGCAAAGTTGGGGGACACCAGACGGATCTCCTTCTGCTCCACCAGCTTGCCCCGCTCGGTCAGGCGGAAGTAGGTGTTCACCATATCCAGGTCCAGAAGCTCCGTTCTGTCGCCCCGGGCAGCGGCCCGGATGGCGAAATTCAGCGCCAGCTCGCTTTTGCCGCTGCCGTAGTTGCCGATCAGCACCTTGACGTTTTTCATGGGTCAGATTCTCCTTAAAATAGTAACGCTTGCATCAGAAACGCGGGATTACCGCAGGTTTTCGCGAATGGTCTGGCACAGAGCCGTGATGCCCTGGACGATCTTCTCCTCGGGCATGCAGCTGTAGTTCAGACGCAGGGTGTTCTCATGGTTGCCGTTGGGGAAGAAGGAACCGCCGGGAACGAAGGCCACCTTCTTTTCCAGGCACTTCATCTGCAGCTCCTTGGCGTCCATATACTCCGGCAGCACCACCCAGGCGAACAGGCCGCCCACGGGGTGGGTGAAGGTGCAGCCCTCAGGCAGCTCCCGCTCCAGAGTCTCCAGCATCACCTTCCGGCGCTTGTCATAGCAGGCCCGGATGGTGGCCACATGGGCGTCCAGATCGAACATGTCGATCCACTTGGAGGTTTCCATCTGGCCGATGGTGGAGGCCTGCAGGGAGGCGGCCTGCTCCATGAAGTTGTACTTGGCCAGAATGTGCTCCTCAGCGCAGACCCAGCCGATGCGGTAGCCGGGGGCCAGGATCTTGGAGAAGGTGCCCAGATAGATCACCAGGCCCTTGGTATCCAGGCTCTTCAGGGCGGGCAGATACTCGCCCTCGAACCGCAGCTCGCCATAGGGGTTATCCTCGATGACGGGGATCTCGTAACGGTTGACGATCTCCATGAACTGGTGGCGGCGCTCCAGGTCCCAGGTGCGGCCGGTGGGGTTCTGGAAATCGGGGATGACGTAGATCATCTTCACCCGCTCGGTGGTGGCCAGGATCTTCTCCAGCTCCTCCATGATCATGCCGCCGTTGTCGGTGGGCACCTCGATGAATCGGGGCTCGCAGGCCTTGAAGGCGTTGACGGCGCCCAGATAGGACGGGCTTTCCAGCAGCACCACATCGCCGGGATTCAGGAACACCCGGGCGGAGAAATCCAGGCCCTGCTGGGAGCCGGAGGTCACCAGGATGTGGTCGGCGTCGGTGTGGATGTTGTTCTTGGCCAGCATCCGCTCGGCGATCTGCTGGCGCAGCCGGGGATGACCCTCGGTGGAAGAATACTGAAGAGCCGCGCGGCCGTTCTCCTCTAAAACGGCCCGGGAGGCCTCCATCATCTGCTCCACGGGGAACAGCTCCGGTGCGGGCATGCCGCCGGCAAAGGAAATGATGTCGGGCTGTGCGGTGAGCTTCAGCAGCTCACGGATTTCGGACCCCTTCAAAAGGTCCATCCTTGTTGAAAATTGTACCATGAATGCTTCCTCCTCAAATTCATAGCCATGTGCTTGTGCAGATTGCCGCCTGCACGCATATGCTTACGGCTATATTTAAGCACAAATTCACAACGATGTAAAGGAACAGAGGGGGGAAAACCGGGTCCAAAGGGGCCTGATTCCGTAAGTTTGGAGACTGGCACAAAAATTCCGGGAGGAATAACGGCATTTTCCACAAAGGAAACTTATGTGATTTTTTTGGCAAAAATGTTAAAAACATGGCAATTAAAGGCACCAACCCGGTAGGATTATACAGAGTCCCCCGGGGGTACGTTGACTTTTCCCGGCGGGAACGGTATAGTAAAGGAAACTTATGGGGAGGATGTGCAGAAATGGAAGAACATACGCTGAAGGGTGAGTATATTTCCATCCTGAAAGACGGCCGCCTGTCCTATGGCGGCAGCCAGCGGTGGTCGGACAGCCCAATCCTGCGGGGGTATGGGTGCGGGGTCATCGCGGCCCTGGACCTGCTGCTGTATCTGGCGCGGCAGCGGGAGGTCGGCTCAGCGCAGTCGACGCTCGCCGGGGGGCCGGTGCCCTGGACCCTGTATGACCGGTGGGCCAGACAGCTGAGCCGCCGGTATATGCCGGTGGTCCCGCCGGTGGCACCAACGGCTGGGCCATTGCCCTGGGGCTGAACGCCGTGTTCCTGCGTCAGGGGATCCCTCTGCGGGCCTCCTGGGGGGTCAGCCGGGACCGGCTGTGGACCCGGATGGGGGAGCTGCTGGACCGGGACGTGCCGGTGATCCTGTCCATCGGCAGGAACTTTCCCCGGGTGTGGCGGAACGCGGAAACCGCCTTCTACACGCCGGGCCGGGAAAGCGGCCCTCCGGCCTGCTCCACCAACGCCCACTTCGTCACCGTTACCGCCATGGATGAGGACTATCTCACCGTCTCCTCCTGGGGACACCCATACCGCCTAAGTCGGGAGGAGTTTGACGCCTACAGGAGGGAAGCCAGCGCCTCCCTGCTGTGTACGATATTGGACGTGCGGGAAAAATAGGGATGCTTATCATTCCAGGCATACCGGGCCGCGGCCCGGTATGCCTGGATGGGGCAGTGTCGCTTACACCAGCTGCTCCATCTCGTCCACCAGCTCGCCGAACAGGGCCAGGGCGCTGTTGACCGGCTCGGGGGAGCTCATGTCCACGCCGGCAATCTTCAGCAGGCTGATGGGGTCGGTGCTGCAGCCGCCGGACAGGAACTTCTTGTAGTCTGCCACGGCGGGAGCGCCTTCCTTGAGGATGCGGTTGGCAATGGCCACGGCAGCGGAGAAGCCGGTGGCATACTGGAACACATAGTAATTATAGAAGAAATGGGGGATCCGGGCCCATTCCAGGGCGATCTGGTCGTCGGACACCATATCCGGGCCGAAGTACAGCTTGTTGAGCTCGTGGTACTTCTGGCACAGGGCGTCGGCGGTGAGAGCCTGGCCGCTTTCGGCCATCCTGCCCATGGCCAGCTCGAACTCAGCGAACATGGTCTGGCGATACACGGTGCCCTTGAACTGGTCCATGAAGTGGTTGATGAGATAGGCCCGCTGCTTCTTATCGGTGGTCTTTTTCAGCAGGTGGCGCATCAGCAGCACCTCGTTGCAGGTGGAGGCCACCTCGGCCACGAAGATCACATAGTCGCTGGTGCTGACGGGCTGATATTTGCAGCTGTGATAGCTGTGCAGGGCATGGCCCATCTCGTGGGCCAGGGTGAACTGGCAGTCCAGATTGTCCTTGTGGTTCAGCAGGACATAGGGGTGGGGACGGCTGTTGCCGGAGGAGTAGGCGCCGCTGCGCTTACCCACGTTCTCGTACACGTCGATCCAGCGGTTGCTGAAGCCCTCCTTCAGCAGGGCCACGTAGTCCTCACCCAGCACCTGCAGGGCCTCCAGCACGGTCTCCTTGGCCTGCTCATAGGGGATGGCCTGGTCGGCGTCGGCCACGATGGGGGTGTACACATCGTACATGTGCAGCTCGTCCACGCCCAGCAGCTTCTTGCGCAGGGCCACGTAGCGGTACATCTTGTCCAGGTTGTTGTGAACGGCCTCGATGAGGTTCATGTACACAGGCACGGGGACCTCGGTGGCGTCCAGGGAGGCCTGGATGGTGCTGTCATAGTGGCGGGCGTTGGCAAAGAAGCACAGCTGCTTGAACTGGCCGTCCAGGGTGGCGGCGATGGTGTTCTTGTACTGGCCCAGCTGCTTGTAATAGGTCTCGAAGGCCCGGCGGCGCAGCTCCCGGTCGGGGCTGGTCAGCAGGGGGACGAAGGTGGCGTCCGTCAGGGGATGGACGCTGCCCTGGCTGTCGGTGACATCCGGGAAGATCTGGTCGGCGTTGCGGAAAACGCCGGCAATGTTCTCAGAAGCGTTGGCCATCTCACCGGCGGAGGCCAGCAGACGCTCCTCGGCAGGGGAGAGAATGTGGTCCTTGCGGCGGCGGATCTGGTACAGGCTGCGGCGATAGGTCTCCAGCTCCGGCTCCTGTGCGTAGAACCCGTTCAGGGTCTCCTCGGGAATGGCCATGATCTCGGGGGTGGCAAAGGCGGCGGCGCTGGCGATGGACACATACACGTTCATGGCCTTGCCCCGGACGTCCTGATAAAAGCTGTTGCCGGTGTCCTCGTCGCCCTTGCAGCTGGCATAACCCATGAGCACGCTCAGCCGCAGCTCGATCTCGTCCTGCAGCCGGAACCAGGCCAGCAGGTCCCCGGCGCTGCGGGCCAGGGTGCCCTGAAAGGCGGCGATTTTGGCGGGGAACGCCTTCATGGCCTCGTATTCCGTCATCCAGGCCTCGTCGCTGGCGAACATGTCCTTCAGGTTCCAGGTCATCTCCTCCGGAACTTCACTGCGCTTGGGAATAGTCTGATTGGTCATAAGATTACCCCTCCATAAAATTTGTCGGATTCCACCGAATCAATTCGGTGAACATTATAGCACACCTATATTTTATTTGCAAACTTTCTTTGCCTGAATTGTGAAAAAAATTTCCCTGCCGGTGGCTGTCTGCCCTGTGCGCACATATACTGGGGCGGGAGGAGGCGAGACACGGATTTCGGAATCGCGGGCGTGGCCGCCATCACGGTGATCGCTTATGCGGTGGGGCAGGCCATGAAGGCCTGGGGCCGTCTGGACCGGTGGATCCCCACGGTGTGCGCCGCCCTGGGCGGCGCTCTGGGGGTGGCGGGGCTGTATATCATGCCGGGCTTCCCGGCGGGGGACACCATCACCGCCGCCGCCATCGGCGTGGTGTCGGGCCTGGCGGCCACCGGCGCCCAGCAGGCGGTGAAGCAGCTCTGCACCGGGCCGGACTGCGGCAAGGGGAAGTGAGCTTCGCCGGTGGGAAAAGGGGCAGCTTTTGCCCCCTCCCCCGGCTTCGAAAAAAACTGAAAAATTTTGAAAAAAGTTGTTGACAAATGGGGCCGGACGTACTATACTAAGCAAGTCGACAGCGATGAGCCGCGGCGCAGAACTGAATCGGGGGTATAGCTCAGCTGGGAGAGCGCTTGAATGGCATTCAAGAGGTCAGCGGTTCGATCCCGCTTATCTCCACCACAAGAAAACCTTGAAACCACACGGTTTCAAGGTTTTCTTTTTTGTTTTCGCGGGGGACCTTACCCGGCGGTTTTCTAACACATTTTTAACACTTGCCGAGCCTTTATCGCTTTGCGCAGGCGGCAGCACGCCGGTGTCCGATTATCCGGGTAAAAACTTCTTTGGCGCACCCGAAAGGCGTGTGCAGAACACCATTATGATGGCAAAAGCGGGCGGTGAGCCGATGCAGTCAGCCAACGCGAAGAATCAGTGCATTTTTTGACCGTTCTCCCGTCAGCGCTATATCCGATGGGCGCATTGTTTCTTTTTATCGTTTCTTTTACATCTGAATGAAAGCATCGCCGCTTGACAACCTATCGTTCGGTAGGTATAATATGAGGGAATACCAGACTCAGGAGGAGTGCACCATGACAGCAAAAGGAACCACCAAGCAGGGGATATTGGATGCCGCGCTGGAATTGTTTTCCGTGCAGGGGTATGAGGCCACTTCCATTTCCCAACTCGCGGAAGCGGTTGGTATCCGCAAGGCGTCTCTCTACAGCCATTTTGAAAACAAGCAGGCGATTCTGGACGCTCTGATCCAGACCACCATAGGAGAATACGAGAAGCATTCCATTTTTGCCAATGCAGATTGGGATGATCCCACATTCACAAAGGATAAGGAACATATGACGGCGGAAATGGCGGCGCAGATGTTCCTTGGGCAGATTCGTTATATTCTCCACGATCCGAAAATCAGCCGCGCCAGGAAAATGCTCACCATTGAGCAGTTCCAGAATCCGCAGATGGCAGCGCTGCAAACCAAGCAGAATTACACGGATGTCATGGGCTACTTCACCGGGCTTGTGCGTTTTCTCATTCGTCAGGGGCGGCTCGTAGACTCTGACCCGGAGATCATGGCGGCGCAGCTTTGTCTGCCGATCTCTGCCTGGATCAATCTCTGCGACCGGGAGCCGGAGCGGGAGAATGATGTGATGAAGCTGATTGAGCGGCATATCCGGCAGTTCTTTGAGGTATATCAAGTGAAATGAGTTTGGAGCTGAGAGGATGAAATCAAGCAGACGATCGTTTCTCCTAAATCCGCTGTCCACGCTTTTGGCCGGACTGCTTCTCGGCATTGCAGCAAGACTGTTTGATATCTATTTCCAAAATCTCGGAGAGATCTTTTCCCAGATGGCCATATGGATTCTTTTGGGAACAGGGATCGCGATTTACAGTCCTACAAAGAAAGCGGCCATGGGAAATATATTTCCCTTCTGCATGGGGATGCTGGCGACCTATTATGTGACGGCAGCCATCACCCACGGGGTTTACAGCCGGACCTTTATCATCGGCTGGACGTTGTTCGCCCTGACCTCCCCTGTCATAGCCTATTTTGCGTGGATGGCAAAGGAACCCGGTGCTTTCTCAAAAATCATCGCCGCAGGAATCGCAGCTGTGTCGGTTATGAGCAGCGTCCTGCTTTTTGACCATTTGCGCCTTTACGATTTTGTCATTGACGGGGTGCTGATTTACATTCTGTTCTTCAAAAAAATCAAGCGATCACAGAAAAGAAAGGATTGGAACGAATGAAACCGGAGGAATTATATCCATACATAGAGAAAAACCAGCCGAATATCTGCCAGATCAGCGTCCTGCAAAACGGGCAGGAGCCTTGAGGTGAGGCGTGGAACGGATTGAGAATGCGCTGCTTCCGACACTGCGGCAAAACGAAAGGGTTGAGATGATATGAACTATATCCGAATCACGGAAGAAAACATCGACAAGGAGCACATCTGCTGCGCCATGTCCGGCAAACAGAGCCTTGTGAAAAAAGAGTGGCTGAAACGGCGCTTTCCCGAGGGGCTTGTCTTTTACCGCAGTGAGGAGCGGGGCAAGTGCTTTATCGAGTACATTCCGGCAGAAAACGCCTGGGTGCCCATTGAAGCGGCGGGGTATCTCTATATCAACTGCCTGTGGGTCTCCGGCTCCATGAAGGGACACGGCTACTCTAGCGACCTGCTGGACGAGTGCATCCGGGATGCCAAAGCGCAGGGGAAAAAGGGCCTGTGCATCCTGTGCGCCGAGGGACGCAAGCGGGAGTTCCTTGCGGACCCGCAGTTTCTTGCGCATAAAGGCTTTCTGCTGGCGGACACTTCGGATTGCGGCATTACGCTTATGTATCTGCCGCTTGCAGAGGACGCCGAACCGCCGGAATTCAAGGCCTGCGCCAGGCATCCGCAGGCTAACGGGAATGGCTTTGTAATTTACTATACCGATCAGTGTCCCTACACCTACTACTGGGTCCCGAGAGTGGAGCAGGCGGCCAAGGAGCACGGCATTCCCCTGAAAACCATTCACATCACCACAAAGGAAGCAGCGCAGAATGTACCGGCTCCGGTGACCACCTACGCCCTGTTCCGGGATGGAAAATTTGTGACCCAGGGCATCCAGTCGGATAAAAAGCTTCTGGCGCTGGCGGGCGTGAAGGAGTGAGATTGACAGTGGAAATCAGACCTTTGGAAAAAGAATCAATGCCTGATACAATGACGGTAAACGACGCGGAATACCGCGTCGTCAAGCTCCTGGGGAAAGGAAAAGGCGGCTACTCCTATCTTGTGACGGACGGAACAGCGCAATATGTTCTGAAACAGATCCACCACGAGCCCTGCGCCTACTACACCTTCGGGGACAAGCTGCGCTCCTGCGGGACTATGAAACGCTGCGGAAGCTGGGCATCCCCATGCCCCGGCTTCTGGCGGCGGACATCCCGCAGGAGCGCATTCTGAAGGAATACATCGCCGGGCAGACGGTGGCGGAGCTGCTCAAAGAGGGACGGATGGACCCCGGCTGGCTCAGACAGGTGCAGGCCATGTGCGGCCGCCTGTACCCGGCGGGGCTGAACATCGACTACTATCCCACCAACTTTGTCCCCTGCGGCGGAACGCTTTACTACATCGACTACGAGTGCAATGCCTATATGCAGGAGTGGGACTTTGCCCATTGGGGCGCCCGGTATTGGACGATACAGGCACCGGAAAGGCCGGATGGGGCATGAATCATCCTCTGTATGAAGGACAGCTGGCAGGCCGGTGTTTCCGGCAGGGACGATATGCCAAACCGCCCTTTCCGCGAACACAGAGCAGGATTTCTTTCATTCACCCACGCTTTCATCGTCACGGCGCTCGATCTCAGCAGAGCGGTCGAAGTCGATCTGCAGGATGTCATCCATGGGGATCCTCACACCGCTGCGCATGATTACCAGCCGCTGGTACTCGTCAATTTTTCCGATCTTACCCGTCTCAGTCAGATACGCGCCCCCGTCCTTCCGCTGGTCCGGCTTGAAGTAGGTGACGGAGGCCTCCGGTTCTTCGTCTATAGCTTTCATAAGGAGCTGGAATTTCATATCCAGTGCCGTCAGGGCCTCCTCATCCAGCTCGATCTTCTCATCCGTCAGACGCCCGGTTTCTCTGATGGCGGAGTCATATCCGGTCAGCGCGGCAAAAGGCGCAAACTGCGCTGCTCGATCTGACATCGGCATCTGCGGTCGTGTCTTGGAGACGTGGTGCGGGAGATTCATAATGGAATCGTATTTACTGTTCGTGTGCATTTGCAATCCCTTTCCCAGACAAACTGGAAGTTAACGATTAAGCCATCCTTTTAGTCGGCTAAACACTTCTTCCTTATCTTTAACAGGTATTACCGCACTCTTATTCAACGCATAATGATGACCAAACTCGCTATCAGTATAGGTGCTCCCGTTGAGCACAATGGGCTTATCATATCTTGGCCTTACGTGAATATGAAGATGAGGATTAGGCGCTGACTCTTTATAGAAATTGTTCATCAAACAACTCCAATTACATAGAGTTGCTCCTAAAACAGTCTTTAAGCATACCTCCATTTTACAAATCAAATTGCGAAGCTCGTCCCATTCATCATCTGTTAGCTCTGACAATGAATTGCAATGACGATTCAAAACCAATATACAGCGTCCAATATAATCCTGTTCATCTGAAAGAAAAACAGACCATGATTTACTTTCGTACACCTGAAACTGTTTATCTTCTTCAGACAAGTTACACCAATCACAATTATCCATTTTATTCACCTACAAATTCCGATTTATTCCATTCTCTACGCCTTATGCCCGCCGATCTGCGCATTTCGGTCCTTCGCCGTTGCGCCTTCTTCCAGATTCATCGCCTTGAGGATGGCGTTCTTTCCGTACTTCTTCTTGATGGCAAGTGCCGCCTTCTGGAGCTTTCGTTCCCGTTCCAGCGCAGCATCCTCCGCCTTCTGCTTTTCCTCCTGGGCGGCGTAGTCCGTAAAAAGGTCCAGCTGAACGGCGCCGTCGTTCTTCTTCGGCGCGTCCGCTTCCGGCAGGACATGATTTGCAACGACATACATGCGCCGCACCAGCAGATTCCTGTCCACGATCCGGTCAAACAGCTCTGACACGGCGCACATTATTTTCTTCGTAGATGATGTGTGACTGTCAAGGTTAATAGAGCCGTGGGCCTGCTTCGGGATCCGGCGGCCATAGCGGTCGGTTTCCACTGGGCCGTGATACCTGGCCCGCCGCGCCGGATCGGTCAGATTCTCAACATCATAGCCCACGGTCAGCACCATCTGATCGGTGACAAGCCCCTTATCCACCAAATCCAGCACCAGCAGGTCCGTCATCTCCCGGACGACCAGCTTTGCCTTGTCCGCCTCATAGGGGCAGTGCAGGACCTGACCGGAGCTGAGACTGTTGGAGCTGGGGCGGTACGCCTTGATGGCCGCAATGGTGGTGGGCTCCCAGCCCCACGCATGGTCGATGAGCAGTTCCGCGTTCTTGCCGAAGAGCTTATAAAGCAGGTCCTCATTCCGCTCCGAGCAGAGGGCAACATCGCCCATGGTGAACATCCCGTTCTCCTCCAGCTTCTTTGCGATGCCCCGGCCCACCCGCCAGAAATCGGTGAGAGGCCGGTGTGACCACAGCTCACGACGAAACTTCATCTCGTCCAGCTCTGCGATGCGGACGCCGTTTTTATCGGCGGGAATGTGCTTCGCTACAATGTCCATTGCTACCTTGCAAAGAAAGAGGTTTGTCCCGATTCCGGCAGTTGCCGTGATGCCGGTGGATTCCAGCACGTCGAGAATGATCTTCATGGCAAGCTCCCGGGCCGTCAGCCGGTAGGTGCTGAGATAGTCCGTCACGTCCATGAACACCTCGTCGATGGAGTAGACCACCATGTCCTCCGGCGCGATGTACTTGAGGTAAATCTGATAAATGCGGGTGCTGTACTCCATGTAGTACGCCATTCTCGGCGGCGCGATGAGGAAGTCCACGGCAAGGGCCGGGTCAGCCTGCAACCGGGAGAAAAAGTGGGATGAACCCTCCAACTTTCGCCCCGGGGCCTTCTGCTGCCGCCGGGCGTTCACCTCCCGGACCCGCTGGTTCACCTCGAAAAGCCGGCTGCGCCCGGAGATGCCGTAGCTTTTGAGGGAGGGCGTCACCGCCAGACAGATGGTTTTCTCCGTCCGGCTCTCATCCGCAACAACCAGGTTGGTGTCCAGCGGATCCAACCCCCGCTCCCGGCACTCCACGGAGGCATAGAAGGATTTCAGGTCAATGGCAATATAGGTGCGTTGTTTCAACTTCTGTGCCTCCCTTCAAGCAAAATTTACAGATATCCCGCCTCAAGATCTTGACTTAAAGTCGGATTCAGGTGTTATCATGAGTATAGCAAAAACCAAAGCGCCGCGCAAGAGCGCGGGCCGGAATAATGGAAGTAAAGAAAATGTCTGTGAAACAAACCGCTCCTTCGGGCGACAGCGCCATGGCCCGGCATGCCGCGTCCATGGTCTTCCCCATCGGTGCGCCCAACGACGGCTTTGCGCAGTATTTTACAGGCAGGAGCTTTCTTGCGCCCGTTTCCGCGGAACAGGTCGGTATTTTCAATGTGACCTTTGAGCCGGGCTGCCGCAACAACTGGCACATCCATCACGCCAAAAGCGGCGGCGGCCAGATCCTGATCTGCGTGGCCGGACGCGGCTTCTATCAGGAGTGGGGCCGGGCCGCCGTGCGGCGGGCCGGAGGGGCGCGGCGTGTACGTCACAAAAAACACTTCTCAGTCTGCAAGCCTTTTGGAACAAAAAAATCAGGTCCGTTTCCGGACCTGATTTTTTATATCGTATGTTCCGCGTATCCGTTTACGCCTTCTTGGCGATGTCGCACAGGGCGGTGAAGGCCACGGCGTCGTTGATGGCCATCTCGGAGAGCATCTTGCGGTTGATCTGGATGCCGGCCACCTTCAGACCGTGCATAAAGGTGGAGTAGTTCATGCCGTTGAGCTTGCAGGCGGCGGAGATGCGGGTGATCCACAGCTGGCGGAAATCCCGCTTCTTCAGGCGGCGGCCCACATAGGCGTAGGTCAGGGACTTCATGACCTGCTCGTTGGCCATCTTGAAGTGCTTGGACTTGGCGCCCCAGTAGCCCTTGGCCAGCTTCAGAGTCTTATTTCTTCTTTTACGCGCCATCATAGCGCCTTTAACACGTGCCATTTCTTAATTGCCTCCTATTTCTAACGATATCCGTCTCTTATTTGTAGGGGATCATCTTGCGGATGGTGGCCTCATTGGTGCAGTCGGCATAGGTGCCGCTGCGCAGGCGACGACCGCGCTTGGTGTCCTTCTTGGTGAGGATGTGGCTCTTGAAAGCGTGCGCTCTCTTGACCTTGCCGGACTTCGTCAGATTGAAGCGCTTCTTGGCGCCGCTGTGGGTCTTCAGTTTAGGCATAATATTACTCCTTCCATCTATTCTCCCGCCGGGGCGGGAAGAACTCGTGTGTTATTTTCCGGCCTTCTGGGCCTTGGGGGACAGGAACATGGACATGAGCCGGCCCTCCATCTTGGCGGACTTATCCATGGTGGCCACGTCGGCGCAAAGCTCCGCGAACTTCTTCAGCAGATCCCGGCCGATATCCGTATGCGCCATCTCGCGGCCGCGGAAGCGGACGGAGACCTTCACCCGGTTGCCGTCAGCCAGGAACTTCTGCGCATTTTTCAGCTTGGTGTTGAAGTCGCCGACATCGATGCCCGGAGACATGCGAATTTCCTTGATCTCCACCACGTGCTGGTTCTTTCTGGCTTCCTTCTCCTTCTTGCTGCGCTCGAACTTGAACTTGCCATAGTTCATGAGCTTGCACACAGGCGGCGTCGCCTGGGGGGAAATCTTCACCAGGTCCAGTCCCTTTTCCTCGGCGATGTGCAGGCCCTCCGCAGAGGACACAATGCCCAGCTGCTCGCCGTCTTCGCCGATGAGGCGGATCTCCTTATCCCGGATCTCTTCATTGAGTTCATGCTCTACCTTGCTAATAACCGTCGCACCTCCATTCGATAAATAAAAAACGCGAATGCATCCCTTGCATCCGCGCAGCGGCACGGCCCCCATAACGGAAGCCCTGACGAAAATCGCTGTTGACCTCTTTGCCTGGGGCGGGAGGTGAGGCGGATGCATCCAGCCTTCTTTGTTTTCCAGGATAGTATACCAGACCCTCCCTCCCCTGTCAAGCACTTTTTCCTGAAAATATCGTTGAAATCTGCCCACCTACCGTGGTAACATAGGGAGAGAAAACTGCGGAAGGAGGGTCCGCCCTATGTCCCATCCCATGCTGCCGCTGCTGGAGCGGACGCCGGTGATCCCGGCGGTGAAGGAGCCGGAGACCCTGGACCTGGCCCTGGCCCACGACGGTGCGGCGGTGTTCCTGCTGTGCGGTGACATTCTGAATATCGCGGGTCTGGTGGACCGGGTCCACCGGGCCGGGAAGCAGGCGGTGGTCCATGGGGACCTGGTGGCGGGACTGGCCCCCAGGGAGATCGCCGTGGACTATCTGCGCTCCTGCGGAGCCGACGGGATCATCTCCACCCGGCCCCACATCATCCGCCGGGGCCGGGAGCTGGGCATGCTGACGGTGCTGCGGGTGTTCGCCATCGACTCCAAGGCCGTCAGCAACCTGGGGAAGGAGACCGGCATAGGGATGCCGGACCTGATCGAGGTGCTGCCCGGTACCATTTACAGGGTCATCGCCCGGCTGTCCCGGGAGCTGCCGGTGCCCCTGATCGCCGGGGGCCTGCTGGCGGACAAGGCCGATGTCACCGCGGCGCTGAGCGCCGGGGCCCTGTGCGTCTCCGCCAGCGACCCGCAGCTGTGGGACCTGTGACGGCGGCCTTTCTGGGGCTGGAGGCGGCCCTGTACGCGGCGTTCATGACCCTGGACCTTACCGGCGGCAGCGGCGACCCGGTGAAATACGCCTCCATCGCCGTGTGTCTGGTGTTTTCCGTGCTGTTCGCCCGGCGGGGCGGCAGCCGCCTGATGGCCGCCGCCATGGCCCTGACCCTGGGGGCCGACACCTTTCTTCTGCTGCTGAACGACTGGTACGGCGCGGGGGTGGCCCTGTTCTGCGGGGTCCAGGGGCTGTACCTGGTCCGTATCCTCCGCCGGTGCGGCCGGTCCCTGTGGGGGCTGCGGCTGTTCCTGGTGACAGCGGCCTGGGCGGGGCTTTGGGCCCTGGGCCTGCTGTCGCCGCTGAACCTGCTGGCGGCGGTGTATTTCGCCAATTTCCTGGTCAATGCCTGTCAGGCGCTTTCCCTTTCCATGCCGCTGTTTGCCTGGGGACTGTGGCTGTTCCTGCAGTGCGACGTGTGCGTGGGCGTTCATAACCAGCCGGAGCTGTTTCCCGGGTGGCTTGCCGCCTTTGCCCAGGTGGGTATGTGGCTGTTTTACCTGCCGGGCCAGGTACTGCTGGTGCTGTCCGGCCGGAAGAAGGAGGATATTTCATGAGGAAGCTACTGTCCGTTTTCACGGCCTTTGCCATGGCCCTGACCATCCTGACCGGGTCCATCGCCCTGCCGCTGGTGATCCGGCCCTTCTACCGGGCCCAGATCGAGCCTCTGGGCATCCCCGCCCGCAGCGGCCTGACGGCGGAGCAGATCGGGGCGGCCTTTGACGACGTGATGGACTACTGCCTGGGCAAGCGCCCGGATTTTGCCGCCGGTGTGCTGTCCTTCTCCCCGGAGGGGGCCAGCCACTTCGCCGATGTGCGGCGGCTGTTTCTGCTGGACCTTCGGGTGCTGGCGGTGTGCATGGCGGTGCTGCTGGTGCTGTACGCTCTGCGGCGGAAAAAGGGCCTGACCCTGTGCCCCCTGGCGGGCCATAGTCCCGGCTTCTGGGCCGGCTGCGGCCTGGGCGGGGCGCTGGCCATAGCCGGCGTCCTGGCGGCTCTGGACTTCGACCGGGCCTTCACGGTGTTCCACACCATCTTCTTCCCCGGCAAGGACAACTGGCTCTTTGACCCTGCCACGGACCCGGTGATCCTGATCCTGCCGGAGGCGTTCTTCCGCAGCTGCGCCATTCTCATTCTGGCGGCGGTGCTGCTGTGCTGCGCCGCGCTCATCATCGCGGACCTGTGCCGCCGCAGACGGGCCCCATAAACGGGCACAAAAAAAGCGCCTTGCGGCGCATAATATCCGTATTCGTAAAACGCTTTTTCTGTAAAAAAAATCACCACGCACAGGCGTGGCTTCTTCCTTGGTATAGCCGGATCACTTACCGCTCGCTGGGCTGCCAGTCGGAACCCTCGAAGATCATGTCATCCAGGTCACCCTTCATGAAGATGTTGGTCATTGTATCACGCTCCTTTCTTCTCTTTTCACGGTTATAGTATACCCCGCCCGGCCCGGTTTTGCAAGGGTGAGAATCTACATTTTTCATAAAAACCGCTCATCATTTTTTGCTATTATGCACAACAAAGGACTTGCAAACCCCGGGGAACCTATTATATAATAAGTGACAGCGGGAAAGGAGGTGCCGCCGTGGCCCACAAGGAAAAACGCAGAAAGAAGACCCTGCCGCTGCTGCTGGCGGCCCTGACCCTGGCCGGAGCCGGACTCTGGTGGGGGAACTACACCCTCTCCGTCGAGGAATACGCATTTTCCTCCTCCCGTCTGCCCCCGGGCTGGGACGGCGGACGGCTGGTGGTGCTGTCGGACCTCCATGGCCGTCAGTTCGGCCGGGACAACCGCCGCCTGGCGGCGGCGGTGGAGGCCGCCCACCCGGACGTCATCGCCCTGGTGGGGGATTTCGTGGACGAGTGGACGGACCCGGCGTACCTGCGCCCTCTGCTGGAAAGGCTCACGGCCCTGGCCCCCTGCTATTTCGTCTCCGGCAACCACGAGTGGGCCGCCGGAAAGATGCAGGAAACGGCGGCCCTGCTGGCGGACTGCGGCGTCACCTGGCTCCACAACGGCTTCGTGACGCTTCAGCGGGGCGGCGACAGCCTGCTCCTGGCGGGCATCGACGACCCCAACGGCTACGCCGACCAGAAAACGCCCCAGCAGGTGGCCCGGGAGGTCCGGGACGCCGCCCCGGAGGGCTTCTGGCTGCTGCTGGCCCACCGGAACAACCTGTTTGAATCGGAATACGCCGCCCTGGGGGCGGATCTGACCCTGTCGGGCCACGGCCACGGCGGCCTGTGGCGTCTGCCCTTTACCGACGGGCTGCTGGGAAGCGGCGGCACGCTGCTGCCCTCCTATACCAACGGATTTTACACCTGCCGGGGCGCGGAGGTATTTGTCTCCCGGGGCCTGGGCGGCATGGTGCGCCTGTTCAACCGCCCGGAGGTGGCGGTGCTGACCCTGCGGCGCGCATAAGGAGCCTGTATGAGAGAATTTGACGCGGGACAATTTGATATTGCCGTCATCGGCGCGGGACACGCCGGCATCGAGGCGGCTCTGGCCGCCGCCCGCCTGGGGCTGGAAACGGTGTGCCTGACCATCAACCTGGACGCCGTGGGCAATATGCCCTGCAACCCCGCCATCGGCGGCACCGCCAAGGGCCACCTGGTCCGGGAGCTGGACGCCCTGGGCGGCGAAATGGCCCGGGCGGCGGACCGGGCCTGCATCCAGTACCGGATGCTCAACCGCCGGAAGGGCCCTGCCGTGTGGTCCCTGCGGGCCCAGGCGGACCGCCGGGCCTATCAGCAGGTGATGAAGCACACCCTGGAGATGCAGGAGCACCTGACCCTGCGCCAGGCGGAGGCGGTGGCCCTGCGGACGGAAAACGGCCGCGTCACCGGCGTGGTGCTGCGCACCGGGGCGGTATACCGGGTCCGGGCGGTGGTGCTGTGCACCGGCACTTATCTCCGGGGCCGCACCATCGTGGGCGACTGCGTGGAGGAATCCGGCCCCGACGGGCTTCACGCCGCCGGCCCTCTGACGGAGAGCCTGCTGGCCCTGGGCCTGCCTCTGCGGCGGTTCAAAACCGGCACCCCTCCCCGGGTGAACCGCCGGAGCATCGACTTTTCTCAAATGCAGCTCCAGGAAGGGGACCCCTCTCCCCTGCCCTTCAGCTTCGAAACGGAGCGCCCCCCGGAAAACCGGGCCGCGTGCTGGCTGACATATACCACGGCGCAGACCCACCGGATCATCCGGGAAAACCTGGACAAAAGCCCCCTGTATTCCGGGGCCATCCAGGGGGTGGGACCCCGATACTGTCCGTCCATCGAGACAAAGATCGTCCGTTTCCCGGACAAGGAGCGCCACCAGCTGTTCATCGAGCCCATGGGCCTGGACACGGAGGAAATGTACATCCAGGGCTTCTCCTCCTCCCTGCCGGAGGATGTACAGCTGGCCATGCTGCACTCCGTCCCCGGCCTGGAGCGGGCGGAGATGATGCGCCCGGCCTACGCCATCGAATACGACTGCATCGACCCCACGGCCCTGCGCCCCACCTTAGAGACCCGGGCGGTCCGGGGCCTGTACGGGGCGGGCCAGTTCAACGGCTCCTCCGGATACGAGGAGGCGGCGGTCCAGGGCTTTGTGGCGGGCGTCAACGCGGCGCTGGCCCTGCTGGGCCGGGAGCCGCTGATCCTCCGCCGCAGCGAAAGCTACATCGGTACCCTTATCGACGACCTGGTCACCAAGGGCACCCAGGAGCCCTACCGCATGATGACCAGCCGCTCGGAATACCGCCTGCTGCTGCGCCAGGACAACGCCGACCGCCGCCTGTGCCCCATCGGCTTCCGCATCGGCCTGGTATCGGCCGAGCGGCTGCGGCGGGTGGAGGAAAAATACGCCGCCGTGGAGCGGGAGATCCGCCGCCTGGAGAAAACCGGCGTCCCCGGCACCCCGGCGCTGAACCGCCTGCTGACGGACCGGGGCACCGCCCCGGTGCCGGACAGCTGCCGCCTCATCGACCTGCTGCGGCGGCCCCAGGTGGGCTACGACGACCTGACTCCCTTCGACCCGGCCCCGCCGGACCTGCCCCCGGCCGTCCGGGAGCAGGTGGAGATCACTGTGAAGTACGAGGGCTATATCCGCCGCCAGGAGAAGCAGGTGGAGGAATTTGAGAAGCTGGAGCGCCGCCGCCTGCCGCCGGACATGGATTACAGCCATATCCAGGGGCTGCGGCTGGAGGCCCGAGAGAAGCTGGCCGCCCTGCGGCCGGAGAACCTGGGCCAGGCGGGCCGCATCTCCGGCGTATCCCCCGCCGACATAGCGGCCCTGATGGTATACCTGCACACCCGCGAAACACCGCCCGAAGGAGGGACCTCAACATGACCGTTATCGACCTGACCCACACCATCCGGGAGGATATGCCCGTCTATCCCGGCACGGAGCCGCCCCGGCTTACCACCGCCTGCACCGTTTCCCAGTGCGGCTACCGGGAGACCCTGCTGCATATGTATTCCCACACCGGCACCCACATGGACGCCCCCGCCCACATGATGGACGGGGCCCCCACCCTGGACAGCTTCGGTCCGGACCGCTTTGTGGGCCGTGGCTATGTGCTGGACTGCCGTGGCCTGTCCCAAATTCCCCTGGACCTGCTGCTGCGGCACGAGGCCGCCCTGCGGGACGCGGACTTTCTGCTGTTCTGCACCGGGTGGGACCAATACTGGGGCACCGATGCCTATTATGAGGGGTTTCCGTGTCTGACCGAGGAGGCCGCCCGGTTCGTGGCGGGCCTGCCCCTGAAGGGGGTGGGAGAGGATTCCATCTCTCTGGACCCCTGCGGCACGGTGGATTACCCCAACCACCTGACCCTGTTTGGCGCGGGGCTGGTGAATACCGAGAACCTCAAGGGGCTGGCGCAGCTCGTCGGCCGGGAATTCACGTTCCTGACCATGCCCCTGAAATTTGAAAATGCCGACGGCTGCAGCTGCCGGGCGGCGGCGATTGTTACCAAGGAGGCTTGAACACAATGGGTAAACTGCGATTCCTGTTTGCGCTGTGGATGGCGAAGCTGTCCGTCCCGGCGCTGAAGATCACCCGCCACAACGGAACGGACTTCCCCGGCACCCTGGCCCTGAAGCTGTGCCCGGATTTCCTGAAGTATGTGGGCCGGCCCAAAACCATCATCGCCGTCACCGGCACCAACGGCAAAACCACCGTCAGCAATCTCCTGGCGGACACCCTGGAAAAGGCGGGTCATCGGGTCCTCATCAACCGGGCCGGTTCCAACGTGGCCAGCGGCATCGCCACCGCCCTGCTGAAGGGCTGCGGCCTGGCGGGCCGGGTAAAGGACTATGACATGGCCGTGCTGGAGGTGGACGAGCGCTCCAGCGTCCGGGTGTACCCCTACATCACCCCGGACTATATCGCCGTCACCAACCTGTTCCGGGACAGCATCATGCGCAACGCCCACGCCGACTTCATCGCCGGCATCATCAGCCGCAGCGTCCCCGCCGCCTCCAAGCTGGTGCTCAACGCCGACGACCTGATCTCCTGCGGCCTGGCCCCGGAGAATCCCCGGGTCTATTTCGGCATCGACCGCCTGCCCTCGGACACCGTGGAGTGCGTCAACCACATCAACGATGTGCGCATCTGCCCCAAGTGCGCCGGGAAGCTGCGCTATGAATACCGCCGCTATCACCACATCGGCCGGGCCGTGTGTCAGGACTGCGGCTTCCACTCCCCGGACAGCGACTATCTGGCCACCAACGTGGATATCCCCGGCGGCACCATGACCATCCGGGAGGACGGAAAAGAATACCCCTATACCCTGATCTGCGACAGCGTATTCAATGTCTACAACATGGTCACGGTGATCGCCGTGCTGCGTCAGCTGGGCTACGCCCATGACGAGATCGCCCGGGTGCTGTCCCAGTCCGCCATCACCGAAAGCCGCCACAACGTGGAACAGGCCGGAAACGTCACCCTGGTCCGGGAAATGGCCAAGGACAAGAACGCCCTGGCCTGCTCCCGGGTGTTCCAGTATATCGCCTCCCGCCCCGGCAAGAAAGAAGTCATGCTGCTGATGAACTCCCTGACGGACGTGCCCCACTGGTCGGAAAACGTGTGCTGGTTCTACGATACGGATTTCGAGTACCTGGCGGACGAGAGCATCGTCCGGGTGGTGTGCACCGGTCTGCGGTGCGAGGATTACAAGCTCCGCTGCCTGATGGCGGGGGTGCCGGAGGACCGCCTGGCCTGCGCCAAGGACGAGCACGATGCGGCGGCCATGATGGCCTACGAGCCCGGCGACGAGCTGTATGTGCTCTACGGCACGGACACCCTGGAGCTTGCCTATCAGGTGTATGACCAGATGAAGGATATCGCCCGTTCCCGGGCGGCGGAGCAGGAGGTGCAGGCATGAAAACCGAGATTTTGTTCCCCGAGGTGGCCAACCTCTGCGGCGACCTGATGAACGTCACCTATCTGCGCCAGTCCTGCCCGGAGATGGAGGTGGTGGAAACCGGTCTGAAGGACCGCCCCGCCTTTCTGGACGGCGGCGTGGACCTGGTGTACGTGGGCTCTGCCACCGAGCGGGGGTTGCAGCTGATGGTCCAGGCCCTGACCCCCTATAAGGCGGAACTGGAGCGCTATGTGGACGGCGGCGGGCTGATGCTGGCCACCGGCAACGCCCTGGACGCCCTGGGCGAATATGTGGTCATCGACGGCAAGCGCGCCTTCGACGGCCTGGGCATCCTCCCCACCCACGCCGAGTATCACATGATGAAGCGCCACAACAGCTTCCTGCTGGGGAGCTTCCAGGATATGGAGATCGTGGGCTTCAAGAGCCTGTTCGGCCACACCTATCCCGATGATGAGCTGGCGAACCCCCTGTTCCGGGTGGAGCGGGGTGTGGGCCGCCATCCCGGGGCCTTTGCCGAGGGCTTTCTCCGGGGCGGCCTGATGGCCACCTATCTCATCGGCCCCCTGCTGCCGCTGAACCCGCCCTTCACCCGGTATCTGCTGGAGCAGATGGGAGCCAAGGACGTGCACCTGGCCTTTGAGGACACCGCCATGAAGGCCTACCGGGCCCGGGTGGAGGAGTTCCGGGACGAAAAGCGGGGCTATCAGTATTAAACCGCACAACCCCCCGTACCTGACCCGCACAAAAGAAAATCAGGCCCCGGGAGACGGTCCCGGGGCTTGACAAGACGGCCTGCGCCGCCTATAATGAACACAGAAAAGGGCGCTGCGACAAGCGGTTGGCTCGGTTCAATCAGGAATTCATAATGAAAACCGTCACTTGGCCGAGTGGCGGTTTTCGCGTTTCTTTACAATGATCGTAACCGTATAGGGCCCGATATGTAATGTAATCCGCATGGCGTCACCCCCTTTCGGGGATCATCAGCCAACCGCCTGCCGTTCGTGCAGTGCCATGGCTATTGTATCAAATGGCGCGGCGGAATGCAACACGTTTCTGCCGCCTGCACCCCCGTCCCCGCCGCCGCATACACTGGTATCGAGGTGATATCATGGAGGTGCTGCAAGACGGCGTGCTGGCCTTTCTGGCGGCCACGGGGCTGGCGGCCCTGTTCTGGCTGCTGACGGGCTGGCTGCGGCGGCGGGAGCCCGCCCGGGTGATGCTGCTGATCCCCGCCCGGCCCGGCTGCGACTTTGCCGCCCCGGCGGCCCAGATGCTGGACCTGCGGCGGCAGCTGCGGGGGGCGGTCCCCATCGTGCTGTGCGACTGCGGCCTGGAGGGGGCGGACCTGCGCCGGGCCAGGGAGCTGACGGAGCGATACGACGATCTTCTGCTGCTGACGGCGGCGGAGATCCCCGACCATTTACCATAAGGAGGGCCGCTATGGCCGAACGAAGCACGGTGGAGGGCGCCGTACAAAGCCTGATTTTTCAGAATGAGGACAACGGCTACACCGTGCTCTCCCTGCTGACGGACGACGGCGAGCTGGTGACGGTGGTGGGGTGCATCCCCTGCGCCGCCCCCGGCGAGAGGATGACCGTTACCGGCGTGTGGACCAACCACCCCAGCTACGGCCCCCAGTTCGCGGCGGAGTCCGTGGAGCGCCGCATGCCGGAGACGGAGGAGGACATCGCGGCCTATCTGGCCTCCGGCATTCTCAAGGGCATCGGCCCCGCCACCGCCCAACGGCTGGTGGACCGCTTCGGGGCGGACACCCTGGCCGTTATCGAGGAGGAGCCGGAGCGGCTGCAAACCGTCAAGGGCATCACCGCCAAGAAGGCCATGGAGCTGTCCGCCGCCTTCCGGGAGCTGACGGGGCTGAAGCGGGTGATGGAATTTCTGGCCCGGTATGAGCTGCCGGTGCCTCTGGCCATGCAGCTGTACCGGGCCTATGGGGCCCAGGCCCTGCCCCGGCTGAAGGAGGACCCCTATCTTCTCACGGGACAGGCCTACGGCGTGGCCTTTTCCACCATGGACGAGATCGCCCTGAGCATGGGCTTCGACGGCGACAGCCCCTGCCGGGTGGAGGCCGCCCTTACATACGAATTATCCCACAACCTGAACAACGGCCACGTGTTCCTGCCCCGGGACAAGCTGCTGTCCGCCTCCGCCCAGCTGATTGACGGGGACCCGGACGCCCTGGAGACCGCTTTGGACGGGCTGCTGGCCCGGGGCGTCATCGTCCAGGAGCCGGTGGCGGGGGTGCAGGCCTGCTATCTCCAGCGCCTGTATCAGGCGGAGACACAGGTGGCCCGGCGGCTGCTGTCCCTGCGGGACGCGCCCCGGCAGACCGGGAAAAACGTGGACAAAATCATCGCCGAGATGGAGGCCCGCCAGGGCATCGCCTATGCGCCCCAGCAGCGCCGGGCGGTGGAGCTGGCGGCCCGGAGCGGGGTGCTGCTGCTGACCGGCGGCCCCGGCACCGGCAAAACCACCTCCACCCGGGGCATCGTCACCCTGCTGGAGCGCATGGGCCTGACGGTTCTGCTGCTGGCCCCCACGGGCCGGGCGGCCAAGCGCATGAGCGAGCTGTGCTCCCGGGAGGCCCAGACCATCCACCGCTGCCTGGGCATGACCTTCAACGAGCTTACCGGCGAGGTGACCTTCAAGAAAAACGAAAAGGACCTGCTGGAGGCCGACGCCGTCATCGTGGACGAGATGAGCATGGTGGACCTGCCGCTGATGGACGCCCTGCTGGCGGCCCTGAAGCCCGGGTGCCGCCTGGTGATGGTAGGGGACCCGGACCAGCTGCCCTCCGTGGGCCCCGGCAACGTGCTGGGGGATATCCTGCGCAGCGGCGCGGTGGACTCCGTGACCCTGACGGAGGTGTTCCGCCAGGCGGAGCAGTCCGCCATCATCCGCAGCGCCCACGCCGTGAACCGGGGCCAGGCCCCGGACCTGAGCAACAAGCAAAGCGACTTTTTCTTCCTGTGCCGCCGCTCGCCGGACCGGCTGGTGCAGACGGTGGTGGACCTGTGCCGCACCCGTCTGCCGGACAAGATGGGCATCCCCGCCGGGCAGATCCAGGTGCTGACCCCCACCCGCAAGGGGGAGACCGGCACCGTCAGCCTGAACCGGGCCCTGCAGGCGGCTCTGAACCCCCCGGCCCCGGGCAAGCGCCAGAAGGCCTGGGGCGACATGATCTTCCGGGTGGGGGACCGGGTGATGCAGACCCGGAACAACTATGACGTCCTCTGGGAAAAGGACGACGGCGAGGCCGGCAGCGGCATCTTCAACGGCGACGTGGGCACGGTGGAGGACATCGACCCCTCCGGCGAGCTGGTGACCATCCGGTTCGACGACCGCACCAGCGTATACACCGCCGACCTGTTGAGCCAGCTGGACATGGCCTATGCCATGACCGTCCACAAGGCCCAGGGCAGCGAATACCGGGCGGTGGTGCTGGTGTCCGCCCCGGCGGCCCCCAATCTGCTGGTCCGGGGCGTGCTGTACACCGCCATCACCCGGGCCAGGGAGCTGCTGGTGATGGTAGGCGACGACGCCATCCCCGGCCGCATGGCGGAAAACGACCGCCGCACCCGGCGATACAGCGGCCTGCGCCGCAGACTCAAGCAAGGAGGACCAAGCCATGGGCATGAGTGACCTGAATGAGCGCCTGAACCAACTGGAGCGGGGAGCGCTGAACCTTCTGTTTCCCCGGAAGTGCCCCTTCTGCAATCGGCACATCGGCGGCAGGGACCTGATCTGCGGCGACTGCGAAAAGACCCTGCCCTACACCAGGGACCGGGCCCGGCGGCAGGTGTCCGGGCTCCGGGTGGCTGCGCCGCTCTACTATGAGGATGCCGTGCGCCGGGCCATTCTGGACTTCAAGTTCAAGGGCCGCATGGGCGGCCTGCCCTGCTTCGGCAGCCTGACGGCCCGCTGCGCGGCGGAGGAGTTCGGCGGCGAGTTCGACGCCATCACCTGGGTGCCGGTGAGCCGGAAGCGCCTGCGCAAGCGGGGCTTTGACCAGGCCCGGTATCTGGCCGGGAGCCTGTGCGTGGAGTGGCACGTGGAGCCCCAGGAGACCCTGCGCAAAATTCTGGACAACCCGCCCCAGTCCGGCCTGGAGGACACCGACGCCCGCCGGGCCAACGTCCTGGGGGCCTATGAGGCCGTCCATCCGGAGCGCATCGCCGGAAAGCGCTTCCTGCTGGTGGACGATATCTGCACCACCGGGTCCACCCTGGGGGAGGCCGCCCGGGTCCTGCGCCAGGCGGGAGCCGCCGACGTGCTGGGCCTGACCCTGGCCGTCACCCGGGAGGAATAAAATCCCCGCCGCCTGTCCATAATGAAGCACCGGCCCAAAGGTTACAAATTATGAACAAAAGATTACGATTTGGAAAAACCCACAAATTCTCTTGCAAAATGGGAAAAGCGCCATTATAATAGGATACCAGGAATTAAATGGCCCTCCCCGGGGCCGTGGTCCATATCAGAAAAATGAGGTGCAGCATTATGTGTTCTTTAGCAAAGGATATCGGTATCGACCTGGGTACCGCATCGGTGTTGGTATATGTCAAGGGTAAGGGCGTTGTGCTCAATGAGCCCTCCGTGGTGGCCATCAACAAGGACGACGGCCGCCTGCTCAGCGTGGGCGCAGACGCCCAGGCCATGCTGGGCCGTACCCCCGGCAACATCGTGGCCATCCGTCCCCTGCGTGAGGGCGTCATCTCCGACTACGACATGACCGAGCGGATGCTCAAGGAGTTCATCCGCAAGGTCAGCGGCAGCTTCCACCACATCTTCAAGCCCCGTGTCATCATCTGCGTTCCCTCCGGCATCACCGAGGTGGAGGAGCGCGCCGTGGTGGACGCGGGCCTGCAGTCCGGCGCCAGCCATGTGTATCTGATCGAGGAGCCTGTGGCCGCGGCCATCGGCGCCGGCATCGACATCACCAAGCCCGAGGGCCACATGGTGGTGGACATCGGCGGCGGCACCAGCGACATTGCCGTGATCTCCCTGAAGGGCGTGGTGGAAAGCGCCTCCATCAAGGTGGCCGGCGACCAGTTCAACGAAGCCATCGTCAAATACATGCGCCGCAAACACAACATCCTCATCGGTGAGCGTACCGCCGAGCAGATGAAGATGCAGATCGGCTGCGTGTTCCCCAAGGAGGAGGAGACCACCATCGAGATCAAGGGCCGCTGCCTGATGACCGGCCTGCCCAAGACCATCACCGTCACCTCCACCGAGATGCTGGAGGCCTTTGAGGAGCCCGTGGAGCGGATCCTGGAGGCGATTCACGGCGTTCTGGAGCGCACCCCGCCGGAGCTGGTGGCGGATATCGCCAACAACGGCATCGTCATGACCGGCGGCGGCAGCCTGGTGGACGGCTTCGACAAGCTCATCACCGCCCGCACCGGCATCCACACCGTGGTGGCTGAAAATGCCATCAGCTGCGTGGCCATCGGCACCGGCAAGAGCCTGGATTCCGTCCACGAGATGAACGACGGCACCGTGAACCTCTCCCGCCGCAAGCAGATGAACTGAGCCTCAGCCGAAACCCCGCAGGCCGCCGGTATCACCGGCGGCCTGTTTTCGCTTGGAAAAATTTCCATATTTTACCGCCTGCATTCACAAAGATTTAATATTTTTTTTGTTGCCATTTTGTAACTTTTTGTTTATAATGTTTCCGTGAAGTAAAAAAAGGCCGAATGACGACGCCTGTCAAAGGGCATCGTGTGTGCATACATCGAGGTATTATCCCATGATCAGAATGACAAATGTTGAAAAAACATACGAAAATGGCACCCATGCGTTAAATGGCATTTCTTTTGAGATTCAGGACGGGGAATTCGTGTTCCTGGTGGGCCCCTCCGGCAGCGGAAAGTCCACCATCATCAAGCTGCTGACCGGCGAGCTGGTGCCCTCCCGGGGCCGGGTGATGATCAACGGCTTCTCCATGAGCAACATCACCCGGCGTCAGATTCCCCTGATGCGCCGCACCGTGGGGGTGATCTTCCAGGATTTCCGCCTGATCGGCAACAAAACCGTGTACGATAACCTGAGCCTGGCCATGCGGGCGGTGGGGGCCTCCGCCAGGGAGATCAAAAGCCGCATCCCCTATGTGCTGGGCCTGGTGGGGCTGGACGGCAAGGGCCGCCGGTTCCCTGATGAGCTGTCCGGCGGCGAGCAGCAGAGAGTGGCCATCGCCCGGGCCCTGGTGAACAATCCCAGCACCATCGTGGCCGACGAGCCCACCGGCAACCTGGACCCCGCCCGCTCTCTGGAGATCATGACCCTGCTGGAGCGCATCAACGCCCTGGGTACCACCGTGGTGGTGGTGACCCACGAAAAGAGCCTGGTGAATCATTTTGACAAGCGGGTCATTATGATCGACCACGGCGTGGTAGCCGCCACCGGCGTGGGCAGATACGAGGTGGCCGCCCATGCGTAATTTCCGTTATTTCTTCCGGGAGGGCGTGGGCAATATGCTGTCCCACGGGTTCATGTCCTTTGCCGCCATCGGCGTCACCGTGGCGTGCCTGCTGATCATGGGCACCTTCTCGCTGGTGGCCTACAACGCCAACATCAACCTGCAGGACCTGCAGAAGGAGAACGCCGTGGTGGCCTTCGTGGACGAGAGCCTCACGGATGAGGAGGCCCAGGGCCTCCAGTCCCAACTGTCGGGCATCTCCGGCGTGGCGGACTGCACCTTCGTCTCCCGGCAGGAGGCCCGGGACGAATATGTGGCCCAGTATAACGAGGACGACCTGTACAGCGACCTGGACCCCACCATCTTCCGCCACCGCTATGTGATGCACCTGACGGACCTGAAGCTCATGGACCAGGTGGTGCAGAGCCTGGAGAGCGTGGAGGGCATCGCCAAGGTCCGGGCGGACCAGGACATCTCCAACGGCTTCATCACCGTCCGCAACATCGCCAGCGTCATCAGCATCGCCCTGATCGCCATTCTGCTGATCATCTCCGTGTTCATCATTTCCAACACCATCAAGCTCACCACCTTTGACCGCCGGGACGAGATCGCCATCATGAAAATGGTGGGGGCTACCGATGGCTTCATCCGCTGGCCCTTCGTGTATGAGGGCCTGCTGCTGGGACTCATCGGCGCGGCAGTGGCCTTCGGGCTCCAGTGGCTGCTGTATGCCGCCGTATCCCAGGGCATCGCCAATTCCGACACCATGCAGCTGCTGCGGGTGGTGGACTTCCGTCAGATCTGGGCCCCGGTGGCGGCGGTATTCGCCGGCGTGGGCATCCTGGTGGGCGTGGGCGGCAGCCTGACTGCCATCCGAAAATTCCTGCGGGTATAAAAAGAGAGGAGACCGTCATGAAACAGAAAATCAAACGCCTGACCGCCCTGGTGTGCGCCGTGGCCATGATGGCCGTCCTGTGCGTGACCCTGGCGCCGGTGAACACCGCCTATGGTGCCACCCTGAACGAGCAGCTGGCCGAGACCCGTGCCAAAAAGCAGGAGATCCAGCAGCAGCTGGACCAGATCAAGTCCGACAAGGCCAAGGCCCTGGAGCAGAAGGAGCTGCTGGACCAGCAGGCCGCCGTCATCGCCCAGCAGATCGACCTGCTGCAGCTGCAGATCAAGGACACCCAGGACCGCATCACCGAAAACGAGGCCCAGGAGGAGCAGCAGTATCAGCTGTTCTGCCGCCAGGTGCGGCAGGAGGAGGAGCGGGGCGCCGTTTCCTACTGGTCCGTGCTGTTCAAGGCCACCGGCTTTGCCGACCTCCTCAGCCGCATGGACTTCATCAACGAGATCGTGGAGCATGACCAGAGCGTCATCGACCAGCTGCGCACCCTGCGGGAGCAGCTGGCCCAGGATAAGGCGGACCTGGAGCAGCAGCAGGCGGAGCTTACCGCCAGCAAGACAGAGCTGGACGCCCAGGTGGCCGAGGCTACCCGGGTGTTTGAGGAGTATGCCGCCAGCGAGGCAGGCCAGCAGGCCCTGCTGAACCAGCAGGCCGCCCGGGAGAAGGAGCTTCAGGAGGAGATCCGCAAGTCCGAGGAAGCCAACCGCAACAACCAGACCGCCGTGGGCGGCTTCATCTGGCCCACCGCCTGCCGCCTGATCACCGGCGGCTACGGCGGCCGCGACGCACCGTGCCCCGGCGCCAGCACCTATCATCTGGGTGTGGACATCGGCGCCTCCTGGGGCTCCGACATTTACGCCACCAAGGCGGGCACCGTTATGCTGGCCAACGAAGGCTGGAACTATGGCCTGGGCTATTGCGTGAAGATTCAGCATGACGACGGCACCAGCACGGTGTACGGCCACATGAGCCGGGTCATCGCCGTGGCAGGCCAGCGGGTGGCCCAGGGTCAGGTCATCGGAAAGATAGGCTCCACCGGCGTTTCCACCGGCCCCCACCTGCACTATGAGATCCGCATCGGCGGCGTCAACGGTACCGCCGTGAACCCCCTGCCCTACCTCCCCGGCTACGTCCGCTACGGCTGGTAAAAAAAGCACATGATTTCCCCTTCCGCCTCATACAATAAGGCGGGAGGGGATTTTTTATGCTGGGATATGTGCATCTGCTGCCGGAAACGCGCCCGGCGCTGGAGCGGCGCACCGTGGCTGGAACGGCCCTGTGGGTGCTGGAGGGGGACCTGGACGGCGGGCTGCTGCCCCGCCGCCGGCTGCGGCGATGGACCCGGCGGCTGGCGGAATGCGGTGTTTCCCATGCGGCCTTGCCCCCGGGCCGGGAGGCGGAGTTCGCGCCTATCCGGCCGGTGCTGCCGGACGGACTGCGGCTGGCCCTGCTGCCGCAATTGCTGGACGCCCTGGCCCCCGCCGGGGACACGGCCCTGCTGCTGGCGGACCGGGCCGACAGCCGGACGCTGTGCGCCGCCCGGGTGCTGGCGGAGCGGTTCCGGCACCTACGGCTTTCCGTGGGGCCGGGGCAGGAGGCCTTGGAGCGGCAGCTGCTGCGGCAGCTGGGACTTACCACCGGCGGCGGCCCCGCCGCCGTCACCGTGACCTTCGGGCCCCAGGCCCGGGAGGGCTGCGCCGTCTACCTGACCCCGGACTGCGCCCGGCGGCAGCGGGTGGACTACATCTGGCGGGACGGGGAGAGCCCTGCTCCGGAGGAGCCGCTGCTGGCGGCTCTGCATCGGGCGGGGCGGTTGCCGGATGTGGGTGTCAAATCCGCGGAAACGCTTGACATCGGTCCATAAAATTACTATAATGCAACATGACATATTATAGGTATATCGTGGCCGCCTTCCGGCGGACACCCGAAAGGAATGGATCATATGGCAACCGTAAAAGAATTCAGAATGAGCCAGGAGCGCTATGACGAGCTCAAAAAAGAACTGGACTACAGCAAAACCACTCGCGCCGACGAGATCGCCGAGCTGATCAAAGAGGCCCGGGGCTTCGGTGACCTGTCCGAAAACAGCGAGTATGACGAGGCGAAAAACGAGCAGGGCAAGCTCTATTCCCGCATTGCCGAGCTGGAGGAGATCCTGCTCCACGCCGTCATTGTGGACGAGTCCGAGATGGACTCCGACAAGATTTCCATCGGCTGCCGTGTGGTGGTCACCAATCTGGATAACGGCAAACAGCTGCCGGAATACACCATCGTGGGCTCCCAGGAGGCCAACGTCATGGAGCGCAAGGTGTCTGAGGATTCCCCCTTCGGCAAGGCGCTGATGGGCACCAAGGCCGGTGACGAGATCACCGTGGAAGCCCCCCGGGGCGTTATCCACTACCGGGTGGACAGCATCGAACGATAACAAGAGAGGAGAACTGCACCATGGCAGAACAGAATACACAGCAGGACCTGCGGGAAATTCTCCAGATCCGCCGGGACAAGCTCAAGGCCCTGCAGGACGCGGGGATGAGCCCCTTTGAGATCACCCGCTATGACGTGACCCACCATGCCCAGGAGGTCAAGGACCATTTTGACGCGCTGGAGGGGCAGACCGTGTCTCTGGGCGGCCGCCTGATGTCCAAGCGCGGCATGGGCAAGGTGTCCTTCTGCGATTTGCAGGACAAGTCCGGCCGCATCCAGATCTACGCCCGGAAGGACGAGATGGACGAGGAGGCCTATAACCGCTTCAAGAAGTACGACATCGGCGATATTGTGGGGGTCAGGGGCCAGGTGTTCCGCACCCAGAAGGGCGAGATGAGCATCCGCGCCCACGAGATCACCCTGCTTAGCAAGTCCCTCCAGCCCCTGCCCGAGAAGTTCCACGGCCTCACCGACAAGGAGCTGCGCTATCGCCAGCGGTATGTGGACCTCATTATGAACCCCGAATCCAAGCGGAACTTTGAGATCCGCAGCAAGTTTGTGGCCTTCCTGCGCCGTTATCTGGACAACCTGGGCTTTATGGAGGTAGAGACCCCTGTGCTCAGCCCCATTGCCGGCGGCGCCAACGCCCGGCCCTTCATCACCCACCACAACACCCTGGATATCGACATGTATATGCGCATCGCCACGGAGCTGCACCTGAAGCGGCTGATCGTGGGCGGTATGGAGCGGGTGTATGAGGTGGGCCGCATCTTCCGCAACGAGGGCATGGACACCAAGCACAACCCCGAGTTCACCACCTGTGAGCTGTATCAGGCGTTTACCAACCTGGACGGCATGATGGACATTCTGGAGGGCATCCTCACGGGAGCCGCCAAGGAGATCCTGGGCACCTATCAGGTCACCTGGATGGGCCATCAGGTGGACCTGACCCCCAGCTGGAAGCGCGTGACCATGGCCGACGCCGTGAAGAACGTTACCGGTGCGGACTTTATGGCCTGCATCGGCGACGCCGACCGGGGCGTGGAGCTGGCCCGCAGCGTGGGCGTGGATATGGACGGCGTGCCCCACACCTGGGGCAACGCCCTGTATGAGACCTTCGACCAGAAGGTGGAGGAGACCCTGATCCAGCCCACCTTCATCACCATGTACCCCGTGGAGGTCAGCCCCCTGGCCAAGCGCAGTCCCGCCCAGCCGGAGCTTACCGAGCGATATGAGATGTTCATCTGCGGCTGCGAGATGGGCAACGCCTTCTCCGAGCTCAACGACCCCATTGACCAGTATCAGCGCTTCAAGGCCCAGGCCGAGAAGCGCGCCAACGGCGACGACGAGGCCGACATGATGGATGAGGACTTTGTCCTGGCCCTGGAATACGGCATGCCGCCTACCGGCGGCCTGGGCTTCGGTATCGACCGCTGCGCCATGATGCTCTGCGGCACCGACTCCATCCGGGACGTGATCCTGTTCCCGACAATGAAGCCGTTGGATACCGACAAGAAGCCCGCAAAGCCCGCCGAGGCCGCTCCCGCCGCCCCTGTCGTGGAGGAGAAGATCGACTTCTCCAACGTGCAGATCGAACCGCTGTTCACCGACCTGGTGGATTTTGACACCTTCTCCAAGTCCGATTTCCGGGCCGTGAAGGTCAAGGAATGCGAGGCCGTGAAGAAGTCCAAGAAGCTCCTGAAGTTCGTTCTGGACGACGGCACCGGCACGGATCGGGTGATCCTCTCCGGCATCCACGAGTATTATGAGCCGGAGGAGCTGGTGGGCAAGACCTGCATCGCTATCACGAACCTGCCGCCCAGGCCCATGATGGGCATTGATTCCTGCGGTATGTTGCTCTCCGCTATTCACGAAGAAGAAGGCGAAGAAAAGCTCCATCTGCTTATGGTAGATGACCATATCCCGGCAGGTGCAAAGCTCTATTGATTGCCCCAAAATTGTCGGTGCTTACGCCACAACTTACGCCAATTTACTCCGAGCTTACGCCAAAAATGCGTTTGGAATTTTGCGATTGCAGACAAGTTCCGATAGCATACGATAAGTTCATATGATTTAAGCCCGCTGATTTCGGTCAGCGGGTTTTTTCTATTTCTGCCCCTATTACATCTCCGTGATGTGATAGGGGCTTTCTTTGTCCCTGAAAGGTGGTCGAAAAAATTTTTTGAAAATTCTCTTTGTTATTTCCGAAAAAAGTTCCCAGTTGGTTAGTGAGGGCAAAAACCTCACGAACCTTGAAAATCGAATACACATTCAACAGGTACATTCCTGATCGGGGGTGAAAGCCCCAGCCGGATGAAGGTGCGCCACGAACTTCCTGCCCACAAGGGTTATC